>JADMIO011020045.1_pt1 | contig 26149 bp, 37 predicted proteins | sample 8958161 | NCBI WGS metagenome assembly JADMIO01 (sample SAMN16585339, study PRJNA669376) | soil metagenome | isolation source: Crop rotation soil | place: USA: Cullars Rotation, Alabama | collected 2011 | reverse complement strand
TGGCCGTGCTGGGGCGGGGGCAGGGGGCCTAATTAGCACCCGTCTACTCGTGCGTACCGAGATGGCATCTAGGTGGTGTGCGGGCAAAATAGGGGGTGGTGCAAAAATACCAGGCACTAGAATTTAGAGTCCCGGGCGGATATCTCCCGGAAGGAGGGGTCACCACGGAGGGTGAAGGACTCTATGCCGGTGCGGACGCACTCGGACATGGTGTCCCAGGAATAGACGTGCATGGCGTGACCGTTACGGTCCGTGAGGTTGGCACCCCAGCGGGCCGCGTCCACCCACCTGGCGGCCGGGAAGTAGTTGTCCCAGATGTCCTCCGGCAGGACGGCACAGCCCAGGTGTTCCGAGAGGATCTGGGCGAGGCGAATGCGGGTCCTGCCTGGTCTACGGCGTGACATGATTTTAGAGTCCCGGGTAAAGTCAGGGTATGGGATAGGGAGGGGGCATGACGCCGTACTGGTAGTTGGCGGGGCCGACGTAGCAGCGTAGGCGGGTCAGCCACCTTACGGACTCGGCGGGGTTGGTGGCCCTGTAGTAGTGGGCGTTGTCCAGGGCCAGCCAGCAGTGGACGTACAGGTTGGTCAGGGCCCAGCGGTCTTCGTGGAGGTGGGAGCAGGCGGGACCGGCCCGCATGAGTGCTTCCAGGTACTCCCGGTGCTGCCGGCCGGTGGCCATCATGGCGAAGCAGACCTCGCGTGGTGGAAATCTGTACAGGTCTTCCACCACCACCTCCGGCAGCGGCACTTTAGAGTCCCGGGACTGGACGGGGCCGGTCAGGGCTGCTACGATGCAGTAGGCGGTAACGGTATTCACGGGAGTCCTCCGGATGGCTGTCAAGAGGGTTAGCAAGTACAGGCCGAACTTCCTGGTGCCATTGTACAGGATGGTCCGGGCGGGGATACCGGAAATCGACGTCTGCCGCAGTCTGGGCGTCTCCCGGATGAGCCTCTACGTCTGGCGGAAGAAGTACCCCGAGGTCGAGGAGTGCTACCAGATCGCCAGGAAGGACCGCGACGAGGCCAGCGACTTCCCACGCTGGGTGTACAACCGCCTGTCCCCCGAGATCAGGCAGCTCTGGGACAGGATCGAGGCGTGGCACGACGCCGGCCAGGACAACCTGGTGGAGGTGGCACTCCTGGACCACGGCGTCCGGGTGCAGCAGCAACTCTTCCTGCACGCCCTGTGTGTGAAATCCTTCAACCCGTCCGAGGCTATGCGGGCGGTCAACGTCACCAAGCGGGAGCTTGACGAGTGGCTGGCCCGGGACTCTAAGTTCGCGGAACTGGTGGAGGAGGTCAACTACCACAAGGCCAACTTCTTCGAGCAGGCCCTGGTGGACCTCGTCAGGGCCCAGAACCCCAGTGCGGTCATCTTCGCCAACAAGACGGTCAACCGCAACCGTGGCTACGGCCAGGTCACCGACGTCAACCACACCCACAAGGGAGTGATCATGCACGGCGTCGTGGACCTGACCGACGTCATGAACGACCTGAGCCCCGAGTGCCGCTCCGAACTCATGGAGGCGCTCAGACGCCGCGACGAGGCCAGCAAGCGGCAGCCGAAGGTCCTCGAACACGAGCCCAGCCTGGACCAGCAACTCATGGCCCGCATCACCCAGGGAGACGAGCAGTGATACTCGACTTCCGTAAGGACGACACCGTGGACGCCCTACTCGACGGGGACGGCAACTACATCCCGGACTACGTCCAGGTGGCGGACACCGAAACCGGCGAGTGCCTGGTGGTGGTCCGCGACGAACTAAACCTCGTACCCGTGATCAACAGGTGGACGTGCGAGGTGGAGAGGGTGGTGCGATTCTTCAAGCCGCCGCTCATGCCGGTCAACCATCGTAAGGAGCCGTACCGGCCCCTGGACGTCTACGACCGCAGTATCAGCAGCTACGAGCCCGTCATGACCTTGTACACCAAGGAGGATAGTAATGAGACACGGTGAACTGATCGGGACTCTAAGTGACGGCACCCGGATCGTCCAGGACAACGACCTGACGCCCGACCATTACGAGGACTCCGGCGGAGAGATCAGGGTCAACGCGGCCGACCCGGCGACCCTGTTGATGATCAGGGACGCCATCGCCCAGACCAACGCCGCGTTCCCAATCACCCCCGAACCCTGCGACCCCGTGGAGGATGCCAACTTCACCAAATGGGCCGTGGAGACAGCCCATCGACTACCCGATCCGGAACCCTGCGACCCCGTGGAGGGTCAGACGTGACCGAGGCTCAACTGCGGGAAGCCCATGATTGGTGGCTGGAGCAGAGACGCCTCTACGGTCTGCCCACCGGCGACAACGACTGGAAGGAGTACCTGGAGAGGCTGGATTCGGTGATACACAGTCGCCAGCCGTCAGCCGCCGTCACCTCCCATGAAATGGCCGAGTGGTTGCACACATTAAGCAGTTGACGGCACTATCCCGGGACTCTATAATTCAGGATGACTCTTGACCAAGAGGGCCAGGGATGACAAAGGCGTCCGCCCGGCTCCGACGGAACTGAGCAGCAGGTGAACCCACACTCTCCCCTGGTGTCTTTTGGTCGTAACCACAAGAGGAGGGCTGGGCCGTGATCACAGAGAGTAAAGAGACGGTGTACACGCCACTGGGCCGTGGCCAGGTAGTCTACGAGTTGGGGGACGGGACCATCGTGGTCGAGTTCCCCCACGGCGGCGGACACATCTTCCTCCCGCAGGAGGTGTTCCGCGACCGCTTAGGCGGGGGGCGGTTAAATGTCACAGACCCTGGCAAGGACGGACAGGTTCGTCGCACGGGTCTGCCGTGACAGCTACTACGAGTTCTTCCTGCACTTCTGGCCCGAGGCGGCTGCCGAGAAGCTGAACCGGGCCTGGTACATCAAGGAACTCTGTGACCAGTTGCAAGAGGTTGCCGAGCGGGTATTCCTGGGCGAGCCGCGCAAGTATGATCTCGTCTGGAACTGCCCGCCGGGCACCACCAAGTCCTCGTGCGTATCGGTACTGTGGCAGCCCTGGATCTGGACCAGGATGCCCAGCGCCCGCTTCATCTCCGGCTCCTACTCCGAGCGCCTGGCCCTCGACCTCTCCCGCAAGTCCCGCGACGTCATCAAGTCCGAGAAGTACCAGTCCCTGTTCCCGGAGATCAAGCTACGCTCCGACCAGGACACCAAGGGCTACTTCGTCAACACCAGGGGCGGCTTCCGCTACGCCACGGGCGTAGGCGGCTCGGTGACCGGCCACCACGCCCACTTCATCGCCGTGGACGACCCCCTGGACCCACTGGGCTCGCTCTCGACCCTCGACGTCGCCGAGGCCAACACCTGGATGACGGAGACCCTGTCCCGCCGCAAGGTAGACGCGCTCCTGACCCCCACCGTACTCATCATGCAGCGGTTGCACGAGGACGACCCCACCGGGGCCACCCTGGAGCGGGGCACGCCCGTCCGGCACTTCGTCCTGCCCTGCGACACCACCTGGGACATCCAGCCCCCCGAACTGGCCAGGTTCTACGAGAACGGCCTGCTCGACCCGAACCGCCTGTCCCGGCCCGCCCTGGAGCAGGCCGAGAAGGAACTCGGGCCCGCCGGCTTCGCCTGCCAGATGGGCCAGTCCCCCATCCCGCGCGGCGGGGCGCTGTTCGACGTCTCCAGGTTCAACTGGGAGAAGACCCCTCCCACCGCCTGGAAGCGGGGCCCGGTGCGCTTCTGGGACACGGCCGGCACCAAGAAGGGCGGCGCCTGGACGGTCGGCACCAAGATGGCGATCGACTGGCAGGACCACCCCTGGGTGCTGGACGTCCGGCGTGGCCAGTGGGGCACGGCCGAGCGCGAACACCAGATCGACCTGGCGGCCGAGGCGGACGGCAAGAAGGTCTACCAGGTGCTGGAGCAGGGGGCCGCCGACGCGGGCAAGTTCCAGGCCGAGTTCACCGTCAAGCGGCTGACCCTCATGGGCTACCTGGCCAGGGCCGAAAAGCCCTCCGGCGACAAGGAGATGCGGGCGGACCCCTTGTCGCAGCAGGTAAACATGGGTAACGTGTACGTTGTGATCGCGTACTGGAACAAGGATTGGAAGCGGGAGTTCCAGTTCTTCCCCCGCTCCAAGTACAAGGACCAGGTGGACAGCGCCTCGGGCGCCTTCAGCCACCTCACCAGAGCCAGGCTCCGCGTGGGCGCCTGGTAGCCACACTCTGAGGACGGAGCAGCCCATGACGAGTAACCAGGCGGCGTTGCCTCGTGAGATATCCATGCCGGGCGGCGAGACCTTCGTCCCGGTGGTCATGCGGGTACTCGACCGCGACGAACACGGCATGCCCGAGAACGCGGTCCTGGTGCCGCTGGACCGCGCCGTCGAGATGGTCCCGGACGTCCCCGAGGAGTTCGTCATCGTCTACATAGACTCCAGACAGATCAAGAGGGGGTGACATGGGCGTAGAGCCGAAGAACCGCGAGGAGATCGTCCGCCTGCTGAACAACATGGGCGTCTCCGGCGGCATCTCGGCCGTCGGGCTGGTCGCACTCCAGCGCGTCGCGGAGCAGATAAACGGCGTCCGGGACTCTAAGTTCGAGTACACCCCGGAGATGCTGCTGGACTCCCTGGGCCCGGCCACGAGCGCCGCCGCCATCGACTTCTGCCTGTCGCACCTGCGCCGGCAGGGCAAGATCCCCGAGGCGATCGCCGGCAGGCTCACGGCCAACGACCTCGCCCAGAACTACCACCTGGTCAGAAACGACGCGGCCTGCTGGGCGGACTTCCAGTCCTCGGTGCGGGAGTACCTGATCCCCAGGTACTCCTACTACGACGTGGACGCGATGCTCGACCACCGCCACAAGGTCAACCGCGAGTGCGGCTACCCGCACTACGTCACGCCCATCATGTACCGGCTCATGTACGACCGCGACGACATGACCAACCGGGCCTGCAACGTCCTGCCGGACGAGTGCTTCGCCGTGGACCCCGAGGTCTACGAGGACGAGGACGAGACGGTGGACACGGACCTGGAGTCCGACTACAAGAGGCTCTGCGACGAGTTCAACCTGATCGGCATTCTCCACCGCGCCGATCGTCTGGCGGGCCTGGGCCATTACACACCAGTCCTCATGGGCCTGGACGACACCGACGACCTGGAGCAACCTGTCAACGAGCCGGACCTCAACAAGGGCCTGCGCCGCACCGTCGCCAGCAAACGTCGGGAACTCTTGTACCTGCGTCCCTTCGACGAGTACATGTCCTACGTCGCCCAGTTCGACCTCGACCAGACCTCGCCCCGCTACGGCATGCCGGTGCTGTACAACCTGGTATTCCAGGACCTCAGTATCGACCAGCCCGGCGCCAGTATCGGCACCCGCATCATGAAGCGGGTCCACTGGACGCGGGTCATCCACAACAACGACCTGATCGACGCCGGCACCTGCTTCCACACGCCCCGGCTCCAGCCGATCTTCAACCGCCTGCTCGACCGCCGCCGCATCATGGGCGCCGACCCCCAGGCCATGTGGATGGGCGGCTTCCCCGGCCTGAACTTCAAGATAGACCCCCGCATCGTCGGCGACCGGCCCGACTACGACGAGGACAAGATGCGGCAGGAGGTCAACGACTTCATGGACGGGCTGACCCGGGCCATCAAGACGATCGGCATGGAGGTCAGTGCGCTCCAGGTGTCCATCGCCGACCCGACGCCGCACGTCCACGTCCAGAACCAGGCCATCGCCACCTTCCTGGGCACGCCCCTGCGGGTGCTGATGGGCACCGAGGAGTCCCGCCAGGCCAGTTCCCAGGACAAGCTGACCTTCAACACCCGCCTGGGCCAGCGCATCCGCCGGGTCCTGACGCCCAACCTGGTCCGCAACGCGATGGACCGCTTCATCGCCGTGGGCGTCGTTTCGCCGCCCCGGGACTCTAAAGCCTGGTACAAGATCGGCTGGGGCGACCTCAACACCGTCACCGACGAGGACAAGGCCAACCTGGCGCTCAAGTGGACCCAGGCCCTGTCCCAGTACGTCGCCGCCGGCATCATCCACCTGATCGACGTCGTGGACTACCTCGTCCTGATCGTCGGCCTGCGGCCCTCCGAGGCGGTCCGCATATCCGAATACTGCAAGAAGGAGGGCCTTCAGAAGCTCAAGGACGTGGACCCGTCCAAGGGCGCCGGCCAGAACGGAGTGGCCCAGAACATCAGCAAGGGCGCCGACGGCAACTCCAACTCGGGCCGGCCGGCCCAGCGCGACACCGCCGACAGGAAGGCCGACGGCATGAAGGGTTGACCGTCCCGCCCAGGCCCGTTATACTCCATGCCAACCACAACTCCGGGTGCCACACCACCGGGGGAGCCCCATGCAGCAGTGCCGCGCGGCCCTATTCGGGACCGGACAGACTCCGACCATTTCCATAGTCAACAAGGCGACCGTCTCCCTGGGGGTGGACGTCAACAAACTGGCCGCCGCGCTCCAGCAGTTTGCCAACATCGTCGCGGGGGTGTGGGGCACTCCGGCCACGGTTCGCGTGGCACAGGTCCCGGCCCCGTCCGACTGGGTGATCACCCTGGTAGACGACCTGAACGTCCAGGGGGCACTCGGCTACCACAACCTGACCCCGCAGGGCTTGCCGGCCGGCTGGATCGGCGTCAAGATCAGCCTCCAGTACGACGGCAACGTCTCCATGTGTACCAGCCACGAACTGGCCGAGATGCTGATCGACCCGGGCATATCGACCTGCGTTGCCGGCCCCGGCGGCAGGATGGGGCGATTCTACGCCTACGAGTCCGCCGACCCCGTGGAGCAGAACGGCTTCAAGATCGGTGACGTCATCGTCACCGACTTCATCCTGCCTAGCTGGTTCGAGTCCTTCCGCCCGGCCGGCTCGACCAGGTTCGACTACCTGGGGCTCCTGGACCGGCCGTTCTCGCTCCTGCAAGGCGGCTACTGCTCCTTCTTCGACATCTACACCAGGAAGTGGCAGCAGTCCTTCGGCTCCAAGCAGGCCCGGGAGCATTACATGAACACGCGCGGCGTGCCCGGCACCCGCACCTGGGCCCGCGTCCACCACGAAATGATCGCGGCCTGATGACATGGAGGCCGTCATGGACTTTGGCGTGATGCTCGCCAACTTTGGCGTCTCCGTGGCGTGCCTGGCCGTCATGGGTTTCGCCATCTACAAGGCCGCGATCTGGCTGGGCAATCGCATCATAGTGCCCCTGGTCGAGCGGCACATTAAGTTCATGGACGAGGTGGCCACCGGCATGGCCAACCAGTCCCAGTCGCTCCAGAACATCGTCGAGGAGCAGCGGGCCGTCGTCCGCGAGCTTCGCAGACTCAAGGACATCGACGGCGGCGACGACCGAGGACCCAGTGACCCGAAGGTCAGGATCACCTGATGAGCAAGGTCTTTGTGGTGGATGACAACCCGGCCGTGGCGGAGACTCTGACGCTCCTCCTGCAAACGGAGGGCATCCCGGCCGAGGCCATCATGTCTGGGTTCGGGGCCTACTCCAGGATCGAGGAGACCCCGCCCACGCTACTGATCATGGACCTGCTGATGCCCTACAACGGCGTCATCCTGCTGGAGCGGATCGCCGCCCGCAGCGAGTGGACGTTCCCGATCGTCGTCCTGTCGGGCTGGGAGGACATGCTGGAGCCGCGCCTGGCCTGGCGGGTGTCCGGGATGCTCCCGAAGACCGTCCACCCTCGGGAACTGCTCGCCAAGGTGAGGGAACTGCTATGTCTCCCCGAAACGTGACCGCCATGCTGGTGATCAGTCTGATCCTGCTTCTGGTGCTATTCGACTTCGTGATCTACGCCAGGGGCGGCTCCGAGGCCACCATCTCCCGCGTGATCCTGCGCTGGGCGATCGGCTGGCCGTTCGTCCCCTTCATGGCCGGACTGCTGTGCGGCCACCTGTTCTGGTCGCAAGACTTGACCCAGCGTAGCCAGACCGGCCGGGAGCCCGTCTGGCTCTGGTACGTCTTCTTCGCCGTGGCGGCCCTGTGCCTGGTCGTACTGGCCGCCACGCTGGGGTGGCTCACCAAGTAGGAGGCAAGATGGTTAGAGTCCCGGCACTGGTCGTGCTGCTGGCCGCGACCGCACCCGCCTTCGCGGCAACACCCCTGGACGGCGTAGTGAAGCTCACCTCCCACGGCGGCTCCGGCACGGTCATCTGGAAGGGGCAGCAGGGTGCCTACATCCTGTCTGCCCACCACATGTTCTCGGGCAAGGACCAGAACCGCCCCGTGGTGATTGAGGCCCCGCACCCGCAGCCCTCGACGCAGCAGAAGGTCAGCGCCCGCTGCGTGGGGGTGGATGCCGGGGCCGACCTCGCCCTGGTCCTGGTCCAGGGCGGCACGTTCCCCTACGTCACGCCCGTCGCCCCCAGGGGCCACCGACCCGGCAACCTCATCTCCTGCGGCTACGACCGTCTCCAGTGGCACGCCCAGGGGCCCGTCAGGGCCACCGCCCGTCCGGCACACCTGCTGGCCGGCAGCCCCTACGGCGGCAACAGGGTCGGCTACACCCACGCCATCACCGAGTTCACGATCGACCGCTACACCGAGACGGCAGCCGATCGCATGGCCTACACCAGGGAGCTTCCCTGGCACGGCCGCTCCGGCGGCGGCCTCATCGACGTGGACAACGGCGTCCTGATCGGCGTCGTCTCCGGCTACTCTGGTGCCAGCCCCAAGACCTGGGCCGAGGTCAAACCGGGGGCCCACGGCATCTACGCCTCCCACGAGGCGATCCTCGACTTCCTGACCCGCACCGCCCCGCAGGCCCTCCAGCCGCCGGCCGCGACCCCGCAGGTCTACGGCCCCCAGCAGCCACAAGGCGACCCGTTCCAGGAAGCCATCCGGCAGATGCAGATCCAGCAGCAAGAGATCGACCGCCGCCTCCAGGCCGAACCCGGACGGCCCTATATTCAGGAGTGGCACGAGACGCCTGACGGGAGGCGCAGACAGCCCTTCGAGCCACCTCCATTGCAACAGGCTCCTTATCAGTCCTTGCCGGCCCAGCCACAGCAATACCAGCAGCCGATCGTCTACCGTCCGCCGCCACAGAGTCTGATTACTCCCTTGACGGGTCCGGGCCAGCAGGCTATACCACAGCAGCAGCCCTACTGTCCTCCCGGCGGCACCTGAAGGCCACCGGGACGCTGACCCCGGTCCGGGGTCGCTTGAGTTCGGCACAGGAGTTGCTATAATCCAGGTAGGCTCTGACAGGAGGCAGCACGATGCGTAAGTTGATCGCGGCGGTATTGGTTTCCTTCTCCCTGGCGGCCCCGCTCCGGGCCACCGAAACGATCCAGACCTGGCAGCTTGTGGGATACCCCGTCATCGTGGACACCGAGACGGACACGCCCAAGAACGGGGTCATCATGGTCGCCTGGCCCGGCGAGGACGTCCGACCCAGTTCCGGGGCACCCACGGCGGCCAGCAAGACGCCCAGGATCATCGTCCTGGTCGAGCTTGAGAACGGCCGCTTCTGCTGGCGGGACATCCTCCAGGTCAAGGTGGACGTCAAGAAGCGTGCCGAGCAGTTGAAGCAGATGCAGCCGCCCCCGCCGCAAGCCATCCCACAAGGCAAGCAGGTGCCGCAGGAGGTGATCGATCGTCTCGAACGGCTGCCCTTCACCCTGCCGACGGGGCACCGATGACCACGAACGACCGCTGGCTCGTCAGCCAGTTGATCCTGGTCCTGGTGTTTGCGTTCTCACTGGGCCCCTACTTCCTTGACGACGAGGACTAACCACATGGCGACCACCGTCCACCCGACTCCCCGGGACTCTAACTTCGGCGACCGGGGCAGCCGCAAGCCGAGCCAGCCTGTCCAGGCCGACGGGCCTGCCACACCCGCTCCAGCGCCCGGGATCGTCGGTGATCTGGACGCCCAGGTCCAGACCAACCAGGCGATCGAGGCCGCCGTGTCTGCGCAGCAGACCGCCTGGTCCGACGCCCAGGCCGCCGTCGAGAAGCTGTTGGCCGCCAACCAGACGCTCTCCGACCTGATCGCCCAGCAGGCCAAAAACCAGTCACAGATCGCCTCGGACAGTAACACGCTGCTGTCCCAGATCCAGTCCGACGCCAGGGGGCTGGCGGACAGTCTCAACGGGGTCGGCCAGCCCGCCCAGTGAGGGTAATCCGATGCGCTACCTAGCCGCCGCCCTGATCCTGCTCGCCCTCGCCCTGCCGGCCGACGCCCAGTATTACTACTACGCCCCACGGGCGTACCCGTACTACTACAACCCCTACGCCGCCCCGGCGGTGCCCTACTACCCGCCCTACGCCGCCCCCGCCCCCGTGGTCCCCTACTACGCCCCCAGGGGTTACGGGTTCGGATACAGTCCCTACGGGTTCTACTACTACCACAGGTGACCCATGCGAACGGTTAGAGTCCTGGCCGTGGCCGCACTGCTCGCCGCGACGGCGCCCGCCTTCGCGGACGGGCCGATCCGGCAGGCGATCCGCAAGGCCACGGGCTGCTGCCCGCCGCAGCAGCAGCCGGCTCCGCAGATCATCCAGGCCCCGCCGCCGCCGGCAGCGCTGCCGTCCGGGCCCGACCCGACCACGATCAACATGCTGGGCCAGGTGATCAGCAACCAGGGGCAGATCCTGGGCAAGCTGGGTTCTATCGAGGGCAAGCTCTCGCCGGCCCCGATCGCACAGCCCTACATCATGCCGGTGCCGCAGCAGCAGGCACTCCCCATGACTCCCTACGTCCCGCAGACGCTGCCGATCGCCTACGCACCCCAACCACTGCCGCAGCAGTACGCGCCGCAACCGCTGCCCCAGCAATACGCCCCCCAGCCCCTGCCGCAGCAGTACAGCCCGCAGACGCTGCCGCACAACTACAACCCGCAGATCATCGTCAACCCCGGCGGCTCGGGCGGCACGGCGCCGCAGCCCCTGCCGCAGGGCTACAGCCCGCAGACCCTGCCCGGCGGTCCGTCGCCCCAGCCTCTGCCCAGGTCGGCGCCGCCCGGCGGCGCCCCACCGGGCATCGACTTCCGCTTCTACGCCCCGCAGGGCTACGGCGCGGAGACCCGCAACGGCTCGCCCCTGCCACCCGCCGCCGCCCCGCAGCGCTACGCACGAGAACCCAGGGCCCCCAGAACGTGAGGTGAAGCATGATCCAGAAGCTACTCGTCGGCCACGTCGCCGCCCAGATGACCACCGCCTGCATGACGGGCTACCCCGAGCAGGACCCGATGAAGAGGCAAGTGGCCGCCTGCCAGATGTTCGCCAACTTCTACGAGTGGATCAAGAACATCCTCGTGGACAGCAACTGGCCGACGCCGCAGGTGGACGTGTCCCTGCTGTTCGGCCAACCCGCCGGGCAGCCGGCCCAGCCGCCCGCCCCCTCTGGCGGACCCGCCCCGGTCGGCCCCGTGTCCCTGCCCGGCGCCGCCTCCGGCACTCCGGCAGCGCCCAAGGCGCACTGCCGCAGCGCACCGGCGCTCAAGGACAAGGACGCACAGCGCTGCCGCGAGGAGATGGCGGACTTCCTGGAGTCGCTGATGCGCATCAGCCCGGCCAACCCGACCCACGTCCCCGACAACATCCCCGAAATGCCCGCACTGTGAGGCCAAGAGATGCCCGCTGGATACTCGCTCCACTTCGGACTCAACCACGTTGACCCCCGCTCCTACGCGGGGTGGGATGGCTGGCTGCGTGGCTGCATCAACGACGCCCAGGCGATGCACGCCGTCTGCCAGCAGTGCGGCTACGCCTCCTCCGAGGTGTACCTGGACGACCGGGCCAACTCCGAGACGATTCTGGGCACCATCAACAACGCCGCACACGTCCTGGTGCCCGGGGACATCCTCGTCGTGACCTACTCGGGCCACGGCGGGCTGATCCCGGACCCCTGGGGCGTGTACGGCTCCGTCCCCACGCTCTGCACCTGGGACCGCCAGGTCATCTCCCACGAACTGGGGATGCTCTGGAACTCCTTCCGACCCGGAGTCAGGGTCCTGTTCCTGGCCGACTCCTGCCACTCGGGCACGGTGACCCGGGAGCGGCTGGGCGAGTCGGTGCCGCCGCCGATGGAGGAGCTTCCGACCCCGGAGCTTCCCAACCTCACCCTGTCGAAGTCCGACGGGGCCTCGTCGGTCAGGATGGAGCCGCCCACCGAGGAGATGCTGCCCCGGGCCATCCCGCCCGACGTGCAGGCCCAGGTGCTGGAGCAGAACAAGTTCCTGTACCGGGCGATCTTCAAGGGCATCGACCGGCCGCGCTCGGCCTGCCCGGTGCTGCTCCTGTCGGGCTGCCAGGACAACCAGACCTCCTGCGACGGGGCCAGGAACGGACTCTTCACCGAGCGGCTGCTCATGGTCTGGAACAACGGCGCCTACATGGGCAACTACCGCGACTTCCACGCCCAGATCGTGCGCATGATGCCCCCCTACCAGACGCCGGCCTACTTCTGGCAGGGGCCGCCCGACCCGGGCTTCGAGTCGATGAAGCCGTTCGTGGTTTGATCTGGACAGGGGTCGCGTTCCTGTTATACTCACCCGGAATTAGGAGATTGAATCATGGCGATGAAGAAAGACTACCCTGACCAGTACCCCCAGGAGGCCAGCGACACGATCGTCGGCATGATCAACGGCTCAACGCCTCTGGACGCCGCCGAGTTGACCTGGGCCATCTGGGAGATGGCCGGCTTCGGCCTCAACCAGGTGCTGCCGGCCGGCTGCCCCGACTGGGGTGCCTACCATTCCCAGGACTCTAAAGGACCGGGCGGCCGGGACGCCAAGGAACACGTCCTGCACTGCCTGGGCGGCAAGGACCGGGCGGCCATCGACTGGACGACGCTGGTGCCCGCCCTCGTCAGCATCCTGACCACGTTCATCCCGAACATGCCCGGGATGGGTCGCGGCCAGCAGTCGCCGCCACCGGCCACGCCCAAGCCTTCGGGACACGCCGTCCCCGGGGGCAGGCAGTTCCCCAAGTGACGCCCTCTTTGTCGCCGGCCGGGGCCCAAGCCTGGTAGGGCCCCGGCCCCTTACACCGCACTAACCACACGAGAGAGACATGAAGACGAACCTCGCAACAGCCATGCTGGCCGGGACTCTAGGATTCGTACTCGCCCTGCATCTGCACCTGGGGCACGACCACGGCCACCCGCCGATCCTGGTGCCGCACCACGACGGGCCGCCGCCCCATTACGTCGGGCCCATGCCGCACGCCGAGCCGAGGCTGCCCTGCGGCTGTGAGAAGTGCCGCTGCTGCCCGGCCTGCCGGCCGAAACTGGAGACGAACAATGTCGTACCCCAAGCCCGCCAAGGATGCTGCCGCGAGGGCGTATAACGCCTTCAACATGGCGTCCTTCACGATCGGCACCAAGTCCGGCAACGTCATCAACGTCGCCGTGGCGCTCAAGGACGCACGCGGCCAGGCCCCGCAGGGGCCCGTCGTCGCCGACCTGTACCTCTCCGACGCCGCCGCCGGCACGGCCATCACCGGCACCTCCGCCACCCTGGCGGTCGGCACCAACGGAGCCATCCTGGCCCAGCCGGTCTCCGGCAAGAGCGCCAAGGTGGTGACCAACTCCGCCGGCCTCATCGACCTCAACGTCACCCAGGCGTCGAGCCCAGTGACCTACTACCTGGTGGTCGTCTTCCCCGACGGCTCGATCGCCGTCTCCGCAGCCATCACCTTCTGAGGTACGGCCAGTGTCCTTCTGTCACCTGACGGCAAACCTGGCGGTCGCGTCCAAGCGCTACGAGACGCTGGACGGCGTGCGCTACCTGGTCGTGCCGGCGGTCATCATGAAGGAGGGCGTCTGGACCGGCTCGGAGGGGCCGCTACTGTACCGCAACTCCCAGTTGGGCAAGTTCCCGATGGCCTGGGACCACAAGCCCATCGTCATCGAACACCCGACGATCAACGGCCAGCCCGTCTCGGCATGCCTGCCGGAGGTCTTAGAGTCCCGGCGGGCCGGCATGCTTTTCCGCACCTCGCACACCGACGCACTCAAGACCGAGGCGTGGTTCCGCGAGGACCGCCTGATGGCCCTGGCCCCCTCCGTATACACGGCGATCAATAACAACCAGCCGGTCGAGGTGTCCACGGGCCTGTTCCACGACACCGAGATGGTCGCCGGCACCTGGACCGACGGCAAGCACTACATCGGCGAGGTCGTCAACATCCAGCCCGACCACCTCGCCGTACTTCCCAGCGGCAAGGGCGCCTGCTCGATCGCCGATGGCGCCGGCCTGCTCCGAAACGCCGACGGGTCGGAGTTGTCCTTCGACGACATCCGCTCCCAGGTGAGGTCGCTGCTGCGGCAGCGGCTGCCCGCCCCGACACCCGACCCCTTCAAGACATCCGAGCCGGCCCAGGCCCCCTACGTCTACGTCCGCGACCTCTACTTCAAGTACGCCATTTACGAGGTCGAGTCGCCCACCGACGCCAGCATCTACAAGCAGGGCTACAAGATCACGAAGGGCAGGGTGGTGCTAGACGGCGAGCCCGAGAAGGTCCGCCAGCAGACGACCTATGTCACCGCCAACGGGGAAATCTTACGCTCCGGTGGCGAAATAGTCTTGAACATGGGTAGCGGAGTTGCTACTCTGCAATCAACCACACTACAGACGGGTGCCGAAATGCCTCCGACGAACAACACTCCGACGACCCCGGCACAAATCATCCAGAGCGCCACGACCCCCGCGTCGGCCAACCCGCCGAGCCCGGAACGGGTTACGCGGGTGCAGCAACTCGTCGCGCTGGGCGGCTACACCCAGGACGACGCACCCTTCCTGCTGGGCCTGGCAGATGACCAGTTCAACAGGGTCTTCCAGGCGGCCACGAAGACGACGACGCCGACTTCCCCTGCGCCGGCCTCCCCGGCGCAGGTCTCGTCCGTCCAGACGGTCCCGGCCGGGCCCGTCGCCCCGGCGATCGCCACCCCCGCACCCGGCGCCGTCCCGGTCCCGTCGGCCAACATGAACCTGGACGACTACCTCCGGTCCCTGCCGGCGCCGATCGCCAATCAGGTCCGTCGCGGCCTGGCCGCCGACGAGGCCAAGAAGGCACAGCTGGTCGGCATCATCATGAACTCCCAGAACAACCGCTTCACGAAGGAGTTCCTGATGGAGAAGTCTCCGGAGGAGCTTGAGGGCATGGCCGCACTGGTCGGCACGCCGGTCACCCCCGTTGCCAACTACGGCGGCCAGGCCCAGGTGCCGATGTTCCTGGCCCCCACCGCCAACCAGGGCCAGTCCGACCAGCACGCCCGCGTGCTGCCGATCGGGGGCGTCCTGGGTTCGGTCAAAAAGGCCCAGTGAGGCCGGGACTCTAACAGCAGAGGGTTGACAATGGCCGACCGCATGCCCAACACGATCAAGCTGATCAGCCCCCACGGCCGCTACGACGAGGGGCCGATCGGGGCGTCCGACCTCTACCCGGGGATGCTGATCCAGCAGGCCGCCGGGCTGTGGGTGCCGCACGCCCAGGCGGGCGGGCAGAACACCCGCACCGTGGTCCTCGAGGACGGCCTGATCGGGCACACCAAGCTCGACAAGCAGCCGGCCAACGACTGGGCACGCTTCTGGCGCTGCGTCTCCGGCGACAAGATGCAGATGCTGATCCAGAAGGGCCAGAACATCGCCAAGAGTACGCCGCTCATGTCGGCCGGCGACGGCACCCTGATCGCCAACCCCGGCGTCACCCTCTACGAGGTGGTCGCCCCCTCGACCACGGTCACGAACACGACCACGGAGACGACGTTCTCCAACTCGACCTACACGATCCCGGCCAACTACCTCCAGGTGGGCGACCAGATCGTGATCCGGGGCCGGGCCACCCTGACCGCCCACAACGGCACCGACACCCACAACGTCAAGGTCTACATCGGCTCGACGCTGGTCGCCTCGACGGGTGCGGTCAACATCGCCACCAACGGCGTCGTGGAGTGGGCCCTGTTCCTGACGATCCGCACGATCGGGGCGACCGGGACCTTCGTGGCCTCCGGCTACATGCTGGCCGGCACCCCCGGCACCGCCACCCCCGTCGGCGCCGTGCTGTCCTCGACCACGATCGACACCACGGCGACCCAGCAGATCAAGGTGACCACCACCGCCAGCGCCGCCTCGGCCGGCAACGTCATCCAACTGGACGAGGAGTCGGTCAACAACGTCCGGGACGCCGGCCAGGAGATCGTCTGCGTGGCGGACGAGGCCAGGGACAACTCGGGCAACACGGGGACTTCGCTGAACAACGCCATGTTCATCCGGGTGATCATGGCGTGAGCCGGCCCCGGGACTCTAAAGAGAGACCAACCCATGACGACCGCCTACAACCTGCCCTTCACGGTCAACGCCAACCCGGAAGCCCCTCCGACCCTGGAGATCATCCCGCCCACGGGCAGGCCGCAGTTGACCCTGGCCGGCGCCACAATGCGCCGCCTGCTCGACAACGACATGGACATCGGCGTCCTGCGGCCCTGGAAGGACGAGCGCGGCCAGACCTGGGTCACCCGCAACCATTACAACCACCACACGGGCGAGACGAAGTCCGTCAACGTCCCCACCAACAACGACACCCAGGCCACCCTGGGCTACCTGGACTGGCTGGAGATCGACCGCTCCGTCACCGACGCGGCCCTGCCCGAACTGGTGGTCGCCCAGCAGTTCATTAACGCCGGCATGGTCTACCGCCTGCCCAACGGCATCGGCAAGACCGTCCACCAGCACTCCCGGGCCAGCGACATCGGCGGGGCCGAAATCTCGATGGACGGCCGCCGCCGCTCCGAGAACGACCGGCCGGTCTTCGACAACGTGCAGTTGCCGATCCCGCTGATCCACAAGGACTTCTCCTTCTCCTGGCGTGAGGTGCTGGAGTCCCGGACCGGCGTGACCCCCCTGGACACCTACACCGCCAAGCTGGCGGCCCGCAAGGTGGCCGAGCAGGTCGAGCAGTTGCTCCTGGGCTCGTCCAACTCCCTGTTCTTCGGCAAGTCCAGCTTTACATGGAACGGCCTGACCGTCTACGGCATGAAGAACTGGCCGGGCCGGATCACCTACTCGCTCAACCCGCCCACGGCCGGCGGCTGGACGCCCGACGTCACGATCGCCGACATCCTGAACATGCAGAAGGCGTCCCGCCAGGCTTACCACCGTGGCCCCTGGGACTACTACATGGGCCTGTCCTGGCAGCCGTACCTGGACAGCGACTACAAGCCGACCTACAACGCCACGACGCTCCGCCAGCGCATCCAGTCGATCGGCAACGTCAGCAACATCACGCTGGCCGACTACCTGGAGGGCTACGACATCCTGGAGGTCGAGCGGAACAGCCTGACCGCCCGCCTGGTCATCGGCATGGACATCGTAACCATCCAGTGGTCCAGCCCCGACGGCATGGAACTCTACTACAAGGTCATGTGCTGCATGCTGCCGCAGTTCTTCAACGACATCTACGGCAACACCGGCCTCGTGCATGCGGCCTGACCCGGGACTCTAAGTGCAATCGCCCCGGGGCGGGATTACCTAGCGGAGTTGTGGTTAGCCGTGTAGTAAAACCCGAACCGGGGCGAGCTTACAGGGGAGCCAGTCATGGCTGAGAAGAAGACCTACGAACTGCTGGACGGCCAGCACTGGGAGTCCGTCCGGAAGGCCGGGCAGAACGGCCCCTTCGACATGGGCGAGCAGACGCACCACCGGGCCGACGACACCGAGACCCGCTTCGTCCAGTCGGAGAGGCCGCTGAACGAACTGTTCCCCAACAAGTTCCGACTGGTGCAGCAGGACGCCGGCCCCCTGACGCTGGCCCAGAAGGAGGTCAGGAAGTCGGCCGTGGACGAACTCTTGAAGACCGGCGAGTGGACCGAGGACGACCGCGAGATGCTGGAGGCGCTGCCGGACAAGCACTTCGGCCGCATGGTGGAGCGCTCCGGCTCCCGTGCCGCCAGGGCGGCCAGGGACCGCCCCGTTGACGCCGCCACCGGCCAGATCGGGCCGGAGCGGCAGGAGGACGCCCAGAAGCGTGCCGAGGAACACCGCTCCCGCGAGCCCGAGCAGGTGCCCAACCGTGGCGACGGCGCCAGGCAGGCCGAGCAGCAGAAGCCCAAGCGCAGCCGCTTCGGCGAGGACGTCACCGAGCGGTTCCCCCGGGCCCAGCAGATGGGCCTCAAGGTCTGGGCGAACCCCGCCGGCAAGCACCAGTTGACCACCGCCCAGGACGACAAGACCGCCCTGACCGACAAGGCGATGAAGGCCGAGGAGGTCGAGCCCTTCCTGGCCGAGTACGGCGACAAGGTTGCCCCGCAGCAGCCCAAGCAGGAGTGACCCTTGGCCCGGACGACGCCGGAACTGGTTGCGGGCATCGTCGAGGTCGAGGACGGCTTCGACCTGACGCCCATGATCGACACGGCGTCGATGATGGTCACGGACAACTGCCTGAACTCCGGCTACGACGCCGCCAAGCTGGAGATGATCGAGCGGTGGCTGGCCGCCCACTGCTACAAGCTCTTTGACAACATGATCCAGGCGGCCCGCGTCGGGCCCCTGGACGTCCAGTACACGCTGAAGCTCGACAAGGGCCTGGCCAGCACCTACTGGGGGCAGCAGGCGATGCTCCTGGACACGGCCGGCAACCTGGCGAAGCTGGACAACTCGATGGACAAGGTTCGCAACGTCACGGTGGGCGTGACGAGCCTGGGCTACAGGCACAGGGGCCGCTGCGGATGGCGATCGTAGGCCGGCTGCTCCGGAAGTTCGCCCACCAGTACCTGCTGTACTGGGAGAAGGAGGGCTCAGACCCCTCGGGGCTGCCGACCTACAAGGACCCGGTGGAGATCAAGGTTCGCTGGCAAGAGCAGGACAAGGAACTGCTGACGCCCGACAACAGGACGGTCCTGGCCCGGGGCTACATCCTCTCCAGCGAGCAGGTCAAGCCCGGCAGCCTGTTGCTGCTGGGCGGCACGGCGGCGGGCAGCGCCTTCGACGCCTGGCGGGCCCTGGCGAGCTTTCCGGGCGTGCCCACGGTCAACGAGGGCGGCCTGGAGGTGCTGAGGGTCAACAGGACGCCCGACTTCAAGGTCAAGGGCACGCTGTACGAGGTTTACACATGATCCGGCTGGAGGCGGCGAGGTCCGGGACTCTAAGTTCAGTCCGGGACAGGCTGCGCCGGCAACTGGGCAGCCGCGTCGAGGCCGGGGTCGTGGCCGCCGCCAACGTCCTGCGCGAGCAGTCGCTACTGATCGTGCCCAGGGACACCGGCGCCCTGGCCGCCAGTTGCTTCGTCCGCCAGGAGGGCGAGGGATTTACCACAGTGGCCGTGGTCGGCTACGGCCAGCAGGGCTTTACCTTCACCGGCTTCTCGGCGTGGGAGAACAAGGAGATCACCCGGCACCCGTTCGATTACGCCGGCTGGCAGCACGACATTCCCCGGTTCCAGCACGACGCCGGGCAGACGTATGAATTCCTCAAGCGCCCCCGCGACGAATGTCAGCCGCTGATGCGGCAGGCCCTGCGGGCGGCGGCGGGACTCTAAACTATGGCGAGCCCGGCCCAGATCGCCCGGCAGGTACTCGTCAACCAGGGGCTGGTCCGCTCGCCGGGCCTGCCCGGCAGGACGCTGCCCCCGGTGCAGTTGCCGTCCGACAATTGGGTGGTCTGTTTCACGGACGTCAGCCTGCCCGACTCCCCCGACCAGGTGCTGCTGGTCACCGGCGCCAGCGGCATCGTATTCGGCAAGGACATGCGGGCCGGCAAGTCGATGGAACACAAGGGCGTCAAGCTGGTGTTGCGACACATACGCCCGGCAGGCTACGACCTGCTCGCCCGCATCGCCGACGCCCTGGATCGGACCGGCATGGTGAGTGTGACGGTGGGCAACGAGGTCCACTACGTCCAGTCCTTCTACCGCGTCGGCACGGTGGTCAGTCTGGGCGAGGAGACCGGCAAGAGGCGGCTACTCTGGTCGATAAACTTCCGGGTGGCCTATCAGGACAGGGAACCGTAACGGGAGAGACCATGTTCATTCTGCACCTCGCGATGATCGTCGCCTTCTTCGCCATGCTGGGCGTGGTCTCGATGACCGTCTCCCGCTCGGCGTCCGGCTTCATGACCAGCCAGTCCACCGTCCAGGTCAGCGACGGAGGCGGGCACGTTTCGAGCCCCGTCACCGTGCCGGCCGCCCAGGCGGCCACCCTGACGACCCGGACCAACGGCACTTCCGGTTCGCTCACCATGACCAGCTCCAGCCACGGCATCACCACGGGCCAGCGGGTGGACCTGTACTGGACCGGTGGGCACTGCTACGGAGCCGTCGTCGGCACCGTGTCGGGAACCACGGTGCCCATCAGTTCGGTGGCCGGCGGCGACGCGCTGCCCTCGGCCTCCACGGCAATCCTGGTCGGCATCTGCACGTCGGTCGCCTTCCCCTGCACCGGCAACAACATGCAGGTGCTCGTCATGGACACGCCGCAGTCGGGCTACTTCGTCTTCAACGACGGCTCGGCCAACAACTACGCGGCCTTCGTCACGGGCGGCCAGGGCGCCATGTGGGTGACCGGGGACGCCGGGGCCAACCCGCTGGCCGGCGCGGCCGTGACGACGCTCTACGTTTCGCACAACGGCACCTCGGCCGTGACGGCGATGCGGGCCGGCTACATCGGGCATTGAGGTCCACCGGGACTCTAAACTCATAGAGGAGGCAGGGCAATGGCTCTCTTGACCGACGGGTTTAAGACCCTAATCAACCTGGCGGCGGTCCCGGGCGCCGGCGTCACCTTCCGCGAGAAGGAGGTTACGCCGCCCGGACTGGACTCCGGTGGCGAACTGGACACGACCACCATGCGCAACACGCGCTGGCGGACCAAGCAGCCCAAGAAACTCATCACCGCCACGGAGATGAAGTCCACCGTCCAGTACGACCCGGAAATCTACGCCTCCGTCGTCGCCGCCATCGGCGTCAACGGCACGATCCAGGTGACCTTCCCCGACGGCGCGACGCTGACCATCTGGGGCTGGCTCGACAAGTTCATCCCCAACGCCCATAAGGAAGGCGAGTTCACCACCGCCGAGATCACGCTGCACTGCTCCAACCAGGACAACAACGGCGTCGAGGTGGCGCCGCTGTACCTGCCGGCGCTCTGACGCCGGAGTCACACTAACCACAAGGCCAATCATGGAACCCGTGAAGATCAGCCTCAAGCGCAAGGAGATCCCGCTGGACGTGGAGTTGCCCGACGGCAGCCACGCCAGCTACGTCCTGCGGGAGTTGTCCGGCGACGAGCGCGACAACTACCTGAACGTCGCCGAGAAGAAGATCAACCGCGGCGCCGACGGCACCGGCATCGCCATGAGGGACTACAAGGGGGTCGTCGCCGACCTCCTGTGCGCCTGCGTCTTCGACCAGAAGAACATGAAGGTGCCCTGGGCCGAGATCCAGAAGTGGGGCACCTCGGCCCAGAAGACGATCTACGACATGGCCGTCAAGCTGTCCCGCCTGGGCGGCGGCAAGGACGGGGAGGAGTCGGAGAGGGAGGAGTCGGCAAAAAACTCAGAGGGGAGCGACTAGCCTGGTTCCGCCTGGCCCACCGCCAGCACCGCTCCCTGCAAGAGTGCCAACAGGCCAACACGTCGTCAGAGTTCGTGGACTGGGTCTACTTCCTCGAACAGGAGGAGTGGCACCAGAAGACCAGGACCGACTACTACCTGGCGCAGATCGCCTGTGAGATCAGGCGGTTCGCCGAGGGCTTCTCCGAAAGGCCAAACCCCGTGACACCCGAAGACTTCATCATTCGCTTCACCACCGACGAGGCCGCCCCGCCCGACGGCGGGCCGACGCCGCCCGTCACCCACCGCAAGAAGCGCAAGCCCATCGACGTCGGCGTCGATGAACTGGACGACGAGTGGAAGCGTGTCGCCGACAGCGCCAAGTCGCAGTGGGCCGGCTTCCTGGGCGTGGCCGCCCTGGACGAGGTGAGGGGGTGATCCCGTGGCGGAAGGCGACCCGGCCACCACAACCGGCGGGGGCGGCGGACAGGTGCTTGAGGCCCTGTCCGTCCGCGTCTCCGTGGACGCCAAGGGCTTCGACGAGGGCTTCGACCACATAGAGTCCCGGGTCAACGCCCTGCGCGAGACGCTGGCCTCCTTCGGCGGCGGCGTGGTCGCCTCCCTGAACCAGACCTTCGCCTCGGCCGCCAAGGGCCCCGTCGCCGCCGTCAACCAGGTCCAGCAGTCCGTCAAGGACGCCACCGCCGGCATCCAGGAAGCCCTCGCCTCCTCCCAGACCATCACTCCGCCCAGGACCGCCACACCACCCGCCGGCATGCACCCGCTGGCCGGTCAGGTACTCGCCATAGTCAACGCCATGACGGCAGACATGAACGATGGCATGATCCTGATCGCCGACGTTCGCGAGGAGGTGGCCAATCGACTCGGCGCCGCCGCCGCGAGTCCGGCCGTGTTCGACCGGGTTATGAAGGACTTGCGCCACGCGGACCAGTTGCGCCTGATCGCGGCCGGTGACCTGAGCAAGGTGCCGGCGGTCGCCAAGGCCGGCGGCATCCCAGGTGCTAATGAGTTATTCACCTGGGTTGAGTCGATGAAGCCGCCCTCCGGTTCTGCTCCCCCGCCGTCTATACATGACCTGATCGCCGAAGCCGTCCGGTCCGCCCCCGTCTCGGCCATCCCCGACCTGCGGGCCAAAATGCCGGCTCACTTGCAGGGTGAGGCGTTCAACAAGGCCATCCTCAAGATGGCGGACGAGGGGTTGCTGCAACTGTTCAAGGACGTCGATCCCGCCAACCTGTCCGCCGAACACCTCGGCAAGATGGTCCACGAACACGGCAACGTATTTACTTCCGTAGCCGCCACGCCGAAGTTGGCGGCGCAATCGGCCGTCCCCCCGCAGAAGTTCACCTCCGCCGGCAGGCCGATGGAGAGAGATCCATTTAGTCTGAGCGCCGAAGAGTGGGAAGACGCCCTTCTGATTGAAGAGGGCATGACCAGTCCCAATCGCGCCGCCGAGCTTCGCAAGGAGCGGCTTGCCAGAGAGGCCGCCAGAAAGAAGGCCGCCGGCACGCCGCCTCAGCCGATACTTCCACCGTCACCACCCATGCCGCCCGTTTCGGCACTGGCACCGTCACTTCCGGTCGCCGAGCCAGTGATCCCGACCTCGCCCACGCCCACGCCTGTCGTCGCCACCCTGACGCTCGACCACAAGGCGTTTGATGTCCAGTTCGCCGCCCTACCCAGGTCGTTTGACATAACCGCCTCGCTACTGCTGACCGGCCAGCAGGGAGTGCAGACCCAATTGGACACCTTCAAGTCGCAGGAAGTAGTGGTTCCGATCAAGGGGAATTATCTGCCACTAGTCGAGGAGTTTGAGAAGGCTGAGGCTCAGATCGATGCCTTCAAGACCCAGCAAGTCACTATCCCCATCCAGGGAACCGGAGCTTCCTTTACAGCAACCGTCTCCGCACCCACTGATGCTGTGACTCAGCTGGAGTCGGCCGTATTCGACCTGGGCGAGAGGATTGGCGTCGTGAACCAGACGCCAATCAACGTCGCCACAAACTTCCAGTCTGTGACGGACGCTATAGTCGAGATTGGCAAGCTCGTCAAACTCGCTGCCGACTTCTCTAGAGACTGGCTCGACGCCATTAGCAAGGTTAAGACCGCCAAGGACGACCTGATCACCAACTTCAAGACCCTCTTCCAGACCATTACCACCGGCTCGGGAGGGGCTTCGACTTCACTGTCCGGCATGACCCAGGGCCTTCAGTTCACGCCGCCGGACCTGAAACCTTTAGAGTCCTGGCTGGCGCAGCTGGGCAAGCTCCCGGTCACCGTCCCGCCCGACCTGACGAAGGTCTGGCTCTGGCTCGACCAGGTGAACCACCAGGCCCCCAACATCGGCGGACTGGCCTCGATCCTGCCGGTACTGCCCGACCTCACGCCGATGGGGGCGTGGCTGGATGCAATCAACGCCTTCCCGGCGATCGACAAGGCGAAGCTCGACCAGTTCACCAGGGTCTCGATGGCCCTGCGCAACGCCGCCGTCTTCATCAAGGCGGCCCAGTACGACCTGTCCAAGGTCGAGGCGGCATTCGACCCGCTGCGGAACTTCGTCGGCAGGATGGCGGCCTTCTCGTCACGACTGGCCTCCAGCAAGTTCGGCACCGACAGCCTGAAGGACGTGACGCTCGGCCTCCAGCGCATCAGCCTGTTCGTCGGTGCGATCAACCGGATGCAGTTCGGCGTCTTCACCGGCAACATCGCCACCTTCCAGAACTACACCCACTCCCTGATCGACAGCTTCGCCGGGGTTGACGACGCCAAGATCGCCAAGATGGACGGGGTTACGAGGACACTGTCTCGGATCGGCTCCTTCCTGAAGGCCGTGCCGAAGGTGTCGGCGGCCGACTTCGCCACGGTCGGGACCGGCATTGAGTCCTTCGCCGGGACTCTAAACAAGATCGACTTCGACAAGCCCGCCGTCGCCCTGTCCCAGGGCCTGGGCCGGATCGGTTCCTTCATCCGCGCCGCCCCCAAGGTCACCTCGGCCGACTACTTCGACAAGACGGCCGATTCCCTGACCTCCTTCACCAAGAAGCTGGCCGGCCTGGACGAGGGCGTCATCGCCAAGGTCGGCCTGCTCGGCAAGGTGATCCGCGACGTGGCGGCGCTCTCCGGCCTGGCCAAGCTCCAGGGCATGAACCTCGCCCAGGCCGGGCAGGCTATCGTCCAGTTCATGAACGCACTCTCCTCCGTTCGGGTTACGCCCAACCTGATGGCGGTCGGCACGGTGCTGGCTCGGGTCGGCCAGGCCGCCCGGGGCGTGGCGGCGGCGATGAGGCAGGCCGCCGCCTCCGGCACCGCCGTCCCGCCCATCACCCCGGTCGTCACGAACACCGCCAATACCATCAACCGCATTCCCGCCTCCCTGCGTGGCGTGACGCCTGCCTCCCGTGCCGCCGGATCGGCACTGGCCGGCCTGGGCGGCGGCATGCGCGACCTGACGCCGACCATGAACTCCCTGGTCGGCAACTTCGGCATGCTGCGGGCGTCGATCCTGGGCGCCGCCTCCTTCGGCGTCGGCCAGTTCGCCAGGTTCGACGACGCCCTGACCCGGACGCTCGGCCACCTGGCCATGATGGGCGAGGAGACGAGGAAGCTCGACTGGAACCGGCCCGAGTTCCACCAGGCCAACCGCACCGTACTGACCAGGGCGGTTATGGACGTCTCCGGGGCCTCACCGACGTCCGCGACCGACCTGGCCCACGGCCTGGACCTGCTGGCCGGCTCGGGCATGAACGCCGCCCTGGCCGCCAGGGCGCTATCGACCGCCGAGTCCTTCGCCCTGACGAGCGGCATGGGCATGGAGGCGGCCACCCGCCACCTGATCGACGTCCAGCGCAACATGGGCCTGGCCAGTCGGGACGCCGGCACCCATTTGGAGAACATGACCCGGATCGGCGACCAGTTCGTGGCCGTGGCGCCGCAGGTCGGCAGCACGGTCCAGCAACTCTCCGAGGCGATGGGCGGCAGGTTCGTAGCCGCCGCGAAGTTGCACGGCATGTCGATGGAGCAGTCGATCGGACTCTTGGGGGCGTACTCCCTGGCCGGCGTGCGCGGCTCCGAGGCCGCCGACCGTGCCGCCCGCGCCGTCTTCGCCCTGGGCACCAAGAACGTCGATCAGCTCATGAGGTGGCGCCGCCTGGGCGTCGAGGTCTTCGACGCCGCCGGGCACATGCGGCCGATGGCCGACGTCATCGGCGACCTGGAGGCCCGCCTGTCCCACATGAGCCCGATCCAGAGGGTGGCCACGCTGTCGCTCATGGGGTTCGAGCAGCGGACGATCTCCGCCGTGCTGCCGCTGGTCGGCTTCTCCGGGGCGATGCGGGAGTTGGAGTCGGCGGCTGCGGACTCCGGCGGCACGATGGCCAAGTTCGCCGACCTGCTCAGGCGGGACGTCCAGAGCCAGGTCAGGATACTCTGGAACAACGCCACCAACCTGGCGATCGCCGTCGGCAACGCCCTGGCCCCGGCCGTCGCGACACTGGCTCAGGGTGTCGGCTTCCTGGCCAGGGCGTTCACCTCATTGAACCCGGCCGTCCAGTCCCTGATCGTCGGCGGGGCGGCCCTGGTGCTGGGCTTCCGGCCGCTCGTGTCGGTGCTGGGGTCGCTGGCGGGCTTCGGACTGTCGGCGCTCCTG
>JADMIO010814563.1_pt1 | contig 26154 bp, 18 predicted proteins | sample 8958161 | NCBI WGS metagenome assembly JADMIO01 (sample SAMN16585339, study PRJNA669376) | soil metagenome | isolation source: Crop rotation soil | place: USA: Cullars Rotation, Alabama | collected 2011 | reverse complement strand
CGACAACTTGTCCACGTGGAATTCTAAGCTTAGGATCCCAATGTGCTGGAAAGAGCATCGGCCCTTCGAAGGTGGCCATGCCGTAGGCGATGACCGCCACCACCATGAACTTGAGCACCGGGTCGTTGGCGACGCGGTCCCAGGCGCCGCGCAGGGTCAGCAGGCCGTTGAGCATGCCACCCCACGACGGGGCGATGAGCATGATCGAGAACACCGTGCCCAGCGACTGCACCCAGCCGGGCAGCGTGGAATACAACAGGTGGTGCGGTCCGGCCCAGATGTAAATGAAGATCAGCGCCCAGAAGTGGATGATGGACAGTTTGTAGGAATAGACCGGCCGGTTGGCCGCTTTCGGCAGGAAATAGTACATCATGCCGAGGTAGGGCGTAGTGAGAAAGAAGGCCACCGCGTTGTGGCCGTACCACCATTGCACCAGGGCGTCCTGCACCCCCGTAAAGAGCGGATAACTTTGCGTCCAGGTAACCGGGATTTCCAAACTCCGCACGATGTGCAGCACCGCGACCGTGACCCAGGTGGCAATGTAGAACCAGATGGCCACGTACAGGTGGCTTTCCCGCCGGGTCAGGATGGTGCCAAACATGTTGATCCCAAAAATGACCCAGACCAGCGTAATGAGCATGTCTATCGGCCAGATCAGTTCGCCGTATTCGGAACTGGTGGTCAGGCCTATCGGCAACGTGTAGGCCGCGCACAGGATAACCGCCTGCCAACCCCAGAAGTGTATCCACGAGAGTTTGTCGCTCCACATCCTGGCTTTCAGCAGGCGTTGCAGGGAGTAATAGATGCCCATGAAAATCCCGTTGCCCACGAAGGCGAAGATGACCGCATTGGTATGTAGCGGACGCAGCCGGCCGAAGGTCAACCACGGACCCAGGTTGAGCGAGGGATAGACCAGTTGAAGGGCCAGGACCAGCCCGACCAGCATGCCCACCAGCGCCCAGCCGAAGGAAGCGATACCGAAGGCGCGGGTGATCCGGTTGTCGTACTGAAATTGCTGCAGGTGGTTCGCAAGGATGGAAGACGGTTGTCCGGGGCGGGTATCGGTTCCGCCCGCAGCGTATTCCTGATGATGTTTAAGCAAGTCCATGTTCAGAAGCTGAATGCGTGATGGTTTCGTCGTTGGTCAAATGATCTTCGTCGTCGAACAGTATGCGCACCGCCGGCGTGTAATCGTCGTCAAACTGCCCGTCGCGGACGGCCCGCAAATACGCCAGCAGAAAACCCGCGGCCAGCAGCAGGCTGATGAGGATGAGCAAAAGCATGATTTTCATATCACCGGAGACGAATCAGTTTTGTGCTGAAATCGGGTGCAAGATGGGGGCAAGGGGAAAGAGGGATTGATGACCGGCGTCAGGGCGGAGGGTGATCTTGGTTGGGATTCTCAAAATAGCGCATGACGCCCGGCCATAGCGTCAGGATCAATATCAGCAGGCCGACGACCAGAAAAACGGGTTGCAGCCAGAAGCGCGGCACCCACATAATTTGCACGGTGATCCAGCCGATCAGAACGAGGCCGGTATAGAGGGAATAGGTCCAGGCCCAGTGCCGGCCGGGATAAATGTTCAACGCCCCGGCCCGGCGCCAGTCGGGTTTCCACCAAAGGCCGGCGACGACGAATAAGGGGAAAACACCCTGCACGAGCAATAAGAACAGGCCGGGAAGGAGGTAGCTGCGAAAGGGCGATTGGGCCAGCCACTCCGGTCGAACGCCCAGACCGGTGGGGTCGTACAGCAGGTACCAGCCCCCGTACAGGGCGCCGAGGCCCAGCAGTTTATGGAGAATAACGAGTGGGTAGAGTGGAAACGGACGCGACATAGGGAACCGGCGCCAAGGAAGCACCGGGACAAAGGTAGGGACGGTCAATAAAGCCGCCGATGACGCCGGTCGCCCGGTCCGGTGATCCTGGTCAGTGGACCGTTTTATCCGGATTCCGGAAGGTTACCCAGAAGGTGCTTCCCTGCTCGACGGCGCTCTCAAAACCCATCTGCCCGTGCATCATCTCGACGTACCGTTGCACGATGTACAGGCCCAGCCCGGTGCCCTGGGTCGTATTTACGGCGTTGCTGGCCCGGAAAAAGCGGCCGAAAAGGTGTTTTTGCTCCGCCTCCGGAATACCCATGCCCTCGTCGCGGACGCTGATGCGAATGTTGTCCGGCTCCACGCTGCTTTGCACGTCGATGGCCGCGCCTTCCGGCGAATATTTGATCGCGTTGGAGATCAGATTGGTCAGCACGTTCTTGAGCAGGGCGCGGTCGAGGTAGACGAGGGCTGCCCCGGTATGGGTGTAGCGAAACGCCTGCCCGTTCTTGAACAGGTTTTTCAATTCCTCGTACACCTCTTCCACGCAACCGGCCAGGTCGAAAGAGGTCCGCTCCGACTGGAGGCGACCTTCTTCCAGCCGGCCCAGCGAGAGAAATTCGGTGAGAATGGTGTTGAGGCCGTTGACCGCGTTTTTGATGCGTTCGGCGTGCTTTTTTACGTTGCCGACATCCTGGCGATCCGCATATTGGTTGACCAGGCCGGCCGACGACAGCACGGCGGTCAGGGGCGTGCGGAACTCGTGCGACGCCATGCTCACGAAGCGGCTTTTCAGTTCGCCAAGCTCGCGCTCTTTGTCGAGGGCGGCGGCCAGTTCGTTTTTAGCCTGCTCGAGTTCCATCGTGCGTTCGACGACCTTGTTTTCCAGCCCCTCGTTGAGGTCTTTCAGTGCTTCGCTCAGGCTGGCGAGCTCCTGTTTTTGCTGTAAAATCGAGTTTTCGTAGTTTTTACGGTAGGTATTATCCACCACGAAGGCTACGACGAACGACCCTTCCGAACTTTTGAACGGGCTCAAACTCACCTCCACCGGAAATTCTGACCCGTCTTTTTTCAGCCCCTTCAAATCCAGTCCCGTACCCATACTGCGCGGGTGCGGATTGGCGTGATAGTGCTCGCGATGCTCCCGATGCCGCTTTTCCAGGCGGGTTGGAATCAATATTTCGATGGGCCGGCCCAACATCTCGCCCACTTGATAACCAAAGAGTTTTTCCGCCGCCGGGTTGGTAGTCACGATCAGCCCCCGCTGGTTGACCAGCAAAATGCCGCCCGTCGCGTATTGGAACAGCGCCCTGAATTTTTCCTCCTGCTGCCCCTCTTTTTCGCGGAGCGAAATAAAACGAATGACAAAGAAGGCGGCCGCCCAGAAACTCATGACCGGCAGTACCCGCTCCAGCAGCATTTGCTGCAAAGGCAGTTCGTGGGGTTTGAGCACGGCGCCAATGATCGTCAGTGCGGTGGTCACCACGGCCAGCAACAGGACGTCGCTTTTTTCCTTGAAAAAAATGGCCAGAAAGTGCGCCAGCAGATAGGCGAAGACGATGTCGAACCGCCAGGGCAACAGCAGATCGGCCGCGAACACCGCAGCTACCAGCAACCAGACAAAGCGCGACCATTTGGCGTCGCTATCGAAGGTGAACATGGAGCGAAGATAGGATGGTTCTTGTCAATCCTGTCTCACTCTGGGTTTGCAGCCATTTCCGTGCGGCCCGGTTGCCCATGCCCACGCCGAAGAGCACGATGGAGACGGAGCTCAGCGGCATCAGTACCGCGGCGACCAGCGGCGACAGGGCGCCGGTGACGGCAAAACTCAGCCCGATCAGGTTGTAGGTCAGGGCAACCGCGTAGGATTGGTGCACCGTCCTGACGCCCGCCTGCGCCAGCCGGACGAACTGGGGCAACCGGGCAAATTCGCCGGCGTGCAGGATGGCGTCGCAGGCCGGGGTGAAGTTGTTGGTGTCTTCGGCCACCACGATGCCCAGGTCGCTTTGGCGGAGGGCGCCGGCGTCGTTCAGTCCGTCGCCCAGCATCATGACCCGTCGGCCGCGACGTTGCAGGTTTTGGATGAAATCCAGCTTTTGCTGCGGACTTTGCTGGAACAGCATCGAGTCGGCAGCGGGGAAGAACGGAGCCAGGGCAGCGGCCTGGTGGTCCTGGTCGCCGGAGAGCAGGAAAACGTTGGACGGAAGACGGCGGAAAAAATCCAGCACGGCGGTGAGGCCGGGGCGGAAGCGGGTTTTTACCTCAAAATGCCCCAGGATGTTGGGGCCTATTTTCACAAAAAGCCCGCCTTTTTGAGTGGGATTCGGCCACTTTTGTAAGCCGGTCGAATCTGCCCCGACCCAGGCGGCCGACCCGATTTTTACCGGCCGGCCCCGCACCACGCCCCGGATACCCAGGCCAGGTATTTCCTCGAAGTGTTCGACCGGCTCCGTTTTTACGCCCGGCAGAGCGGCATAGAGCAGCCGGCTCAGCGGATGCGACGAATGCCGTACCAGCGAACGGACGGCTGTTTTCTCCGGGTCTGCCAGCGCCTCCCCTACCCTTTGTTCACCGCAGCCCGTCCACTGCAATCCGTCCGCCGTCCCGGCGTGGGTGATGGTACCGGTTTTATCGAACACCACGGTATCGATGCCGGCAAAGGCCTCCACCACGCGGATATTTTTCAGATAAAAACGGTGCCGGCCAAGGAGGCGCATTATGTTGCCCAGGGTGAACGGAATGGCCAGCGCCACCGTACAGGGGCAGGCCACGATCATGACCGCGGTAAAGGCATTGATAGCCGTCGGCAGGTCGCCGCGCCACCAGCCCCAGTAGGCGACGGCGCCCCCGCCAAAGGCGAGGATCAGCAGCGTGAAGTAGCGGCCCGCTGCGTCGGCCAGCCGGGTGACCTGACCTTTATGGTCGGTTTTAAACGCTTCGTTGTTCCACAACTGGGTCAGGTGACTTTGCGCCACGCGGCGGGTCAGCGCGATCTCCATGCTCTCGCCGAGCTGTTTGCCGCCGGCAAAAATCCGCTCGCCGCTTTGTACCAGCACCGGTTCGGATTCGCCGGTCACAAAACTGTAATCTACCCGGGCCGCGCCTTTGAGCAGAATGCCGTCGGCGGGCACGATCTCCTGGCTGCGCACCACGATGACGTCGCCCGGTACCAGCCGGCTGACCGGTACTGAGCGCTCCTCATCGCCGTCGCGCACCGTGGCCGCGACCGGAAAATAGGACTTGTAATCGCGTTCGAAGGACAGCCGGTGCCAGACGCGCTGCTGGAACCACTTGCCGGTGAGCAGCAAAAAGGTCAGTCCGGCAAACGAGTCCAGGTAACCCGCACCCGTACCGGTGGCAATCTCCCATACGCTGCGGCCAAACAGCGAGAGCAGTGCCAGGCACAGCGGCACGTCTATATTCAACTGACGCAGCCGCAGCCCCTGCCAGGCCGACACGAAGTAGTCGCGGGCGCTGAAAAGCAGCACCGGCAAAGCCAGCAGCAGGCTAAGCGCGCCGAACACCGCGGAAAACCAGGCGTCGGTCTGCCGGCTCATGCCCACGTATTCGGGAAAACTGAACAGCATGATGTTGCCGAAGGCAAACCCGGCCACGCCCAGCTGATAACTCAACCGGCGGCTTCCGGCCGACCGCTTGGGGCCTTCCACGTCGCCCAGGTGAATGTCCGGCGGATAGCCGATGGCGTGGAGCGTGGCCGCTAATTTGGACAAGCCGGTCTGGCCGGCATGAAACTGGATCGTAATGGTTTTTTTCAAAAAATTGACCCGGGCATGGGTCACGCCGGCGTCGAGCTTACCGAGCCGTTCGAGCAGCCAGATGCACGACACGCAGTGCATTTGCGGCAGGTAAAAGGTGACCTGCGCGGTCTGACCCTGCTGAAATTCGAGCAGTTGTTCCCGCACTTCGGGCTCGTCCAGATAAGCGTAATTTTTGGCAAGCTTATGATTTTTAAGGCTTTGTCCGGCATGTTCATCGAAAGTATAAAACCCGCACAGGTCGTGCGCATGCAGTATCTCGTACACCGTCCGGCAACCGGTACAGCAAAAATACCGGTCGTCCAGACGCAGGCGGTCGTCCGGACAGGCATCGTGGCAGTGGGAACAAAGGTGCGCCTCCTTGGACGGACCGGGCGGACGGGTAAGCACAACAGCGTGGGACATGGCGAACGGAATTGGGCAGCAAAATTCCAGGTCGCGGAGCGGAGGAGAGATGACGACGGTCACGGGGGTGGGTGATGCTGGTCAGCGCGTGGTTATTTTAAACGAGCGGAGCCGCCCCGAATATTCGGGACGGCTCCGGTTAGCCAGTATTGATGAGGTAAGAGGTCTGAAGGACCTGCTACCCTTCTTATCTATGTCCGCCGCCACCGCCGCCACGACGGTCGCCGCCACCACCACCGCCTCTGCGGTCGCCACCGCCGCCACCGCGCCGGTCATCGCCACCGCCGCGACGGTCGTCCCGGCCGCCGCCGCCACCGCGCCGGTCACCACCGCGGTCACCGCCGCCGCCGCGATTGGCACGGGCCATGTTCTCCTCGTCGGTCGGCATGGTGCCGTCCGGTTTGGCCACGATCGCCCGGCGCGACAGTTTCGTCTTGCCGGTCTTCGGATCCACGTCCAGTATCTTGAAGGTGATCGGGTCGCCGACCTTCAGCACGTCGCCGATGTTCTCGATGCGGCGATGGTCGTACTCCGACACGTGGAGTAGACCGGTTTTGCCGCGGAATTTGACGAAAGCGCCGTATTCGGCCAGTTCTTCCACCACGCCTTCGAATACGTCACCCACGGCGGGCATGAAGACGATGCCCATGATCTGGGTGTAGGCTGCGTCGATGGCTTTCTTGTCGGGGCTGAAAATAGCTACGATACCGCCCTGTTCGTCCTCGGTGATCGAGATGGTGGTACCGGTGTTGCGCTGCATTTCCTGGATGACCTTGCCGCCCGGTCCGATCACGGCGCCGATGAAGTCGCGCGCAATACGGAATTCGACCACCCGCGGTGCGTGCGGCTTGAGGTCGGTCCGCGGCGTAGCGATGGCTTCGGCCATTTTAGACAGGATGTGCAGGCGACCCGCTCTGGCTTGCTGCAGCGCCTTGCTGAGCATTTCGTAGGGCATCCCGTTGATCTTGATGTCCATTTGCGTGCCGCAGATACCGTTGGCGGTTCCGGTCACTTTGAAGTCCATATCGCCGAGGGCATCTTCGTCGCCAAGGATGTCCGACAGGATGGCGATGCGGCCTTTATCGTCGGCAACGGCGCCCATGGCAATGCCGGCCACGGGGGCGGCGATCTGCACGCCGCCGTCCATCAGGGCGAGGGTACCGGCGCAGACGGTGGCCATCGAAGAGGAGCCGTTGGATTCGAGGATGTCCGAGACGATACGGACGGTGTAGGGGAAGTCCTTGGGCATCACCTTGCGGATGGAACGGCCGGCCAGGTTGGCGTGGCCCACTTCCCGGCGGCCGGGGCCGCGCATGGGCTTCACTTCGCCGGTGCTGTAGGGCGGGAAGTTGTAGTGCAGGATGAAGCTATCGTCATGCGGGTCCAGGGCGTTGTCGATCAGCGCCTGGTCCTGCTTGGTACCCAGGGTCAGCGAGGTCAGCGACTGGGTCTCGCCCCGGTTAAAGATCGCCGAACCGTGGGTGGTGGGCAGGTAGTCCACTTCGCACCAGATCGGTCGCACTTCGTCGGTGCGGCGGCCGTCGAGGCGCACGCTGTCGGTCAGCACCGCATCGCGGATGATGTGTTTGCGGATCTTATCGAAGTATTTGTCGGCCAGCACGGCGTTTTCGGTCATGGTTTCCTCACCGAACTCCTGCAGCAGCTGTTCCATCGTTGCCGTCTTGATCTCCTCGATGCGCTCTTTCCGGGTCTCCTTGTTGGAAGCGGAGCGAGCCAGGGTCGCGATGTCGGCCGTGACCAACGACTCGATGCGCAGGCGCAGGGCTTCGTTTTCCACGACTTCGGGCAGGGTGCGTTTCACCAGGGCTTCGTCGCCGACCATTTCCGCCAGGCGTTCCTGGGCGGCGATCTGGTCTTTGATGGCCTCGTGGCCGATCTTCATGGCCTCGATCAGGTCTTCCTCCTGGCATTCGTTGGCCTCACCTTCGACCATGGTAATGTCGTGTTTGGTGGCGGCCACGATGAAATCCATGTCGGCTTCCTCGAGGGCTTTCCGGCCGGGATTGATCACGAATTCGCCGTTGATCCGGGCCACCCGCACTTCGGAGAACAGCCCTTCCAGCGGGATGTTGCTCACGGCAAAGGCGGCCGAGCAAGCCAGGCCGGCCAGTGCATCGGGCATAACGTCCTTGTCGGCCGAGATCAGGTTGATGATCACCTGGGTTTCGTTCATGTAGCCGTCCGGAAAGAGCGGACGCAGGGCGCGGTCCACCAGGCGGCTGATCAGGATCTCGTAGTCCGACAGGCGGGCTTCGCGGCGGAAGAAGTTACCGGGAATACGGCCCACCGAAGCGAATTTCTCCTGGTAGTCCACCGAAAGCGGGAAGAACGGCTGGTTCTCCTTGGCTTTTTTCATGCTGACCACGGTACAGAGCAGCATGGTATCGCCCATGCGCACCATTACCGAACCGTCGGCCTGGGTGGCGAGTTTGCCGGTTTCCAGCACGATTTCACGTCCATCCGGCAGGTTGAACGCGGTGCGTAACGGGATTTGCTTTCCCATAAACAGGTTGAAGTTGCGCTGCGACCGGACCGGTTCACCGCCAAAGACCTGCTGAAAACGGATGGAAAGGGATCAAAAACCGATAAAAATCACACAAAGAGACCAACCACGTAGAATGGGAATGATGAATGATGAATGATGAATGCTGAATTTAGAGAATACTAAATTATTCATCATTACTCATTATTCATTCATCATTAGAACTGGCGTCTTTGTGTGGGGGAAACAGTCCCCGTTTTTGATGGCCTTTCCCGGCGTTCAAAAGGAACTTTGCCGGAGAAAGAAGGAGGCCGGAGCGGATGAAAAAATGTATTAAAAAAAATCCGGTGGCCGGAAACCCAACCACCGGACTCGAACTTTTTATTTACGCAGACCGAGTTTTTCGATGAGGGCGCGATACTTGTAAATATCCTTTTTCGCGTAGTAACTCAGCAGGCTCTTGCGCTGTCCCACCATGGTGAGGAGGGCGCGGCGGGTCGAGTGGTCTTTTTTGTTGATCCGCAGGTGGGCCGAGAGGCTTTCGATGCGGTAGGTGAGCAGGGCCACCTGGGCTTCCGTGTTGCCGGAGTTGGAGGCATCGCCGCCGTACTGGGTGATGATTTCGGCGATTTTCTCCTTGTTATAATAAACTGCCATCCGTGAGAAGTAAGAAAGTGAGAGAAGTGAGCACCAGAATCGGATTTCCACGGGCCAAACGGCACATCCGGCCTATCCATCCGATTTTAGCGGGGGCAAAAGTACGGGAAAGTTTTCGGGCAGGCAAAGTTTTGGCGGTAAAAAGTTTCAAAATATAGGAAGATTACCGGCCCGTTCCACATAATATTTTGCCATTTCGGGGCTAAAAATCACAAGTCCTCTGCAGGCGCACCCACAGAAGACTCATGCATACAATGGCAAGATCACTCCGCAGAGTGCTGTCAGGGATAGCCATGAAGGCCATCTCGCTGGGGTTGATAGTCGTCGGAAGCGGTAAATCATCGTCGCAGCAGTCCACTCCTGTTGCTTACCCGGAAGGTCGGCACGGTGCACCTGGCCATCTCGTTCGTCGCCTGGTATTTAAAGCGTTTGTGGAGAGCAAAGCAAGCGAGTAGTTTGTTTACCCACGCCTTCAATCGCATATCCTTGGCTCTCCGACTTATAACTACCTCGATTATGCCGATAACTGTTTTACACGGTTATCGGATTTGGGGGGGCAGTTATCATCCCGGTCGCGGTAGTTATCGTGTTTGTATCCGGGCTTTCCTACGTCTGTGCGTACCTTGGCCGAACGCAACAAATGCCCGCTCCATGCTAAGATGGCCACTCTTTTTCCTGCTCTGCGTGGCCGGCAAGTCCACCCTGGCCGCGCAATCTCCTTCCTATACGCACTACGGCGTCCGGGAGGGTTTGCCGGGCAACGTGGTCTATTGCGCCGTACAGGATTATCGCGGTTTCATGTGGTTTGGTACGGACAAAGGATTAGCCCGCTTCGATGGCAGCCATTTCCAGGTGTTTGGAATGAACGACGGGTTGCCCGACCCGGAGGTGCTCGGCCTGTTCGAGGACAGCCACCACCGGTTGTGGATCTCTTGTTTCAGCCAGAAGCCCTGCTACCTGCTGAACGGCCGGTTCGTCACGGCAAACAACGACTCCCTACTGGCCAGGATCCATTTAAAAAATTCCCTCAGCGAATTTTCGGAAGATGACGCCGGCAATATATGGATAGCCCACCGCGGGAATAGTGTGTTTGTTTTTGACGGTCAATCGGTGGAGGAGAAACCGCTTCCCATCACCACCATCCGGATGGAACAATCGGGCAGCCAGTTTTTCGCGGTGGGCTTCCCCCAGACGATGGAGATGAACTCCAACGTACATTACATTTACCCACTGTCGGCAAAGGACAGATCCATGGCGTTCGTATCCATGGGTGCGTCCGGTAAACAGTTTCTGGCGGCCCTTTCCCATAAGTTGTTTCTGTTCGAGTGGAAAAACGGGCAATTCGTCGAAACGGATTCGGCCCTACAGACAGGTGGAAACATTACCAGCGACCGGAAAGGGCGGTTTTGGATCTGTCCGAAGTCAAAAGGCGCGGTCTGCTTTGCCAATGACCGGCACAATCTATCCAATCCGATTATCTATCTGCCCGAACAAAAGGTCAACGCCGTGTTCGAAGATCGCCACGGCACTTTCTGGTTTTGTACCTATGGAGACGGCGTCTATGCCCTGGCTCCGGGCAAGGCAGCCACTTTCAGCCGGGCAGATGGGCTCATTACGGAGAAGATCACGGCCCTGGCCTGGGACCAGCAGGGGTATCTGCTGGCCGGGGACGACGAAGGCAGCTTATACGAATTCAAAGGTTACCACATCCGGCGAATCCCCCTTACCCCACCCGGCACCTTCAATCGCAGTCGGCAGATCATTTCCTTGCCAGACCTCAGCCGCTGGATCGCCACCGACCTTGGGTTGTTTCGCCAGACCGGGTCGGTGGCCAGACAGATGGGTACCGTTACCGCGCTGAAATGCATTCTGGTCGAACCCGGCCGGCTATGGGTCGGGAACCACGTTCAGTTGGGTTACTTTCCGGATCGTCAACAACAACTGATTACGATTAGTCCGTCGCGCACCACGACCCTGGGCGACGATACCGAAGGCAACGTCTGGGCCGGAAAAATGGAAGGCCTGTACAGTCTGCGCGACAGTTTCCACTATAACTGGGGCGAACGGTTTCCGGCTTTAAAAAATCATATAGCGGCCATTCACAACGCCGGTCCCGGACGGATCTGGGTGGTAACCCCCGAAAGCGGCCTGTTGCTGGCCTCGGTGAGCAACGGAACGGTTACGGGCCTGGATACCATCAACCGGCACCTGCGCCAGCCGATCGATAACATCCAGTCCCTGTGCATCGAACCGGGCTTGGATGGGAAGGTCTGGCTGGCCACCAACAGCGGCGTGTACGGCCTGGACCCGGACGACTGGCGGGTGGTGCATTACACCCACCGCGACGGGCTGGCCGACGACGACGTGGCCTGCGTACTGGTGGCCCGGGATACGCTGTGGGCGGGTACCGTGGCGGGGTTAAGCTACCTGCCTTTGCGGGAACAAGGCAGCAATAAGGATTTCGGAACCTTTATTACCGATCTCCACTATCAGGTGGGGACTCAACAGCTCGTGGCCCAGCTGCTGGATTCCCTGCCATCCCGTCACCGGATCGTGCTGCCACCCGACGCCGCCATGCTCACGCTGTACCTGGCAGGACTGGATTACCGAAGCCAGGGCAAAATGGAATACGCCTGTGTCCGCACCACCGTGCTCCCGCCCCTGCACTGGTGGACCCGGCAAAACCTGTTCAAGTGGATCGCCAATGGGTTCGAGGGCGTGCGGGACAGCAACGTGATCGGTGAAAACAACCTCAATTTCGGCATTGCGCTGCCTCCGGGCGGCTATCAGATCCGGGTAACGGCGGTGAACGCCAAAGGCCTGTACAGCCGGCAGCCCGATCAGTGGACGATTATCATGCGCCCTTACTGGTACAATACGCTGTGGTTTGATCTGCTGCTGTGGGCGTTACTGGGTTACGGCGCCTGGCGAATGGTGCGCATCGGCACGGGCTACCGGAAACTGAACGTGGAGGTATCGGACCTGCAGCTGCGTGCCCTGCAGTCGCAGATCAACCCGCATTTCGTCGGCAACAGCATCAACGCGATCCAGCAGTTCTTTTACCCGCCCAATCCGGTGGCGGCCAGCCATTACGTGGAGTTATTCACCCGGCTGCTGCGCCGCACCATCTTTCTTTCCGAAAAACATTTCAACGCCTTCGATGAAGAGCTGGCTTACGACCGCGACTACCTGGACATGATCAAACTGCGCTTCGGGGAACGTTTTCAATACAAAATCGCCGGAGCGGACGCCATTCCCGACCATTTGCCCTTCCCTTCCATGCTGCTGCAACCGATCCTGGAAAATGCCACCATCCACGGCCTGGCGCCGGAGGGGGTTTCCCGGCTGGTGCTGCAATTCTCCCTGGCCGGCAAAAAATTACAGTGTACCCTCACCGACAATGGCCTGGGCTACAAAGCCCTGAAGACGCGCCCGGCCAAACACAAGGAGCATAAATCCAAAGGTATCGAACTGCTCCACAAAAAAGTAGCGGCCTTCAACCAGTTATACGACCTGGGATTGCGGATGGAATGGCAGGACCTGTCCGAAGTCTCGCCTCCCGGCCAGGGCACCCGGGTGACCATTGTTTTTTATCCGGAAAAAATAGGCAACAAACATGAAAGAGATCAAAACCCTGCTGATTGACGACGAAGCGAGCGCTCTGCTGGGCTTGCGCGGGATGCTTACCGAGTTTTGCCCGCAAATCAACATCGCCGGGGAGGCCACTACGGTCAAGGAAGCCCTACAGGCTATTGCCCAGGTTGAACCGGACATGATCTTCCTGGACATCGAGATGCCGCCGTTCAGCGGGTTCGAACTGCTCGAACTGACCCGGCACTATTCTTTCGGGGTGATCTTCACCACCGCCTATCCGCAGTTCGCCGTGGAAGCCATCAACCTGATCCAGCCCTGGGCCTACCTGATCAAGCCGTACAGCATCGACAAACTGCTGGAAGCCGTGCAGATCGCGACCCTGAAAATGGCGGAGACCGGAAAAAAACCGGGCGAATCCACCGGTTCTGACCATCAGGGCATCATCATTCAGGACAGCCGCAAGGGCAACATCGTGGTAAAGGTGCGGGATATTCTATACTGCAAATCCGACGGAGCGTCCATCGAGATTTTTGTGCAGCGAAACGGTAAAACGGAGAAATTTCTGCTCTACCGGACCCTCAAAGACCTGGAAAGCCAGCTGCCCGAATCGCTTTTCTGCCGGGTACACCATAGTTTCATCGTCAACCTCGCCTGCATCGAGCGGTATGAAATGAGCAAAAGCACCCGGATCATTTACCTGCATAACGGCACGGAAATCCCGATCTCCATCCAGAAAGCGGAGTCCTTTGCCCGGAAGATCGCCGAGTTTTTGCAGTGAGGTCGAAAATATGAGTTATTCCGGATTTTGATCATTTTTGTCCGTTTCAATCCGTCTAATCCGTTTCATCCGTTTTTCCATCCTCCTACAAGGGCGATATCAGGTCAATTAGGTGCTGTTACATCCGCACGATCCGCTGCGTACTGGTTTTTTCACCCGTTCTTACCACTAACAGGTAAATACCGGCCGAAAAAGCGCTCAGGTCGAGCCGCTGTTCGTACTGCCCCGCGGGCTGTATCTGGTGCGCCAGTGGCGTGGCCAGCAATTGACCGGTCAGGTTGAAGAGTTGCATAGTAACCGGGCGATCTTGTGGCAGGGTATAAGTGACGGTGGTGCTGCTGAGGAAGGGGTTGGGGGCGACGTGAAAAGCAGCCGACTCCTGCGCAATCTTGGCCGCTGTCCCGACCGGGGCGGAAGATTCGGTGGCGCCCGGATCCGGCTTTTGATAGCCGGCCTCCAGCATCCATTCTTCTTCTTCAGGGGAGGCGAGGCTTTGCACCGTACCGCCACAGCCGTCGATGACCGCCCGGAAAGTACAGCCCAGGGTGGCCTGGAAGCCCGGAGCAAAAGTCAAGGACTGACCGGCATCGAAGATCACCTGATTACCCGTCGGAATTTTGTGTTGGGCATACACCGTCGTACTGGTTTCGAAGTGCAGCGGCCGGGCGACCGGCACGAGATCAGCCGCCGTGTTGAAAACGGCCTGGCAGGCATTGGTCGGATACATCCAGTTGATGGCCGCTAGGTCGCCGGCGCTATACTCCGTGGCCGTTCCGAACGTTTGGCCGCCATTGGCGGTGATGGTGGCTTGGCCGTTTTTGCTGAATGCGAAGCGGTCGTAGTGCATGACCGAAGCAAAATCATAGGACCCGATGTCTGTTCCATCCGAAATGTGCTGGTTGAAATTATGCTCCTTGCCGGCTTGAATATTGCCCCATTGGATGGTCACCCAGGTGTTGCGGTCCTCGCGGGACTGTTCGTGCCAAAGCCCGGCGGCATGGGCAATTTCGTGGATGATCTCCGGAAAATAGCAGCCTACCCCCGCATTGACCGCCAGGAAGGGATCCTTGAATTTAATGACTTGCCCGCCACTGCTCTGCATGCCCACCGCTGACTGGCACACGTCGGACGGGTTGAACACGACCCAGCGGGTATCGCCCGGGGTGAATGGGCGGAGGTTGAGGTGGGTCGCGCCGTTAATATAATCGATTCCCTGACGCAGCAGGTTCACGTATTGTGAGGTAAAACCGGCGTTGATCAGGTAGGGAATATTGCCCCCCGGCCACCGGAATTGGTTGCCGTCCACCACGGCGCCCCGATCCTCGGCCATTTGTTGCAGCTCTTCGATGCGTCCGAGCACGATGTCGCCTTCAACAGAGGCCCAACCACCGAACACTTCCACGGTCAGGGTTTGGGCGTGGGTGGCACCCGGCAGCACGGTGGTGATCTGAATAATGGAATCGGGCGCATGGTTGGCCGGAAATAAAGGGGAGACTGTTTCCTGGGCCCCCAGCAGATGGGCCACCAACAGCAGGGCAGGCAAGAATATATTAGAATTTTTCATGGCAAATAGTTTTTTCGTATGCGGGAAAAGACTGCCGGGCAGTTCGGAAGAAAGGTGTTTATCGCTTGCGTTTCAGTTCCTCTACTTCCTGCCGGAGCGCGACGTTGTCCTTTTTGAGTTCGATGAGGTACAGCGTCAGTTCTTCGATCTTCTCCATCATTTTGGTTTGCATCTCGCCCACACTCAGGCCATTGTCTTCCATTTCGCAAGCAGAGGGGATATTGGGCAGGTGGCCTTTTTCAGCGATGTGTTGAGCGACCGCTTCCAGGGGTTGAAGGGGATAGCCGGCAGCGAATACGTAGTCGGGCCAGGCATTCTGCAGCTGGACTTTAAGTTCTTCGCAGATGATTTTGCCGCCGACGGCGAGTTTATATCCGGCTGGTAATTTGAGGGTGCCAATACCTACCTGGCCGGTACCATTGGTGCCCGGGGTAAGGACGAGTGCCGGAACGGGGCCGGAATTGCTGAACAACGTAAAAGCCCCACCGAAATCCGATCCGACTTGCATGAGCCATTTATTATTGTTTTGGCCGCTGTTGAACCAAATGCTGGGTTTGTCGCCCGTCAGATTGATGGCGCCGACGCCATCCCAGTTTTTATTGATCGTCAGCGCACCGTTGACGTGAAGTTTGGCGGCCGGGGCGGCGATGCCGATGCCTACGTTGCCATTGTCTTTGATGACCAACTGCGGATCCGCTACCGTCTGACCGGCGGCCATTTTAAAGAAAGCCAGGTCGCCATGCGCCGCCTGGATGCGGGTGGAAAGATTAGAATGGTTGTCCGACAGGGTAATAAAGGGTTCAAATCCGATCACCCGTAAGGCGTCCTGGGCGCCTACTTCCAGTTTACTGACCGGGTTGCTGACGCCGATGCCCACGTTCCCGTTTTTCATAATGGACATCAGGGCGGGCAGATTCACCGGGGCGTTGGCAGCTGCAGCGGCGGTACCCGTCACCCCCAGGTCGATCCGGCCATTGTCCGGGTCAAAGTTGACGATCCCCGCGTAGCCCGCCGCCATCGTCTTGGCGCCGCCGTTGTAGTAAGCATTGAAATAAACCCCCGGCCAGTCGCCGACCAGCGAGACACCTTTACTGTTGGCGCCGGTCCGGAAAGTAGCCACCGTATTGCCCGCCGCGCCCTGCACTTCGAGTTTGGCATTGACCGGAGTGGCGAGGCCGATGCCAAGTTTTGCGCCGGAAGCGGCGTTGAAATCCGCATTGGTGGTAATGGTCTTGGTACCAGTATTTTGTGTCCATTGGGCCTGTGCCTTTTGGCAAACGAACAGCGTAGCGCAGGAAAGCAAAAAAGCGGAAAATAAAGATGCGTTTTTCATCGTCAGCAGTAAATTTTTTATCGTGAAAGGGAGTGGTTCGGCCGGTTTTTCGTGGCCTGGTTGATCCTGTATTGCCGGCGGGCGACAGGAGGTAAGTGCGGCAGTCCCTTTTTTTGAAAAAAATTTCGCGGCTGGTGTCGCGAGGCCGCAAAACCAGGTCGGGGCGTACAAGAAAAGCCCGCCCGGCGCAGGTGGCCGGGCGGGCTGTAGAGCGGAATTTATTCCGCTAAAAATTTTATAAGCATCGTACGACGGACTTCTAGCCTGTCCTGCTATACCTGCGACGGACTAAAAGTCCGTCGTACGGAGCATAAGCCTGGGTTGGTCGGGTTGATGACATCAGCGACTGATGCGGGCTTTCCGTAACCGGTCTTGGTGTATTGTACCGCTTCGGGTGCTTTCCAAACACCAGACACGAAAAACTAAACACGCTCTATTTCAAAAAACCGGGCGCAACCCGCCATTTCGTGGCCTGTTCAAAAGCAAAACCGAGTCCCAGCAGCTTCCCTTCCTGCCAGGCCCCGCCGACGAACGACAGCCCGACCGGCAGTTCCTGTACCCGGCCCATCGGCACGGTCAGGTGCGGGTAACCGGCCATCGCCGCCGGCGGGCAGAAATAAAAGCCGGTGGCGTAATCGCCGTTCACGTGATCGGTGAGGTTCGCCGGACCGATGCTGACGCCGACGATGGCGGCCAGGTTATTTTTTTCCAGAAAACCGTCGAGGATGTCCCGCGCCGTGCGCGTTTTCCTGACCACATCGAGATAGGCTTTTTCGGTCAGCGGCCCTTTTTTCTCGCTCATTTCGAGGATTTCCTGTTTGAAAAAGGGCATGGTCCGCGCCGCGTTCGCGTTGTTGAACGCCATGACCTCGGCCAGAGATTTAACTTTTGCGTCCGCCGCCGCGGCCAGGTAGCGGTTGAGGCCGTCCTTGAATTCGAACTGCATCAACTCAAATTCCGCATCGCCCAGACGCCCCGTTTCTTTTAACAGGTCGAGCTCGACCAGCGTAGCCCCGGCCTTTTGGAGGACGTCCAGGGCATTTTTGAACAGGGCGACCACGCTTTCATGTCCACTCAGCTGCGATTTTTCCACGCCGATCCGTTGGCCGGCCAGGGCGTTTTTGTCCAGAAAGGCGGTGTAATCCGCCGCGGCCTTGCCTACGCTCGCGGCGGTGCTGCCGTCGGCCGGGTCGTTCCCGGTCATGGCGGAGAGCAGGATGGCCGCATCGCGGACCGTCCGCGTCATCGGGCCGGCGGTGTCCTGCGTGGCCGAGATCGGGATGATGCCGCTGCGGCTGAGCAGGCCAACCGTCGGTTTCAGGCCGACGATGCCGCAAAAGGACGCGGGCGCGATGACCGAACCGTCCGTCTCGGTGCCCACCGCTATGGCGCATAAATTGGCCGCCACCGCCGCGCCCGAGCCGGAACTCGATCCGCAGGGGTTTCGCGCCAGCGCGACCGGGTTTTTGGTCTGCCCGCCGCGGCTGCTCCAGCCGCTCGACGATCGGGTGGACCGAAAATTGGCCCATTCGCTCAGGTTGGTCTTGCCCAGGATAACGGCTCCGGCCTCGCGTAGGCGCTGCACGATGAAGGCGTCGCTGGCTGCGCGATGGCCTTCGAGGGCGAGCGAGCCCGCCGTGGTCATCATCTGGTCACCGGTATCGATGTTGTCCTTCAATAGAACGGGAATACCGTGCAGGGGACCCCGGACGCGCCCGGCCTTCCGCTCGCGGTCCATGTCGTCGGCCAAGGCGAGGGCATCGGGGTTAATCTCGATCACGGCGTTGATCGCCGGGCCATTTTTGTCCACGGCTTCGATACGGGCGAGGTATAGTTCGGCGATCTGGCGGGCGCTGCGCTCGTTGCGCTGCATTTGGGTCTGGAGGTCGGCGATGGTGGCCTCGTTGAGTTCGAATTTGATGGGGTCGGGGGTGGGTTGGGTATTGTTTGTTGTTTGGTTGGGGGAGGGGTTTTGGCAAGCGGTGAGGGGCCAGACTGATGTGGCTGCGGTGGCCAGGACTGCGTTTTGTAGGAAGTTTCTGCGTTTCATGTTTGAGTGTTGGTTTGGATGACGGTTGCACTACTACCGTCGCCGTTGTTGGCGTCCTCGCCAACAACCACGGCAGGAGGGTATGTTAATTTTTAATTCATTCTCTTTCAATAACTTAAATAAAGACCTTCGCCAAACACTCACTTCGTCGCTGTTGTTGGCGAGGACGCCAACAACGGCCGAATGCATAGGACAACGATAATTAATTGTAAATAAACGAATTACATCTATCATCTTGTAACCGCCGACCTTGAGTCGGCGGACAAAGCAACTATACAATCCACATCTACCTTCTTTACCAAACATCCACATCTCTGGGCTATTAGCTAGATGCTGACGTTTTGCAAAGAAGTTAGGTGCCATAACAGGTACTTCCGGGCCCCTCGTTGAAACGAGGGGTTACAAGATGATAGATGTATTTCATTGGTTTTAAATTCATTATGTAATTTTTTATCCTTAACCTGACGGCTATGGCGAGGAGGCCAACAACGGCAGGAACGATCAAACCACCCAACACAATCCTACTCCACCAACACAAACCCAGCCCAAAAAAAAGCCCGCTCATACTTAACCCGCATTTCCCCCTGCGCCGCCCGGAAAGCCTCCGGAATCGTCATCCTATCCACCATCCAGTGCGTGTAGAAAGCCGTCATCAATTCCTGGGTCTGATAATCGGGCACCTGCCAGAGCGACATGATCAGGTATTTGGCGCCGGCGATCTTAAACGCCCGTTGCAGGCCGTAGATGCCCTCGTTGCCCCGGATGTCACCCAGGCCGGTTTCGCAGGCGGAGAGCACCACCAGTTCGGTGTGGCGCAGGTTCAGCTGGCTGATCTCGTAGGCGGTGAGGATGCCGTCTTCCCGGTCGGGGCGAAACGGCCGGCCCGTCTGCCAGGCATAGTTGCCGCCGGCCAGGACGAGGCCAGCGCGGATCATCGGGTGTTCGGACACTTTGAACGCGGGTTCCCGGCCCGTGCCGGCCGCCTGCGGATCGGGGAAAAAAAAGCCGTGCGTAGCGAGGTGGAGGATACGGGGCGAAGGCTGGCCGTCCTGCCCGATGGTTTTGAAACTTTCCTCGGTGGCGGCGTAGCCCCGGCGCACCACGGGCTGCACACCCGCTTCTTTAAGCAGCGTCTCGGTCGAGCTCACCTCCACGTCCGTCCATTTCAGGTAGTTCCACCGGCTGCCTCGCAGGGTGGGATCGGTAAAAGCGGGAGCCGACCGGGTCTCCGGCGCTGCCGAGGCCCGCAATTCGGCAATGGACTGCGTAATGGCCAGGCTATCCAGGTCGTACTGAATGCCTCCATAGAGCAGCGCGGTGCCACCACCGGCAGGTAGGCTCGAACCCACCCCGACATCCGTGGTCAGCAAACGGGTGCTGCCCAGTTGGACGAAGTGGTATCGATCGGCCAGGGTCTTCCCCGCCCCGGCTCCGCCTGACGGTCCGGGAAGCGGGAGCGCAGCCAGGTTCAAATAGTGCAGCAGGCCGGCGGGCGAAAAATAAACGGTCTTCTTAGCCGACACGAATTTTTCCAAAGGCCGCCAGATCAGTTGGTACAGCTGCGCAGTGGGACCGGCAGCATACAGCGCGTCGATGTATTCGGCTTTGGAGGCGCCCTTGGTTTGCAACAAAGCGAGGAGCTGCTTTTCTTCAAACAGCGGGAGGAACAGCGGTGCTTGGGCCCCGGGCAGCAGGACGAGCGCGGCGTACATCACGCTGTCGGTCGGCCGGGGGTCCACGAACTTATAGTGCACAAACTCAATGGCGGCTTCGTCCGGCCGGAGTCTTTGCTGCACCTCTTGCCAGCTGACCTGGCGCAGCGCTTCTCCAAAACCGGCGATGCCGCGGGTGAGTTCTTTTTCCAGCCGGTTGGCTTTTTCTTCGAGGGCGGCGACGAGCTCCGGTTCGGCCGGGCGCCTGGCGTATTCGGCGGCGAGCTGGCGTTCGCAGGATTTCAACACCTCGAACTTCGCCGCTGTAGCGGTATCGGCCATCGCCAGGCGGTGCACCTGCGAGATGGCGTTCAGCAGAAAGCCTTTGTAGAACAGCACCAGGTCGTAGCAGGTGCCGGCGGTGTGGGGGCGGGCGCCGGCGAAAGAAAACGCTTCGTCCAGGCCATCCTGAAACCGGCGGATGTAGGCCGACAATTCTTCGGCAGAGAGGTAATGGGCAGCCTGAAACAGCTGATCTTTTTCGGTGGCGCTCATTTCCGCCATATATTGTTCGGCTTTGGCGTAATCGCCTAAGCTCCAGTACACCGCCCACAGTTTATGCAGGCTCCAGACGTAGTTGGGATGGGTTTTACCGAGGGTCCTTTCCCAGAGGGTATGCGCCTCGAGAAAGAGGGGTTCCGCTTTTTTATAGTAGCCGTTGTACCAGTAAAAATTGCCCAGGTTGCCCAGGCTCCAGCCGTAGTCGGGATGCGTTTTACCCAGGGTTTGTTCGCGAATGGATCTTACTTCCAGGTACAGGGTTTCGGCTTTTTTGGTGTCTTTTAAATAGTCGTCGTACAACACGGCCAGGCCGTCGAGGGTATGCGCATAATCGGCGTGCAGCTTGCCCAGCGATTTTTCCTGAATGGCTTTCGCCTCCGTATACAGCGCCTCCGCTTTTTTGTATTGCCGCAGCTGCATGCACAAACTCGCCTGGCTGCACAGGGTCGTCGCATAGTCGGGATGGTCTTTGCCCAGGGTGATCGCCCGGGTACGGCCGGCCTCCCGGTAGAATAGCTCCGCCTTTTCATAATTGTGCATCCGGTGATAGAGCGTGCCCAGGCTCTGCGCGCTCCAGCCGGCGTAGGCGTGGTCCTTGCCCCCGGCTTTTTCCCAGGTCGCTTTGGCTTCCAGCAAGAATTGTTCGGCCGCCTCAAAATTGCCGGTGCTGGAATACAGATTACCCAGATCATTCAGCGTCACGGCATAGTCGGGATGCTCGCGCCCCAGCACTTTTTGCTGGATGTCTCTGGCCGCCAGGTACCATTTTTCCGCCTCCGGGTTGTCTTCCCGGTAAGCCATGACCCGGCCGCGGTTATGGCAGGCGGCGGCATAGCCCGCCGATTCCCGCCCCCATTTTTCCAGGGCCAGCTGTTCGGCCGCTGCATTTACCCGCAGTGCCCCGTCAAAATCGCTGGAGCCGGTCAGGTTGCGGGAGAGGTCGATGAGACTATCCAGGGTTTTCAGGGCGGCATCTCCTACCTGCCCGGACAGCAGCAGCGGAGAACAGGACAGTATAAATAGCAGTATTTTGCGCATGGTGGTAAATTTATTCCAGCAGTTGGCTAGCCTTTTTAGCCGGCTGGCGATACGGATGGCCGGGGGTGGCAACAATCTTTTTAAACGCTGCCAACGCCTTTTCCCGTTCTTCCGCAAGCAACAGTCCCAGTCCGCGGTACCATTCCAGTCGCCTGGCCCAGTCCGGATGCCGCCGGTCCAATTGGTCAAAATAGCGTAGTGCCTCCGCACCCTCGCCCATTTCCAGCAGGCAATAGCCTTTCAGGAAACGCAGGGTATCGTTCGCGGGCATTTTTCGTTCCAGGGCCTGCAATTGCACGTAGGCCCGGGTGAAATCCCGTGCCCGCAACAACCGGTCAGCTTTTTGGAACGTATCGGCCAACACCAGCCCCTGGGGCGGATAGTCGGTGTACCAGATCCGGTTCAGCAGGGTCTGCCGGGCGCTGTCGCCGCTGTTTTCCCCCCGGATATCCGGCGCGGGATAACGGGACGTGGGTTGCTCGCGGGGCGGCCGGTTGCCGGCTATGGGCACGTTTTCCGGCTGTTCTGCCGGGGTTTCCGTTGGCATTTCGGGCGCCGTAGTGGGCTGATTATCAGGTACTTTTTGCTTTTCCGTTGGCTGTGGCGAGGGCAGCGACGCCGGCGTATTTTTTTCCCGGAAGAACAGCATGGCTGCGCCGATCAGCACGAGGAGCACCGTACCGGCGATCAGGCGTTGCCCGAACCTTCGCCGCTGTCCCGCCCGGCGTTCGGCGGCCACTTCGGCCAGCTTTTGCTCGAGCCGCAGGCCCGACAATCCCTGGCGTATCCGTTCGGCGGCCGCGCGTTCCGGTTCGTCCGCGTCGTCGTTCAAATACTGTTTGACGTCTTCCATTGCTGAGCCAGTTGTATCAGTTTTTTCATGCAGTCGCTGCGTTTCATTTTGAGGGAATCGGTGGTGGAATATTTGGTCAGTTGCTGCTGCACCACCTCTTCGTCGCTATACCCGTCGATGTGATGCAGTTTGATCACCTGGTCGCAGGGCGGCCCGAGCTGGCGGAGCAGTTGGCGCACCAGTTCGGTATTTTCGCGGTGTTGGCTGGCCGTCTCCACGTCCGGATCGGCCAGTGTATGGTGCTGGTTTTCAAGGGCTTGCGGGGCATTTTTTTGCGAACGGGTGGCCGTGAGGGCCAGACGCCGCGCGATTTCAAGGAGGTAGGTGGAAGGGGCGTAGTTTTGGAACTGGTAGCTGCCGTCTTCGATCTTGCGCAAAAAGATCAGCGTGCTCTGATTGAGAATATCGTCGGTCTGTTCTGCCGGCAATCCGTACTGCCGGACGAATTTTTTGATCGTCGGCAGCGCTTTGGTCTGTACGCACAGAATGGCCGCATTTTCCAGGCGCTGCAGGCCCCGGAACAGCCGCTCGTGCGTCTCAAATGACCGGCAGGGATTGGGTGGAGCAAACCACTCTGGGAGGCGCATAGGGTTCTCCTTCCGTTTTAATGGCGGGAAGTGAGGTAAAGGTAAGCGCGAAAGGACATTATTTTGGAAAGGCGTCGACCGGACAGCCCTCCCCTTTCACCGCCGCACCACCCGAAACCCCACGCTCCCGTCCCGGAAATCCGGATACCGGCTGCTCCGGTTAGCCACGCGGCAATGCGCCCGGTTGTTATTCCAGGCGCCGCCGCGCAGGGCGCGTTCCTGCCCGGTGGCCGGACCGGCCGGATCGGTGGTGTCGCGGCTTTTTTCGTAAAAACGGGGGTCATACCGGTCGTGACACCACTCCCAGACGTTGCCGGTGAGGTCGTGGAAGCCGAACCCGTTGGATTTTTTTCCGGCGACCGCATGGACGCGGCCGTGGGCAGTGCCCGAATACCAGGCCAGCGCATGCAGGCTGCCCGGCCCGGCGTAGGGCTGGAGTTTTCCGGCGGCAGCGGCGTATTCCCACTCCGCCTCGGTAGGCAGGCGGTAGCCGTTGGCGGAGAAAAGGACGATTAAGGTATCTTTTTGAAAAGCATAGACTTGCTGTAGGCCGGACTGTGCGCTGAGCCAGTTGCAATAGTGCGCGGCATCGTACCAACTGACGTGTAAAACGGGATAAGAGCCGAAGTCGCTGGCGGTAAGGCTGCGCAGCCGTCCCCGCTCGTCGTGCCGCCAGTTCACCTGCTCCTGCTTATGCCAGCCGAGGCTGTCCCAGATGAAACTGCCGTCGCCCTGTTCGGCATCGGTGAGGTAGCCGGTGGCGGCCACGAACGCCTGGAACCGGGCAAACGTGGTTTCGGTGCGGGCCAGATAAAAGGTACTTACGGTCACGGCATGCACCGGTTTTTCATCCGCGTCGCCGGCCCGGCTGCCCATCTGGAAAGTGCCGCCGGGAATAGGCAGCATTGACGGCATTTGAGCGATGGCCAGCGTACAGGAGAGCCACCAGGTGACCAGCGCCAGCCACCCCTTACTCCGCCGTTGCATGCTGCGTTTTTTGTTTCACCCACAGTTTCAGCAGCACGCCCCCTTCGTACTGCACCTTTACCCATCTGCCGTCGGCCAGTGCCTGACCGCTGCTGTCAATATCGGCCGGTACTTTCCGGAAACCTTTGGCTTTCATATCAAAATAGGCCTGATTTACGGTAAACCGGTCGTATTGGGTCCGCCATTTTTGATGGAAATAGGTGGAGAAATGCTCTACCGGGCCTTCCGTTTCCTGGTACTGCCGGTTGGCCAGAATGGCTTTGTAATGCCAACGCCGCGCGATGATATCAGACCCCACCCCGATCGTCCAGAGCAGGGCAAAACCGGTCCATATATAAAACGGAAGCAGGCCACTTTTCCTTTCTTCCGGGTCTTTTCTGGCGTATAGGATCATCGTAACACCCGCGACGCAAAAAAGCAGGCCCCATAGAATGGGCCAGAAGAACCAGCGGTCGGCCTGAAAGTAGTCATAGCATTCTATCCACATGATGGTCCCTACGGTCGATAAAGTGGTAAAAATAAACAATATGGTTTTTACGCCCCTATTTTAGGGGGCAAGCGGGAATTAAACAATAGATTTGCATGCTTGCAAAATAGTCACGCTTGATCTTTCCAGCTTACCATAAAAGCAGTCGACATGAAAATGTGCCTGGTGTTTCTATTACCTTTATTTTTAGCACGCTCCTTATCGGCCCAAGACACCACTACGGAAAGGACCATCAAAAAGATTATCGAAGGCGAAACCCTGGCTTTTGCGAATGCCGACCTGGCTGCCTGGGCCGACTATTTTGTACATGAGCCCTATCTGCGGTGGTCCGTCTCCGCGACTATGGCTTTTGATGGCTGGGATGCCCTGTATAAGGGGGCGAAATCTTTTCTGGAGTCCCAATCGGGCCGTACCGATGCGAATGCCCTGCATCAGATCACCCGAAGCGACTGGGACATTCGCATCATGGGGGATATGGCGTGGGTAAAATTTATCCAGGTGACCGAGGGTACCCCACCCATTGTCGCGCAACAATTCCGGGTGCTGGAGCGAGATAAGGGGAAATGGAGAATTGCCCTGTTGGTGGCTTTGCATTAACTCCCGGCTCTCCTCCGCCCGGCATTCAATTTTTTTGCGCCTTTTTCGCTTCATTCCACAAAATGTCCATCTCTACCAGGGTCATATCCTGCAAGGGCTTGGGCGCCTGTGCCTCGATGTACTCGAAGCGGGTCTTAAACTTGCGGTTCACCCGTTCCAGGGCCGTTTCCGGGTCCACGCCGATGAAGCGGGCGTAGTTGACTAAGGAAAACAGCACGTCGCCGAACTCCTCTTCGATGTCGGCCTGCGGGGCCTGGTTGCGGACGTTCTCCTGCAGTTCGCCGAGTTCCTCTTCCACTTTGGCCCAGACCTGCCCGGCGTTTTCCCATTCGAAGCCGACCTGCTTGGTTTTTTCCTGCATACGATAAGCCTTGACCATCGCGGGGAGGCTGACCGGTACGCCGGCGAGCAGCGATTTCTTGCCTTCTTTGAGTTTGAGTTTTTCCCAGTTCTGCTTGACTTCCTGTTCGTCCCGCACCACCACATCGCCGTAGATATGCGGGTGGCGGCTGACGAGTTTGTCGCAGACGGCGTGCAAGGCATCGGCAATGTCGAAGACGCCCTGTTCCGAGGCGATCTTGGCGTAAAACACCAGGTGCAGCATCACGTCGCCGATTTCCTCTTTCACTCCCGGCAGGTCGTCGGACAGGATGGCGTCGGCCAGTTCGTAGGTTTCTTCGATGGTCAGGTTGCGCAGCGTGTGGATGGTCTGTTTGCGATCCCAGGGGCATTGTGCGCGCAGTTCGTCCATGATGGTGAGCAGGCGGCCGAAGGCCTCGAGTTTTTCTTGGAAGGTATGCATGGGGGCAAAATTACGGGGTATTGGGGGATTTGCGCGATCGGTTTACCTATGGAAACGGAACAGACCGGGGAGCATCGCCGGAAGATCATTGGTAAATGACTTGTTTGAACAG
>JADMIO010634517.1_pt1 | contig 26165 bp, 31 predicted proteins | sample 8958161 | NCBI WGS metagenome assembly JADMIO01 (sample SAMN16585339, study PRJNA669376) | soil metagenome | isolation source: Crop rotation soil | place: USA: Cullars Rotation, Alabama | collected 2011 | reverse complement strand
ACCCTGGATGCGATGCTGCAGATCGCTGAGGCCCGTGACGAGCACGACTGGCGTCAGGCGCGTCGCCGGATCCGATTTCAGCCGGCGGCAGACCTCGAGCCCGTTGATCTGCGGCATGGTCACGTCGAGGAGGATGACGTCGGGGTGATACTTCTGCACCGCCGCAAGCGCCGCTTCTCCGTCGCAGACCTCGACGACGTCATGGCCGTCGCTGGCCAGCAGCTTCCGATACAGCGCGCGAACGCTGTCGGTGTCGTCGGCCACGAGAATCCGACTGCGACGGGAAGGCAATTGAACGGCGAATTCGATCACGCGGTTACCTTGCGAAGGCTAAGACGAGGACACCGTTTCGTTGGCGCGCGCCGCCATCGGAATGCGCTGATGCAGCCCGTGGCGCTCGAGCTGCCGGTAGAACGCGCGGCGGCTGATGCCAAGCAGCCGCGCCGCGACGGCCTTGTTCCCGCGTACCTGCTGCAGCGTGCGGATGATGTGCTCGCGCTCGACCTCGACGAGCGGCGCCGGGCTGGCGTCGCCGCGACCGGCTCCCGCGGCGCCGGCCACCGCCGGCGCGGGCGGCGTCAGCCGCTGCTCCTGCATGCTGCCGGACAGATCCCCTTCGCCGACAAAGTCCCCTTCGGCCAGGATGCACGCGCGTTCGATCACGTTGCGCAGCTGACGGACGTTGCCGTCCCAGTTCGCTTCGGAGAGCATCCGCTCCGCGCCCGGTGTCAGGCCGACCAACGGCTTGTTGAAGCGCTGCGAGAAGCCACGGACAAACGCCGCGGTCAGGTACGGAATATCCTCGCGCCGGTCGCTCAGCTTCGGCAGACGAATCTCGACGATGTTGAGGCGGTAGTAGAGGTCGTTGCGGAAGCGGCCCGCCGCCACCGAGCACGCGCAGCAGCTTGGCCTGCACCGGCAGCGGCAGCTCGCCGACTTCGTCGAGGAACAGCGTGCCCCCATCGGCCATCTCGAACAAGCCCGCCTTGTTTTCGGTCGCACCCGTGAACGCACCGCGGACGTGGCCGAACAGCTCGCTCTCGAAGAGCGTCTCGACGACCGCCGAGCAGTTCACCGTGACGAAGCGCTTCGCGCTGCGTGGTCCAAGCTTGTGCAGGGCGCGCGCAACCAGCTCCTTGCCGGTGCCGGTCTCGCCCGAGACGAGCACGGTGCGCACGTGCGGCGCAAGGCGGCGGATCAACCCGAACACCTCCTGCATCGCCGGGCCGCGGCCCACCATGCCACAGAACTCGAGCCGCTGCGCCAGGTCGCCTTCCAGGGTCAGCACCTCGCGCCGCTGCGCCGCTTCATCGCGGACGGTCGCCAGCAGCTGCCGCAGCCGCTGCAGATCGAACGGCTTGGTGAGGTAATCGAGGGCTCCGAGCTTGACCGCTTCGACCGCGCTGTCGATCGTCGCGTAGCCGGTCATGAGGACGACCTTGCACTTCGGGCTGACGTCGCGGATCGAACGAAGGACGTCGAGGCCCGTGACGCCGGGCATGCGCAAATCGAGCAGCACGAGCTCAGCCGGGCGATGACGCAACTGCTTCATGGCGTCTTCGCCGTTGGTCGTCGTCGCGACGTCGAATCCTTCGGCGAGCGCGATGGTACCGATCAGGGTAAGAATCGCCCGGTCGTCATCGACCACGAGCAGGCGCGGACGTTGGTTCTGCATGAGGGTTCTGCCAGTCAGGCGCACACATGACCCAGCCGATGCGCCATCTGACCTTGCGCAAGCCTGACGCCAAACCGCCCGCCCCGCGCACGCATTCGGGTCGTGTGCTTAACCCTAGATATCGTTGAGATTTGAAGGCAACTTTAGCGCTGTAGGACGGTTGATGACATCGCGGTTCAGCCGGAAACCTGTGCGTGCGCGCTACAACAACCTGTGCGGGCTCGCACGCCCAACAAATGCAATGACTTAGCGCAGAGTCGGGCCGTGGAGCCGCAGCCAGTCGCGGGCGTCGCGGTAGTCGGGACAGGCCCCGGCGACGAGGCGCCAGTAAGCCGGCGAGTGGTCCATCCGGCACAGGTGCATCAATTCGTGGATGAGCACGTAGTCGCGAACAAAGGAGGGCATCAGAACGAGCCGCCAATTGAGGCAGATGTGGCCGTCGCGACCACATGACCCCCAGCGCGACCTCTGGTTGCGGATGCTGATGCGGGACACCGTGAGCCCATGCTGCGCGGCGAGTGCGAGCAGCCGCGGCGGCAGCTCGCGGCGCGCTCGTGCCCGAAGAGCGCGGCGCTCGTCGATCGATCGCGCGTCCTGCGGCAGTCGCGCGCGCTGCCGCGCAATCCAACCGGCGTGACTCCGCGCGAATGCCTCTGCCTCGCGGCGCGACCCTCCCTGAGGAATCGTCACGCGCACGCGGCCATCTGGGTCGACGCGAAGCACGTAGCGTCTGGCGCGGCGGTGCCGGACGAAATAGGGTTCGATGGGTTCAATGGGTTCAATGGGTTCAATGGGTTGAATAGGTTCCCGGGGGTCTGGTTCGCTGAAAGGAAGTCCCAGCTGCATCCGATGCGAGAATAAACCAACTCGTGACGGAAGTACTACGGGTCGATCCCATTCATCCCGATCCCACATTGATTCGTCGCGCGGCCGAATGTCTCCGCAGCGGCGGCCTGGTCGCCTTCCCCACCGAGACGGTATACGGTCTCGGGGCCCACGCGCTCGATCGGACAGCCATTCAGCGCGTGTTCGCGGCAAAGGAACGTCCGGCGAACGATCCGCTGATCGTCCACGTCGCGTCGCTTGCCGACGCCGCTTCCCTTGTCGCGACGATTCCCGACGCCGCGCGGCAGCTGGCCAGCCGCTTCTGGCCCGGCCCGTTGACGATGGTGCTGCAGCGATCGACGCAGGTCCCGGACGAAGTGACGGCGGGCCTGCAGACGGTCGCGATTCGGGTGCCGTCGCATCCCGTCGCGCGGGCGTTGATCGACGCGGCGGCAGTACCGGTGGCGGCGCCGAGCGCCAACCTGTTCTCGCGGCCGAGTCCAACCATCGCGTGGCATGTGCTCGCCGACCTCGAGGGTCGCATCGACATGCTGCTCGATGCGGGCCCGACACCTGTCGGCCTCGAGTCGACCGTCCTCGACCTGTCCGGAGAGGCGCCGACGGTCCTGCGGCCCGGTGCGATCGACATCGCGACGTTGCGCGAGCTGCTGCCGACGGTGCGCATGCACCGGTCGAGCGCGGCCAGCGGTGACGCAATGCCCTCGCCAGGAATGCTCGTCAAACATTACGCACCGCGGACTCCGGTCATCCTGCACGCCGGCGATCGGGCGGCCGCGTTACGCGCAATGAAGCACGACGCCGAGAGGCGGCTCGAGCGCGACGAGACGGTCGCGGTTCTCTCATACACGGAAGACCTGGCGGAATGGCGGAGTCTGCCTGTCAGAATCGTGGACTTCGGCAGCGAGGCCGACCCACGGGCGGTGGCGACGCGGTTGTACGCCGCGCTGCGCGAATGTGATGAGCTCAACGCCAGCGTGATTCTCGTGCGCAGCGTGACGACCGCGCATCCGCTGAGCACCGCCATCCACGATCGTCTCCGCCGAGCCGCGGCCAAGTAGGCATCTTCCTTGCGAACCCGCAAGGCATGGCCACGAAAAGCACCAGCGCGCTCGAAACTCCCCTTCGCGAACAGCTGGACCGTTTGAGCAGCGTCGCGCCGGGGTCGATCGTCAGTGTGTATCTCAACCTGCGCCCCGATCAGAACGGCCAGCGCAGTCACGTGGAGACATTTCTCAAGAACAGTTTCGATGAACAGACGCGATCGATGAGCGGCGAGACCCGCACGGCATTCGACGCGACGCTCGACCGCATCCGGAAGTACCTCGGCGAGCAGCGGAGCGAGTCTGTCAAAGGTGTCGCCGTCTTCGCCTCGACGACGGGCGATTTGTTCGAGACGATTCCGTTCGACGTGCCGGTCGAGCAACCGTCGATGCACGTCGGCTCCGTGCCGCACCTCTACCCGCTGGCGCGCTTGAACGACCAGTACCCGCGCTACGCAGCCGTGCTTGCGGACACCAACAGCGCGGACATCTATGTTTTTGCGCTCGGGTCGAGGGAACGCCACGAAGCGATCAGCAATACGAAGACGCGACGCACGCAGATGGGTGGCTGGTCGCAGGCGCGCTACCAGCGCCGCGCGGAGAACATGCACAAGCAGCACATGAAGGAAGTCGTCGATCTGCTCGAGAAGGTGGTCTCCGCCGAGCACATCAACCACATCGTCGTCGCGTGCGACGAAGTGGCCAAGCCGTTCCTCACGGCGCAGCTGCCGAAGCATCTTGCCGAGAAGGTCATCGACATCGTCAATGTCGACGTGAAGTCGATGCCCGAACACGAGCTGCTGAAGGAAACGATGGACGCCCTGCGCCGGCAGGACACGCAGACCGATGCCGAGCACGTACAGCGGATGCTCGACGCGTGGCGCGCCGGCGGACTCGCCGTCGCGGGCATCGAAGATACGATGCGCGCGCTCGAAATGCGTCAGGTCGAGGAGTTGCTCGTCGCCGCGCGTCCCGACCGTATCACCGGTCCGGCCGACGAACTGGTGAACAAGGCGCAGCAGAACAGCGCACGCATCCGATTCATCGAGGACGACAGCCTGCTGGCCGACGTGGGCGGCGTCGGCGCACTGCTGCGATTCAAGATATGAGCAAACATAACAAGGTCAACAAGGATCACTACGACCAGGCCGGACGCCTGACGCCCGACGAACTCGCGCGCGAGCGCGCACGCGAGATCTACGTGTCGGATACGCGGCGGAAGTTCACGGCGCGGACGAAACAGCCGTCGGCGCCGAGCGCCGCACCGGCACCCACCCCGGAGCGAAACGAGCGCGCAGAAGAAGAGTAACGACCTCACCGTAGCTGCGCACGCCCGCTTCGACGCGGTTGGCCTTGAGATATTTGTCGTACACCTGCCAGCTTGCCTGCTGCAGGGCCGGAATCTCACCGCGCCGGAGCCGCGCGACGACCGCGGTAATGTCGCGCCGCGGTCCATCAGCCAGCGCCGCATTCAGCTTCGCCCGGTCGGGCGCACTAATCTCGCCGGCGATCTCCCAATACAAATAGAACCAGCCGCTGTACTGGTGACGAGGCAGGGCGCGCACGCAGGTCAGCCATCCGACGAAATTCGCTTCCGCCTCGTTGGCAAACCCGGCGAGGTGCGCCCATTCGTGGGCCGCGACAAACGGCCGCTCGAACGGCAGCAGGTCCGGGTTGGCGATGACCTCCAGGCCGAACGGGTTCACCATCCCGTCCACGCCAGTCCAGCGGAAGTAGGGACCGAGCACGCTGCGTTTCAACCGTCCGGGCTCGGTCTGTGGCGCGTCGGTCAACGCGCGTTGCACATCCGAAAAGGCGCTGCGTAGAGCCGCGTCCTGCCACTCGGGCGCCGCGGGCGTTTGCTGGTGCGCGGCGGCGTAAAGGTTGTTCATCGCGCTGACCGCGGACATACCGAGATCGAGCACCTGCTCGGTTGTCGGTGCGGCGTGCTCGAGCACGAGGCGATCGGGCATCGGCACACGGCGGTAGTTGAAGCCCCACAGCATCAGGAAGACGATGTAAATGGCCGACGCGGCCGCCAGCAGGTGCAGGACAGTGCGGGCGAGGCCGCCGATCGTTCGGGTCCGCCACGCGTGGCGAATAGCCCGCATGAAGACGACGAGAGCGCCGCCGACAACGACGACGAGGAGCGGGTCCAGCAGCGCAAAGGGCAGATGGTTGGAAAGCGGCGTCAGCACCCGCTGAAGCCGGGGATACACGGTCGTGGAATAGCCGGCCTCGATCCACCCCGCCGATGCCGGCGCCGCCGCGAGCACCGCCGCCAGCAGGATCAGTGCAAACTCAGCCATACGCGAGCGCCGCGAGGCAACGCTCTTGCTCATCGGCCCATTCTGAGGGCAATTGCTCTCGAAACTGCTAAAAACCGATACGGTAGGGCCGCGCCCGTGACTTTGGGGTTTACATGAACGGTTCACATTTTCCAGACGCCGTGCTCGATATCGAGATCTCCGAGCTCTCCACGCGCCTGCGCCGGGGCGAGTTGCCGGTCGCCCAGGCGCCCGACCCGCTGGCGCCGGGCGACCAGTGCCATTACGTGACGCCGGTCCGCTTCGGCAGGAGGCGGGCGGACCAGTACGGCCACGTGGTGCTCACGAGCGGGTGGCTCAAATTCCGGGGAACGCTGGATTTGAGCGTCACCTGGAGCGAGATCGCGCAGGTCGAACGCCTGGCGCGCGAAATCGTCGTCTCGCTGCAGGACAGCCGGCGACTCCTTCGCTTTTCGTGTCACTCCGAGGCGGAGGCCGCGCGCGGCGTTCTGATTGCACAGCACCTCGCCCAGAGTGCGCGAGTACTTACGGCTGACCCGGCCCTGGCATTCCACGAGCAGGCGGCGCTGTAGACGGCCGCGGCGGTCGGCGGCTGTCGCCGTTCTGGTCTTCATCGGGGCGCTCGCCCTCGCGCGCCCCGCCTCTTCCTATTCCGTTCTGGCCCACGAGTCGCTCGTCGACGCGGCCTGGGACGATGTCATCGCGCCGATGCTGAAGGCGCGCTTCGGCGCCGCCGACGCCGAGACCATCAAGAAGGCGCGGGCGTTCGCCTACGGCGGATCCGTCATGCCGGACATGGGCTACTACCCGTTCGGCAGCCACTTCTTCACCAACCTGCTGCACTACGCGCGATCGGGCGACTTCGTCGAAGCGCTCGTTCGCGACGCGCGCGACGTCAACGAGTATGCGTTCGCGCTCGGCGCGCTCGCGCACTACGTCGCCGATTCGACCGGGCATCCGCTCGGCACCAACCGCGCCGTGCCGCTCGAGTATCCGAAGCTGCGCGCGAAGTTCGGCGACGAGGTCACCTACGTCGAGGATCCGGCGCGGCACATCATGGTCGAATTCGCGTTCGACGTCGTGCACGTCGCCAACGGCGCGTATCTGCCCCAGGCGTACCATGACTTCATCGGCTTCGAGGTGGCGATCGATCTCGTCGAGCGCGCGTTCAAGGAGACCTACGGCGTCGAGATGAAGGATGTGTTCGCGAGCGAAGATCTCGCCATCGGCACCTTCCGCTACGCGGTCGGCAAGACGATTCCGCAGATGACGCAGGTCGCGTGGGAAAAGAAGCGCGACGAAATCGAGCGGCTCTCTCCGCACGTGCAGCGCAGCGCCTTCGTCTATACGCTCACGCGGCAGGAGTACGAACAGGCATTCGGCACGACGTATCAGCGGCCGGGCATCTTCGCGCGGTTCTTCGTCTGGATCGTGCGCGTGATGCCGAAGATCGGGCCGTTCAGGGCGCTGGCGTTCAAGACGCCGACCCCCGAGGCCGAGCGTCTGTTTACCGAGAGTTTCAAGGCAGCCCGTGATCGCTACCGCACCGCGCTCGAGGCCGCGCGCGGAAATCGCCTGCAGCTCGCCAACACCGACTACGACACCGGCCGGCCGACACGGCGCGGCGAATACAAGCTGGCCGACGACACATACGCCGAGCTGCTCTCCCGCCTGACGTCACAGAAGGACGCCGACGTGCCGCAAGCCACGCGCGCCGACATCGTGCGCTTCTACGGCACGATCGACCCCGCGGCGGGGCGCGACAAGCACGAGCGCAAGGACCTGCAGAAGATTCAGCAGGAACTGGCCCGCCTCAACGAATCGGCGACCCAGGCTCCAACACGCTAGAACGCGTTGCCGAGGTACGGCAGCATCCGGCCGAAATAGATCACGCCAATCCAGAGGCAGATCTGGGATGCCGCGAGGAACTTGACCATGGCCGGCGCACTGTCGCCTGGACCGAGTTCCCAGACCTCGTCGTGCCACGTCAGGTAGAGGACATCGGCGCCCGCGAGCAGGATGCAGAGGATCTTCCAGTGGAACGCCGGGTTCTCGATGTACTGGAAGGCCTGCCCGATGAAAAACATCATCCCCGTCACGGAGTTGGCGACAAATCCCCAGACGCCCCACGGCAACAACCGGTGAAACCCCTCGAGCGAAGCGTTGCGCATCCAGCCAAGCAGCCGCAGGTTGCCGACGAGGACGACGCCGAAGAGCAGGCAGAGGCCCATGAAATGGATGGTCTCGAGCGTCTTCCACGCCCACGGATGCGAGTACTGATACCTGGTGATGAAGTCGCTGGCGAGCCAGCGCGGTGCGAGCAATCCCTCGGTCGCTGGAATCTCGCCGGTCGGCAGAATCTCGGGATGCCGGATCTCGCCGCCGACGTTCGCGGCGCTCGTCATCAGGCCGATGGTCAAGGCGCCGAGCAGGAGCACGAGCGCGGTGTTCCGCGGTCCGGACGAGGAACGTCGCCGCGAGTACCACAGGCCGTACCAGGCCGCGACCCCGGTCGCTTCCATGAAGATCAGTCCCATCAACGCGGAACGCTGATGCAGGTTGACCACCTCCTGCACGACGCCAGGCATCCCCTTCACCGACTTCTGCGCCGAATACCCGGTCATGTAGGTGGGCAGGGAGAGCAGCGCGATGCCGAACAGCACGGCGAGGCCGCCACGTTTCAGGTCTTCGCTCCGCTTGGCCAGCGCCAGCAGGAACACCGCGAAGCCGACGATCATGCCGACCGTCGGGAAATGATTCAGGAGCAGATGCAGGTGGACGAGGTCAGATGGTCGCACCTTTGGCCTCGACAGCGTAGGCAATCAGCCGTCCGGACGTAATCACCGCGAGCCAGAGGACGATGCAGGCATAGGCGAGCCGTTTCACCTGCGACGGAATCGCACCGTCACTCTCGTCGCTCTCGATGAACTTCCGCAGCCGCGACATGACGAGGAGCGCGAGGGCGAGGCAGACAAGCTTCGCGTACAGCTCCCACACGCGCGCGATGCCGGTCGCATCGGTCATGAACAGGAGCGCCCCCGACAGCAGGTTGATGTAGAAGCCGATCCAGAACAGGCGAAACAGCACTCTGAACGATGAGAGCGGAATCTGCTCGCCGACGCCGAGCACGCGGAGACAGACGATGAAGCCGAGCCCCGCGGTGAGCCCCATGCCGACCGCGTGCACGAAGAGCCACCACGCGTAGCCCCACCAGAGCGAATCGGATTCCGCGATCGACGTCGAGAGCCGCAGGTTCTGGATCCACTCGAGGACGGCCATCAGGCGTGCATCCTACCATTCGCATGGTGTCCACAAACCTCTCTCCGTGCCTTCGTGTCTCCGGGGTTCGTGTCACCACTCGTAAAATCCCTTCCCCGTCTTCTTGCCAAGCTCGCCTCGCTCGACCTTCTCACGCAGCACGCGCGGCGGCGCGAACTTGTCGTCGCCCAACGCCTGCTGCAGGTACTCGGCGATCTTCAGCCGCACATCGAGGCCAACGAGATCGGTGAGGCGCAACGGTCCCATCGGGTGTCCGTACCCGAGCTCCATCGCGGTGTCGATATCGGCGGCGGACGCGACCCCGGCTTCGAGCATCCGCATCGCCTCGAGGCCAAGCGCCACGCCTAGACGTGACGATGCGAATCCTGGCGAATCGCGCACGAGGATCGTCGTCTTGCCCATCCGCTCGGCGGCCGCGCGCGCCGCAGCGACGACCGACTCGTCACACGTGTCGTGGGTGACGATTTCGACCAGCTTCATGATGTGCACGGGGTTGAAGAAGTGCATCCCGACGATCCGTGAGGGGTGCGTGCTCGCCTGCGCAATGCGTCCGACCGACAGCGAAGACGTGTTCGTCGCCAGAATCGCGCTGTCGCCGACCAGCGCGTCGAGCCTCGTGAAGAGCGACCGCTTGGTCTCGAGGTCCTCGACGATGGCTTCGATCACCAGGTCGGCGTCGCGGGCGGCGATGGCCAGGTCGCCGATCGGCGTGACGTGAGCGGTCGCGGCGTCGGCCTGCGCCTGCGTCAGCTTGCCGCGGCTGACGGCGCCCGCCAGGTTGGATTGGATGCGCTGCCACGCGGCACGGAGCGCCTCGCCGTCGGCATCCGTCAGCCGCGTCTCGTAACCCGCCATCGCCGCCACCTGCGCGATGCCATGCCCCATCGTCCCCGCGCCGATCACGGCGACACGGTTAAGCGAAGCCGGTGGCAATCGATCCTCCGCCGTCGACGACAATCGTTTGGCCTGTCACGTAGTTGGAGGCATCCGACGCGAGAAACACGACGACGCCTTTCAGCTCGCCGGGATGGCCGACGCGGCCGAGCGGCGTGACGGTGTTGAGGCGCTCCTCGATCTGCGCGATCGACGCATCCGACAGGCGCGAATGAAAGAACCCGGGCGCGATGGCGTTGACGCGGATGCCGTAGCGGCCCCATGACGTCGCCAGCTCGCGCGTCAGGCCCATCAGGCCAGCCTTGCTCGCCGCATAGCCGGCGTAGAACGGCCCGTTGACATTCCCCTGCAGCCCGGCGATCGACGCGATGTTGATGATGCGGCCGTACCGTCGCTTGATCATCTCGCGTCCCACCGCCTGCGCGCAGAGAAACGCGCCGGTCAGATTGACATCGATGACCTTCTGCCACTGCGCGAGCGTCATCGCCTCCGGCCGCTCCCCCCACGACACGCCCGCGTTGTTGATCAGGATGTCGACGGTGCCGAAGCGCTCGACGGTCGCGGCGACAGCGCCATGCACGTCGGCGGCGTTCGAGACGTCGCAGCGCATCGCATCGACCGTGAAACCACGTCCGCGCAGCGTCTCGACCGCCGGCAGCAGCCATTCGTCTCGACGCGCGCAGAGCATCAACGATGCGCCCGCTTCCGCCAGTCCTTCGGCGAACTCGGCACCGAGTCCGCGCGAGCCGCCGGTGACGATGGCGACACGGCCGGAAAGATCGAAGAGTTTGCCAGTCATTGCCCGCGCTCGGCGAGAATCGCCGGTAGCGTCCGCCTTCAGGCGGACGACCACTTACAATACCGCTCTTATGCGCGCGATGGTTCTGACTGGTCTTGGCGATGCCGACAACCTGCGGCTCGAACAGCGTCCCGAGCTGCACCCCGGGCCCGGCGACGCGGTCGTCCGCCTGCACGCTGCCGCGCTCAATCGCCGCGACGTCTGGATTCGCAAAGGGCAATACGCCGGCGTCAAAGTGCCGATCATCCTCGGCTCCGACGGTGCCGGCGAGGTCGTCGCTGTCGGCGAGCGGGTCGATGGCGCGTGGAAGGGGCGACACGTCGTCATCGACCCGACGTTCAACTGGGGACAGGACGAGCGGGCCCAGGACAGCGCCTTCAACATCCTCGGCTTGCCGATCGACGGCACCTACGCGGAAATGGTCAGGGTACCTGGCGCGAACCTCTACCCCAAGCCGTCGCATCTGTCGTGGGAGGAAGCCGCGGCCGTGCCGCTCGCATCGGTCACGGCATATCGCGCGCTGGTGACGCGTGCGCGGCTGCAGGCCGGCGAGGTGGTGCTGGTCACCGGCATCGGCGGTGGCGTGGCGACGTGCGCTCTGAGCATAGCGACGCATCTGGGCGCGAAGGTCTACGTCACGTCCGGGCACGAATCGAAAATCGAAGCGGCCAAACGGCTTGGCGCGCTCGGCGGCGTCAACCATCGCAAGGACGACTGGGTGAAAACGCTCGTCGCGGAAATCGGCTCGCGACCCGATGTCATCATCGACGGCGCGGGTGGCGAGACCTGGAACCGGTGCCTGGACGCGCTCAAGCCCGGTGGACGTCTCGTCAGCTACGGCTCGACGCTCGGCGCCGCACAGAACGTCGAAATCCGGCGTATCTTCTGGAAACAGCTCAATGTACTTGGCAGCACCATGGGCTCGCCGGCGGACTTCGGCGCGATGCTGAAACTGTATGACGCAGGACTGAAGCCGGTCGTCGACAAGGTGTTCCCGCTGGAACAGGCCGGCGATGCCCACATCCGCATGGAAGCCGGGGACCAGTTCGGAAAGATCGTCTTGCGCATGTAGGCCGCGTTCCGCCCTGGCCTGTTTGATTTGGCCCCGTCGTTCGTTAATGCCTGTGAACAGCCAGCGGAGGACAGAGCATGACAGCGACAAAAGCCATTGCTGGAGGCCTGGCGGCCAACGTCGTGACGATCATCCTGTGGGGGATTTCCACCATTCCCGGGTGGAACACGGTGCCGGACGAACCAAAGGCGGCCATCCTCAGCCTCGTCAGCGCCGCGGTTGGCGCAGCGATCGTCTACTTCGCGCCGGCGAACAAGGAGACGGTGACGGCGAACGTCACGAACGACACTCGCGAATTTGCCGCCCTTCGCGGTGCCGCCTTATTGCGCTGAGATCGCGGCCTTGCCGCCGCGCAGCACGTACTTCTGGATCTTCCCCGTCGCGGTCTTCGGCAGCTCCGAGACGAAGGTGACCGCGTGCGGCGCCTTGAAGTGCGCGAGCCGCTCGCGGACGAACTCGATCAGCTCGCGGTCGGTGGCCGACGAGCCCGGCTTCAGCACGACGAACGCGTGCGGCGCCTCCCCCCATTTCTCGTGCTTCACGCCGACGACGCCGACTTCCTGGACGGCCGGGTGCCGCATGAGCGTCCCTTCGACTTCCACGGACGAAATGTTTTCGCCGCCGCTGATGATCACGTCCTTGAAGCGGTCGCGGATTTCGACATAACCGTCCGCATGCACGACGGCGGCGTCGCCGCTGTGAAACCAGCCGCCGCGCATCGCGTCTTCCGTGGCTTTCGGATCGTCGTAGTACCCCTCCATGACGACGTTGCCGCGCACGCAGATCTCGCCGAGCGTCTGTCCGTCGTGCGCCACCTCGTTGCCCGTATCGTCAAGGACACGCAAATCGCCTGAGGTGACGAGCTCGACGCCCTGACGCGCCTTGATCACGCAGCGCTGCTCGAGCGACAGCGTTGCATGTTCGGGACGCGGCTCGCACACCGTGATGAACGGCGCCGTTTCGGTCAGGCCGTAGACCTGCGTGACGTGCCAGCCGAGCTCACCTTCCATTCGTTGAATCGTTGCCGCGGCCGGCGGCGCCCCCGCCGTCGTCACGCGAATCCCTCGAGGCGCATCGCCTCGCACATCGTCCGGGGCATTGGCCAGCGAGATGAGCACGGTGGGCGCTGCGCAGAGCGTGGTAATCGATTCCTCTTTCATCAAGCGGAACGCCTGGACGGGGTCAACCTTGCGCAGGCAGACGTGCACGGCGCCAACCGCGGTGACCGTCCACACGTACGTCCATCCGTTGGCGTGAAACATCGGCAGCGTCCACAGGTATCGATCCGCTGGCGTCATCGGCAGATGGATCAGCGTGCCGACGACGTTCATGTAGGCGTTGCGGTGCGTGATCATCACGCCCTTCGGGCGGGAGGTCGTGCCGCTCGTGTAGTTGATCGTCAGCAGGTCGCGCTCGCCGATGGTCACCGGCTTGAACGTCAACGCCGCCGCATCGACCAGCCGTTCGTACTCGAGCCACTTGGGCCGCGCGCCCTCGAGCGCGACGAAATGCACGACGCGCGGGATCTGCGAGCGGATGCCGTCGACAGCGTCGAGATAGTCCTCGTGCGCGCAGACGACGCGCGCGCCGCTGTGATTGATGATGTAGGCGAAATCGTCGGGCGTCAGCCGGAAGTTGACGGGCACGAGCACGGCGCCCGTCTGCGGCACCGCATAAAAGGACTCGAGTTGGGCGTGCGTGTTCGGGGCGATGTAAACGACGCGATCGCCCTGCTTGACGCCGAGCGACTGCAGCGCGGAAGTCCAGCGGTCGCAGCGCTCCAGAAAGCGCCCGTACGTGAAGCGCTCGGCGCCGTCGATGACGCCTTCACAATGCGCGTATAGCCGGCGCGCCCGCCGCGCGAACTCGAGCGGTGTGAGCGGAATCTCCAGTGTGCGGCGCTCCTCGGGGTGCGGTTGGGCTGAACATTTTACGCCAACACCTGCTGAGGTCAGGCCATTTGCACCTCACCTGGTGGGAGGAACGTATGGCCTGGTTTCAGGTGTTGTTGCTCGTCCTGCTGGCAGTGACGCTGCCGGGATGCGCGCTGGCTGGCGGTATCTTCAAGGCGGGCGCGTGGGTCGGCGCGGTCGCAGTCATTCTCGTCATCGGTATCGTCGCATTCATCGCCGCGAAGATCGCGGGTTGACCTGCCCGCCATAGCGCGACGGCGGGCCTAACGCGTGCCGAGCGGCAGTGGAATTATCCTGCCCGTCTCGGCGCGCGGAATCCCCTCGTAGACCAGGCCGTCCTGGTCCGAGAAGATGGCATACCGGCAGGCATCGCGCGTGTCCTTGAGCGAGATCGTGTAGCTGCGATCGTCGACGTGAAACTGCACGTCGAATCCGGCCGGGAGCGGCGGCAGATTCGCCAGTTCCGCGAGCGGGCGATATTGGCGCGGTACGAGACGTTGCCGCGCGCTTTGCGCGAGGTTGACCTTCACCACGTAATCGATCGCCTGCTCGCGCCGTGAACGGTCAGACGGCGATTCGGCGGTCGTGTGAAGACAGGGGCGTGGCAGGACGCCCTGCGCCAGCGCAACGCCGGGCACAACCGCCATCGCCATTCCGAACAGGAGAGGTTTGAACATCGTCGCCTCCAGTACGCGTTGAGACGACGTCGCGGGCGGAACGGCCGGTATACTCTGCTGAGGCTGTGAAATTCGTTCGCTTCTGGCGCTATTACCGCGAAGCGCGGCAAGTCGGCTACACGCGGTTCAACGCCTTCCGCGCCGCGTTGGCGCGCCTGTAACCTGATCCGCCAAACGTGCGGGAATAGAGGCTTATTCCCGCGCGCTATTGTGGCGGCCTGCCGGCCACCACACCTGCCCCTTCAAGTCGGGATATCGAAACGCCGCGACCTTCGCCTGCGTGGCCGGGGCAAGCAGGAATGCCTGGAATGCCTCGGCGCCGGCCTCGTTCACGCCGCTCACCTTCTTCGGATTCACGACGATGGCGACCATGATGCGTTGAAAGATCGCGTCAGCGGTGACGAGCGGTTCGAGATCGAGCGGCATCTGCCGCTTCAAGCGCAGAAACGGTGGCACTCCCCAGAGCAGATACGCGCCTTCCCTCGCCGCATCGCGAGCCGCCTGCGGTCCCTGCGAGTGGCGATTGAGATACCAGTCGCCTTTCGCAGTGACGCCAGCTCGCGACCACAGAATCTCTTCGACGTACTTGTTCCCTTCGCTGTCATTCACCAGGAAGCGCGACTTCGCTGCGGCGATGCGGCGGAACGCTTCGGTCGCGTCGGTCAGGCCGCGAACGTGCGCCGGATCGGCAGCAGGGCCAATCAACGCGATTTGATTGGCGAAGACCGCGTGCGGCCACAAACCGTATCCGCCGGTCACAAACGGCTCGACACCCTCGTGGCCGTAGTGCGAGATGACGAGATCGGCCTTGCCCTCGCGCGCGAGCGCGAACGGATCGTTGCCCGTATAGACGATCTCGGCGTGCTGTCCACTGCGGACCGCAAAATCGCCCAGCAGCGGCCGCACGACGTCGTCCGGCACGTTGACCATCGCCAGCCGCACCGTCGCCGCCTGCGAGCTGACGCTCACCCGCCATGCGGTTATCAGCGCAGCAGCGGCGACGAACGCGACTACGCCGATCGATCTGCGCGCAACCATGCGACACATTGTGACGCAAGACGGTCCATCAGGATGGAAGGTACGTGGTGGCGATCCTGCGGGCGTGACGGGACGACAGTGCCGCGCATCAGAGCGCGGTCAGTCTCGTTAGTGCATGGTCCGGCTGTCGCGCGCTTTGCGGGGGCGGCGCGTCGACAGCACGGACGTGAACGCCTCGGGCCAATCGGACGCGCGACGGCCGCCGCGCCACGATTTCCGTCTACACGGCGTCTGTCGGCGGTCGTACATCACTTCGGGTTTACCCCAGAGCGCTTTCAACAGCCGATCTTCGGGAGAGGACATGCCGTCCGTATCGGCTGATGGGATCGGCGGATTAGGGCGTCCGCTTTCTGATACGGTTCTTGCGGCGGTTGAGGGAGAGCGCGCCACGCTCGCCGGAGCCGGCGTTGAAGGTCACGAAGGTCGAGTCACAGGTACGGCAGTGGTACCGCGTGAAGGCCAGGAATTCGAACGACACTTCGGTGTCGCTCGAGCCGCAGTGTCCGCAGTCTACGGTGCGCTGCGGCCCCTCCCAACGAATCATCGTTCGTCGTGTCTCCCACGACGATAAGGAGCAACCGGAACGCCGGGTATCTGCCCTCAAGATTCCGAGGTAATTCGCGTAGAGCGGCTCGAGCGGCGGGAGCAAAACTTACACGGTTCGTCTCGTCGAACTCCAGCATTCCCCAGCCGTGCATTTCTGGGCAACGCTTCAGTCAGCAGATTCAATTACGAATTCGTTGATGTGCTCCATCGCCGCGCGAAGGAGCTGATCGAAAAAGCTAATCGACGCAAACCTCGATGCGAGGAAGGTTTGGTCGGGGCGACTGGATTCGAACCAGCGACCCCCTGACCCCCAGTCAGGTGCGCTAACCAGGCTGCGCTACGCCCCGAATCTCTGACGCTAAAGGTATCAGGCTTGAGGTTGCAATTACCTGCGACCCGATACTCTTTTTCGCGGCGACTTCTTGTTCGCCGCCGCTGACGCTTTCACTTTCCTCATCGCCGCGCGCTTGGGTGCCGCGCTGCGTTTGGCCGTCGTCCGTTTTGCGACGCCGCGCGCGCGATGACTATTCGATGGAGCGATCGGCGCGCCACCGAGCATCGACTGCAGCTCGCGCAGCGTGTCGCGCACGGTCGCGATGCGTGACCGCACATCCGCGCCCAGGGCATCGAGCACTTCGGCGGCTTCGGATTCCGAGACGACCGCCAGTGTCGGTGCCTCCGCCTCGAGCTTCCGCCGCGCGCCAGCGACCGTCAGTCCTTCGCCGAAGACCAGCTGTTTGATCTTCTGAACGTGCTCGACGTCACTTTGCCGATAGAGCCGCGGCGCATCCGGCGACCTGCCCTGCACGCCGATACCAGGGAACTCCTTCTCCCAGGACCGCAGCACGTACGGCTGCACGTGCAGCAGTTCGCAGACTTCCCCGGCCTTGTACAGCTTGGGAGTCACTTTGGTGAGTATAACCGGGGTCCGTGGGTTCAGTGGGTTCGGTGGGTGCAGCAGGTTCAGTCTGAACCCTGCGATCGCCGGCGGGTCCGCACGTGAAACCGGATCGGCGTCCCCTCGAACCCGAAGCGGTCCCGCAGCTGGTTCACCAGGAACCGTTCGTACGAAAAATGAAACTTGGTGGCGACGTTGGTGAAGAAGACGAACGCGGGCGGCGCAACGCCGGTCTGTGCCGCGTAGAGGATGCGCACGTGGTGGCGGCCTGGGCTTGCCGGCGGATGCGCGGCCGTCACCTCGGCCACGAACTTGTTCAGCTCCGGCGTCCTGACGCGCCGCTTCCGCGATTCGGTGACGCGGTCGATGGTCTCGAGCAGCTTCGACGCACGCTCGCCGGTGAGCGCCGAGATGTGCAGGATGGGCGCGTAATCGAGAAACTTCAGCTGCCGGCGGAGCGCCTCGTCAAACGTCTTGACGTAATCGGAGCCGCGCTCCTTCACCAGGTCCCATTTATTCGCGACGATGATGATGCCGCGGCCGGCCGTGTCGGCCTCTCCGGCAATCGCGGCATCCTGATCGGTGGCGCCCTGCGTTGCATCGATCATCAGGACCACGACGTCAGCGGATTCAATCGACCGGCGCGCCAGCAGCACGCTGACCGATTCGACCTGCCCGCTCCTCGCCACGCGGCCCGGGCGTCTGATGCCCGCCGTGTCGATGATCCGGAACTTCCGCCGATGCCACGTCAGCTGGGTATCCACTGCATCGCGGGTCGTCCCCGGGATCTCGCTGACGATCATCCGCTCCTCGCGCAGCAGGCGGTTGACGAGCGATGATTTGCCGGCATTCGGACGGCCGACGATCGAGACCGCAACTTCGTCCTGTGCCGCGCCGGTTTCGTCGCGAGGGCCCTCCCAGTTCTTCAGGCGCTGCACGACTTCGTCGAGCAGGTCGCCGGTGCCCTCGCCGTGCTCGGCGGAGATCTCCGTCACCGGATCGAAGCCAAGCTGGTAGAACTCGACGCTTCCCTTCGCGCGGCGATCGTCGGTCTTGTTGATGGCGAGCAGCGTCGGCGTGTTCGCCTCGCGCAGGGCGTCGGCGATTTCTTCGTCGCCCGGCACCAGTCCTTGACGTCCGTCAACGACGAGGATCAGCAGATCGGCGTCCTGAATCGCGCGGCGGCCGCGCTCGAGCACGAGCTCGTGCAGCGGGTCTTCGCTGGCGCCGAACATCCCACCCGTATCGACGACCTCGAACGGCACCCCTCGCCACTCGGCCGGATGCGCGATGACGTCGCGGGTCGTGCCGGCGATCGGCGTAACGATCGCGCGGCGCTTTCCGGTAATGCGATTGAACAGCGTCGACTTGCCGACGTTGGGACGTCCGACAAGGACGACGGAAGGGAGGTGGCGGCGCATGAATCAGGTGGCAGTGGGCAGGTGGCAGTGGGCAGGTGGCAGCAGGTAGCAGACGCCAAGGCAGCAGTCTGCGACCTCCTGCACCCTGCTTCCTGCCCCTGCCCCCCTGCCTCCTAATCTAATTCGATCCGTTCGGATCGCCGAACCAGATTCGGACTGTCCGGCCGTCGGGCAGCGTGATCTGCTCGACGAAGGCGATCGGCGACCCATCACGGGCGGGATAGCCGATCACGGAGTAGGTCTTCCCGGCCTCGAAGAAACCTTTGCTGCTGAAGCCGAGGCGCCGCAGTCCGTTCGGCGATGCGGTCTCGAATCGCCAGGTCGTCACCTTGCCGCTTTCGTCGGCGACGTCAATCAGGAAATGCGAATGCGGATTGACCCACTGGACGGTCTTCAGCGTGCCGGTCCAGTGGCGGGACGGCTTGTTGATCTCGAATTCGGACTGCAGCGCATGATGCGCGAAGGCGAGCACCGGCAGCAGTATCAGAGCCGCGGTGCCGAGCACCCTCGCCAAGCTGTTCGTTCGTGTGGGGATCGCCAAACCGTATCCTCGGTCAACTGTCCCTCAATCCAGACGGAGAATGGCCGGAAAAGTTCAGAGTGTGAGCCGCCTCAACCGGCGGGGCGCGTCGCCCGGGCAACTGCCTTGGATAGGCCGTAAGTGGTGCAATTCGGCACAAATTTGCGAACACTTAGAGGGAGGGTTGACAGCGTAAGTCCCACAAAATATAGTAGTTACACTCAACCAGGAGCGCCTAAGGGATGATTAAGGTCGACATCGTTAACGAGGTTTCGAAGATCGCCGACATTACCAAGGTCAAGGCCGAGGTAGCCGTCGACGCGGTGTTCGACGCAATGCGCGTGTCGATGCAGCGAGGCGACAGGATTGAGCTGCGTGGCTTCGGCGTATTTCAGGTGAAGCCGCGCAAGCGCGGCATCGGCCGCAACCCGCGCACGGGCAAGGAAGTTCGTATCCCGCCCGGCCGCACCATCCGCTTCAAGCCCGGTAAGGACCTGCAGAATATCGGTTAGGCCCGTATGGGCTCTTCGTCCGACTTTTCCGATATCGATCTCCCTCCGTCGCCAGCGCCGGAGGATCCGCCGGTATTCGTCATGCCGGCGACGCCGTCATACCGGTTACGGCGTGAACCGGTCTGGCGCTACGTGATTCTCTTCGCGCTGACGATCTTCTCGACCACGCAGGCGGGCAGCCTCCATTACGCCAGCTTCATCGTCGCGTTCAGCGAGAACGTTCCCAGGATTCCGTACGCGTCGTTGCTCATGCACGGCTTGTGGTACAGCCTATCGATTCTGGCCATCCTCGGATGCCATGAGCTCGGCCACTACTACGCGTGCCGCTACTACCGCGTGGATGCCTCGCGTCCGTACTTCCTGCCGATGCCGATTCTGCTGACGGGCACGCTCGGCGCCTTCATCCGCATCCGCGCGCCCATTCCCGGCAAACGCGCGCTCTTCGATATCGGCATCGCCGGGCCGATTGCGGGCTTCCTCGTCGCCGTGCCGGTACTGCTGGTAGGCATGCACCTGTCGACGGTCGTACAGGTGCCCGCGGATTTCAAGGGCGATCTCTACGAACTGGGAGAGCCGCTGCTCTTCAAGGCCGCGGAGTGGCTGATGTTCGGCACTATTCCTGACGGCTACTCCGTCAATATGCATCCGATGGCGTTTGCGGCGTGGTTCGGGATGCTGGCGACGGCGCTGAACCTGTTTCCCATCGGGCAGCTCGATGGCGGGCACATCGCCTACGCCGTGCTCGGCCATCGCAGCACCGCGGTGACGATGGTCATGGTCCCGTGTCTGATCGGTCTGTCGTTCGTGTCGACGTCATGGGTCGTGTGGACGGTGCTGACCATCGGGATGCTCGTCGTCTTCGGACCGCGGCATCCGCGCGTGTTCGACGAGGAACTGCCCCTCGATTCCTCGCGGCTCTGGCTCGCCGCCTTCGCGGTGCTGATGTTCGTTCTCTGCTTCACGCCGGCGCCGATTCAGCCGGCCGCGCTGGTCGGACGGCATTAGACGGGTGACGAGGCGGGTCCGCCTCCGCAGGATCCGGCTGCTCGGCGGGACCCGCCCCACGCACGTAGGCCGGGTCCCGCGCCGCGTCCGAGTGCCGTCGCGGCGCGGACCCGGCGTCACAGAACGGACAGCGGATCGACGTCGATTGTCAGGCGTCGCCTGATTTCCGGCATTCCCGCGACCACCTGCATCAGCGCGCGGCGCATCTCGGCGCGGCGCGTGCCCTTGAGGAAGAACTGCACGCGATGCTCGCCGCGCAGCCGGCCGAGCGGCGCGGGCGCCGGGCCGAGAATCGTGAAGTGGCCCGTTGCGGTCGCCGGCTGGAGGCGACTCACGATCTCGCGCGCCAGCTGCATCGCATCTTCGAAGGTCCGGCCGCGGACGACACCATTTATCAGCGCGAAGAACGGCGGATAGCGCATGCCGCGGCGATAGCCCACTTCCCTTTCGAAAAAGGCTGGATAGTCCTGGCGGCAGGCAAGCTGGATGCTGTAGTGCTCGGGGTAAAGGGTCTGCACGATCGCTTCACCCTTGCGCTCGCCGCGCCCGGCACGCCCTGCAACCTGCGTCAGCAGCTGAAACGTCCGCTCGGAGGCGCGAAAGTCGGCGAGGCCGAGGCCCACGTCAGCGGAAATCACGCCGACCAGCGTGACGCCCGGAAAGTCGTGCCCCTTGGCAATCATCTGCGTGCCGACGAGAACGTCGAGCTCGCGCGCGGCGAACTGCGAGAGGATGCGCGTCAGCGCCCCTTTGCGGCGGACCGAGTCGCGATCGACGCGGCCGATGCGCGCATCGGGAAAGCGCTCGTGCAGCTGTTCTTCAATCCGCTCGGTGCCGAAGCCCGCATGCTCGAGATAGGGCGCGGCGCACTTGCGGCACGCCTTCGGCACCATCACGGAGTAGTTGCAGTAGTGGCAACGGGCCCTCCAACCTTGTCGGGCCCTGTGCACGGTCAGCGACACGCTGCAGTTCGGACACTCGAACGTGTCGCCGCACTGGCGGCAGAAGACCGCCGTTGAATATCCGCGTCGATTGAGCAGCACCAGCACCTGCTCGTGACGCGTGAGCCGCTCGGCGATGGCGGCGGCGAGATCGCGGCTGATGACGATATCAGGCCCTTCCTCCGCGTACTCGGTCCGCATGTTGACCAGGCGCACCGCAGCCATCGGACGATCGAGGACGCGTTTGTCGAGCGCGATGCGCGCGTACTTGCCCGTGACGGCATGCTGGTAGCTCTCCATTGATGGCGTCGCGGAGCCGAGCACCGCAAGCGCCCGTTCGCGGCTCGCGCGCACGATCGCCACATCGCGCCCGTGATAGCGCGGCGTCTCCTCCTGCTTGTAGGAGCTGTCGTGCTCCTCGTCCACGATCACCAGGCCAAGACGATCGAGCGGCGCGAACACCGCCGATCGCGTGCCGACGACGACGTCGACTTCGCCGCGGCGGATGCGATGCCATTGATCGTGACGTTCGCCGTCGGCGAGCGCGCTGTGCTGGATGGCGACGCGGGTGCCGAACGCGCCGCGGAACAGAGCGGCGACCGACGGCGTGAGGGCGATCTCCGGCACCATCAACAGCACCTGGCGGCCCCGCTTCACCACGCGATCCGCGAGCCGCAGATAGAGCTCGGTCTTTCCGCTGCCGGTCACGCCGTGCAGCAGCGCCACCCGGAAGTCGTCTGCGTCGGCGAGCTCGAAGAGCGTATCGGCCGCGCGGCGCTGCTCGTCGGTGAGCTCGCGGGTGGAATCGGGGGCGACGCCGGCCATGACGACGCGTTCGAACGGGTCGCGCTCGTCGTGCTCGTCGCGCAGTACGACAAGGCCGCGCCTGACGAGACCTGCCAGGACGCCGGCCGTCACCCCGCGATCGCGAAGCTCGGCGGTCGGTAGGCCGGCTGGCGCATCTCTTAACGCGGCGAGAGCCGCCATTTGGCCTCGAGTCGGAGTACGGCGCGGGCCATCACCGTACTCCGACTCCAAACCGGACGTTGTAAGAACTGCAACGCGGTGTTTTCTGAACGCGTTTGCCTTGCGGCGCGCGCCGGGGGGCATCGCCACGGCGAGCGCATCGCCGATGCCCGCGACGTAGTAATCCGCCACCCATCGGCACAACTCGACGATCGACGGCGGCAGCAGCGGCTCGCGATCGACCGCTTCCGCGATGTTCTTGACGTCGGTCCCCTCGTCGACAGCCGCGTCATGCTGGACGACGCACCCGGTCAACGTCCGGCTGCCCACCGGCACGCGAACGCGCGCGCCAATGGGCGGCAGATCGATCGAATCGGGAACGTTGTAGGTAAGCGAATCGAGGAACGGAACCGGAACGGCGACCGAAATCAGGGCCACGGGTTAGTCATCGCCGGCCAGGATGGCGCGGACGCGCTTCATATCCTCCCATACCTCGCGTTTGGCCGAGGGCGTGCGCAGCAGATACGCAGGGTGGTACGTCGGCATCAGGATCGCATCGCGGTACTTGAACTCACGCCCGCGGATGCGCGTGATTGGGTCGTTTGTCCGCAGTAGACACTGCGCCGCGAACTTGCCGAGCGCGACGATCACTTTCGGCTTCACGGTGTCGATCTGCCGGAACAGAAACGGCGCGCACTGCTCCACTTCGTCGGGCTCGGGGTTACGGTTGCCGGGCGGACGGCACTTGATGACGTTGGCGATGTAAACGTCCTCGCGCTTGAGGCCAATTGCCTCGATGATTTTCGTCAGCAGCTGACCGGCGCGCCCGACGAAGGGCTCGCCTTGAATGTCTTCGTCGGCACCCGGCGCTTCGCCGACGAACATCAGGTCCGCATCCGGATTGCCGACGCCGAATACCACCTGCGTGCGGCCGAGCGTGTGCAGTTTGCAGCGACTGCAGTCGGCACCAAGGTCGTCCTTGATTAGCTGCAGCGGTATACGCGTGGCTTCAGACGGTGCAGTAGGTTCAGCGGGTTCAGTCGGTTCGGTAGGTTCAGTCGGTTCAGAATCCCGTGCGTGCCATTCGGGCTCGAGGCGCACACCATCGATACCGAGTTCTTCGAAGAACTCGAGATGCGCTCGCAGGTCGTCGTTCATCGATCAGCGGGTCGCGGCGGCCGCGCGCGTCCCGAGGAGGCGCTCGACGCGATCGAGGATGGCATCGGCGACGCGCGCTTTGCTCTGCACGGGCAGCGTCTCTTCGCGATCGTCGCCGATGATCGTCACGGCATTGGTCTCGACGTCGAAGCCCGCACCGGGGGCGCTCACATCGTTGGCGACAATGAGGTCCACCTTCTTGCGCCGGCGCTTGTCGCGCGCGTTGGCGACCGGATCTCCCGTTTCCGCAGCAAAGCCGACGAGCACGAGCGGCGTCGCGCGGCGCGCCGACGTCTGGCCGAGATCCGCGAGGATGTCCGGCGTCCGCTCCAACACGAGCGTCAGCGGATCGTTCGATTTGACAATCTTCTCCGCCGCCGGCTTTGCCGGCGCGTAGTCGGCAACGGCTGCGGCCATGATGACGACATCGGCGTGTTCGGCCGCACGCATCACCGCGGCGTGCATTTCCGCGGCGCGGCGAACGCGGATCACTTCGTCAGCGGCGGGCGGATCGAGGCTGGTCGGGCCGGCCACGAGCGTCACGTTGGCGCCCCGCGCCTGCGCGGCCGCGGCGATCGCAAACCCCATCCGTCCACTCGATCGATTCCCGACGTAGCGCACCGGATCGATGTCTTCGTAGGTCGGTCCAGCGGTCACGACGACCCGCTTCCCGCGCAGCACCGAGTGGCGCGGCGAGACGATGCGATCGGCGGCCTCGACGATGTCCTCGGGCTCGGCGAGGCGTCCTTTGCCGATCCAGCCGCACGCCAGATACCCCTCGCCCGGTTCGACAAACCTCGTGCCCCGTGCGGCGAGCGCCTGCAGGTTCCGCTGCACGGCGTCGTGGGCGAGCATGTTCGTGTTCATCGCCGGCGCGATGAGCACGGGCGCTTTCGTGGCGAGGTAGAGCGAGGTGAGAAAGTCGTCCGCGATGCCGTTGGCGAACTTGCCGATGACGTTCGCCGTACACGGCGCAACAAGCAGCAGCGCGATGTCGTCCGCGATGGCGATGTGCTCGACGCCACCCCAGCGCGCTGGGGGCCCCGGCTGCCACGCGTTCGCGCCCGGCTTCCACTGCGACGTGATGACGGGCCTTCGCGTAATGGCTTCAAACGTCAGCGGCCCGACGAAACGCGTCGCCGCCCGCGTCATCACCGCGACGACGTCGTGGCCGCGCTTCTGGAGGCCGCGGCACACCTCGACCGCCTTGTAGGCGCCGATGCCGCCCGTCACCCCTAGAGCGATTAAGGCCACGGTCTATTGAGCTTCGTCGACCTTGACGACCTTGCGGCGCAGGATTTCCTTCTGCGCGATGGCGATCTTCTTGTTGCCCTCCTCGCGCGGTACGGCGCCGGCCAGCAGCTGGCGCGCGCGTTTGCCCGCGAGGACGACGAATTCGAAGCGATTCTCTTTCGGTGCTCGTTCCATAACAGTTATGACGTCTGTTCCCTGTGAAAGGTCTCGATGATGTTCTCGGCCGCCCTGCGCACCACCTTCACCCGCGACCGCTCGGCCAGCACGATCGCGCGCAGGCGCTCGACCGCCGCGTCGAGCTCGTCGTTCACCACCACGTATTCGTAGGAGGTGAACTCGTTCACCTCACGGCACGCCGCCTCGAGACGCTGCTGGATGGCGGCCTCCGAGTCCTTGCTCCGCCCGCGCAGCCGCTGCTCGAGAATATCCGCGGACGGCGGCAGGATGAAGATGCCGATCGACTCCATGCCGCTGTTGCGCACCTGCCGCGCACCCTGGACGTCGATGACCAGCACGAGATCCTTGCCGCTGGCCAGGCAGCGCTCCGTATCGTCGCGGCACGTGCCGTAGTAGTTGCCGAAGACGTCGGCCCATTCGAGGAGCTCGCGCGCGACGACCATCCCCTCGAAGCGCTCACGGCTGATGAAATTATAGTCAACGCCGTCCTGTTCGCCGCCGCGCGGCGACCGCGACGTGTACGACCGCGACATGCACAGGTTCGGAATCCGCTGCACGAGCTTCTCGACGAGCGTCGTCTTTCCGGTGCCCGACGGCGCCGAGACGATGAAGAGCAGCCCGCGGCTCCTATTCAACGTTCTGCACCTGCTCGCGCATCTTTTCGAGCTCCGCCTTCGCGTTGATCACCAGCTCGGAGATGTGCAGACCGTCGGCTTTCGAGCCGATCGTGTTGACCTCGCGGTTCATTTCCTGCAGCAGGAAGTCGAGCTTGCGGCCGCACGGCTCGGCACTCTCCGTCAGCGCATTCCAGTGCGCGAGGTGCGCGCGGAAGCGGGTCACTTCCTCGCTGATGTCCGACTTCTGCACGGTGCGCACGATCTCCTGCGCGATCATCGCTTCGTCCACCGGCAGCTCGAGGCTGATCTCGCGGACGCGATCCTGCAGCCGCGATTCGAGCTGGGTGCGGCCTTCATCCGCCGCGGCGGTGACGCGCGTGATGAAGGCGGCGAGCGCGTCCTTGCGGCCGTCGAGATCGGCGCGCAAGTGGCCGCCCTCGCGCACGCGCATCGCGTCCAGATCCGCGAGCGCCTGCTCGACCGCCGCTTCAACGCTCGCCGTCAGCTGCGCCTCGGCCTCCGCATTCGGCTCCGTCGCCCGGTCACGCACGCTGATGGCCTGCGGCAGCCGCAGCAGGTCCCCCGGCGTCAGCGTGCCGCTGACGAGCCCGCGCTCGCGCGCCCGATCG
>JADMIO011227255.1_pt1 | contig 26169 bp, 24 predicted proteins | sample 8958161 | NCBI WGS metagenome assembly JADMIO01 (sample SAMN16585339, study PRJNA669376) | soil metagenome | isolation source: Crop rotation soil | place: USA: Cullars Rotation, Alabama | collected 2011 | reverse complement strand
CTGGCCTCCCGCCGAATGCACGTTTCGACCTTTGTTTACGGATGGGAACGCGGCATTCCTTTCGTACCCGTTTTCGTCCCGCCTTACCTCTCGCTTGATTGTTTCTTCGTCGCCGCGCCTTTTCTCTGCCGGACGCGCAGGGAATTGGGCGTGCTTGCGGCGCGAATCAGCGCAGCCATTCTCGTGGCCGGATGCTGCTTTGTTCTTATCCCTCTTCGGTACGCCGATCCGCCTCATGAAATCAGCGGCTGGTTAGGCCAAGTTTTCGCGCAATTTCTCAAGATCGATCGTCCATACAATCTGCTCCCGTCTTTGCATGCCGCCCTGGGTCTGATCTTGTTCGACTTCTACTTTCATAGAACTCGCGGCGCTTCCCGGGTTTTTATCTGCGTGTGGTTCGGCCTGATCGCTCTGTCGCCTTTGCTGACACACCAGCACCACGTGGCCGATATTGTTTGTGGCGCCGCCCTGGCCGGTTACTGCATTTATGCTTTTCGTTTCGAGAGGGAAGTCGCGCACCCAGTTACGCCCAATGTTCGAATCGGGCTCCTTTACCTTGCCGGCGCAGCTTGCAGCCTGGCTGTCTGCCTGCTCGATCCCAAAAGTTGCGGCCTTCTCGGGTGGATTGGTATTTCCCTTTCCCTTGCCGCCACCGCCTATTTTGGCGCCGGTCCAGGGACGTTTAGAAAACGAAGCGACGGTTCAATCCCCTCGGCGAGCTGGTTCGCGCTCGGGCCATGCATTCTTGGCCAATTTTGTTCTCTGCATTATTACCGGCACAAAATTCCTTTGCGCGCCGCGATTACTTCTTCGGTTTCGATTGGACGCCGCCCTAACAACCGTGAAGCGCGCGTTCTTCGCAGATCCGGAGTCATCGCGGTGCTTGATTTGTCGGCGGAATTGCCCGAATCGCGCATTCTCCGGCGCCTGCGGTATTGTTCCATTCCCGTCCTCGACCTGACTGCCCCAACTTCGCAGCAGCTCGGGTTAATGGCGCAATTCATCGGGGCCGCGGTGGCTGACGGACAGGTCTATGTTCACTGTAAGATCGGTTATTCCCGCAGCGCTGCCGCCGTCGCGGCCTACCTTCTGTCTCGCGGCGATGCGCAAACGGTGGGGGAGGCAATGGCCATCGTTCGCCGGGCCCGCCCTGAGGTCCTCTTTTCGGGTGCCACTCTCCAGGCGTTGGAAACATTTCTTGTGGACCTGAAGTCCCCGCTGCGCCGGGATGCTTTTCTGCTCGCTTCCCCGGTTCCGTGCGGGACATGATCGAAATCGCAACCGTTCGCAGTTTCGCATTCCTATGAACTACAACGAACTCATTCAGCTGTATTTTGAGCGCGCCAGCGCGATGCAATCGTACTGGAACCTCTACGTCATCATCGTCGGAGGGATGCTTGCCTTTTCCTCGCTGCGCAAACAGCCGGCGGCCTTAACGACCCTGATCGTTTCGATCTTGTTCGCGCTCTTCGCCTACAAGAACCTCGATGCGATGCACGACGTGACGGCGCAGCGATTTGCCACCCTCGAGGCGATCAAAGGCTTCGATCCCGGTGGGACCGCCCCGACCCTGGTAAAAGTGCGCGGGCCGCTCGAGCCGACCCTGACGCCGGCAACCTATGGCAGCGTGCAGGCGACTCACCTAACGAGCGACATTCTCGCGATCGCGGCGCTTTGGGCGATGGAGTTTCGGCGGCGGCAGCTTCGCGGAACATCCCCGGCCGCCTGAGCGATCTTCGGAAGGGGGCAATGCAATCCTGGATCGGCACATCCGGCTTCCAATACGCCGAGTGGAAGGGGAAATTCTATCCGGAAGACCTTCCCGCCGCGAAAATGCTGCCCTACTATGCGGAGCGTTTTTCCACCACGGAGGTGAATTACACCTTCCACCGGATCCCATCGCCGAAAACGATTGAGAATTGGAAGGCGCAGACGCCCGCGCGTTTTCAATTCAGCCTGAAAGCGCCGCAAAAAGTCACGCACTACGCGCGGCTGCGCGAGTGTTCGGACACGATGCGATATTTTCATGACGTCACCTCCGCGCTGGGAGAGAAGCTCGGTGTGATTTTGTTTCAACTGCCGCCGAATTTTAAGAAGGACACGATTTTGCTGGCTGATTTCGTGAACTGCCTGCCTGGCGGGATGCGCGCCACTTTCGAGTTTCGCCATGAGAGTTGGTTCGACGACGAAGTCTATGAAACCTTGAAGTCGCGAAACGCCGCCCTGTGCATCGCCGACATGGAAGAAATCACCACTCCCCCGGTGGCTACGGCCGGATTTGGATACCTGCGTCTACGGCGCGAGGACTACAGCAGCGCGGATGTGAAACGCTGGGCGGAGGTGGCGCAGGAAAAAGGAGCGGCCTGGAGTGATCTCTACATCTACTTCAAACACGAAGAAGCGGGGATCGGCCCGCGCCTGGCCGCGGAGATGAAACAAATCCTGGCTGGTTAGGCCAGAATTTAATTTCGGCTGGGCAGCTGCGATCGATCGATTATTTGCCGATGAGAATGAAAATGCCGGCGAGTATTGCGATGATGCCCAAAACGGTGCTTCCCACGGCCAAAATGTTAAGTGACATCAGGCCGGACAGGATCAAAAAGACCGCCAGGAGAATCATTCCGATATTCTTATTGAAGTTCATAGTCGGAGTATGACGAGCCCCGCGCAGTCATGGCAATCCGATAATTCCTTCACGGAGTTTTATTTACGCAGCCTGGGGTGACAGCATTGCCATTCAGCCTAGCGTTTGGCGGATGACGACGATCGGGGAAAATTTGCAGCGGGTTCGCGCGACCATGGCCGACGCTGCCCGCAAGGCCGGACGCTCAGCCGACGACGTTCGCCTCGTCGCCGTTTCCAAGACGCATCCGGCGGAAAGTGTCCGCGTGGCGCACGCGGCCGGTCAGTCTCTCTTCGGCGAAAGCCGGGTGCAGGAAGCCCGAGTTAAGATTCCTGAACTCCCTTCGAGTCTCGAGTGGCATTTCATTGGTCATCTTCAGAAGAATAAGATCCGCCATGCGCTCCCGCTTTTTGATCTCTTTCACAGCGTCGATTCGCTGGCGCTGGCGCAGGAGATGAATCGAATTGCGGATGAGGTCGGCAGCCGGCCCCGGGTTCTTCTCGAGGTCAATGTCTCGGGCGAGGGGAGTAAATTTGGATTTCGGCCGGAAACCCTGCGAAGCGCGATGGCAGAATTGCTGGCGCTTCCCCGCCTAACGATTGAGGGATTGATGACCGTTCCGCCGCTTGCTCCGGAAGCCGAGGCTTCGCGCAAATTCTTTGTTCAGCTCCGCGAATTGCGCGACGCCCTCCAGGGAGAGTTTCAGGTGCAGTTTGCGGAGTTATCCATGGGAATGACGAATGATTATCCCATTGCGATCGAAGAAGGCGCGACCATGGTCCGCGTGGGGACAGCAATCTTCGGCGAACGCCCCAAGCCGAAGCGCTCAGAATCTGAAGAATGATCCTCAGTCCCGCGAACATGCAGGTCATCGGGAGTGACCTGGCCATCAGCTGGAACGATGGATCGGAGACCTTCCTGGCCGTGGAAGAATTGCGGCGAGCCTGCCCCTGCGCCGCCTGCGGGGGCGAGCCGGATGTTCTCGGCCACGTCGTCCGGCCTAACGTGACTTATACCCCGGCGAGTTTTGAGTTGAAGAAATTCAACATCGTGGGCGGTTACGCCGTTCAGCCGGAGTGGGGCGACGGACATGACAGCGGCCTGTACAGTTTCCAGTATCTCAGGCGCTTGGCAGGCGAGAGTGGCCAGGTCACGAATTAGGCGGCCGGCGAGGGAAGATTGCGGTCCTTGGGAAGAAAGGGATTGCCTTGCGGCACGACTCTGGCTGAAATCGTCAATCTCGTCTGATGAACTCGGTGCTGAAGAAAGCAATCGTCGGCGTCTGTCTCGTAATCTGCGGAACAGCTACGGTGATTGTTCCGCGGACGGCGGAGTTGAACGATCGGGCAAAGACGGCGCCCATTCCGGTTACGAACGGGCAGCGGTCGCGCAATTTTTGGCTAACCGTTTAATCGGTCCATTTCCCGGGTTTCATCCTTTTACGGTTGCCTCGGAATGGTAATCCGTAAGATCGACGCGGGCTTCGTTAAGGGCGCGATCTCGCGACTCTGGCATTCCGCGGGCAAAAGACAGAAGTCCCCAGGTTGAATCTCAACCCCGCCGAGCGTCAATGTTCCGCTGAGGGCGCAGACGATTGCGAAACCGCCCGCTGCTATCAGTTCACGCGCACTCGTTACGTCCCATTTTTGAATCTCGAAGAGTTGGTCTTTGATCAGGGTCTCGCCGCGCGGCTTAACGAGTTCCGGCCGGCAATCGTTGAAATCGATGCAGCGAAGCGCTTGTTCGATATGAAGCTCGCGAGGCCGGCCGGTATCATCGACCCGGTCCCAATCGTAAACCCGATAGGTCGTGTCGCTATTCTGCTGCACTTCGACTAACAAGTTGCCGCCCCCGATGGCGTGGCAACGGCCCGCGGGAAGGAAAATGCCATCACCAGCCTTGACCGGAATCTCGTGAATGTGATCGGTCACCTTTCCTTCGCCGATACTTTGCCCGAATTGCTCGGCCGACAAAGGCTCGCGCAGGCCGGCGTAAATTTTGGCGCCTTCGTCCGCCTGGGCGACGAACCAAAATTCCGTTTTCGGTTCACCGTTGAGATCAAGAGCAAGGTCCGCGGGAGGATGGACCTGGAGCGAGAGGGTGTCGCGCGCATCGAGGAGCTTGATGAGCAGCGGAAAGCGCGCGGCATCGGTGACTTCACCGAATACCTTTTTGCGGTGATTCGCCCATAGGTCGTGCAGGCTCATGCCTTTGAAGCGACCGTGCCGCACAATGCTCTGCGCTTCAGGCCGGTCGACCAATTCCCACGATTCGCCGATCTTGCGAGCCGGCGGAAGATCCTTGCCGAAATGCTCTTCCAGGCGGCGCCCTCCCCAGATGCGTTCCTGGAAGATCGGCTCAAACAGCAATGGGCTGTCGAAGTTATGCTCGCTCATCTTCCGTCGCTCTCAGCCGACTTTGTGCCGTGGAACATCGTTTGCCGGCAAATCTGGACAGCACCCGTGGTCAGGAATGATCGATGATACTATTATGGTCACTTTCATTTGAACATGAAGCAGCGCAGTTTCGTCAGTAGTTGGATGCCCGTCATTGCCTGGATGCTTTTGGTGTTCCTCGGATCGTCCAACACTCTTTCCGCTGAACAAACCTCCCGGTTTATCGTGCCCCTGCTGCGCTGGCTGGATCCATCAATATCAGCAGCGGCCATCGCTACGGTGCACATGACGATCCGCAAACTCGGCCATTTCACCGAATACGCTATCCTGGCGACGCTCCTTTGGCGCGCATTCCGTGGGACTTTCTCCTTTTCCACCGCGGTTCTCGGCCTGTCCGCCTTTTTCGCCGCGGCCCTTTTTGCCGCCTCGGATGAATTTCATCAATGGTTTATCCCTTCGCGCACCGCCTCGGCCCACGATGTCATGATCGATTGCGTCGGGGCTTTTTGCGCGGTGGCGATGTGTGCGCTGCTGGCCCGGCGAAGAAAAGCCGTGGCGGCATCCGTGTAATCTTCCCGGGAGCGTAATCGGTGGTTTAGACGTGGAGGGCGGAGCTCCTGCGACGCCAATCGAACGGTCTCGCGGGAGACGACCCTCCATTGCAGGTTGCGCGAGAGCGAAGTCTCAACTATTACTCAATTCCCGCGGGCCTGTAGCTCAGTTGGTTAGAGCATGCGCTTGATAAGCGCAGGGTCACTGGTTCGAGTCCAGTCAGGCCCAGATTTAAAATCGCTATCGCGGTTCAACGCGACGGCGCGTCCTTGGAGCCTTTCCCATGTCGATGCTTCGGCGTGCCCGAAGGTTCCGCCTTCCCTCCATCGGTGATGTCCGTGGGCGTGGGGCTGGCGTAAGGATTCTTGTCCGGGTCGCCTTCGAAATAAGCGCCGCCGGTTGGGATCGAGCTTCCGGACGGCCCGCTGCCTTCGCCGTGCTGGCCGCCTCCTGTCCCGCCGCTCGACCCTCCGGTGTTACCGGTTTGGGCATTCGCTAGGAAGAAACTCAGGGAAATACTCGCGGCGAGCAGGAGGACGAATTTGGTGAATCTGGTCAGGCTCATGATTTTTCCTCGGTTATCGCGCGCACTCTATCACAGGAACGCATTTGCGGGGAAGCGTGCGCGTCCCGGTGAATGCCAGAGTTGACGAAGCGGTGCAAGCACGAGATTCAATCCTTCATGTCGGAGCCTGATTCATTGCGTCGACTCCTGGCGCATTCGATCGATTACGCCGGCCTTTTCCCCCCATGCAGTCTGGAATTGAGCGCTGCGCTGGCAAACCAGGCTGAGTATGTTCGAAGCGATGATAGCTGGATGCTTTCGACTTTTGTTCTCCCGGTGGCGCGTTTCAAAGAGGCCGCCGCAGGTTTCGACCGCTTCGGCCGCGACCATCCCTTGCGCCTTTCCGCTCTCGGCCCTGGCAAGGCGACGGCCGGCGAATTTCGTGATGAATTGAAATTGGTCGCGCAAGAGATCGCCGCGCTCAAAAGCGTTGAAAACCCGGTCCATGTCGAGCAGCTGGAAATGGCCCTGCCGAAGGAAGGCCTCGATGTGATCCCGGAAATTGCCAGGATCGTGGAACCTCTCGGTCTCCCGACGTTCTGGGAAGCTCCGGCGGACAAGGCCCCTCTGGCCATCGCCCGGCTGGCCGAGACTAACGAGGCCCTCGGTGAACATCGGCTGGGATTCAAACTGCGCACCGGCGGCGTTCAGGCGGATGCGTTCCCGGCGGCGAACAAAATTGCCAAAGCGCTTGTCGCGGCTGTGCGTCACCGCGTTCCGATCAAATTTACCGCTGGCCTGCATCATCCCATCCGGCAATTTCGTCCGGAGGTGAAGGCGAAGATGTACGGCTTTCTGAATGTTCTCGGCGCCGGCATTGTCGCGGCTGAGCACCAACTCGAGCCCGACGAACTTGTGCCGCTTCTCGAAAGCGAGGATATCGGCCAGTTTTCATTTGAGAGTTCCGGTTTCAAGTGGCGCAACTGGGAGGTCCCCACTGATCGGGTCGAAAAGCACCGTCAACTCATTACATCTTTTGGGAGTTGCAGCTTTAACGAGCCGCGGGAAGATCTGCGGGAATGCGGTTTGATGTAGCCATCTGAAAACCCTCACATGCCTCTGAAATCATTCATCGATTACCCCGCCGATTCGCATTTTCCGCTGGAAAATCTTCCCTTCGGAGTGTTTCACCCCCGAGGCGACGCAAACGCCCGTGTCGGCGTCGCGCTCGGCGAATTTGTCGTTGATCTGGCGGTCCTGGAGGCGCGCGGCTTTTTCAAGGAGGCGATGGCTGCGCCGGTGTTTCGAGAGGATGCGCTGAATGGTTTTCTGGCGCTCGGCCGGCAGGCGTGGACCAGTGTCCGGGCAATTTTGCAGTCACTTCTTTCGGCCGATAACCCGCGGCTGCGCGACGACGCCAGGTTGCGCGAGGAAGTTTTCCACAAGCGAAGCGAAGTCACGATGCATTTGCCGGCGCGCATCGGCGACTACACCGATTTTTATTCGTCTTACCATCACGCGCATAACGTTGGAACAATGCTGCGCGGCCCCGAAAACGCGCTTATGCCGAACTGGAAATGGCTTCCGGTCGCCTATCACGGGCGCTCCAGCTCGATTGTGGTCAGCGGGACGGAAGTGCGCCGGCCTTGCGGCCAGACCAGGCCGCCAAACGCAGAGGCGCCTGTTTTCGGGCCTTCAAAGAGTCTCGATTATGAACTTGAAACCGCGTTCCTGATCGGCCCTGGTAATTCGTTAGGCCAGCCCATCCCGATCAAAAACGCGGAGGAACATATCTTCGGCATGGTCTTAATGAATGACTGGAGCGCGCGGGACATCCAGGCGTGGGAATATCAGCCCCTTGGACCGTTTCTGGCGAAGAACTTTTGCACCAGCATTTCACCGTGGGTGGTCACGCTGGATGCTTTGGAACCCTTCCGCCGGCCTTTGCCGCGGCAAGATCCCGAGCCCTTGCCTTACCTTCGAAGGGAAACCGACTCCACCTTCGACATCATCCTGGAGGCCTCCCTGCAGACGCAAAAAATGAAGGCGCCGCAAACAATTACCCGCAGCAATTTTCAAAATCTGTATTGGAGCATCTCGCAACAACTGGCCCATCACAGCGTTGGCGGATGCAATTTGCGTCCGGGAGATTTGCTCGCCAGCGGGACGATTAGCGGAGCGGAAGAAACCTCGCGGGGCTGCATGCTCGAATTGACCTGGCGCGGAGCGAATCCATTAAATCTTGCCAACGGCGAATCACGCAAATGGCTCGAAGACGGCGACACCCTTTCGATCACGGGCTGGGCGCAGGCGGACGGCTATCGCGTCGGGTTCGGAGAAGTGCGCGGTCAGGTCCTTCCTGCGCAATAGTTTTCAGCTTTTTTATATTTACGCGTTTTCCGCAAGTCTGGCGTTGACATCCAAACAGCGAAAAGTTCCTCTGAAGTCCGGGTGCAACAGGAGGCCGACTCCCATTTGTCTGGCAGTCACCGTCAGCGCTACCGGCTGATCGGCGGTGTTTTCGCCCTGACCGCACTGGTCGTCTTCAGCTCGACCCTGGTCACATTTTATTTCGGCAACCGCGTCCTTCAGGGGCACTCGCGCGAAGCCGTTAGGCGCGAAACCATGGCGACCCTCGACCAGCTGGAATCCGCTTTGAAAGATGCCGAGACCGGCCAGCGCGGATTCCTCCTTTCCGGCGACGAGGCCTACCTGACCCCGTATCGCGACGCCACCACGCGTTTGCCGGTCATGCTGAAAGCAATGAAGACTTCCCAAACCGAGCACCTGCGACCCGAGGACCTCTCCAAAGTGAGCGAGCTGATCGAGCGCAAGATGAAAGAGTTGAGGCGAACGATCGAAACCCGGCAATCGAACGGATTCGAGGCCGCAGCTGCCATGGTGAAAGGGAACCAGGGGCGCGAAATCATGGACGAAATCCGGGCGCTGATCGCTCGAATGAAAGCCGACCAGCTGAGCAGCCTGCAGGCGGAAGTAGCGGTGAATGACGCGACCACCCGCACGCGCACGGCGGTTTTCGTTTTCACCGGAATTCTGAACATCGCTTTTCTCGGGTGGGCCTACGGGTTGATTTCGCGGGCGCTGCGGCAGCGCGATCGCGCCCTGGCCATGGCGCACGGGAGGGGGCGCGAACTTCAAGAACAGAAGGATCTGCTCAGTGTCACCCTGGCCAGTATCGGCGACTGCGTCATCGTCACCGACGCCGAAGGCCGGATCAATTTCATGAACAAGATCGCCGAGCGCGTCACCGGTTGGAACTTTGCCGAAGCCCGGGGCGAGCCGACTTCGGCCATTTTTCGGATTCTTAACGAAACCACGCGCGCGCCCGCGGAAAATCCGGTCGACCGAGTCATGCGCGAAGGCGTGATCGTCGGACTGGCCAACCACACTTTGTTGGTTCGAAAGGATGGAAGCGAAGTTCCCATTGATGACAGCGGCGCGCCGATTCGCGACCAGAACGGCGAGCTGCGCGGTGTCGTCCTCATCTTCCGCGATTTCTCAGATCACCGGCGAATTGAAGCCGAACTTCGCGGAGCGAGGGACGAAGCAGAAAGCGCCAACAAGGCGAAGGACCGCTTTCTCGCGATGCTCTCACATGAGCTGCGCACTCCACTGACTCCAGTCCTGGCGACGCTGAATCTCTGGGAAGAGAGCAAAGAAATCCCACCTGGGCTGCAAGCGGATGTGCGGATGCTCCGCCGGAGCGTGGAACTCGAAGCCCGAATCATTGACGACTTGCTCGATCTGACCCGCATCTCCCGCGGCATGCTTTCGCTGGCCCCGGAAAACACCGATGTCCACTCGGTCTGGAAATTTCTTCTCGAACTTTCACAAAGCGAGCTGCGCGAGAAAAACCTGACCGCGAAGCTGAATTTGAATGCCTCGGAACATTATGTTCATGCCGACACCGCGCGTTTGCAGCAGGTTTTCTGGAACATCCTGCGCAACGCGCTCAAGTTCACCGAGGTCGAGGGGACCATCACCATCTCAACCTCGAATGACGCTCAGGGTAACATCGTCATCGAGGTGACCGACAACGGCATCGGTATGACGCGTGAAACGATATCGCGCATGTTCTTGCCTTTTGAACAAGCCGACCCAACCCGGAGCAGCCGCTATGGCGGTCTCGGATTGGGCATGGCCATCTCGAGCGCCCTGGTTGGGTTGCTCGGCGGAAGAGTGACAGCAAAAAGCGAAGGCCTCGGTCGCGGCAGCACCTTCACCGTGACCCTGCCGACGGTCCCGCGAGCGGAGGAAAGCCGCAAGACTGAGTCGATCCGCCTGACGCGTTTTCCCGACCAGACAAAGATTCTCTTGCTCGAAGACCATGCCGATACCGCCCTGGCCTTATCACGGCTCCTATCGAGCAGAAATTATAAAGTCAGAACCGAAGGGACCGTCGCCGCCGCCATCGTCGCGGTGAAGGAAGAGAACTTCGACATTCTTCTGTGCGACCTCGGATTGCCCGACGGGACCGGACTCGATTTCGTGGCCGCGGCACGGAAGGTGACCCAGGCCCCGGCGGTGGCCCTGACCGGTTTCGGCATGCAGCAGGACATCGACCGTGCGATTGCGGCCGGCTTCGCCGCGCATATGACGAAACCGCTCAATCTGCAAAAGCTGGAGATGGAGATCGTGCGATTATTGGAAACGCGAACTTAATCGCGAGGACGACCAAATCGAGGCAGGGCCGCGCCCTTGGCGGATTCCGATTCCAATGAGAATCGCGCCTCCCGCGCCAGTTTTTTGCCAAGTATGACTCGAACCAGGTGGATTATTCTCGCGGTGGCGGCGGTTATGACCGTGGTCGTGGTCTATTTCGGCTCGCAGTACTTCATCGCTCAGATGCTGGAGACGCGCGGGCTGCGCAAACTGATTGCCGGAAAAACCGGGAAGCTCCTCGGTTGCGACGCCGGTTACCTTCGACTGCACGCGAACGGGCGCACCGTCTGGTCGGATGGTTTTCTCGGAAAAGCCTCGCCGCCGCGAAGCCTAACGGAATTGCGCGCTGCCTCGCTTTGGGCGCGCTGTAGTCTGTCGGAATTGTGGAAGGCGAAATGGCGGATCGACACTCTGCACGTCAGGCATTTGCAGGCTGCTTATGGTGAGGCAGCTTCCCGCCGTTTGCGGCGGGATGAATTCGGCGCTCCGGAGATGTATCCGCCTTCGACGACGGAATCACCCCTCGAGATCGATTTGCGCGTTTTGGATGCGAGCGAGCTCGACCTCTACTGGGGGAAGGACGAAAACTCAGGCGGCGAATTCCGCCGGGTCCATGCGCAATTCATGCCGCGTGGGAAGGAGCTGGCGGTGCACGCGGACCACGGCACCTTTCACCAGTTGCACTGGCCGGAAGCTCGCCTCGTCCAGTGCAAGCTCCTCTATGCCAAGCCTAACTTGCGCATCGACGAGGCCGCGCTCGATCTCGCGGGAAAGGGGCGCATCAGCGTTCTCGGGAATCTTCTCTTCGCCGAGAAGCAATCGATGGACCTGCAACTGAAGCTCGAACAATGCCCGATCGAACCGTTCTTCGAATCGCCCAAGCAAAGGAAAGTCGCGGGCGAATTTGACGGGACAGCTCACATCGTAACGGAAGCTGGTCAGTCTGAATCACGCGTTGCGGGTGCCGTTTCGACCACGAACGCCGCTCTGCACAACCTTGACACGATGGACAAGGTGGCCGCCTTTACCGGTCGCAAAGATCTCGCCCAACTGAAGATCAACAATGCCAAGGCCGACTATGACTGGAATACGCCGACCCTGACGGTAAAGAATTTCGTGTGCGAGGCCCGAAACGTTCTCATCCTCGAAGGTGAATTCGTGGTGAGAGAAGGAAAAATCGATGGCGAATTTCAGCTGGGAGTTGCGCCCGATCTGGTGGATAAATTTCCCGGTGCGCGCGAAGACGTTTTTACCCGAAGCGCTCGCGGATATTTGTGGACCCAGGTCGGAGTCAGCGGACCTTTGAACAAGATGCACGACAATCTCAAACCGCGGCTCGTTAAGGCGGCGCGGGACCATTTTGCCAAAGGTTTGCTCGCGCCCATTTTGAAACCGGGGCAATCGATCATCGAAGCGATTGAAGGATTATGAGACTGGCCGTATTATTCGTTAGGCGCGCCCGCGATAAGGCCAATGCTCTGGTCGCTCTCGTTGTCGCTCTGGGTCTTTCCGCCTGCGCGACCGCATCGCAACGTCAGCATTATCGCGTTTCGCATCAGTACCCGACGAGCGATCCCCAATTCGAGCGAACGATGGATAATCTGCTCGGTCCGGAGCTGCGGCCGGGCAACAAGATCACCACCCTGCGCAACGGTGACGAGATTTTTCCGGCCATGCTTCGGGCGATTCACCAGGCTCGTCGCACGATCGACTTTGAAACCTATATTTATTGGAAGGGGCGAGTGGGGCGGGAGTTCGCCGAGGCGCTCGCCGAGCGGGCCCGCGCCGGCGTAAAGGTTCACCTGATCCTCGACTGGCAAGGGACGCAGCGCATGGACCGTAGCTCCAAATCTCTCATGAAAGACGCCGGCGTCGTCATCGCCGAATACAACCCGCTCGCCTGGTATCGCCTAAACTTTTGGTACAGTCCGTCGCGCATTAATAACCGGACCCACCGCAAATTGCTCATCGTCGATGGTCGTGTCGGTTTTACCGGAGGCGTCGGGATCGCGGATGAGTGGGACGGCCACGCTCAGGACAAGAAACATTGGCGCGACAACCATTACCGTGTCGAAGGCCCTGTCGTGGCCGAGTTGCAGGCGGCCTTCCTCGACAACTGGCTGCGCACAAACGGAAGCGTGCTTCACGGCGATAGCTACTTTCCCGCCCTTCCCGAAGCGGGGCCCTACAAAGCGCAGGCCTTCAAGAGCTCGGTTCGTGGCGGTAGTGAAAGCGCACGGCTGATGTACCTGATGTCGATTTCTTCCGCTTCAAAAAGCGTCAAATTGGCGAATGCCTATTTTGTGCCTGACAAACTGGCGATTGACACTTTTGTGGAAGCGGCTCATCGCGGGGTAAAGATCGAAATCATTGTGCCCGGTCGAAATATCGATCAACAAACCGTCCGCCGGGCATCGCATTCAAAATGGCCGGAGTTACTCAAGGCGGGCATCCGCATTTTCGAGTACCAACCGACCATGTTTCATTGCAAATACATGATCGTGGACGACCGCTGGGTTTCGGTCGGCTCTTCGAACTTCGACGCGCGCTCGTTTCGCTTGAATGCCGAAGCTAATCTCAACGTCCTCGACCCAAATTTTGCCGCTCAACAGAGCCGGGTGTTCGAGCAGGACAAGGCGAAGTCGAAAGAAATCACCCTGGAAGCGTTGCGGCACCAGCCCATTTGGGACAAGATTTTAAACAAGGCTGTTACGCCGCTGGAACCGGAAATGTGAACGTTCAGCCCGAAACGTTCCGGGGGGCGCGGTGTTTCATCCGGGGAAAAGATTGCCACCGGGATGACCGCGGTGAGAATCTAGGACCGATGAACGCCCCGGAAGGAGATCGCGCCCGGATCCTGCACGTGGACGATGATCCACAGATTCGCCTGCTTATGGCCGGCTCGCTCCATGAGTTTGGCTACGACGTCGTTACCGCCGGGACCGTTAAGGAGGCGCTACAGCTTGCCACCGGAATGGCTTTCGATCTTTTCATTCTCGACGTGCGGTTGCCGGACGGCACCGGCGTGGAGTTATGCCAGCTGCTCAAACGTCTGCAACCGAACTCGCCCGTGGTTTATTACACCGGCTTTGCCGACGCGCGCTCGGAGCAGGAAGCGCTTTCGAAATGCGGCGATGCTTACCTGAAGAAGCCGGTCTCGATCACCGAATGGGAAGAGACGATTTCCCGTTTGCTTGAGCGAAAGAAATAATTCCGCGCCCGCGGGAGCCCGCTCTAAACCAACGGAAGGAGAGTGCTGGCGCAGAGCCGATCTTTCCACCGTTCAGCATTTGTCCTCGCCCGCCTAAGAGGGCGAAGAGGTGAGTGCTGGCGGAGAGCCGATCTTTCCAACGTTCAGCATTTGTCCTCGCCCGCTTCAGAGGGGGAGGAGGGTGAGTGCTGGCGCAGAGCCGTACTCAAAACCGAATCTTCGCGTAGATCGTTACCGGACAGAAAAGGCGATCGCCCGCGTTATCATTCAGCCGGTTGAGGTTTGGAAAAATAAATCCGCCCACGTTGACCCGGTTCAAATCGTTGTCATCGGCAGCGAGCTTGGACTCGTAACGAAGGCCGGCGTCAGCGCCCACCGAGAAGCAACGCGCGACGCGCACCTCCAGTCCGGCCAGGACCGACCCGGTGGCAACGGTGCTATTCCCGTAAAATTTCCCGTCATAAAGAACATCGCCGGCGGTGATATTGGCGATCGTGTTCGCTGCGGTCACGCGCACGTCGATGTTATCGACGCGGGTCGCGCCACCGGAAAGCGAAAGGTATGGCCGCACGCGCGATTCCTTTGACAGAAACAAATACCGCAGGCCCACTTCACCGCCATAAGCGCGGTAGTCATCCCATCTGTTGCGCAGATCGAGAGTTCCGACGCCGATGACGGAAATGAAACCGCCATCGGTCGTGCGACCGTCGGCCGCGTTATAGCTAAAGCGTCCGAAAAGTTCGACGTGGCTGCCGACGGCGTAGCCAAGTTCCGCTTGAACACGATAGGGGAGATCAAAAGCATCATCCCAATCGCGCGCCGGCGTGTGCAGGTTGGCCAGGCCAAAGAACCCTGGAATGTCATGCTGCCGGACGAATTCGGTTCCTCCGTAGTCCAGATCAAAACCGCCGCCGAGACTGAAGTACCAATTGCACTCCGGCTCCGCCGCTTGTTCGACGATGTTCTTGTCTTTCGAGTAATCGGATATCCGCTCCGGACCGGCGAGCAGGGAAGAGCAGGCGGCGAAAAAAGCGACGATCGAGAGTGCGCGGGCCGGTGCCATGGTGCCCCACTTATCCCGGGTGAGCTGTCTCTGTCGAGGAAATTTTCCCTCGCGAAGGTGCGTCACGACTGCCCAGACTGCGATCGTTGGGCGGGGTGCAAGGCAGTTGCCGTCGCGGGAGCGCTCGGTGACGCAAAAGGTTTAGGATTACAGGAATCCCGAATGCTTTCGGGGTTGGTCCCGGCGCTGAAGAGAGATATTCTCCCGAAACAGATGGGCCTATAGCTCAGCGGTTAGAGCAGGGGACTCATAATCCCTTGGTCCCAGGTTCGAATCCTGGTGGGCCCACCGCCTTCGAGTGGCCGGCTGTGGCGGCAGCCGTGTCGGCTGCGTCCCCGAATCCGGCGCCTCACGAAGTCTTTCACGGACGGCTCACTCAGGCCCTCCCAACTTTTTCATTGCCGAACGAGTTTCGCTTCCTTGGGATAGAGGAGCAATGCGCGCCGCTCTGGTTTGTCTCGAAGTGCTCCTGCTCAGCGCGCTCATCCTCGCGGGACATTGCTGGAATCGTGAACAGGTCTTCGTCGGCCACGATATTTACTTTACTGACGCCGACTGCTATTCGCGAATGACTCGGGCGCGCCTGTGCCAGGAGCACCCGGGCCGGATCATCCGGCATCAGGATTTTGAGAATTATCCCGATGGGACGACGCCGCATGCGACCGCGCCATTCGATTATCTCATTCTCATGCTTTCGGTGGTGATCGCGCCGTTCTCGTCGAATGCATTGGAACTGGCGGGCGCATGGATCTCTCCGCTTCTTGCGCTGGCCGGAGGGTTGTTCCTCTTGTTCTGGACTAACCAGTCCGCGTTCCGTTATCGCTGGCCGGCCTTATTGCTTTACGCCTTCAGTCCGATCCTGGTTCACGGAACCGGGCTCGGCCGGCCGGATCACCAATCTCTTTTAATCATGCTGGTGCTCATGGGCTTTGCCGGAGAGTGCGCCCTAACGACAAAGCCATCGCCTTCATGGGCCGCGCTGACCGGTTTCTCCTGGGCACTGGCGCTCTGGGTTTCGCTCTACGAACCGCTCGTGCTCTTTGTTCTCGCGCAGACGCTCTGGTGGTTCGCGCGTCGAAAATCTCAAGTCGATTCGTCATCGCGAAAGACGAAATGGATTGCGTTTCTCGTGGTTATGATCTGCGCCGCAGCCGTCGAAAGGCGGCTGCCGTCGCTTTCTCTCTTCGATCAGCCGCTCGTTAGGAACTGGAGCGGCAGCATCGGAGAATTGCAGAAGGTCCCGCTGTTCTCTTCGATCTGGTTTCAATGGGGAAGCCTGCTCTTATTGATCGCGCCTTTGACCTTCCTGATCCTGTCACGGGTACGCCGTGCGTTGTTAGGGCAAGCGTGGATCTTTTTGTGTTTCATGGCCGCACTGATTCTCCTGACGATGTGGCAGGCGCGCTGGGCCTATTTCTTGATCACTGTTTTTGTGGTCGCCTTACCGCTTTTTCTTGAGCCGGTAAAAAGTCGACTCGTTATCTGGGCCGTTTATCTGGTTTGTCTTTGGCCGGTCGCGGCTGCCTGGGATGCGGATCTTTGGGCTAACGAGGCGGTGGCGGCGCAAAGAGAGGAAGGACGCCGCGAAGGAATCGAACTCCGCGAGCTGGCGCTTTCGATGCGTTCGGCCAACATCGAACCGTTCCTGGCGCCATGGTGGCTCTCTCCCGAATTGGCTTACTGGTCCGGACAGCCAGGGGTGGCGGGCAGTTCCCATGAGAGCTTTGCCGGGATTCTCGCCAGTGCTCGATTCTTCGCCTCGAACGACTTCGAGGAGGCGCGGTCGATTCTCGACCGGCGTGGAGTGCGTTTCGTTATGGCTTACGATGGGGAGCGGGTCGCCCGGACGACTGAAAAGATCCTGGGAGTCGCGATTTCCCCGTCGGCGCTCTGTTACCAGCTCGATCGGACGCCGTCCCAGGCGAGGGGCTTTTTGCAGTTAACTGGGCAAAACTCCTCCGGGAAGCTCTATCAAACTGTGAATAACCGGTGAAAAACATGTGGGAAGGCTCCAGTAGCCGTTGACAGCACGGGACCTGCTATTAATAATACATCGTGTTGAAAAAATTCATCCCGCAGAAGCCGATGTCATCGATCGGAGAAGGATCCTTGGTTTCGGGGACAGAAGAAAACACCCGTTCCGCGTACAGCGAACAACCAAGACCATCATCATCAACTAGCGACTATCAAAAAACTATGGCTGAACATTCCGGTAAAGACATCCTGTCAAGCGACGTAGAGATCAAAGGATCCATCAAATTTCAGAAGGAACTGCTCATTGACGGTCGAGTGGAAGGGGAAATCAATTCCGAGGGAGTTCTGACCATCGGCGAGAACGCGGACATCCGCGGCGAAATCAAGACCAAGTCGATCACGGTTTTCGGGAAAGTTCAGGGCAACATCACCGTGACCGAACGTTGCGAGCTGAAGTCGAAATGCACTTTGCAAGGCGACTTGAAAGCTGCGCGTTTGGTCATCGAGGAAGGTGCTACTTTCATCGGCAAGTCGGAAGTGACCAGCGGGATGAGCGTGACCTCGGCGAAATCTTCCAGCAGCCGGCCGGAAGTTGTTCGCCACGAGGAATCCTCCTCCAAGCCTGCCTTCGCGGCTCGCGCCTAACGAGACAAAGTTTCGCCGGGTGTCTACGTGGGCAAGCCGTCGCCTGCAAAAGTCAGTGTGGAATGTCCACACTGTGGCTTCAAGCAGTTGGATTATGCGGCGGCCAAGTCCACCATGTGCCGCCAGTGCGGCCGCAGTTTCTCGCCTTCGCAGCCCAAGCCGGTAGCTGCGGTCAGGACGAAAGACACCGCCGCCGCCGCGGCGCCTCCGCCTGAACCCGGCGGATTGCGAAAATTCGAGGGCCTCTGGGGCGGCAAAAAAGTTCGCGTCGTCGCTTGTTTTGAATGCAAGCGTAAACATGAAGTCAGCGATGCTGCGACCTCGACCAATTGTCCCGGCTGCAGCGCGCACATCGATCTGCGTGACTACAAAATCAACACGCCCTTCAGTCGCTCCATTCGGACGCGCGGTGATATTCACCTGACCGCGAAGGGGGACCTCAGCAGTACCAGCGTCATCTGCCAATCAGCCATTATTGAAGGCAAGCTCCGGGGCAATCTGCACTGTGAGGAATCAGCCACGATCGATGTTTCCGGGAAGATTCCAGGACGGTTGGCCGCTCATTATATCTGCGTCGAACGCAAGGCGGATGTGCAATGCTATCGCCGGGTGACTGTCGGCAGTATCGATATCAAAGGCCGCATGTCGGCCGAGATCGTTGCCACCGGTGCGGTCAATATTCACAAAACCGGCGTGCTCGAAGGAAACGTCACCGCCAAGTCGCTGACCATTGATAAGGGCGGAATTTTTTCCGGTGGTTTGGTCATCGGCCAGGCCGATCTGCGGCAGGCGGAACTTTTGCCCGAGACTCCGGCGGCCGCCGGTTCCTCCGCGGAAACATCTTTGCCCCCAGCGTCTGTCCAACCTCTTCCGGCCACCTGAGCGCAGCGCTCTCAAAGTTCATCCCCGCGCCGAGGGATCCTGCTGCGAAGATCTTTCAACGTGCAGCACATCTGCCAGCGGCATAAAGCGAGTCCCGCGTCCGGATTGGGCGGCGGAACTAAACAACGGCAGCATGCCTGATCGATGGCAACAGAGCTAAAGAACCGGAAGCATTATCCCCGCAGCCCCTACGAAAAATTGGGGGGTTATGTCCATTTGCCGCGCCTGATCGACAAGGCCCGCTTGCATCGCAAGGGCCTGCTCAATGGCTACAACTACAAAACCGTCGGCTTCGATAAACATCTTCTCGCCTTTCTCAAGGTTGATCCGGACGCCTTTGAAGAGGCCGTCGGCCGTTTGGACGACGACCAAGCAATCATGGCTTGGTTAGGCCAAAACGGCGTTCAACACGACTCGCAGGCGATCGAAGAATGGAACCAGGCGATGATTTCGCGCCATCCCGATACCGCGGCCAAGAAAGCGCGCTTTCTCCTTTTTTGAAAGAAGCCGGCGGCGAAGGGCGAAAAGATATCCGCACCTATTTCGATTTGATTGAGTTCGACGAAGGTCGCCTTAAATAAGGACCCGGTCCCGCACTGCCGGCGACATTTGATCATCGCGCCTGGGAATCAGGCGCCCCGAAACAACCGGTCGGCGTCTTCCAGCGTCTCCTTGCTCCCGATATCGAGCCAACGGCCCTTGATTTGGAAGGTGTTGACCGGTTTGCGCGTGTAAAGCCATTCAAGAAAACGTCCCGGCTGATCCGGGTTGTTTCCCTGGACGATGTATTCGTTGATCAGCGGCAAAACGTTCCGTGAATAGTAATACAGGGCGAGGGCGGCCAGGGTGCTCTCGGGATTTTGCGGCTTCTCCTGGAACTTTGTGATCACCCCCTGCTTATCCAGGGTGACGCTGGCATATTTCTTCATCGCTTCGCGGCTGCCGACGTCGTAAACGGCGACCACGGCTTCTTTGCCGCGGGTGTAGCTCACAAATCCGTCTAACGGGTCGGTGAAGAGATTGTCGCCGGCAATGACGATCAGATCGTCCTGCGACAAGTTCGCCTTTGTCAGGACAAGGTTGATGTCGCCGATCGCGCCGAGCTTGTCCTCGTCGCTGGTCGATCCGTCATTGATGACTTTGATCGGCATTTTTGGGTGCGCTTGCTGGAATCTTTGCGCCCAATCTTCGAACTGCGTTGCGAACTTGGCGTTGGTAACCACATAAATGGTTCCGAGTCCGGAAACGCCTTCGAGTTGTTCGACGATTCGCTCGATCATCGGCTTGCCCGCGATCTCAAGGAGCGGTTTCGCCTTGTTAAGCGTCAAAGGATACAGCCGGGTCGCGTAACCGGCGGCAAGGATCAGCACATTCATGTAACGGGACGAGTCGTTGAAATGCCGCTGCGGCGCAAGCGCGGTCTCTTTAACCCGGCTCGGATTTCGGCAGAACCGCCGCTTGCAGCTCTGATTGCAGACTGTTGATCCTGCCGGCGTCGGTAATTTTCCGATTGGCGTTGTCGGTCACGTAAAAGGTGTCCATGGCCGCGCCGTTCTCAGTGCTGATACGGGAGAGGGCCATGACCATCGAATTGCGCCCGAAACATTTAAGGAGATCATGCAGGAGGCCGATGCGGTCGGCCGTCTGGATCTGCACGAGCGTATAAACCGGGTGCGCCTTGTTATCGATTGTGATCAACGTGGGGAATTCCAGGTCCTGCGCTCCTTTCATCCGGGTTTGTCGCCGTGCTTTTTCAAGCAACGGACCAAAATCGAACGATTCCTTCTCCAGGGCGCGCCGCAATGTTTCTTCCACCGTCGCGAAGTCGCGTTTGTCGGTAATGGCTTGTCCACGCGTGTCACAAACATGGAAGACGTTGAGCACCGTCTGGTCGCCGCGGGTGAAGGTGTCCACGCTAAGAATGTTGATTGGAACGACCGAGAATGATCCGGCAATCCTGGCCAGGAGCTGATCGCGATCCCACGTATGAAAAGCAGCGATGGTGTGACCATGTTCCGGTGACGGCTGCCAAACGACCGCAGGAACGAGCGGGTCGGAACCTTCGGTCGCGATCTCGAGGAAGTTCCGGAAAAGTTTGATGTCTCGGATCGCTTCTTCTTTTTGGACACCGTGAAAATAGGTGTCGGGCATGTAATCGAAGTGAGTCTCAATCTCGTCATTGAAATCCGCCGGCAGCTCCGCGCGCACAGATTCCTGGAGGTTGGCCCGTTCGATCCGGGCAAGATTGTAATATGTTTCCTGATCGGCGAGATAACGGCTGGTGGCATGATAAAGCTGCCAAACCAGAAGTTCCTTCCAATCGGACCACGCGCTTGCTCCCGTTCCCTGCCCATCGGCCAGGGTCAGCAACATCAAGGCGTCGAGGTTGCGCTGATTCTTCACCGCGTTGGCCAACTCCACGATCGTCGCAGGGTCATCGAGATTTCTCTGCTGGGCCAGGTTTGAAAGGGTGATGTGGTGGTCAACCAGGAGAATGAGGGCCTTGCGCTGTTCCGGCAGTAATTGCAGACGCGAAGCGACGCGCTGAGCGAAAACGGCGCTTGCTTCAGAATGTGGACGGGCGCGCACTGCTTTGCCGGAATCATGAAGGAGCAGCGCCAGATACAAAATGAATGGGTCTTCGAGCTTTTCAAACAACCGGCGATAACCAATCAGCTTGGGGTCCTCCGTCCGCGCGAGAGCATCGAGTTTGTCGATACAGACAAGTGTGTGCTCGTCGGCGGTGTAGCGATGGAAGAATTCATGTTGCACCAGACAGGTCATCTGACCGAACTCAGGCAAATAGCGTCCTAGAAAATCGACTCGATGCATCATACGAAGGATGCGTGACACTTCGCCTTTGCGGGAGAGCATGGAGATGAACATCTCCCGCGGGACCTTGGCGTATTGGAATGTCCGGGTCACCAGGCCGAGCCGGCGATGGAGCGTGTCCTCGAGTTCCGGGCTCAGGTCGAGATGATGTTCCTGGGCCAATTGGAAAACCCGCATCATCTGCGAGGGATCCTTTTGGAAAAGATCCCGTCGGACTGAGTTCAATCGGCCCTGGCGAACGAGGAAGGATTCGAGACGCGTTTCCGGTACGCGTTTCAAAGGCAAGAAACTGAAAAACGATCGCGTCCTATCGGTCGCGTAGCCTTCGACAAATTGTTCGCTGATCCGTTCGGTCACGCGAAAGATGTTTCGCGCGTGCCGGTAATAATCACGCATCAGGCTTTCGCTGCGCAGCTCGCCTTTCTGTGCCGGGTAATTCAGGCGCACGGCAATTTGCTCCTGCAAGTTCAGATGAAGAATGTCGCTCGGCCGTTTGGTCGCGTAATGGAGATCCGTTCGAAGGCGGAGGAGGAAATCGTAAGCCTGTTCGATCCGGCGGCGATCGGTTTCGCTGAGCCAATTCTTGCCGACCAGATGGGTTGTGGTCAGGGCGCCTTCCTTGAAATAGGTCATCCAGAGGAGATTCTGGTAATCACGCAGGCCGCCACATCCATTTTTCAAATTCGGCTCCTGCATGTAGACGCTGTCGCCAAACTTGTTATGCCGGCTTTCCTGGTCCTTCATGCGCATCTCGACGTATTCGCGTTCATGACCGACAACGCATTTCGCCAGGAACTGCGCGCGGAAGAGGTCGGCAAGTTTGCGATTGCCGGCAAGATAACGGGACTCGAGCATGGCCGTCTTCGTCATCATGTCGGAATTCGCCTGCGTGATTGCGCCTTTGATCGATCGGGTTGAATGCCCCACCTTGAACCCGACGTCCCAGAGGGAGTAGAGGATTTCTTCGACGATGTTAGTGATGAAAGGCGAGATTTTCCCTCGGCCAGAGTCATGCAAAAGCATGACGTCAACGTCGCTCAACGGGTTCAACTCGCCGCGGCCGTAACCGCCGAGGGCGATCAGCGCCATGGGTTGTTCAATCCGGCCCTCCGCGCGCGCGGCCGTGACCGCGGCGGCGAAAACATGCTTGAGCAAAATGTCCACCAGCTCGACACGCAGCCGGCAAACTTCGCGTCCTCCGCCGCCGGCCTGGTGTCGCAGGCGAAGGCGGTGCTCCTCGATTTTTAGAAAACGTTTGTAGAGCGGAAGGACTTCCGTCGGCCGCTTGGCTTCAGCCGCCGCGAGCTGATTTTCGGCATGAGCCAAAACCTGGTCGAGGTGGCGCGACATCAGGAGAATGTCCGGTTCGTCATGCCGATTGCAAACGTGAGCCAGGAGAAGCGGCCGTGAGCGTGCCGCTGGCGAAGCATAACAAACCGCAAGCCCAAGGCTCGCGCCACGGTCTTCCGGCTAGAGCTCGATTGCGTAGCGCTTGAGCTTGTTATAAAGCGTCGGTCGCTGGATCCCCAGGAGTTCCGCGGCTTTCTTCTTGTTTCCGTGACACTGCGCCAGCGCCTGCAGGATTGTCGTGCGCTCAACCTCGTCCAGGCTCGGCACGCCTTGTCGCGCGACGACCCGCTCCGTCTGCTGCAACGAGACCGGCAGTTGAACTTCCGCGGGCAACTCCTTGACGCTGATCACATTTTGCCGGGCGAGAACGACGGCGTATTCCATGCAATTTTGCAGCTCTCGGACGTTTCCAGGCCAGGAATACTCCAGGAGTTTGGCAAACGCGTCGGGAGCGATGGCTGGTTCTTCTTTACCGAGTTGATTGGCGAACTGCCTAACAAACGCAGCCACCAGCGGCGCAATGTCCTGTTTCCGTTCGCGCAGCGGCGGAATCTCAATCTGAAAGGTATTGAGACGGTAATATAGATCGGACCGCAGCTTGTTCTCCGAGAGAGCTTGTGGAATCGGCCGGTTGGTCGCCGCGATCACCCGAAAGTTCGCCTTGATGGTGCGGGTGCTTCCGAGCGGGCGAAATTCCCGTTCCTGCAGGACGCGCAAAAATCGCGTCTGCAAGTCCGGCGGCATTTCGGAAATTTCGTCGAGGAACAAAGTGCTGCCGTCGGCTTCCGCGATCATGCCTTTGAAATCGTTGACCGCGCCGGTAAAGGCGCCTTTGACGTAGCCGAAAAGCTCGCCCTCGATCATGGCCTGCGGAAAAGCGGCGCAGTTCAATTTCACCATCGGTTTGTCGGCCCGGCGGCTGCGCTGGTGAATAGTGTTGGCGATCACTTCTTTGCCGACGCCGCTTTCGCCGGTAATGAGGACATTTGCATCTGATGGCGCCATGGCTGCGATCAGGTCCTGGATTTCCTGCATGACCTTGCTCTTGAAAATCGGACCGAGGCGCGTCTCCGCGAGTTCAAGGCGCTTCTCGAGCTGCTGGGTTTTCTGACGCAGCTCGGCGGTTTCGCGAAGCAGGGACTGTTTCTCGAGAGCTTTGTCCACCAGGCTGAGCAACTCCTCGGCCGCATATGGCTTGCTGATAAAGTGATAGGCTCCGCGCTTGATCGATTCGATGGCGTTACTGAGGGAATCGTGGGCCGTGAGAATGATGACCTGCACATTGGGAAACTCTGTCTTGATCTGATCCAGCGTCTCGAGTCCCTGAGCGTCCGGCAGTTGCAAATCGAGGAGGACAAGCGCAACAGGTTTTGCCCGCAGAGTCTTTAATCCTGCGCTCGCGGTGGAAGCGGTCCCCACGTCGTAACCATGGCGCGTGAGCAGCGCCTCGAGTGTCATCAGGATCGGGCGTTCATCATCGATGATGAGAATGCGGCGAATCTCGATCCCGTTCGCCGCGACGCCGTTCCGGTGATTTTCGTTCGCCCCCATTCGTTAGCCCTTCGCGCGCTTAACCTGTTGCCCGCGCCGGCAAAGTAATCCTGGTAACGAGTTTTTTGGCCTGGGAATCATACGTCGCCTCCAGTTGTCCGCCGTGCGACTCAACGATAATACGGGCGCGATTCAGGCCAAGACCATAATGGCCATGGCTGATGGTTTTTAGCGGTTCCCGGCCCCAATTGGACAGGTCCGGGGGGGCCTCCGACTTGGGCTCGGACAGGGAAAGAACCAGCCGATCCGTCCCTTCCGTTATGGCGCTGATTCCGAGAGGCCCGCCGCTGCTGAAACGCCGCGCGTTATCGACCAGCTCGAGAATGGCCAGGGAGAGCAGCTGCGGATCCAGATCCAAAGTCACATCCCCGATTTTGACCGTCCATTCGATGGCCGCTGCACCAGCCGGCGTCGATGCGGAGAGCTTTTGTCGCAGATCCTCGACGAAGTCGATTGCCTTGTAAGGAATGGTGTTGAGCCGCGCATGGCCCAAGTCGGATGACAGCTTTTGCAACGCCCCGGTGGCTGACCCGAGCATCTCCCGCAGCCGTTTGACTTCGTCCTTCACTTCCTTGTCGGTCGCAATTTCGCCCAGGAAGGCTGCCTGCAATTCCACCGCGTTCAGATGGTTGCGAAGATCGTGGCTTAACTGCCGGACGAATTTGACAACGACATCCCATGAAAGATCGGGAGGATTCGAAGGAGTAGGCGCTGGCGAATTCATTTGCTGACGTTAGGCGCGGTGTACGAATCGTCGACCGCCTTGCCGGAGCCTGATCGTTCCGCTCGGTTGTTGGCCTGAAGGTGCGTCAGGATGTGAAAGACGTCTTCAGGATCTTCTTTGAGATCCTTCGCAATCTCGTCGGCCGTCTGCGAGCGGTCGGAAAGAGAACTGACGACCGCTTTCTGGAGTTCCAGAATCCGCGTGGCTGCCTTTTTGCCCGCCTCAACGCCGGGCTGGTGATAAGCGTTGATGTTGACCAGACTGCCATTAAATCCGACCGCCCTTTCATAGAGCGCAATCAGCGCGCCGACGTAAAATTCGTCAACGTCGGGGATGCTGACGGTGATCGATTCGCGGTCGCTTTCGTAAAGGGCCGTTCGTGTGCCACGGAGAAATCCCTGGAGGTAATCTCCACTGGTCACATCGGGCTCAACATCGAAGGCCGGCGTTTGCCGGTCCTTTCGGACCTCGATGAAGGTGACAAAGAAATTGAGAACGCCATCGCGAAGCTGCTGAACGTAGGCGTGTTGATCGGTTGAGCCTTTGTTGCCGTAAACCGCGATGCCTTGGTGGACGATTTTGCCGCTGAGGTCCTTCTCTTTGCCGAGCGACTCCATGACCAGCTGCTGAAGATATTTACTAAAGAGCGCGAGCCGATCCTTATAAGGCAGGATGACCATATCCTTGGCGCCGCGACCATCTCCGGCGTAGTACCACATCAAGGCGAGCAACATGGCCGCATTTTTAAGCGGATCTTGCTCGCGCGTTTTTTCATCCATGGCCGATGCGCCAGAAAGAAACTTCTCGATATCGAATCCCTGAAGGGCCATTGGCACGAGGCCGACCGCGCTCATGATCGATGTGCGGCCACCGATCCAATCATACATCGGAAACCGCTCGAGCCATTCGTTGCTGGCGGCATGGCGATCCAATTCGCTGCCGGCCCCGGTGACCGCCACCGCTTGTTTGCCGAAGGGTATGGCAAGACGACGGAAGCGCTCCTCGGTTTCGAGCATTCCGTTGCGCGTTTCTTTTGTTCCTCCCGATTTGGAAATGACTATCGCGAGGGTTTGTCGAAGGCCATCCCCGAGCCGGTTAAAAACCCGGTCGAAGCCGTCCGGGTCTGTGTTATCCAGAAAATGAATGTCGAGCGGAGTATCTTGGCGGGTTAGCGCGTC
>JADMIO011227254.1_pt1 | contig 26171 bp, 27 predicted proteins | sample 8958161 | NCBI WGS metagenome assembly JADMIO01 (sample SAMN16585339, study PRJNA669376) | soil metagenome | isolation source: Crop rotation soil | place: USA: Cullars Rotation, Alabama | collected 2011 | reverse complement strand
AACCAATGTACGTCTCACAGAACCTGTGGATACCGTTCTTCCTCTTGCGGATGTTGTTATTCCGGAGTCGAATGATCTTCGCACAAATCCGGATATCTTCCCACCGCTCGCCTACTTGCTCATGACACTCGTGATTGGCGGAACAATCTACGTGCGTCGTCGCAGAAAGAAAGGCCAGGAACATGGGGAAGAGCCTGCTCCTGAGCAAAATCTTACGACATCATCTGTCACGCCTATTCCTGGCGTACCGACGCAACCGTTGTAAAGAACCGCTGAGAGGAGTATGGTTGGGGCGTTTTCCCCCACCCTGCTATGCGTCGTGCGCTTCCTCTTTCTTTTGTAGCTGCAGCGCTCCTTTTGAGTGCTTGTAACTTCAGTTTTGGATCCAGCTCCAGTAGCTCCTCCTCGTCTTCTCTCTCCTCCGAGGAAATGACCCACAATGTCACCTACGAAGGAACCGTGGATGCACTGGGAGCGACGATCGAACAACAGGGAACGCATAAGTTAACACTTGCGGATGGGAGATTTATCCTCCTCGAAAGTTCCGATGCTGCGCTGGATCTTGACGCCTACCTCGCAAAGAGAGTGGAAGTACGTGGAGATGTCACGCCAACCGTGGAAGGAAACAACATGATCATGAAAGTCCAACAGGTCATTGTTCTGGATGAATCTTCTTCCTCACTGAGTGCGTCTTCGTCGGGATACAAAATGTGCGGAGGAATCGCTGGCCTTCCTTGTGACCCTGGATATGTCTGTACGGATGATCCTTCCGATTCGTGTGATCCCACCCATGGTGGAGCCGATTGTGGCGGTGTTTGTATGCCCTCTGCGTCTGCGGCATCTGTCTCCTCCGCTGCTTCTGCATCCAGTACGTCGTCTGTAAAAACGTCTTCCTCGGCTCCTTCTTCCGTGGCATCCAGTGCTTCAAGCTCTGCTTCTTCGGTCGATGTGTCCGTCGATATGGAGGCAAAGATTGTCGCCATGGCAAAAGACAATTTTTCCGATCCTGCCAGGTGGACGCAAAAATATTGCACGTCACACATCGGCTTCTGCGTTCCTGCCCATAAGAACTGGTACTACCAGTCGTTTGGAACGGCGAATGGCAGTCTCTGGCATGTAGAGTTTGATACCGTCTCTCCCGAAACCTTACTTGCGGCTCCCATTCAGTTGAACCTTCTTCCCGGAACGTCTGCATCTGCAGGAGGCGTGAGCGGTCAGGTGAGTACGAAGGGAGCGAAAGTCGTTGGTTACTTCGACTGGAACGGTGGACAACACTTTGAGATTTCTGCGGATGCACGCCTTGCGGGAGCAGTCACCTACATGGTGAGCCACATTGAAACCTACGATACTCCCACGCAATAGTGTATGACTCTTTTTCGCTATAACGCTCTGAACGAAGATGGCGAACAAGTGAGCGGCACCGTGGATGCTGCCGATGAACAGACAGCACGATCTGCGCTGGAAGATGCTCACATGACAGACATCGCCCTCACGCTTCAAAGTTCTTCGCAGAATATTCCTGTAAAACCAGTCAGTTCTTCCAAACCACCGGAGGCTCCCTCTCTTCCTCTTCGTAAAACGACACCGGATGTGCCAAAAGTTCCTGCTCAGGAAACAGTTCCGGCATCGCTGTCCAAGAAAACCATCCCAGAATCTTCTCTCATCAGCACGCTCCGACTGTATGCAGGATGGCTCGTGGCCTGGTACGGTCTTGTGATGGCGCTGGGATACTATTCCCACGTCCGCATACTGAACATGGATATCCCCTTTGTAGAAGGGCTCTTCCTTTCTCCTCTTGTTTTCAGTTTTTTGCTTGCGACATTTCTCTTCCTCTTTATGAGTACGCTGACGCGCTTACTCAAAGGAGGACTTGTCACAGGCTGTATCCTGGGCATCGCTGGACTTGGCATCTTTGTGGCGGTGAAACAGCTTCTTTAGAGACCCAGCTGCTTGCGAATTTCATCTGCTTGCTGTGCTTCTTCCGCACGCGCAACATTCTGAACAGAAATAGACTGAAGATCCTTCCAGTCTTCGGCGTGCTTGTTTTCGAGGAGCATCAATTGTTTTAAGTGCTTCGGAGAAAGTTCAGAGAACTTCTGCTGTTCTTCGGAAAGAATGCGCGTGAGTTCATCGATCTGGAACTGACTCAATTTTGGAATAGCCTGAATGATGCGGAATTTTTCATCTCGTGTGAGAGAGATGGATCCACGGAGTGCAGCGAGGAAACCCTGTTCATCAAAGGCGGTTTCAGGATGCTCCGGCACGCGAATGTTGTCATTCGTCAGCTGTACGGAAACGGAACCGAAGCGGTAATTCCCCACTTCCGCAAGGATTTTCAGATCCTCCTCGTCATAACCCATCTCTGCTGTAGCGGCGGTGCCGACCGGTGGAGGTGGCGGTCCTGAGGAGGCGGCCGCGGCCGCGTCGTCATCTCCTGCACCTTGTTGTGGTGGTGGAGGCGGATTCGCAAACACCTGCGTGGGATCAATGCCACCTTGTGGAACAGGATCCCCCGGACGGAGAGGGTTTTGGCCTGTGGACTGATCATCAGCCATCGCCACGTAGAATGCCCCGCCACTCCTCAAAATGCAAGATGCAATCAGGGTCTCCCATGACAGAGTTCATCCAGTGCAATACCGGCTGCAACCGCAACATTCAACGATTCCTTTGTTCCATGCATGGGAATATGAACAACTTCATCTGCTTCCGAGAGTAAAACATCGGGAACACCCGTAATTTCATGTCCCACAATGAGGAGGATGCGGTCTGCAGGAGCCCATGTGCGAAGAGGAATGCTCTTTTCCGTTCTCTCTAACGCAAGAATACGGCTGCCTTGGGATCGCTCTTGTTTGATCACGTCGAGTGGATCCTTATGGTACGACCATGCAACCGTACTCTCCGCTCCGAGGGCCGTTTTTGAAATCTCCTGTCGAGGCGGACAGGAGGTATACCCTGTAAGATACAGATGGTCTACGCCAAAGGCATCGGAGGAACGAAAAAAAGACCCCACATTCCAGAGGGAACGAATATTATGGGCAAGCAGTAAAATACTCGGCTTCATGCGGGGTGCGTCATGAGTGTGCTTGCATGAGGGTTTCCCAGCATCGCAAGGATCTCCGGCGAGGAAATCGCCTTCTGTTGGACGCCGCGGCAGTCATAGCAAATGCCCGTCATACTCCCCTCTCCAAACGAATGTGCGGCGGTATCCGGATCATCTCTTCGAAGAAGTGAAACTCCCTGGAAGATTTTTTTGGTTGTTGGAACAAGCGTTTTGGACGCTGCATTCCATTCTGAGAGCGATCCATCTTGCTGCACATAGGCCACCTCTTTATGTGGGTTAAACAGGGAAATATGCTGCAAAATTTCCTCTGGTTTTTTCTTGCGTGGAGCAATGTAACGGTACTGTTTGAGCGTGAGCGTGGGAAGTGTATGACGAAGCGCTTGTTCCACTGTGCGTTCTTCATTATTGGTGATGAGAGTGTCGATGAAGATTTCGACAGGTGACGAAAGAGCCGGCTGTGGCTCAAAGATGACATCCGATGTTTTTTCTGCTGACCGCTGACTGCTGATCGCTAACCGCCCATTTTCGATCCACCTCTTCACAGACGTGAAGTACGGATCCCCATTCGTCGTCCGCTCAGGGTGTGGCATCAGAGCAACGATATTTCCTGCAGGATTACAGAGACCAGCAATGGCGTAGAGAGAACCGTTGCATGTGATAGACGGATCTTCCGAGACAGTTCCTTCTGCATCGCAGTAGCGGAAGGCAATTTGATCATTCTTGATGAGCTCTTGAAGAAGATCCGGATCCCTCGTTATGAACCGTCCTTCGCCATGCGCAATAGGAATCTGCATCACTCCTTGCCAGTCGGATGATGCACAGCGATCCTTCTTGCAGGCGGATGTGATGTGCACCCATTTGTTCAAAAATCCCGGAGACACAACTCCACTTTTCGTCGTGATGGCATTATGCGCCAGGGACATAGAAAGATGATGCCCTAAAGGAATAAGTCCGCTTTCAACGAGAATTTGTGCACCGTTGCAGTGTCCCAGGATAACTTTTCCCTTCTCTGCCTCTTCTCGCAGGATATCCATGATGGGATCCCGCGCACTGATCATCCCTGAACGACCACGATCTTCATAACTAAAACCTCCTACCAAAAAATATGCATCACACTCGCGAAAGCGCTCGACTGAATCATTCCATTTAAGAGGAACGGGCTGCATACCAGCGCGCTTGATGGCACGAATGGATTCCACTTCATTGTTCGTGCCGGGAAAGGAAACAATAGCAACGCGCTTCACACCAGCATCCTACAAGCGTTTTGTACTGTTCTTCAAGCTAGATCGACATCACTTCCGCATTCTTTTTCTTTGCAGCCTCTTCAATCTTGCCATTGGCATCATCGACAAGCTTCTGGAGCTCTTCTAAGGCCGTAAAACGCACATCTTCGTCAGCCTCTTTTTTGATGGCAGTCTGTGCATCCTGACGGACCTGACGAACTTTAATCTTTGCGTCTTCTTCCAGTTGACCAACGACTTTCGTGAGCTGTGTACGGCGCTCCTGCGTCATAGGCGGTAAGGTAATGCGAATCACCACGCCATCGTTCACAGGATTTGCACCAATGTTTGCAAGCTGAATCGCTTTTTCAATGGAACTCAATACAGATTTATCCCACGGCTGAATGACAATGGATGATGCATCCTGAACGGAAATACTTGCAACAGAACGAAGATCCATCTTCTGACCATACGATTCTACCATGATGTGTTCTACAAGAGACGCTTGTGCACGTCCTGTCTGGAGCTTACTGAATTCCTGGTGAAGATGATCCACCATTGCTTTGGACTGTTCTAAAAAAGAAACAAGTGAGGGATGTTGCATAGGCACCAATCATAGCGGTATTTGGGAAAAGAAGAAACGAGGATAGGTTGATTAGTTGACTGGTTTTTGGTTATTGGTTTTCTGTAATTTTTTCATTCACAAAAACTTTTAACGAATCAACTAGTCAACCAATCAACCAATAACTTTCCTATCCCTTCACCATCGTTCCAATCTTCTTTCCTTGCGCAGCCATTTTAAAGGCACCATTGCCGTGGAAGTTGAAGACAATGATGGGAAGATTCTTTTCGCGGCACATACTGAATGCTGCCTGATCCATCACTTGAAGATTCTTTTCAATGACTTCCTGGAAGGAAACAGTCTCGTACTTCTTTGCCTTCTTATTCTTCTTGGGATCACTGTCGTAAATGCCATCCACATTGGACGCCTTCAAGATCACCTGACAATCTAATTCCAGCGCGCGAAGCGCTGCCGCGGAATCCGTCGTGAAGTACGGGTTTCCCGTGCCTCCCGCACAGATGACAATGCGCTTCTTTTCCAAGTGCCGTACTGCACGGCGGCGAATGTAAGGTTCTGCAAGCTGTGGCACATTGATGGCCGAACATACACGGCTTTCGCAGCCAAGGCTCTCCAAAGCAGATTGCAATGCAACGGAGTTCATGAGTGTCGCGAGCATGCCCATTCCATCGCTCGCAGAACGTGTGATGCCGCTGTCACGCGTGTCGCGGTAACGCCAGATGTTTCCGGCGCCTACCACCACGACTACTTGAATACCAAGTTTTGTGACCTCACGTATTTTTTTTGCAACCTCATGAAGTTTTTTGTAATCAAAGTCTGCGCCGTTATTTCCTGCGAACGCTTCACCGGAAATTTTGAGGAGAATACGCTTGTACGGTTTCATGATGAGGAAGAGGAAGAAGGTGAGGAAGGAGGCTTTTTGGTTGTTTTGATAAATGCATGAAACGCATTCTTGCACGCTTTGATACAAAGCTTCAATGCCTCTGTCCATGTTAATTCTCCTTTTGCGAGAAGACCAACAACAGGAACGTCGGCATATTCGCCTTGAATAGCATGGAGGAATCCCATCACCATTCCCATGAGAACGACGAGTTCGAAGAGTTGACCAATGAGAGGAATAAACCAGAGAGGAATGCTCAGTAGAAAGAGCACCATACCCTGTTTGCTGTGATATTGAATGAAGGGAGAATCCTTCCTTGACATATACAAAGGGATGGAAAGAATCCATAAATAACTTACCGCTGCGAGATCTTTGTTCTTCCGAATATCCTCCTCCCGACTGATGGGTGGCAGTGGAGCGTCCGTCATCGCGAACACTATACGCGAAAGTGAGGCTAGAAGCCAGACACAAGAAGCGATAAGCTTTCACTGCGCTCCGGTAGCTCAGTTGGAAGAGCAAGACCCTTCTAAGGTCGAGGTCACAGGTTCGACTCCTGTCCGGAGCACCATTCGACTCGCTTGCATTATCGAAGCCTTCTCCTCACATACCCCACTCCTGCTGCTGCTCCCGTTGCAAGGAGAATCACAAGACCGGGTCCCGTTTGTGTTTGTGTCGCAGGTGGAATAGATGAAGGTACGACCGTTCCTCCCCATGGATTTCCGCTCGTTGCGCCGGCATTTGCTCCTCCGAAGGAACCTGCTGTGTAGCCTCCTGGTGATCCTGACGTCGCCCCGCTGACTTCCCCCGCAGAAGCTCCAGACACCTCTCCGGCGTTTGCACCGGAGACAGCCCCTGCATTGTTGCCAGAGGTTTGATTCGCACCGGCTGTTGCATTCGCCCCAGATACTGCCGTTGTTCCACTGATCTGTCCTGCAGTTTGTCCGCTTATGTACCCCGTATTACCGGCAATTGCTGCAGGATGAGCGGAGCTTGATGGAATGAAGCGATCGAACAAACAGAAACTGGAACATCCGTCACCGGAAATCACATTCCCGTCATCACATTGCTCGCCCGTATCTTTGGTACCGTCTCCACAGCTTGGAAGAGAACACGAAGGACGACATTGATTCGGCAAGTAGGAGTTCAGCGAACCGTTATCACACTGTTCGCCACGACTTGTCTGCAAGAGTCCATCTCCACAGAATCCTCCTGCGGCAATGGTCAATGTACACGTCGTAGTGCAGAAATCCGTGTTACTCGTATTGCCATCATCACATTGTTCACCAGAATCAACGATCTTATCTCCGCAAATGGGATTTCTGCAGGATGTGCGACAGCTGTTGGCGGTGTCGCGATTTTGTAACCCGGTATCACATTGTTCTGGCAGCTGGACGATGCCATCACCACACATGCTTCCGCCCGTTGAACTGCGAGAAGAGGAACGACTGGTGGAAGAGGAAGACGTTGCACGACTGGAGACTCCAGATGATCCTCCTGAACTGGAACTGGAGACAGAGCGCGCAGAGGAACCGGAAGAACCACCGGAGGAATTGCTGTTCGTTGTGGAACGAGAACTGGAACGGGATGACGCTCCTGAGGATCCTCCCGATGAACCGCCGGAGGAATTATTGGACGTTGATCCTCCGGAAGAACCACCCGAGGACCCTCCGGATGATCCGGTAGCATTGGATGCGCCTGAGGAACCTCCGGAAGAACCTCCGCTGGAGTTGCCAGGTTGTGCTCCCGTATTTCCTGCATTACTTCCTCCTCCTGAACTTCCAGAAGAATTATTGTTGACATTCGTGCATCCACAAATGGAATTTCCGACAGGAGCACATTGCCCACCAGAAGGACATGTTCCATTGTTGCAGGTGCAGCTGTACACACCGTTCTGCCAGATGCAGTTCACACCACACGCAGGAGCGGAAGAAGAACTGGAGGATGAACTTCCCGTCACCACACACTGACATCCTGCATCAATCTGCTTACATGTGGTTCCGGGCGCCGAACACGTCCCACCACATTGAGAACCATTGAAACCACAGCTCCCCTGCGCCACAGCACAGACACAGTTAGCACCATTTGCACTGTCTAACTTACACGTTGTTCCAGGGGTCGAGCATGTTCCTCCACATTGCTGACCGTTCCATCCGCATCCGGAAAGTGATGATGTTTGTTGTGAAGAACGAGAGGATGAACTGCTACGAGATGAACTTCGTGAAGAGGATGAACCTCCATTTCCGCCATTGGCAGCATTCACGGCTGTACCTCCCGAAGAACCTCCGGAAGAACCCGACGATGAATTTCCGACAGAAGAAGACGATGAAAATTGCGACGAAGACGAATTCTTGGACTGTGAATACATACAGACACATTGGTTTAATGCATTCGTTTCACCAAATTGATTCACCGGTTGATACATCGTCACGATGGAATTGTTTGTCTCGTAGAAACTTGTTCCGTTCTGCGTTGTCTGAATATGAGCACCTGATGGCGGCTGTCCACACTGACCCGAAACCTTATTTGTTCCGGTGCCGATATCCGGACACGTACCACCGCATTGAGGAGCGATGGAAGGATTTACAAAATTCGGTGCTCCGTAGCACGAGGGGGTATGAGGATCGCCTGGTCCCCCGCTACTTCCATTGGAATCGCTGCCCCCGGAATTATTTCCTGCATTATCCCCTCCTCCGGCGGTATCCGCTCCCCCACCGCCTGGACCTCCTGCAGGTCCTCCACCATTGATATCAGATCCTCCACCACCCCCCCGTGAAGATGCACTTCCCGTATGTCCTTGAGGATCATAACAATCTCCATACCGTAAAACGGTCTTTCCGAATTGATCATAGACCGTGTTATTTCTCCATTCTGTTTGCCCTGGAGGACACGCACATTGAGGAACGTTATTACATACACAACTTCCCACAACAAGATCGCGGGTGGAGTACACTTTGCCGTTGTCTTGATCCGCACAATATTTTTGGCATATTTGATCATTTCTTCCTTTATTCTGTAAATCTTCACAATAATCCTTGTCTGTCACGGATGCCCTGTCATCACTACAATTCAGATTCGTGTTGCCAGGTTGCACTTGGCCAAGCAGGAACGATTGCGCTGTTTGCGTCGCAGAACTGCTGGACCCGTCATCCGGAGGAGCGGGGCAGCATGTAAAACAATCGATCGTACAGTTCACTCCTTTTTGACCGTTCGTGGCACCTGCGTCACATTCTTCACTTCCTTCGATGACGCCATTTCCACAAACCGGATGAGAAGAGGAGACAGAAGAAGAGGAACTGCTTGCTTTACAGTCACTGGAACAGGTGGATCCCGGTTGTCCGTTATTGACACCTGTATCGCACTGTTCGCCCGGATCAATTTGTCCGTTTCCGCATGTACATTCCAGCTCTCCTTTCTTTCCATATCCCGCTGGATGTGCCGATGTAATAGAACATTTACTACAGGGACCCCAAAGTTGATTCATGGCATCGCATGTGCCAGCGTCACCGGACGCACAAATTTGCTTACATAAACATGCAAATCCGGCTTCGCCTTCCTCACACGCTGCAATTTCACACTCACGAACAATCCTTTCGGACTCCGGCTCAGGGTTACTGAGTGGCTGATAATCACATGCGCCATTGGGGCCCACTGTCTGCGACAGCAGATTCTGTTTATTCTGGATTAATTCATCAATCGATGGCTTGGAGAAATGCTTCCATGCAAAAAGAACGCCCAGAACGATCACACATGCAAGAACGCCAAGTGCAGCTGGAGATCGGGGGAATTTCATTGAAAAAAGTGTAACGATCTCAAGGGTTCCTCACAATATGAATTGAAGGGTTCCATTGCGTTTTTTGTTTTTTGTTCGCTACACTCTCTGGCATGAATACGCAGGTTGCTCCCATTCGCTGGACACAACTCACAAAAATCCTTTTAGGAGCCACGATTTTTCTCTCTTTTTGCACGTACTTCGTGGGCTACTGGAATCCTCCTGCATTGTTCTGGGACGAAAACTATCACATTGCAAGCGCACAAAAGTATCTGAATGGGGTGTTCTTCATGGAACCGCATCCTCCTCTTGGAAAATTGCTGATCGCGGCAGGAGAGAAGATGTTTCACAGTAATTCTGAGAATAATCAATTTGTAGATACAAGTTACGGGAGAGATCTTCCACAAGGATTTTCCTTCGTGGGCTATCGCTTCTTCTCTGCATTTCTTGCCTGGTGGACAGCGCCCATCCTGTTCTTGATTCTCTTGATGCTTCTTAAAAAAGAATGGTATGCCTTCTTCTTTTCGTTCCCTTACATCTTCGATAACGCCCTCATTGTGCACAGCCGAGGAGCCATGCTGGAAGGACCGCTCATGTTTTTTGCTGCGCTCTCCACACTCGCGTTCCTGCTCGTTCTGAAAGACCAACATCATCGCACGCGATTCATCCTCTGGTCTGCTCTCTACGGCGCTGCATTTTCTGCAGCACTCACGACAAAACTCATTGGGCTCATTGTTATTCTCTTTACCTTGCCGATCGCGTATGCGCTCCTTCCTCAGTGGAAGAAAATCGTTCAGTTTGCGATTACCTGGGGAGTCAGCGCGCTCGTCGTGTTTTGCGGTGTCTGGTACCTGCATTTTACGATTGCATCGACCGTGAATCCAAAATTGGAATCGTACACAGCTTCCCCTGCATATTTCGATATTCTCCGTACAGGACAAGCAGGAAACCCTCTGAACTTCCCTCTCATGCTTCGTGACAATTTCGCCTTTGTGAGTCATTACAACGATGGTGTTCCAAAGCTGAACCTCTGTAAGGCCGATGAAAATGGAAGTCCTGCATTCTACTGGCCTGTCGGGGCACGGTCTATCAATTACCGTTGGAACACACCCGATGGACAGAGTTATCAGTACCTCTACCTTCAGGCGAATCCCGCAGGATGGTGGCTTGCTCTGGTCGGAGTCGTTCTTGCCATAGGACTTCTCGCATCGCACTTCTTCTTTGCACCCAAAGAGAAATTTACGAATCTCTTCTTCCTTCTTGTCTTTGTGGGAGTCTACAGCTCGTACATGATCGCCATCAGCCGCATTTCTCGTGTGATGTATTTGTACCATTACTTCACTCCCCTCTTCATGAGCTTCATCATTCTGGCGCTCGTGTGGAATGAACTAGAAAACATTGGTACACGGAAGATCACAGAACGAATGAAACAAAAGAGTGCCATGATCTTTGGAGGTATCGTTGTTGTGACATTCCTGTGGTACAGCCCCCTCACCTACTACGGACTCCTCACAAAAGACCAGTTCCAACTCAGGAATATCTTCTCGTTGTGGGACTTAAAATGCGTGGGGTGTGAGGGAAGGCAGTCGCTTTATATTCCGGGGTCATCGTCATAAGCGCAGCCCTTCGGGGCTGCGGCCGCACCGACAAAGCGGCGCGGTTTATCTTTTTTATTGCCCTTTCGTCTGAAACCGAAGTGCAGCAAGTTCCTTAAACATCTTGAGCACCACGCCTGCCTTTGCACCCGTCTGTTCCCCTGCTGTACGTGGGTAATGATGCACGGGAACTTCGCTCAGAGTGTAGCCTTTTCGACGAAGACGAAGATACACTTCTGCGTTATACAAAGCGCCTGTTGCCTGCATGGGTCGAATATCTTGCCAGATGGATCTCTTAAACATTTTAAGGCCGCAGTTCAAGTCCTTCACGCGTACATTCAGGACAAGGCGAACAAGTGTGCCATACAAAAAAGCATTCAATTTTCTGTTCCAAGGATCCGCACGTTTGATGCGAATGCCGGAAATAAAATCCGCTGTGCCCATGTTGTCCAGCAAGGTACCAATATCGTCTGCATGAAATTGACCGTCGCTATCCATAAAACACACCAGTTCTCCTTGCGCTTTGTCCATTCCAGAGCGAATGGCAGCACCGTATCCTTGATTCACCGTGTGCGTCACAATACGAATATTCTTAAATTCCTGCGCAAGTGCTTGTGCTCGGACTGGTGTTTGATCTATTGAGCCATCATCCGTAATGACGAGTTCGCCATCAATGCCGCGTGTCTGTAACAATGATTCACAATCACGAACAACGTGATCGATATTTGCTTCTTCGTTGCGGCACGGAAGAATAATAGAAAGACGCATGAGGGTCCCAGTGTATCAGATATTTTTCATCACAGGAGGGTTTTTCTATGTCTCACAGCCAAGTCATGATATTCTCTTGTCCATGCGCAGCGTCCCCCCGACTGCATGGCTTCTTCTGATCGTGTTTTGCGGTCTGTGTTTAAGGCTCGCGCTCTTCCCTGCAGAAGGATACGGATACGACGTTCACCTCTACAAACAATGGTCACAGAGTGCTGCAGCGTATGGACCCTCGGAGTCCTATGAAAAACAAATTGATGGCAACATGACGCCGGACTATCCGCCATTTTCGCTCCTTCTTTTTTGGGGTCTTGGAAAAACGGCAGATGCCCTTCCTTCGTGCACCATCGATTCGCTGTGTCTTCACTTTCTCGTCAAACTGCCGGGCATGCTTTCGGATCTCGCGGTAGGATGTCTCTTGTATTATTTCCTCATTGCCTACGTAGGAGCACGAAAAGCTCTGGCAGGAGCAGCGCTGTATATTTTTAATCCTGTCACATGGTATGACTCTGCCGTGTGGGGGCAAACAGACGGTTTTTATACGCTTTTCATGGTAGGAACCCTTCTTCTCTTTGCAGAGAAACAATGGTTTCTTGCGGGAGTCTATGCGGCCCTCGCCATCACGACGAAATTACAATCCATCATCATCTTTCCTCTTCTTCCTTTTCTTTTGCCATGGGCATGGAGGCCATGGCTCCGCTGCACGAGTGGCGCTGTTTTGATGCTCTTGATTGTATTTCTTCCGTTCCTTGCAACACCTGGAGGATTCTCCCATGTGATGGATGTCTATCTTCATTCTGTTGGAAAATATCCTGTCATTTCTGCCAACGGCTACAACTTCTGGTGGAGTCTACTTTCGGATAGCGCAAGTGGAACATCATCCTCTGTTTCTCTGTTGGGATTCATCTCCTACAGGATGATGGGGCTTTTCCTCGCACTCTTCTTCTACCTTATGATTCTTCTTTTATCGTTCCGGGGAGTGGGAGCGCTCCGACCAAAACGAGACAGAGCAGCGTGGATTTTCCTTGCGGCAAGTACGCTGTCGCTTGCTTTCTTTCTCTTCAATACAGAAATGCATGAACGATACTTATTCCCGTTCGTTGCTCTCTTTCTTCCTGTTGCGCTCCTCAAGCGAGGGTACCTTGGTTTGTATGTCACGATTTCCCTTCTCACGTTCATCAATATTCTTGGCGTACTTCCTGCTCTACCTCTGGACAAGTGGTTCTATGCAGTATTTCCCTCCTTGGATGTCTTCATAGCCTCCATTCTTGTCTGCTCGTTCTTTCTCCTTTTTTCCAAGCTCGCAACACAATCCTTTGTTCTCATGAAAACATCTCCTCTTTCCTGGAACATCAAGACATTGTCACATCCGAAAAAGAAAACGCACAAAAAGAAGACACGCTGAGGAAAACATACGAATACCATCCCGAACGACATGCACTTTTGATCCTGGGATTTCTGTCCACTGTACCTGGACTTCTTGGACGGAGATTCGACGAACACGTGCCAGAGCCAGGAGTTCTACGTCGTAGCCATAGCCCGCATCGTGCACAGCAGAAAAGAGGTCACGCGCAGTATCCGTTTTGAGCAATTTGAATCCACACGAGGCATCTCGAATGCCGGGAATAAGAGGTGCGGTGACGGCGTGATAGATCTTTCCCACAATTCGCCTGGAGCGACTCATCGTGATAGATGCAGAAGCATCCAGGACACGCGAACCGATGATGATGAGCGATGCGGTCTCCTCTTGTTTTTGCAAGAGTTTCCTCAGTTCTGCAATAGGCGTTGCCCCATCGGCATCCAGGAAAAGAACCCATGGAGAGTGAACCTCGCGAAGTCCGGCCTTGAGCGCAGCTCCTTTTCCTTCATTCTTAGGAAGTGAAATCACACGGAGCGGAAGAACAGATTGAAACGAGAGAGCACACGCAGCCGTTTCATCTGAACTTCCATCATCGATGACAAGAATTTCCCTGATCAAATCACTCTGTACGGAAGAAATCCACTCCGCGATAGAGCGTAATGTAGAAGGAAGACGCTTTTCTTCGTTGAAGGCCGGAATGAGAAGAGAAACGGAAGTAATCATCACTGAAAATCATACTCGTCTGCGTTGTTTTTGTGGGCTGCATACTCAGGATGCATAGCAAGATACTCATTCCACAGAGGCTCCTGCACGAAGACATCCACGGAATTGACGTGCTGAACGTACGTAAAGATCAAACGGACATACGGAATGGATGAGATGAGAAGTTTTGATCTCATATTTTCTATGTCATTCTGATAATTGATGTAGACGGGCTTTCCTGCCTGGAAAGGCTCAAAGGAATGATCATACGGCTCTGTGAGCACATACAAAAGCTCATCGGAAGTTCCGATGATCTGTAACGGCATGGATGCCCCTCCACGAAGTAACGAGAGATCATGAAGAATAGTCGTCATCGTCTTCAAACTCTCATTACTCTGGAGATAAGCATAATCGAGCATGGTTTCTCTATCCGGATGGACCCATGCATCACTGATGGTGATGACGCACTGCATCCCTAGAAGAAATGCGATGCATAGTCCTATGACTCTATGCGATGCCCGCTGTGTCTTCCAAAGAACATCGAACCCTCCTGCAACAAACAGTGCAAGCGGCAATAGGATGCTTGGAATACACCACGGTGTTTTGTACGGAATGAAAGAATAGATGAGAAGAATGAAGGCGAACCAGAGGGCAACCCACACAAGAGAGCGATTCCAGAGTTCCTTCCAAAAGAGGGCAGCGCTTACAGCGAATGCCCCCAGGACGAGAGGAAATTCATGCGCAAGAAGCAAAGCACCAAAATACCAGAAGGGACGATGGTGCATCACACTCGCTCTGTTGGACCATTGGATGATCGCTCGAAATGCATCGACAGGACTCTGCATGGCATGGAATCCGTTTGAAAAGAGAAGAACCCAGAGAAAGGCTGCACAAAAAAATGCAAGAAAGAATGCAGGCCATGACCATCGTTTCATGTACTTCCGGATATCCGGTTCATCGAGAAAAACAACAACCGAAGCAGCAATCCACGATGTCCATGTGAGAACGGCTGTTTCCTTCGTGGCATACATACACACGCAGGAAAGCGCGAAGAGAAGAAGGAAAAAAGGCTTTCGGTTTTCCAACCAACTGGACAGAGCGCAGAAACCGAGAACCGTGAACAGGAAAAAGAGCATTTCATGAATGAAGTACGAGCTATAGAAAACCATGGCAGAAGACCATGTGAGGGAAAGTACAAGAACACAGAGAGCGGCAAACGAATGACGCCGGGTAAAGAACGCACCGAGAATTCCTATGGCAAGCATGCATGCTATGACCATGGAAAGTCGGGCGGTCATCAGCGAAAGACCGACTGTGCTATGGAGAAATGCTCCGACAAGAAAAAGAGTGGGGCCGTGTCCATTAGCGGGAGAATATGTCCACTCCCCTGCCGACATAAGCTCCGAAGCACGAAGGCCCATGCCTTCATCGATGTGAATCGTCCGTGCATCCAGGACGAAGAGACGAAGCAGAAGTCCCACAGTGAGAATTCCGAAGAGAAGAAAAAGTTCCCGATGCTCTTTTTTGACATAAGAAAACATTCTTAGAACACATGAGGAATAAATCTGTATTGAACAGATGCACAATAGGCCATGTACTCTGGATCCTGCGACAGATGACGCTCTTCGGTAAGCGCACGGAAGAAATACAGAAGTGTCCATGCAGACATGCCGATGATGCCGGGAATGGTATTCTCGGGAATCGCAAGAAATGGCAATGCACTGAGCCACCATGCACAGTTCTTTGCGATGTAGGCCGGGTGCCGCACAAAGCGATAAGGCCCCCAGGAAACAATGCCACGATTCGTGAGATTACTGCACCGCGTTCCCAGTGCCAGCGTCGCCCAGACGTAGAGTGCAAGCAAGAGAAGTATGATGATGCGAAGGAGGAGTGTAAAAGAAACAGAATTCAAGACAGGAAAATCTGTCGCAGGCCATGCAAAGAAGAAATCCGGGACCTGGTTAAAAGGCGGATAGCATAAAAGTGCAACAACCCAGCCGAAGAACGTCGGTTCTACAGACCGAACGGTATTTTTTAAAAAAGGATGTTCAAAGAGATAGCCGAAGACAAAAAAGGTCGTGTCGATGAGAAAAAATGCAGAGAAGAGAATCGGGTACCATCCTTGAATGAAGAGCGTTGCACCGGTGAAGGAGCCTTGCTTAAGCTCATGCCAATGAGTGAGGGTGTCGCCTGCGTTTCCCACCATGAAATGAATCATGATGGGCGTGAAGTAGAATTTTACGAGAAGGAAAAGAATCGCCGTGCGATCTTCATGAGAGATGAGCGGACTTAATGATTTTTCCAGAGGATACTCTCTGAGACGCGAAAGAAGAGGACGAAGCGATCGTGACATGATCCGAAACAAACGCAGGCCTTTTGTTTCCTCCCCATGAGAAAGAGCGAGAGGAAATCCTAAAAGAACATATGCTCCAAAAAGCCAGAGAAGAATCGTTTGCGTGTGCACGTCTAAAAATTGTGCATAGTAGTTACTCCAGCGATACACACCCAGTGCCAGTGCAAAGAGAATCACATTACAAAGAAATCCCTTGAAGGCCGTCTCTTCACGCGAGGGGGTCATGCAAAAAGCCTACCATGAGTTTATGCAAGAGCAACGCCGTGGCTCTTGAGCCATGTATTTGCTTCGTCGTAGAAAGGACACAGCATGTTTACCAGATTCCAAAAACGAGCAGAGTGATTTAAGTGCACAAGATGACAACATTCATGCACCGCAACAGAAAACGCAACCTTGGATGGAGCCATCATGAGCTTCCAATTGAAGTTCAGATTCCCTTGCTTACTGCAACTCCCCCACCGAGAAGACTGTCCTCTAATCGTGAGTCGATGAAAACGTACTCCCAATCTTGCACAGATGTCGTGACATGTTGCATGAAAGTAGGCCTCTGCCTGCATGCGGTACCATTGTTCGACGAGCCGCGCGATGCCTGCATGATCATCAGGGCGAGCTTTCACAATCAGGAGAGTTCCGTCTTGATGAAATGTAGATCTGAATGATGGTCGTGCAGAAATGGTGAGATGATTTCCCAAGAAAGGAATCATTCCTCCATCGTGCCATGCCGTACGTGGAGACCGTGCATGTTGCGCTTCAATATCCCGAAGATGATGAAGAACCCAGGCTTTTTTCCGTTCCAAGAAATGCAACGCTACCGATTCCGAAACACGGTGCGGACGCGTGAGGATCACTTCTCCTTTTTGATTGATCCGAAGCGAAATACGTCGGGCTCTTTTGCTGACTCTCAATGCGACTTTCATCGGAAATCACTGTATCATGAAGTCATGGCAGTCGAACTTCCTTACACATTGACAGATACGGTCCTCGCAGGAGATGGCATTGGAAAAACCATGGGCATCCCGACGCTCAACATCAGCACTGCATGGATCGATGCGACGCTTGATCATGGCGTTTATGCCGGTGCTGTCATTCTTCCAGACGGCTCTCAACATATAGCTGCCATTCACTATGGTCCCCGGCCTGCATTCCAGGATGATGCACTCCGATTAGAAGCGCATCTGCTTGATGTTTCTCTTAAGGAAACACCGACAGAAGCAACGGTGATGTTTGTTCGCTTCTTACGGCCCATCAAAAACTTCAAAAGCAAAGATCTCCTGAAGAAGGCCATTCAGGATGATATTGTACAAACTCGTGCTATCATGGCTTCTCATGTTGCGTAAGCTGAAAACACTGATGTCGGATACGAATCCACTTCGTTTGTGGTATCACAAGGCAAAAGCTATGCTTGCAACGTTTCGGTATGGCTGGCCTTCCAAACAACTCACTGTCATCTGCGTGACGGGAACCGATGGGAAAACAACAACCGTCGCGATGATTGCGCATCTTCTTCATCATGCTGAAAAAAAAGTCGGTGCAGCGACGAGTGCATTCTTTGAAGTCAACGGTGTCCGTGAGCATAATTCTTTACAAAAGACGACCGTTCCTCCTTTCGCTTTGCAGCGCTTCTTAAAAAGACTTGTGAACGAAGGATGTGAATATGTCGTCTTGGAATCTTCTTCTCACGGACTCGTCCAAGGCCGGCTTTGGGGCATTCAGCCAAGCATTGCCGTCATCACAAATATTTCGGAGGAACATCTGGATTACCACAAGACAATGGATGCCTACATAGATGCCAAAGGCCTTCTCTTTCATGCACTTCGTGGAAAGGGAACAAAAATATTGAATCGTGATGACAGAACCTACGAACGGTACAAAGAGATTCCTAGTGATAACACCATCACCTACTCCCCTGCCGGCAATACGCAGAGCGATCTCTGGATATCCGATGTGCAGGCATCTCCGCAGGAATCATTAGCGCTCTTCCACGATGGAACTATGACAGGCCAAATGACACTCCACATTCCAGGGATATTTAATCTCGCAAATGCCATGGCATCTGTTGCGGCAGGAAAGGCTATAGGTCTTTCTCTCTCGCAGTGCATGGAGGCACTTCCTTCGTTTCATGGTGCGCCGGGTCGCATGGAGCGCATAGAAGAAGGCCAATCTTTCACAGTTCTCATCGACTTCACCGTCACCCCTGCAGCGTACGAAGCCACACTGAGATCTGTTGTCGCCATGAAGAAACCAACATCACGTGTTCTTGTGCTCACAGGAAGTTGTGGAGATCGCATGAAAGAAAAACGACCGGTTGTCGGAAAGCTTTGCAGTGAGTATGCAGACATTGTTGTTGTCTCCAATGAAGACCCCTACACGGAAGATCCCCAAACAATTATCGATGAAGTCTTTGCCGGCATCCGCCCCGATATGCCTCTCGTGCACGCATCTTCGTCAGATTTTCCTACGACGTTTGCTCTTCAAATTCCCGATCGACGCACCGCCATCCGTTTTCTTCTGGCTCATGCGCGCCCTGATGATATCGTCCTCTTCTGCGGAAAAGGTGGAGACGTCACGATGACAACTGCACAGGGAAAAATCCCCTGGGATGAGGAAAAGATTGTGAGGGAAGAATTAAGAAGCGTTCAGATATGAGCTATCAGCTGACAGCTTTCCTGATCGAAGAATCACAATGACAATGCCCGCAACGAAAATTGGAATTGTCAGTGCCTGTCCCTGAGTGATGACAATCGATCCTATGTGATACGGAGGATATCCCGTTTGATCCCGTACATATTCCAGTAAGAACCGTAAGATGCCATAGAGCACTAAAAAAATGCCTGCATTGATGCCAGGATTTTTTCCTTCGGAATGTGTAAGGAACCACGCACACACGGACGCAATGAAGAGATCTTTTGCAACAGCATAAAGCTGTACCGGATGCCTCAGTCCTTCGACGCCGTCAAAGTGCATACCCCACGGCAAGGTGGTCACGGTTCCATAAAGTTCCTGATTAATAAAGTTTCCTACGCGTCCCAGTGCAAGACCAATGGCGACAGGAATAACAATGACATCAGCAAGTCTCCAGAGGCTGATTTTTTCCCTGTAACAAAACCATAACAGAAGGATCGTGACACCAAGAAAGCCGCCATGCGCAGACATTCCTCCTTCCCATACCGCAATAATCTTCAACGGATGAGAAACGTAGTAGGAAGAGTCCCACAAGAGAACTTCTCCCAGTCTTCCTCCGACAATCACGCCAATGGCAATGAACATGACAAGCGACTCTTGTTGTTTCTGCGTAAGGGCAAGCCCTCGGTACCGTTGCAATCTCGGAAGAAGAAAAATACCAATGACGAACCCCAACAGGTACATAATACCGTACCAATGAATGGCGAGTGGACCGATGGAAAGGGCGACTTCGCGGCTTGGAAAGAAATGCATGACCGTAGCGTATAGCGGGTAGGGAGTAGCGGCCAGCGTTTCTATAGAATGTGTATCCTTCCATCTATAAGATACAGCGCATGATCATCCTGGGCGTTGAAACATCGTGTGATGAAACATCTGCTGCCGTTGTGGAGAACGGCACGCATGTGCTGAGCTGCATCATTGCAAGCTCCCGCAAAGATTTTGAAGGAAAGGGCGGTGTCATTCCGGAAGAAGCGGCCAGAAAGCAGGTAGAATGTATTCTTCCTGTCATCACGCAGGCATTGGAAAAGGCATCTCTCAGACCGAAGGACATCGACGTCATCGCCGTTACGAGAGGTCCCGGGCTTCTGGGGTCTCTCCTTGTAGGGACAGCAACCGCCAAAGCACTTGCACACATCTGGAAGAAGCCGCTTCTCGGTATCGATCACCTCCTCGGACATTTGGATTCTGTGTGGCTGAAGAGTGATACAGCGTCCGATGATGCTAATCCACCGGTTTTTCCGTGCCTGACCCTGTCGGTTTCGGGAGGACATTCCGACATTCGGTTACGGAGATCTCACGCCGACAACACGCTCATCGGTACCACGCGAGATGATGCTGCGGGAGAAGCGTTCGATAAAGGTGCTTCGCTTCTGTCTCTCCCCTACCCGGGAGGTCCTGCGCTCTCCAAGCTTGCCGAAGGCAGTGATGAACATGCGTTTCCTTTTCCTTCACCCTTGCAGAAGGAACAGACCTTTGATTTCAGTTTTTCAGGACTCAAAACAGCACTGAAATATACGCTCAGAGATCACCCCAATCTCTCCGAGAGTGACCGCAAAAATTGTGCTGCAAGTTTTCAGTATGCCATTTGTCGTCATCTTACAGATCGCATTCAGCGTGTCTTGGATGCGCATCAAGATGTCCGCGAAGTGCACCTGGTGGGAGGCGTCTCTGCAAATACGCGACTGCGGTCACTTTTGCAGGAATCTCTTTTCAAGGATGTCCTTGTACGATGGCCCTCAACCATTCGTTACTGTACAGATAACGCTGCGATGATTGCTGCCGCAGGATATTTTTTGCTTCAGGAAAAAGGAGACCAAGCCTTTCAACCATTCATCACGGAAGCATCAATACGATTCTAAGTGCTCGTTACAGTTGGAGTGCGCTGATCGCAGGCAAGAGAGCCCCGAGTGCAATGGCGACCACGCCGATGATAGCAATGACACGAACGGTTTCTTTTTTCATATTATTGTACGGTGATGGTAGCACGCCGTTCGACCGTTTTTCCATCCTTTCCCGTTGCGGTCAGTTTGACGGTATACGTACCGGATGCGGTAAACGTGTGAATGGGATTCTGTTCATCGCTCTGTGCTCCATCGCCAAAGTCCCAGAGCCAGGAAGTGAAGGATCCGGACGAAGAACAGGAAGTATCGAACGAAACAGGCAACGGTGATGTACCGGATGTGCGACTGGGAAGGAAACACGCTTCCGAAATAGGCACGCGTACCACGAGTGTTTTCGATCCTTCAAACACCTGTCCATCCAGCGTTTTTACACGTAGACGAATTTGATACGTTCCGGGCTCACTGTACGTATGGTCGGTCTGTGCCCCCAGAAGTTGCGGTCCACTTCTATCGCCAAAATCCCATTCATAGCCGGTTATTTGCTTTCCTGGGATGAAGGTCGATGTTGCGTCAAAGCGAACGAGTGCTGGCGCCACAGGGGTGATGGGGTCAATGTCGATGGATACTTCCGACTTCGGAGGCAAAACATGGATGTCAATACGCCGTCGCATGACTTTCTGCGAAGGATCAATACCAATCAATTCCACGACGTAATCCCCTTCTTTGCGGTACACAGCACGAAGCGTTTTATCTGTGGAAAGAACTTCGCTCGCACCGGGGGCGTCCCACGAAAAGGTAATGAGAGGAGTCGATGTCTGCGGTGTGATATCCAATTCCAACGGAAGTTCTCCTTCAATGCGGGTCCCCTTCACGTCCGGCGTTCCGGAGAAGGAGAGATCTGCCACTTGCAAGGTGTCCGTTACGGTCACGCGCTTCGTAATTTTTGCAATTGCACCACTCTGTGAGCGTACTGCTGCCACGACAGGAAAGACTCCTGTCTTCTCAAAGTTATGGGCAGCTTTTATTCCTTCTGCATTTTCTCCGTCGCCAAAGTCCCACGTGACATTCGCAATGGGAACATCGGTTTCAACGTTAAAGAGCACGCCAAAGGGCGCAGGGCTCAAGAGGGTTGTCGGCTCTGTACGGATGCTCACAGGGAATGGCAGTTTAGGAGGTTCTACAACCGTAAGCGGGCGCTTCACGGTGAGAACGGCGTTGCTTACATTCGTAATTTTGACACTCGGTTCTACAGAGCCGAGTCGATGGAACGTGTACGTTGCTATTGTTTTATCCGTCGCGACATCGGTAATGCCATCGCCATCAAAATCCCATTCGGCCTTCAGGAACTCTTTCTTAGGATCGGTATATAAATTATCCAAGGAGAAACTGGCAGGTTCATCAATCACAGGATTTTCGGGGTCCACTGCAAAGAGCGTGCGAGGAATTTGGAGCGTCCGACGAAGAACACGTGTCTGACCGTTGGAGAGTCTCACACTTGCCGTCACGCGGTAGGTTCCGCCCTTGGAATAGAGAGCCGTAATTTGTGGCTCGGATGTTTCCTGGTTTACTTTTCCATCTCCTTCAAAATCCCAACTATAACTGATGGGATTCAAATTTCTCTTTCGGAGATACGTATTCGCAGAGGCCGTTCCAAACGTAATGGAGACCGGTGCTGCCAGTGCTGAGCTGTCAGTTGGATTTAAGAGATCAATGCCAAGTTGTGGTTCCCGGTTAATGAGAAGAAGAACAAAAAGGCTGATGAGCACGGCAGGAATTTCGATGATGATGGCGCGTAATCCTGCCATGCGTCGCACGCCGGGCGTCGTATTTTTAAACGTGAGAATGCGATAGAACGAAAGGAATGCGAGGAATCCCCACGCGAGCAGACCGATGCCATAGAGCACCGTGCCAAGCAGCGGGAGCATGGCAAGAGCGTCATTCGTAGAAGGCAAGATGACAAGGAGGATAAGTCCTCCAAAGCAGTACACTCCTGCCAGAGCCATGGCACCAAAGGAAAGTCCATGGAGCTTCTTCGGCTCATCTTGTTTAATGACCGGATTCTGCGAAGGCACTTCCAGTGAAGGAAGTGGCGCAGGAGCTGAAAGGCCGTCGAGAGGTTGGGGGGTAGCCTCGGGCATGACGGAAGTATTAGGGGGTGCTGGAAGAAGAACTACTCTCCTCGGGATCTTCCATGAGAGGAATGGAATCATCCGGATGCAGAAGCGGTGCAAGCAGTGCCGGATTGAGCTGCTTGGATGTTGTCGGCACGTGTACGGGATCCGCTTTGTTATGATCCGAAAGAGTGATGTCTACCATAGCATTCAAGACACCATCGTCGGTTGGAAGATTCTCGACCTTCCATGCAGCATGCGTCAGCACGAACTGCTCGGCATCAATCCACACTTCTCCTGTTGCCTGCAATGTTGCTGCATCATTCATGGATGCATCGTCCTGCCCGTGCAGAAGTTCGGTAAATTTAGCGCGATCCAGCGCCACGCTGTAATGGTACTGGTAGCGACCGTCCACTTTTTCCAGACCGTGATCCTCAGTCACCGTGATGGCTTCTGTTTGTGCCTTCAAAAATGTGGGATCTGGCGTGGAAAGCATGGTTCCCGACTGCGCATTTCCTTCGATGTGCCACCACATCCCTAGAAGCGGTTCAATGTACGCCATCGGCACATCGGGGCGGCTAGGGGTAAGGTGGAATGTATCCAGACGAACATACATTTCTTTCTGATTAAACGCGACGAGCCGACCGCTTAAGCTCATGGCTGCAGGACTCCCTGACATGGCTCCTGTAAGAGACCCTGTGAGAGATGTTTCCAACGCGTTTCCATGATCATGCAAAACGCCCTTCAAGAGCGCATGTCCACCCATGTGGTCGTTGGAAATGGTTCCCATAAATGCGCCGCTCATAGAAATGACAAATGCGAGCGAATCGATTTTTTGACTCGCAAGGGCTGTTCTCTGCAAAACTTCATCCGAAGGAAGAGCCTTCGGCGGAAGACATGCAACACAGAAAAACGGAAGAACAAGAAGGGGGAGAAGAAATCGACGCATCGTAGAACAAATTGTGCCCGAAAACTTCCCTCTCATCAATCACTTACCATCCTCTTTACGAGAATCCATTACGGTTTCTTCCAGAGTGTTGCTTCCAAGTCACTTGGCTCATCCAAACTGAACTGGACCGTCTTGTACGATCCTTTCACTTCCGAGCGCAAGACAAACACCACATCCGAATTTTTCTTGAGGAGATAGGGTGGATCAAACACCATGGTAATGGTGTCTCCATCCATCGCTTTCGTGAGGCGCGAAACACGCTGACCGCTGCTTGTCTCCAGATAATTGGAACGAAGATCATAATTGCGAGCTGTACCAAGATTCTTCAAGGTAATGCTCCTAAGCATATGATCTGCAACGGTATCCGAAGAAATTTGAAACCGTGCGGTCTTTGCAATGTTTCCATACGTCGTGTTGGAAGGAACGGAGAGCATACGCACCGTGAGCGCTCCTTCTTTGATAGGTTTGGTTTCAACGGTCACCGCATCATCGTTCGTGGAGAGAGATACATTGTTCGCACTCGTTTGAACGTCATCGGCAGAAAGAATCGTGATGGTATGTTCTCCCGCTGGACTTGCTGCCTGACTGATATCCGCAAGAACAGAAATAGTCTTTGCGCTACAGGCAGGAATAACCATTTTCTTCAGACGAAGAGTTGCCTCCAGGCTTCGTGCATCAAAATGCACCGCTTTTGTGAGTCGTTTTGATCCCTCTGCAAGATACACAGCGCGGATATCTTGGGAATCTCCCAAGCCACGATGTGTGACCGTGATACTGTCGACGCTCACATCGTTATCACATCCTGCAGAAAGGGTGAGCTGCATGAAAGGAACACGCTGTGTCCCGCGTGCAACGGCACCGGTAATCTGCTGATTGCTGATGGTGACATCTAGAGAACCAACGCCCTGTTGGACGCTGACTTGTGGAGCAGGTGGAAGAGGCGCTGCGGGATGCGCAGTGACGTCTTCATAGACGAGAGCAAGAAGAAGAGGGAGGATCATGCGAGGAAATTGTAGTATAGAGGAAAAAGATTAAGAAGAGATGAAGGTTTTCCACTTTCTTTGGCGCAAAGAAAGTTGAGCAAAGCCGTTCAGGCCCTGAGGCCTTCAGGCCCGAATGGGAAACAGTCGCTGTGAAAATTTTCCTGCACTTCCAACACCGCTCACTTCGCTGCAACCATGATCCACACCAACATTCTTCCCCTCCGCATGGTTGCCACGCTCCGTTCGCGGGGAAGTGCAACGGAAAATATTTCAACGCGACGCTACTGTTTATCAAAAAAACGCGCGAAGGCAAGCTCCGCTTGCCTGGAGCGCCACCTTGCCGGAAAGAGAGTTCATGAGAGAAAACCCGGAGGGTTTTCTTTCATGCCATCACCATTTTCCTCCCGCTCCGCCACCACCAAACGATCCGCCACCGAAACCTCCGAAACCCCCTCCGCTGCCTCCCCCAAATCCCCCACCAGGTCCCCAATTGCCTCCTGCCCACCAGGCAGTCTTTCCGCGCTTTTGATAATTTTTCGAAACGGCGTAATCCAAGAGTAATCCGAAGGCAACAAGAATCGGAATACTGATCCACCAACTGTAGAGTCCCGTGAGAACAAGGCCTCCGAAGCCTCCTACGATGCCTCCCGCCCACCACGATTTTGAACGGGCGAGAATGGCAAGAATCCATTCACCAAAGAAGAAGAGAAAGAAAAAGAAGAAGGGCGAGAAGGAAGGCACACTGCTCGATTCCTTGTATCGATCGGCGGTGTATTCACCACCAATGTGCTTCTTCATGCTGTCGATCGCGGTTTCAATTCCTTCTGCGTATTTTCCATCACGGAACAACGGAACCATATCTTTCTCCACAATGCCATGCACAACGATGTCCGGGAGAGCACCTTCCAATCCGTAGCCCGTTGCAATGAAAATCTGATGACCACTGTAGTCGATGAGCATGAGAACACCATTATTTTCTTGTGTTCCTACTTTCCATGTGCGACCCACTTCCACAGCGGCATCTTCAATAGGATAGCTATCTAACGAATTGACGATGAGAATCGCAATTTCATTGGAGGTCTGCTTCTGGTACGCAGAGAGTGTGTTTTCGATCGTTTGTTCATCGGCTGCGGAAAGAATATGTGCTTCATCCGTCACAAATCCATCGTTCGCGGGAACAGCAAATGCCGCGAACGTGAGTGCGGGAAGCATTCCCGCAAGGAGGACAATGCCGCAGGCAATGCGCTTTGTCATGATGCGTTAAAACTGAACCTGAGGAGCATTTTCTGCGCCACTCGTACTCTTGAAGAGTGGCTCGGG
>JADMIO011701135.1_pt1 | contig 26172 bp, 19 predicted proteins | sample 8958161 | NCBI WGS metagenome assembly JADMIO01 (sample SAMN16585339, study PRJNA669376) | soil metagenome | isolation source: Crop rotation soil | place: USA: Cullars Rotation, Alabama | collected 2011 | reverse complement strand
CCTGTACGTCCTGCCGGTCGGGACAGAGCCATTCAGCTTTCAATGGCAATACACGGACGCCGCCGGTTGGCACGACATCCCCGAGGACGCGGACATCGTGCTCAATGCCGGCACACCCACGCCCCAGTTTGTCGGACACAGCCACGGATCCACCACCGACACCATCTATGTCAACGGTATCCAGGTCCGGAACCATCCCCGATCCGCGACGTTCCGGTGCACCATCGGCAACGTGTGCGGCACCGCCACCACCGTCCCGCTGGATCTGATTATCTGCCTGGCGGATTTCAACTGCGACGGGTACCTCAACACCCAGGATTTCTTCGATTTTCTCTCGGCTTTCTTTGCGAGCGATCCGGCCGGCGACTTCAACCGCGACGGCCTTGTAAACTCGCAGGACTACTTTGACTACCTCTCGGAGTTCTTCGGCGGCTGTCATTTCTGACCGGGATCTTCGACAAAGCCCGTGTCCCTCACGACCGGCGGCGTGAACTTTTATTAACTTGCACAATCCATACTGAGGCGTGCAAGCCCGACCGGGTGCCTCTGCAATATCCCTCCAACCACTGTTTCACTGCGCCCACGCTCGGCCAAACCCATCAGGAGGTTGATATGTCATTCATGATCCGTTCCGGACCGCGACCAGCCGCGCCCGCTTCCGTCGTCTTGATCGCTTTGTCGTGCGCCGCCCCATCCCTCGCCCAGCCCACCTTCCACCGCCTCGGCTTCCTCACCCCCGATCTCGGAGGCCCCTCCATCGCCTTCGGACTCTCCGCCGACGGCAACACCGCCGTCGGTCTCAGCAACTCCCCGACCGGCTTCCAGGCCTTCCGCTGGAAAGCAAACGAAGGAATGACCGGCATCGGCGCCTTCGCCAACCCCGGCGGCTTCCAGTCCAGCCAAGCCTGGGGCGTCTCCGCAGACGGCTCCGTCATTGTCGGCGCCAGCGTCAGGCCCGATTCCCTCAGCGAAGACGGCTCCCCCTTCCGCTGGACCCAGCAGACCGGTCTCGTCTACCTCGGCAACCTCGGCGGCGGCAGCGAGGCGGGCTTCGCCTACGAAGTCTCGCCGGACGGCAACACCCTCGTCGGCTTCGCCAGCACCCCAAGCTTCAACCTCGAAGCATTCGTCTGGACCGCGACCGGCGGCATCCACGGCCTCGGCAGGCTCACCGGCCAGCAGCAGTCCCGCGCTTCCGGCGTATCCGCCGATGGCTCCGTGATCGTCGGCTCCGCCAGCGTCGGCACCACCACCGCGCAGAAGCCCGTCGTCTGGCGCAGCGGCGCGATCCAGCTCCTTCCCCCGCTCGCCCCGAACGCGCTCGGCGGCGCCGCCGATGTCACCCCCGACGGCGCCGTCATCGTCGGGCAGAGCAACGGCCGCGCCGTCCGCTGGACCGCCGCCGGTATCGAGAACCTCGGCCTCCTCCCCGGCGGCAGCCCCGCCACCCTCTACTCCGCCAGCGCCGTCTCCGACGACGGCAACACCGTCGTCGGCCTCGCCAACTTCTCCGCCAAGGGTGAATCCGGCACCGCCTTCATCTGGGACCCGACCCGCGGCATCCGCGACCTCAACGCCGTCCTCCAGGACGACTTCCACCTCGACCTCCAGGGCATGTTCCTCTTCGACGCCCGCGCCCTCTCCGCCGACGGCCGCGTCATCGCCGGCTACGGCTTCAACGCCCAGGGCGAGCAGGAAGCCTGGGTCGCCGACCTCCGCACCCCCTGCCGCGCCGACTTCAACAACAGCGGCGCCGTCGACAGCCAGGACTTCTTCGACTTCCTCACCGCCTTCTTCGCCGAGATCCCGCAGGCCGACTTCAACCAGGACGGCCTCGTCAACTCGCAGGACTTCTTCGACTTTCTCGCAGCCTTCTTCCTGTGCTGACTGATCGACTATCGCCTACCGCCGAGTGCCTAACGCCTAACCACCCAAACCCCTCCGCTCGGCGGGTGGCCGGAAATCGATGAGTAATCCGAAACCGAAACGATCAGGCCGTCCCTGGTCATGAACAGCCCGTGAAAAACACCGCGACAAAGCCAAAGAAATCCTGCGAGTTCACCGCGCCGTCATGGTTGAAGTCGGCGCCCGGGACCTCGGCGAAGAAGGCAGCCACGAAGTCGAAGAAGTCCTGCGAAGTTGCCACGCCGTCGCAGTTGAAGTCGGCGGCACAGATGGTCAGCCCGCCGGCGTTGCTCACCGCGCTGCCGCAGGCGTTGGAAACAACGCAGTCGTAGTTCCCCGCATCCGCCCGGGACGTATTGACGATGCTCAGAGTCGCGGCATTCGCGCCGGAAATGTGGCCCCCTTCGTCTTCAAGAGCGACGTCGTCCCGGCGCCACTGGTAGGCAAGAGGATCGCTCCCGGCTCCGGTGATCATGAAAGTCGCGCCATGGCCCGTGCACGCCACGACCGGCACGGGGTGCACGGCAATGGAAGGAGCCGAGCATGGGGACCCGAGTTCCCAGGTGTCCGGCGATGTCGAGCCCCCGAGAAACCCTCCGAACAACACCGCGGCGCCGCGCCGCGTGTCGTACGCCATGGCATGCTGGGAGCGCCACGTCGGACCACTGATGACCCGTTGAGTCCACGCCGTCCCGTTCCACTCCCAGGTATCCAACTGCAGGCTGGGATGAGCCCCGCCGAACAGCACCGTGACGCCGCGCCGGGGGTCATAGGCCATGGAGTGCCAATGCCTCGCGGAGGGGCCCGCAACGATCCGCTGGACCCATGACGACCCGTTCCACTCCCATGTGTCTGCCAACTCCGACGTGTTGATCCCGCCGAAGAGCACGGTCACGCCGCGCTGCGCGTCGTAGGCCATCGCGTGCCCGAAGCGGGGCGGTGGCCCGGCGACCACCCGCTGGATCCAATCAACCCCATCCCACTCCCATGTGTCCGAGAGCGTGGCGCTGCCCGCGCCTCCGAAAAGGACCACGACGCCGCGCCCGGAATCGTAAGCCATCGCGTGCCGGCTCCGAGCCGACGGACGCGTGACGACATCCGGTTGCACCCATGTCGAGCCGTCCCACTCCCATGTATCCGAGAGCGCGGCGCTGTTGAACCCGCCGAAAAGCACACAGACGCCGCGCCGCGTGTCGTACGTCATCGCGTGCCAGTCACGCGCGCTCGGACCGGCGACCTCCCGCCGCGTCCAGACCGTCCCGATCCGCTCCCACGTATCCGACAGGAACCCCCCGTTGGAGCCGCCGAACATGACCGAAACCCCGCGCCGTGAGTCGTAGCACATCGCATGCCCGAGCCGAGCCGGACCGCTGACAACCCGCTCCACCCAGCTCGTTCCGTTCCATTCCCACGTGTTCGGCGGATACCCCGGGTTCGAGAACCCGCCGAACAGCACGGTCACGCCCTGCCGCGAGTCGTACACCATGGCATGACGGTAACGCGCCGGCGGCCCGCTCACGGCGCGCTGGATCCATGCCGCGCCGTTCCATTCCCAGGTATCCGAGAGAGGCATCAGGTTGTTGGACCCGCCGAACAGCACGGTGACCCCGCGTCCGGAGTCAAATGCCATGGCATGGGCGCTCCGACCCGAGGGAGGACTCGGCGCCACGCGCTGGGTCCACAACACGCCGTCCCACTCCCAGGTATCAGAGAACTGGACGGAGTTCTGGCCTTGGCCGCCGAACAGCACGGTGACACCACGCTGCGAGTCGTACACCATGGCATGGCCCGCGCGAACGGGCGGGCCCGGGACGGGCCGCTGAATCCACGCGATGCCGTTCCACTCCCACGTGTCCGAGAACGTCTCTCCGCCGAAGAGCACGGTGACGCCGCGCCGTGAGTCGTACGCCATGGCGTGCCCGGTGCGGGGGGTGGGCCCATTGTCCGTGGGATGGGTCCATTCCCTCCCGTCCCACTCCCAGGTGGTCGAAAAATAACCCCCGTTCGCCCCACCGAACATCACCACCACCCCGCGCCGTGAGTCGTACGCCAGCGCATGCCCGACGCACACCGGAGGCGGATCGTTCACGTGGGGCGCCCACATCGTCCCGAATCGCTCCCACGTCTCGAACCGGTACTGGGAGTTGGTGCCCCCGTACATGACCGTGACGCCACGGCGCGAGTCGTAGGCCATCGCGTGCTGGGTCCGCGCATCCGGGTGTCCGGCCCATTGGATATCCTGCCCAAGCGCCTGGGCCGCGCGCAACCCGACCAACGCGAGCACGGCCAACCACCCTTGTGTGCACCGCTTCCCCGGCGCCACCGCAAAGAAGCCCACTGCCCGAAACCACGCCAACAGCGGCGACGAACTCCTCTTACCCATCTTACTGCGTGGCCATCCCTCCATACTTGTCCTCTTCAGCAATGCCTTGATAGTTGCCCCTTCTGAGTGCAGCAATAAAGCTTGGATCGAGCCGAGTGATACCCAGTATACCGCGCCCTGTTTCTTCCACAAGAGAGCCCGCGGGAAGGACGCCGTCTATCGCCAGGATGTATACGTGATCACCCCCCACACCACCACGTGCACCACCACGATCACCCAGAACACCCGCATGTACGCCCCCTTCGACCGCTTGTGCCGGAACACCTGCTGACCGATCAGCGCCCCCGGCCACCCGCCCATCAGCTCCATGAAGTGCAGCGTCTGCTCCGCGATGCGAAACGGCCGCCGCCCCGACCGCGCCGCACGCCCCGCGCTCCACTTGTCGAACCCATACGCCACAAACGTCACCACGCTCGCGGCAGCATACACCACTGCCGCAATGCCGATGGTTCGCAATGTCATATGAAACTTCTGGATTGCACACCCGCACCAGTGTGCAGACACGATCCCGCACTCGCCCCCCTCTCCGATTTTAACTTTTAACTCTTAACTTTTTCCCCTCCCCTACTTCCCCGTGTAGTCAATCACCCGCGCAATCTCACTCCTGAGCTGCCCGCGGTGCACCACCCGGTCCACCATCCCCGACGTCTTCAGGTACTCCGACCGCTGGAACCCGTCCGGCAGCTCCTGCCGGATCGTCTGCTGGATCACCCGCGGCCCCGCGAACCCGATCAGCGCCCTCGGCTCCGCGAAGATCACATCCCCCAGCATCGCGAACGATGCCGTCACGCCCCCGGTCGTCGGGTCCGTCAGCACGGAGATGAAGAGCCCGCCCGCGTCGCCGAAGCGACCGAGCGCCGCCGACGTCTTCGCCATCTGCATCAGCGACAGCCCCGACTCCTGCATGCGCGCCCCGCCCGAGCAGCTCACCACCACCAGCGGCAGGTTCCGCTCCATCGCCCCCTCGATCGACCGCGTCACCGTCTCCCCCACCACGCTCCCCATCGACCCCATCATGAACGTCAGGTCCAGGCAGCACAGCATCGCGGGCCGGCCCTTGATGAACGCCGCCCCCGCCAGCACCGCGTCGCTGCACCCCGTCTTCTCCTGCTCCGCCCGCAGCCGGACCGGGTACGGCTTCATGTCCGCAAAGCCCAAGGGATCGGTCGAGAGCAGGTTGCCGAACATCTCCTCGAACGACCCGGGGTCGGAAAGCTGCTTCACCCGCTCCTTGGCCCCGATCCGGAAGTGGTGCGAGCACTCCGGGCACACGTGCAGGTTCGCCTCCATCTGCTTGCGGTAGATCATCTGCCCGCACCCCGGGCACCGCAGCCATAACCCTTCGGGGATCACAGACTTACGCGCCGGCTTCACCTCCGCCCAGGTTCTCCCTTGCGTGTTCACCACGACCGGATTACGGGGAGAAACAGGGGTTCGAGGGGAGGATGCTTGCGTCATCGCGGATTTTCCTTGCTGATCGACGCCCATTCGTCGATTGATGCCTTCTGAGTGGAAGGCCAAAGAAACAGGACAAGGCGATGGGCAACTCACTTCGCCGATGCGACCTGTGCCGCCGGACGCCATGTCCGCGGCACGTCGTACCACTGGAACCAATCTGCATCCTGCGAATCCGTCCAGAACTCGCACGTCGAAGTCGAACGCAGGCAGCACTGAACCAGCCGCCGCGCGATGGGCCGTAACACAAGTCCGATCGCCCCCACCCGCCGGTACCGCTCCAGCTCGTTCACCAGCGTCCCGATCACCCGGGACCGAACGTCTTCCAAGCACTCCCCCTCCGGGGCCGTGACCGCCGCCGGATCATCAAACCACTGGCGGCACGCCTTCGGGTACCGCTGCTCGAACGCCGAGGAGAGCATCCCCTCCCACAACCCCAGGTTCATGTCCCGCAGCTCGTCCATCGCCTTCACGGTGCACTGCGTCATTTGCGCAACCGCGCGGGCGGTTTCCAGGCTCGCCTCGTCCGGACTCGAAAGAACAACGGACAACTCGGTGCCGCGGAGGGATTCCAGGTGCTTGTGCAGTTCCTGCTTCCCTTCCGGGGTCATCGGGAGGTCGGCGCCTCCCTGGAGTCGGCCGGCTTGGTCCCACACGGTCCCCGCGGACTTGATCAGCAGCAGTCTGATTGTCTGTGATTGAGGCATAGTTCGCGACAGGGTCCCAATTGAATCGGCCACCTTGGCCTGCGGACCCCACACGGCGTGGAGTTTAGCAACACTCACGACAGGAAGAAAATAGGATTTTGTTCAGGTCCTATAACTGCGTTCCGCCCGTTCTCGTGGGTCGCACGGAGGCGGTCGCTTCTCCCGCTTTCTGCCAAAATGTACGGAGAAGAATGGACAACTGCCTCAAAAAGCAGCAAGTGGGTACACTTTCGCCCTTTTTCAATACCAACTCCCCCTCCCAACGGAGAACTCCCGATGGCCGCACCCGCCGAATCCAAGCGCTACCTCTCCCATGACCTCGCCGACTGGGCCTGCGGGCTGAAGTTCGACCACCTGAGCCCCCAGGCGGTCCGGGCGGCGAAGCTTTTCTGGTACGACTCCCTCGGCTGCGCCCTCGGCGGCAGCCGGCAGGAAGACGCGCACATCCTGCTGGCCCACTACAGGCAGATGACCGGAAAGAACGGCGGCGGGCCGTGCACGGCCTTCGTATCGGGGTTCAAAACCAACCCGGTGGACGCGGCGTTCCTGAACGACCACATGATCCGGGCCATGGACTACAACGACATCTACTGGAAGGCGGACCCGTGCCACCCGTCGGACATCATCGCCGGTCCCCTGGCGCTGTGCGAGATGCTGGGTAAGTCGGGGAAAGACCTGATTGTGGCGACGATCATCGCGTATGAAGTCGAAATGCGGCTGTGCGAGTTCGGAGTTCCGGGAATTCGGGAGTATGGGTGGCACCATGCGACCCTGACGGCGTTCGCGGCACCCCTTGCCGCGGGCCGGGTGCTGGGGCTGACGCCCGACCAGATGGTGCAGGCGATCGGGATCTCGGCGTCGCGGACGTTCACGCCGGGGGCGGTGACGGCGGGGAAGCTGACCAATATGAAGAACACGGTGGACCCGTGGGCGACGCGGATGGGGGTGGAGTCGGCCCTGCTGGCCCAGCGCGGGTACTCCGGACCGGAGCACATGATCGACGGGAAGGAGGGATTGTTCGCGGTGTTCAAGCACGTGCACCCGCCGGCGTCGGGGGGGCTGGCTGCGACGTTCGACCGGGAGAAGCTGGTCGGGGGGCTGCCGCGGTCGGCTTCGGATCACTACAAGATCATCGACTGCGGGATGAAGTCGTTCCCGATCGAGGCCCTGTCGCACGCGCCGCTGACCGCCATGATGAAGGTGGTGAAGGAGAACGGGATCAAGAGCGCGGAGGTGGCGGAGATCAAGGTGGAGGTGATCGCGCGGGCGGCGGACATCCTTGGGGATCCGCACAAGTACCGTCCGGACTCGAAGGAGACGGCGGACCACTCGCTGCCGTACTGCCTGGCGGTGGGGCTGGTGGACGGGATGGTGACGCCGCTGCAGTTCAAGGAGGAGCGGGTGCTGGACAAGTCGCTGATCCCGATCATGGACAAGGTGAAGGTGGTCCCGAACACGGAGTTCGAGGCGCTGTTCCCGAAGTTCCAGCCGAGCCAGGTGACGATCACGACCAACGACGGGCAAAGCTACACGAAGCGCGTGGACGTGCCCAAGGGGGACCCGCGCGACCCGATGACCGAGGAAGAGATCGGGGTGAAGTTCAACGCGCTGGGGCGCGACATTGTCGGGCTCGCTCGGTGCGAGGAACTGGGTCGGCACATCATGGTGATGGAGACGTGGAAGAACGTCGGGTCGCTGATGCGGCTGATGACGGCTGGCGGAGGGAAGGCGGTGGCCGCGAAGGGCAAGGCGAAGGCCAGCGCTCGTGCGGCGAAGCCTGCCGGGAAGAAGAAGGTGGCGAAGAAAGGGCGTGGTATGAAAACCAAGAAAGCCGGGAGAAGGTGAGCGTCTCGGGTATTGGGAACTAGGCGCTCGGCGTTAGGCTCTAGGCGATAGTCGAGGAATGCCGAAAGGATGACTTAATGGGGTTGTTTGGATCCGGAAGCTCGCAAGATAGCCATCGGTTGCGCGCGATCGAGAAGAAGCTCGACCTCATCATGGCGAACCTCGGCATCACGTTCGAGGGACCGGCGGATGACGAGGTCCTGGAGATGGCGCGCCGCGGCGACAAGATCGGCGCGATCAAGATGTACCGGGAGCGGACCGGCGCGGGGTTGAAGGAGGCGAAGGACGCGATCGACGAGGCGTGCCGGACGGGGCGGTTGCCGCGGCGGGCTTGAGGGCTACCGGCGGCGCGTGCGCGGGAGCGCCAGGAGGCCGAAGAGGACCGCGGCCGCGCCGGCGCCCGGTGCGGGCACGACGGTTCCGAAGAGCTCGAAGGCGCTGTCGGTGTCCTCGAAGGAGGTCCAGACCCTGGATGCGTGGGAGTAGGAGGCGGAGTGCCCGCCGAAGAACTCGCCGTCCTGCCACTGCCAGGCGTCGCCCTGGAGGTTCACCGAGCGGGCGCTGAGGGCGACGACGTACGCCCTTTGGCCCGTCAAGAGGGTGTCGGGGAGGAGTGCTTCGTACAGATATTCGGCGGCTCCGCTGAGGGGAGCGACGCGGCCCGTCGGCGTGATGGAGAGGGCCGCGGCGGCGAAGACCGTTGTCGAGACGACCCTGCCGGGGAGGGGGCCGCCGCTCGCCGGGACGCCCTCGAAGATCTCGATGGTGTACTGGTCGAAGTTGCGGAGGTCGTCGAAGACGCGCCCCTCGCTCAGCCCCCACCAGCGCACACGGGTGACATGAGAATCTTCGGCCAGGACGAAGTCGTCACCGTGCTTGAAGTTGCGGGTGGGGCGGGGGTGGCTGCTGGAATAGAAGCCAAGCCCGACGTGGGTGGGGTCCACGACGGTGGGCTGGCTCAGGAGGAGGGTGTCGGCGTGTGCGCGGAACGATGGTCCGCAGAGCGCCAGAACGATGAGATAGAACCAGCGGGGAATGCGGAGAGAGCGCATGGGCGAACTATGCCATACGGAATCGTGGCGCCGGCGGAACGAGGGGCGTTCGGGCCTGGATGCTCATGAACCCGACACGGGGTGCTGGTATCGTCTGAGTAAGAACGGCACCCTCGCCGCCACGGCCTTCGCTCCTCCGTTGATGTTGCTCGGGAAAACCCTGCCTGCGAAGACCGTGGCACATCCGGGGAGGAGCAATCCAATCCGCTCGACGCACTACACCGCCCACCTCACGCCGCATAGGGTTCCACGACGCCGCGTGGATCGATTCGCGCGACCCGTGCACGGCGTGCATCGCCCGAACATTTTCCTATACCCTGTGCCTGGGACCTGAGGGAAAGAGAGCCCGCAACATGGCCGACCTGAAAACTCTGAAGCACATCGACGAGAAGGACCGCAAGCTGATCGCCGAGGCCGAGGCCCTTCTCGGCCCCGAACCAACGTCGATCGGCTTCAGCAAGAACCTCTTCTGGGGCAACTTCCGCGAGGACCTCTGCTTCCCCTACCCCAAGCAGGACCCGAAGGAGCAGGCCGAGTGCGACCAGCTCCTCGCGCGCCTCGATGAATACCTCCACAAGGAGCACCCGGCCACGCTGATCGACCAGGAGCAGGAGATGCCCCGCTGGGTCATCGACCGCCTGTTCGAGCTCGGCGTGCTCGGCATGACGATCCCGAAGGAATACGGCGGGCTGGGGATGGGGATCACCAGCTATAACCGCGTGCTGGAGCGCATCGGCAACTCGTGCGGCTCCACGGCCGTGATGGTCTCCGCCCACCAGTCGATCGGCTGCAAGGCGATCATGCTCTTCGGCAACGAGGAGCAGAAGAAGCTCTGGCTCCCCCGCCTCGCCAAGGACTGGCTCTCCGCCTTCTGCCTCTCCGAGCCCAACGTCGGCTCCGACGCCGGCGGCCAGGAGACCCACTGCGAGCTCTCGCCCGACGGCCAGCATTACATCCTGAACGGCGAGAAGAAGTGGGCCACCTCCGGCGCCATCTCCGGCCTCTTCACGGTCATGGCGATGCAGAAGATCAAGGACCCCCAGACCGGCAAGGAATCCGAGAAGGTTACCGCCCTCGTCTGCTCACCCGAAATGGAGGGCGTGGACATCTTCCAGAAGAACCGCTCCAAGTGCGGCATCCGGGGCACCTGGCAGGCACGCATCCGCTTCACGAACGTGAAGGTGCCGAAGTTCAATATGCTCCACAAGGAAGGGCGCGGGCTCAACGTCGCCCTCTCGTGCCTCAACTACGGGCGCTGCACGCTCTCCGCCGGCATGCTCGGCGGAGCCCGGCGCGCCATGGACCAGGCCGTCAAGTGGAGCCAGACGCGCTTCCAGTTCCAGCGCCCGCTCTCGGACTGGGAGCTGGTGCGCCAGAAGATCGCGAACATGTCCGCCTTCTGCTACGCCAGCGACGCCGTCCTCTACATGACCACCGGCATGCTGGACCGCGCGGACGAGGACATCATGGTCGAGACGGCCATCTGTAAGGTCTTCTGCTCCGACCTGGGCTGGCGCGTCGTCAACGACGCCATGCAGATCATGGGGGGCGAGTCCTACATGACCGAGAACGAGGTCGAGCGCATCTTCCGCGACTCACGCATCAACCTCATCGTCGAGGGCGCCAACGACCTCATGCAGGGGTTCATCTTCGGCTACGGGGGCAAGAAGCTCGCCGAGTCCATGCTCACCGTGAAGGAAGCGGTCGGGTGGGACAAGGACGAGGGCTTCGGGGCCAATGTCGGGCGCATCATGAAGAACGGCCTCAAGCCCGCCGTCATGAAGGCCGCCATCCCGCTGGGCCTGGAGCTCTTCCTGGGCATCCGCCCCAAGGCGCCGCAGATCAAGAACATCCACCACTCGCTGCGCCACCAGGCCGAGCGGCTGTGCCGCATGGTCCGCGAGCACAGCCACCAGCTCAAGCAGGCGGGGAAGCGGTACGAGGACAAGCTCTTCAGCCGCCAGGCCGTGCAGGTCCGCATCGCCGACAACGGGATGTACCTCCACGCCTGGGCGTGCACGCTGAGCAAGCTCGACCGGGACATCCGCGCCCACGAGGGGAACGGCGAGAACGACCCCGAGTTCCTGTGCGACAAGGCCGCGGCGTACTACTTCTTCGACCTCTGCGAGACGTGGATCAACCACAACATCCGCGAGCTGTACGCCAACGCCGACGACACGATGCTCACGTGCGCCGAGGCCGCGCTCAAGCACAACGACACGCTCCCCAACTCCGAGTTCGCCATCCCCGAGCGCTCGCCGATCGCCAAGGGCAGCGGGCGCCAGATGAAGCAGGACGGCATCAAGCAGTTCCCGGGGGACAAGTACGTGGACGCGGCGACGCGGTAACGCCTCTTGGGCGACGGTCGCCAACATGGCGCTGGACAGTTGCGCCGTGTCTCATGAATCCCGCTTGATTCTCATGCCACCACGTGTGGCTTTGCACAGTCGCTGCGGCTGTGATCTTGCGCCCAACGCACCGATCATTCAAAGCAATGGTCGATGGCACGGGTGGCACGAGATTCGTATCACCGCCCCGTCTCCGACGCCTCCTGCATCCTCGCCTTGCATTTGTCAGCTTCCTCCTGCAGCCGAGCTTTGGTCGCGGCATCCAGGCCGGAAACCGCGGCGGCCTTCTTGCGCGCCGTCCATTCCTTCAGCGCGTCGGCCTTGTTGAGCTTGCGTATTTCCTCGTCCCCGATCGGCGCCGGCGCTGACCGCCCGGGCCATTGACCCGTCACCTTCGCCGGATCCGCCTTGCTCATGTCGTGCACCCACTGGATCTTGTACCGCACCGTCGCGTCCTTCGCCGGGTCCGCCGGGAGCAACTGGTATCGCACCGCGCCCGCCGGGGGATTCTTCTCTCCCTCCGGCACTCCGGTCTTGGAATCCAGCGTCGCCTGGACGTTCGCCTGCGAACTGTCCGTCGTCTTCCCGAGGACGCGTATCACGACCTCGTTGTTCTCCGTGGTGATCATCAGGATGAGATTCGTCTCGGACACCGCCGGCACCGGGTCCGTCTTGTACCTGATGACCAACTGGTTGTTCTCGATCGCCTGTTCCAGGTGCAGCTCTCCCTCGCGCTCGACCTTCCCGGCCGCCCGCACGACCACGCGTGCCACGCCCTCCTCATCCGTCACACGCAGCTCCCCCGCGCGGACGTTCAGCGTCAGCATCTTCTGCGAAGGGAACGTCTTCAGTGATTCACCCGAGATCGTCGCCTTCAGCCTGGACCCCTCGGGCAGGTTGACGACCAACGACACGCTCGTCACCGTGTTCTCTTTGATGACCGCATTCTCGGCCGAGAGCAGCGTCTCCTGCTCCGTTGCCGTCCCGGACTTCAAGTCGTCGGCGCCCAGCTCCGGGTGTGCCTGGCGCATCATCTCTATCAGCCTCGTCGGATCGCGCTGGCCCGGTGGCGCCAGGATGACGGCGCTGCGGAGCGATTCCGTGTCGAGCTTCAGCGGGTCGGCCGGTCGTGCCTTCAGATAATCCGACGCGGGCGGCTCCGGCTTGGTCTCCGGCGCCTTGTCCTTGGGCTGGGGCGTCTCCGGCGCTTTGTCCTTGGGCTGCGGCTTTTCCTTCTCCTTCGGCTGGGAGTGGGGCGCCAGAAGCGGGTCCGGCCCCAGGGACGCCGCGATCCCCGCCGAGCAGCACAGGGCCGCGACCAGCCCAGCCCCGATGACGACCCGCGGCAGACGCCGGCGCGGACGGCCATTCTCCGATTGCAGTCGATCGATCATCGTAAGTCTCCTGCGGATATTCCCATCGAAGCCAAATGCGGACAACGACCCTGCCCCCCCTATTCCCCGGCGCGCCCCATCCGGGCGGCAGTAGTCCAGCAGCGTCATGGCGTACGTCCGGTGCTGCCCCGTCGCCTGGATCACCAGCGCATCGCAGGACAGCTCGCGGTACCGGTCAAGCACCCGTCCGTACACCCACACCAGCGGGTGGAACCACATCGCCGCGCACCAGAGGCGCTGGAGCATCGCGGCGAGCCCGTCCCTTCTTAAGAGATGGATCAGCTCGTGCCGGAGCACGAGGGCCAGCCGCTGCGGATCCGCCAGGCGCGGGTCCGCGGCGGGGAGCACCACCGCGCGGCGCCATGGCCCCCAGCATCCCGGCGAGTCCACGGCGTCTGATTCCAGCACGCGCACCGACTTCAGTCGCGGATGCCCCTGCGCCGTCTCCTGCCACGCGCCCAGCACCGCCGGGTCCGTCACCGGCCGGCACGAGCGGAGAAACGCGACTGTGCGCCCCACGCGGAAGCTGTAGAGCACCAGGAGCACGCCGACGCCCGCGAGGTACGCCGCGAGCGCGGCATCAAGCCAGGGAATCTTTCTGGGCGCATCATCGTGCGCCGCCGCGGGAACCGGACCGCTGGTCTGCGACGAACTGGCGGGATCCTGCGGGTGGGCGGAGCCGGGTCGCGCGTCGGGCGGGCCATCTGTCACGGCCTGCGGTCTCTCGATCCGCTCCGTCGAAAACAATATCGCGATGGGCGCCGCATCCCTTTCGGCCGGGGCGCGCGGCGTGCGGCCTTCGGACACCAGCACCTGCACGGGCACCATCAGGAGGAGCACCGGGAGGAATGCCGCCAGCACCCGGTGCCTCAGGACCGGGCCGCGGACGCAGGCGAAGAGCCCCAGCGCCAGCACGATGGCAACCCCCACGCTCAGCACGCTCAGCGTGAGGTGCTGGATGAGCCACGTCGTCATGGCGCCTCCTTCCGGGTGTCGCGCAGCCGGCGCTGCACCCAGTCGCGGAGTTGCTCGAGTTCCTGGGCGTCCAGCCGCTCATCCTGCACGAGCATTTGCAGGAGCGGCCGGACCTGCCCGCCGAAGAGCTGGTCCACGACTTCTCCCACGACGTGGCGCGACGCATCCGCGCGCGACACCTTCGCGCGGAACCAGTGGGCCCGCCCGCCGTCGGGGTCTTCGGTGGATTGCACGAAGCCCTTCTCGCGCAGGATGGTGAGCATGGTCTGTACGGTGGTGTACGCCAGCGGCTCGCGCCGCCCGGCGTTCAGCGCATCGAGCACATCCCGGGCACGCACAGCGTTTGGTTCCGCGCCCCACACCGCGCGCATCACCTCGGATTCGAGCCGCGTCAGATTGGAACCTGGTTTGGATCGCATGTTTCTTCCCCTCTCTCCCCATTGGCTTGGCAATGGGGAGAGGGCCGGGGTGAGGGGTGTCTTCCGGCGGACGCGGCCTCTCGCGGAGCGACCGGATCACGCCCGCCGCCTATCTCCTATCAATTTAGTAGATAATCGGCCGAATGCAAGCCCCCATCTCCGAAAATCTTGGGAGTTGTTACAAATGGCCCCGATTCTCGCGCCACGATTCTTTCCACAACCCGGCGGCTTTCAGAGCGATCCGTTCGGTCCTTGAAGATGGGCAGGCGGTCGTTGCGCACAAAAACTCGTGTCCAGCCATGGCGCCCCAAAACCCGCGTACCGAAGAGAAACGTCCCCCGCTTCACTCGAAAGAACGCCTTCCGCGTTCCGGGCTGTCCAACACCTCGAACAAAAGGAGCCTCTCGTGGCCGCTCTCGCTCTCCACCGCGCCGCCGCTCTCATCCTCGTCGCCTTCGGCACTGCTTCCCACGCCCAGGTCTCCTTCCGCGGCCTGGGCACCCTCACGTCTGATCAGCATTCCTTTGTGGCCGGTATCTCCCCGGATGGAAGTCTGCCCCTCGGCCGCGCGATGGCGTACAACGCGGATGGCAGCACCTCCGGGCGGGCCGTCCGCTGGACCGGGGCGGGAATTGAGATCCTTGAGAGCACGCCGCCATATTGGGACGCAAGCGCGGGCGCGGCATCCAACGGCGGTCAGGTCGCTGTCGGCTACGGGCAGATCGGCAACGGCGGCCCGGGCACGACGACGCGCGCCTTCCGCACCATCGGCGGGATCACCACGCACCTGCCGGGGTTCCAGCCCGCCGATATCACCGCCGCGCGCGACATCACACCCGATGGGTCGATCATCGTCGGCTCCAGCGGGGTTGTTCCTTGCACGTGGACGGGCGATGGCTTTCCCGTCTCGCTGCCGGTCACCGACGACGCGGTCGCCGCAGGTGCATCGTCCATCTCCGCGGATGGCTCGCGCCTTGTCGGCACTTTCAGGCGCGCCTCGAACACCCTCGGGGCGTATCTGTGGATCGATCGGCAGACGCCGCAGGAGATCCCGCTGCCGATCAGCCAGCCTCAGAATGTGTCGCTGCAGATCTCGCTGGACGGGAGGACGGTAATCGGCACGGCATTCCAATCCGTCTCTCCCACCGCGATCGGCTTCACCTGGTCGCAATCCGGAGGACTGGCGCCTCTCCCCGCCGGCTTTTCGCCGCTGGCGTGCTCCGCCGACGCCTCGCTGATCGGCGGTCTCACACTGTCGCAGCACGCCACGCTCTTGCGCGACGGCCAGTTGATCGACGTCGAGAGTCTTCTGACGTCGCTGGGTATCGATCATGCCGGCTGGTCGCTCACCAGCGTGAACGCCATTTCCGCCGACGGCCTCACGATCGGCGGCACCGGCCGTCATCGTTACGGCGCCAACCCCGGTGACATCCGGACCGAAGGGTGGGTCGCGGTGATCCCTGGTCCGTCGGGTATCGCTGTGTTCATTGGCATCGGTGTTCCCGTGCTCTCGAGCCGTCGCCGCAACGCGTCGCGTGGGCTGGAAACCGTCTGAAGTGTTGGAGTTTCTGTTTCTTCTTCACGGCTCCCTCAGCGCCGCCCACACGATCCGCGCCCCGACGAGCGCCAGCGCGAGGGCCAACCCACGGAGGATCAGGACCGGGGGCGTCCGGCGCGCCAGCCTGGCGCCGAGCTGGGCGCCGATCACCACGCCGATCCCGAGGACGCCCGTTCGTCTCCACCCGTGGTAGAACGTCCCCGTGCCGATGTGCACGCCCGTCCCCGCCAGCGCCGTCAGTGCCAGCACGAAGTGCGAGGTCGCCGTCGCCACGTGCACCGGGAATCCCAGCACGAGCACCAGGGCCGGGACGTGGATGATGCCGCCGCCGATCCCCAGCAGGCTTGACAGGAAGCCGACGCCGAACGAAACCGCGGCCCCGCGCGCCTTCGCGAAGGTGATCCGCGGGGAGTGGAGCTTGCTTTCTTCCGTCTCGCGCGCCGGCTCGGCGTTCATCGCCCGCCGTCCCCCTGAAAATGCCAGGAACACCGCGCACGCCGCCAGGAGCACGCCGAGGATCATGTCGAAGGCCCGGCGCGGCAGGAGCCCGGTCGTCAGCGCGCCGAGCACCGCCCCCGGAACGGCCGCGGCCGAGAAGAGCAACCCGGCCCGGTAATCGATGCGGCGCTGCACCGCGTACCCCACCGAGCCGCTCGCGGCGTTGCAGAAGACCACCGCCAGCGAGATGCTTGTGAGGAGCGCCGGGCTCTCGTCCGGGTACAGCAGCACCAGCACGGGCATGAGGATGAAGCCGCCGCCGGCGCCGATCAGCGTGCCGAAACACCCGACCACAAGGCCCAGGCCAAAGAGCATCACCCAATAGATGAACGGCTGGTGCGCCACGCGGCCCAATCATACGGGAAGCCTCTCTCCCTCTCTCCCGCCCCCTCGCTCACCGTTTGCTCTGAAACGGGGTGCGTCGCGGTGTCGAGATGTTGCGCACCTCGACGCGAGAAGGAAGGATCCCGGGGTCTTTGGGAACTCGGGCGGGCTTCGGGCGTCCGACTCGCGGCGCGATCCTCGTGGGACAGGAAGCGGGCGTGGTTGCACGGATTGAGGAGGTGCCGCATGTGCATTGGGATGCTGCGTGGAATGGTCGTCCGTTTGGGTCTGGCCGCGGGTGTGATGGCATGGTGTGCTCCGGCGCTGGGGCAGCAGACGGCGTTTGCGGCGCTGGGGTGGAACGGTGTGACGGCGGGGCCGCGGGCCCAGGATTACCCGACGGCGCTGGACGAGCGCGACCTGTATGTGCTGGAGGATTTCCGGACGGATGCACCGTGGCTGGTGGGGCGGTTCTCGTGCGTGGGTGCGGCGCCGCGCGGGGGGACGACAGGGGTCGCGGCGTTCATCCTGGACGGGCTGCCGCCGGCGGGGAGGGTGGTGATGCAGAGCACGGTGGCGGGGACGTACGTGGACGCGTTTCCGTGGGGGCGGTACGAGACGGACTTCGGCGGGCAGCGCCTGAACGCGGGGAGCTACTGGATCATGTGGGCGGCGCAGGGGAACCCGGATGTGATCCTGCCGGTGATGTTCGTGCGCGACGGCGCCCACACGGTCGGTCACGGGGAGCCGAACAACGCGTACCAGTACAACCCGGGGCTGTGGTGGAACCTGCCGGGCGGGGCGCTGGACCCGGTGAACGCGGGGTTCAACAACGAGGGGCCGCAGATCGGCGTGAACTTCACGCTATCGGGGACGCCGGCGCCGAACTGCCCAGGAGATTTCAACGGGGACGGGGCGGTGAACACGCAGGATTTCTTCGAGTTCCTGGATGCGTTCTTCGGGGAGCGCCCGAGCGCGGACTTCAATGATGACGGGGTCGTCAACTCGCAGGATTTCTTTGCGTTTGTGACGGTGTTTTTGATTTCGAACTGCTGATGGCATCAATGGATGGCGTGCCGCATTCGGTGCAGATGGCCGATACGCCGCGTGGATAACCGCACTTGGTGCACCTGCCCCGTCTGGCCCGGTTCCGCCTGATCGCCCGGCGCGCGTCCAACAGGAGTGTCGATAGGAGCGCGGCTGTACCGAAGAGCGCTGAGTTCGCCAGCCAATGCCACCGGAGCGGACGATATGGCAGAGGGCGCCGTTGCATCCCGGACCCATTCACACCGGATGCGTTTGATCCCGGGCTTGTTGACCATTCGAATGGAAGGGCATGAACAGCGAGCGGGACCGTGAGGCCGCCGCGCCAGGTGAGCGACCTGGAGTTCTGGTAGTCTTCATCGCTCTGGACAGTCGAACAGACGCAGGACTTCCAAGGCCAACCGGATTCAATAATGTAGAGGTGGCCTTGCGGCAATCTGCCGTAATGAACCGATACGTCCCAAGATGCCCGTAGGTCGAGTTGCGGCGGCTCTATCCTGGTCACGCGGATCCCATGCCCGCGAGATTCAGTCGTAAGAGTGTTGAACCGGTCGCGATCCGGATCTCCCCATATGGAAGCCACGAGGGCGGCGGCGGGCGTGTTCTGTATTGGGTCGAGCGTCCAGGTGTGAGCACCGGTGTCTGACCATAGCGCACATCCCCATGCGACCGCCACGTTGATGGCGGCACCGAGAAGCAAACAAGGGAACACTCGACGGAAGAATCGCCTGATAGTTCCGACCATTGAGGCCATGATCAGACGGTAGCAACGAGCAGTCCTTCGGACTGCAAAGACAACGTGCATTCCCCGGGGGTGTCGCTCGTCGCGGACTCCTCGCTCCACCCCCGGCTACTCACGACCAGACCTTCGGTCTGAAGACATTGCAGTAGACAGGACACATGCGATTACATGGCCCCGCCCGCGAAGACGACGCGCTGCTTCTTGCGGCGTGGGTCGGCCTCGGGGACGGCGCTGAGGAGGGACTGGGTGTAGGGGTGCTGGGGGCGGTTGAGAATTTCGTCGCGGGTGCCGGTCTCCACGATCTTGCCTTTGTACATCACGGCGATGCGCTTACAGACGTGCTGGATGACGGCCATGTCGTGGCTGATGAAGAGGTAGGAGAGGCCGAAGTCGCGCTGGAGGTCGGTGAGGAGGTTGAGGATCTGGGCCTGGATGGAGACGTCCAGGGCGCTGGTGGGCTCGTCGCAGACGATGAACTTCGGCTCGAGGGCGAGGGCGCGGGCGATGCCGATGCGCTGGCGCTGGCCGCCGGAGAACTCGTGCGGGTAGCGGTCGGCGGCGTGCCTGGGCATGCCGCAGCGCACGAGGAGTTCTTCGACGCGGTGGCGGAGCTTGTCGCGGTCTGAGTGTTCCACGATGCCGTGGACGATGAGGGGCTCGCCGATGATGGAGGCGATGCGCATGCGGGGGTTGAGGGAGCCCGCGGGGTCCTGGAAGATGATCTGCATGCGGCGGCGGAGAGATTTCAGGCGCGGGCCGCTTGCCTTGAAGACGTTCTCGCCCTCGAAGGCGACCTCGCCGGAGGTGGCGGGGAGGAGGCGGAGGATGGTGCGGCCGACGGTGGTCTTGCCGCAGCCGGATTCGCCGACGAGGCCGAGGGTTTCGGCGCGGTCGATGGAGAAGGAGACGCCGTCGACGGCGCGGACGTGTCCGACGGTGCGCTGGAGGACGCCGGCCTTGACGGGGAAGTGGGTGTGGAGGTTGCGGACGTCGAGGAGCGGGGGCATTGGGGAAGGGTACCAGTCCTCTCAAATAAGAGAAGAAAAGTTAAGAGTTAAAAGTTCAAAGTTAAAATCAGAGGGTTGGGATGGTTCGCGGCGTGCTGCGCATACGTACGCCCAACGCCCCCTCCGTCACTCGCCCCCCCCCACAAAGCCTCGTGACACCTCCCCCGCAGGGAGCGGGGGGAGGAGCAGATCAGCCGAAGAAGCGCTGGAGGTTGGCGAGCTCGTCCTCGACCTGCTCGGGGTCGGAGACGGTTTCGGCGACGACCTGGCGGACGACGCGGCGGAAGCGGCGCTTGACGGTCTGGACCATGTTGGAGACCTGGGCGCCTCCCGTCGCGCCGATGCGCTGGGCGAGCTCGTCCATCGATGGGGGCTTGACGCGCCCGTTGAGCGGGGCGAGGACGACGGCGCGGAAGGCGAGCCACTGGACGTCCATGCCGTCCTGGCGGCAGGCGGCCTCGGTGCGCTCGATGGCGATGGCGAGGATGGACGCGGCCCACTGGCGGTCGAAGGCGTTGGAGGATGCGTCGTCGGCGCGGGGCTCGTTGTCCGGCGCGCTCTCGCCGTCGACCTGGACGATGGGCGTCGCCGGGGCGGCACGCTTGGCGCCGCCGCGACGATGGCGGTCGATGAGGAAGTTGCGGAGGGCGGACTTCAGGAAAGCGCGGAAGCGGCCGCGGGAGGGATCGGCCTTGCCGATGAGGTCGCGACCGACGAGGACCTCGGCGAGGAACTCCTGGGTGAGGTCGGAGGCGTCGTGGTAGCCGTACCCCTTTTTGCGGATGAAGGCGTAGACGGGGCTCCAGTAGGCACGGAGGAGGATCTCCATGTCGGCGCGGCTGCCCTGGGCGCTCTGCACCAGAGCCCAGCTCGTCGTCTGAAACCAAGCTCCTGTTTCGCCCACGGTCATAGAGGTTCACCAAGGTACAACCGGGCACCTGGATCGGGAAGAGGGCGCATCGCTTCGCAGGAAGCGCGAGGAGCCCCACGAACGAGTACCCCGCCCCCCTCCCACTTTCCAATCCCCTCCAACGCACCTCGCTCCCCTGCCGGGTTCCAAACAAATCGTTCAGGAAAGAAGCCGACAGCGGTTACACAAGTCTATTGGCAAAGACACCCACGATGGTTGCATCGTGGGTGCCTGATTGGATCTTGAGTTTACCGAGGGAAGCGTGGGTTGTGTGACATGAATCCTGATTCTGGCCGGAGAAAATGGGTTCAGATAGTGTGCCGCGGCACCCCGGCCGGGCACGACTTTCGCTCCTCCGGGGTTGTCGATCGGACGAACCCGGCCGCGAAAGTCGTGGCACCCACCGTCACCTCTGTGCTCGCGCCCAGGGCTCCCTCAGGAGATCACTTCTTTTCGGGCTCGGGCTTCGGGGCTTCGGGCTTGGGGGCTTCTTTCTTGGGCTCGTCCTTGTTGGCGCCTTCTTTTTCGTGGGCTTCGAGGGCGCGCTTGGTGGCCTTGGCGACTTCGGCGGCGGGGAGGATCATGGGGCCGCCGCCGGCGTTCTCGGAAGCCTCCATGGTCTCCTTGTCCGGGACCTGGACGACGACGAAGCCGACGATGCCGGCGTCGGCGCTGAAGATGGGCATGCCGAGGTCGGAGCGGCCGGCGAAGACGCCGCGGCCGGGTGCGTAGAGGTGGCGGGGCTTCTCGGTGATGGCGGCGATGCGGCCCTCGTAGATGACGTGGGCGCGGTCGAAGTACTTGTCCATGCGCATGAGCTCGTAGACGCGCTGGCCCATGGTGGCGGCGGCGGCCTTCTCGAGGTTGACGGCCTTGAGGGGGGTGGCGGGGGCCTCGTCGAGCTGGACCCAGGTGAGGTCGAGCTCGCTGTCGTGGGAGAGGACCTTGGCCTTTTTGCCCTCGGTGTCGTCGCCGATGAGGACCTTGACGTCGGTGGGGCTGGGGGCGGGCCCGCCGCGCATGATGGCCATGGCGCCGCCCATGGACCAGTAGGAGCAGAGGACGAGGCCCTTTGGGTCGATGACGACGCCGGTGATCTCGTCCTCGTTGTCGCCCATGCCGCCTTCGCCCTCGGACTTGAGGGTGAACTTGACGGTGACGAGTGTGGGGCCGGCCTCGTCGACGATTTTCTTGTATTCGGAGCCGTCATCGGGGCGTGCCGCGGGGGCCGCGGGCGCGGGGGAGGGCGGGGCGATGGTCGCTCCCGCACCGGCCAATCCTGCGGCGCCGATGATGGCGGCCAGTGTGAACACGGAAAAACTCTTCATGCAATACTCCTATTTCTGAACAGGCACCCATGGGGACCCGGCTCGGAGAGCCGGGCTACCCAAAGCCGCCTGTTCTCTCATTTATTGCCGCTGTCGCCCTGGGGTTTCTCGGCGCCGTTCGCCTTGGCTTCGTCCTTCGGGGTGTTCGGCTCTTTGGACTTGTCTTTCCCGCCCGGTCCCCACTCTGGTTCAACGAAACGGAAGGAGGTCTGGATGCCGCGGAGGACCAGGAAGACGACGCGCTTGGGCTTGGCCTTGGTGATCTCGGTCATGGCCTTGCGGTAGTCTTCGAGGGAGGTGACGTCGTAGGTGTCGATGCGGCGGATGAGGTCGCCGGGGCGGATGCCGCCGAGGCCGGCCCAGCCGGCGTTCTCGACGTTCTCCACCAGCACGCCGGAGATGCTCTCGTCCCAGCGGTAGTCGTCGCGGTCGACGAAGGTGACCTCGCGGACGGTGAGGTCGAAGTCGCGGTTGGTGTCCTTGCGTGCGTCGGCGGGCTCGATGCGGGACTTTTCCAGGACGACCGGGATGGTCTTGGATTCACCGGCGCGGACGACGGTGACGTCGGCCTTGACCTCCTCGCCGGGCTTGAGGTCGATGCGCTTGATCTCGCGTGTGAAGGTGCCGCTGTCCTCCATGCCGCGGGGCTTGAGCTTCTTGCCGTTGAGGCCGGTGATGACGTCGCCGACCTTGAGGCCGCTGTCGGCGGCCTTGGTGTTGGGGTAGACGCGTGTGATGCGGAAGCCTGCCTCGCTGCCGCTGCCGAGCTTGTCGGCGAGCTTCTGGAGGACCGCCTGGGTGGCGATCCCGACCCAGGCCTTGGGGACTTCGCGGTCCTTGTCCTGGTCCTTGTCGGGCTTGGACTTCACCATGGTGAGGTAGTTCTTGGCGGCGCGGTCGTATTCGACCACGACGTACTCCGGCGGCTTTTCCATGCCGACGATCTTCTCGTAGTAGGCGACGAGGTCCTGCGGGGTCTTGACGGGCTGGCCGTCGATGGCGCGGATGATGTCGCCGCCGTCGATCGCGGGCTCGGCCTTGGCGGCGGTGGAGCCGGAGCGGACGCTGTTGACGTAGGCGCCGTCGGTGTCCGGAAGACGCAGGTAGCGGGCCATGCGGTTGGTGATGCGCTGGATGGTCATGCCCCACTCGCGGAGTGCGAGGTCGTCGCCCTTGTCCTTCAGGAGCTTCTTGGTGACGATCGTGGCCTTGCTGGCCTGGCCGTTCCGCTCGTACTCGACTTCGACATTGGCGCCGACGGGCGCCTCGGCCAGCTTCTTCAGGAGGGGCGGGACCTGCTCCTTGAAGCGGATGGTGATCGGATCGCCGCCGATGGAGGTGACGATGTCGCCGGGCTTGATGCCGGCGGCGGCGGCGGGGCCGTCGGTCTCGGTGGAATCAACAAGGACGCCCTTGGTGTAGCCGGTGTCCTCGATGGGGCGGAAGCTCACGCCGACCCAGCTCCGGAGCACCTCGCCCTTCTCGATGAGGGCCTTGGCGACGGTCTGCGCGATGTTGGAGGGCGTGGCGTAGCTCAGGCCGGCGCCGCCGCGGGTGTTGATGCCGACGATGCGGCCGGTGAGGTCGACGAGGGGTCCGCCGGAGTTGCCGGGGTTGATGAGTGCGTCGTGCTGGATCCAGGTGGTGAAGATGCCGGTGCGCTGCCCGCCGCCGAGGTCGAGGGCGTCGAAGTCGTTGTCGCCGAAATCCGGCGAGAGGATGCGTTCGGTGTTGGAGACGACGCCGAGGGTGACGGAGCGGGAGAGGGCGAGGGGGGAGCCCATGGCCATGACGTAGTCGCCGATGGCGAGCTTGTCGGAGTCGCCGAAGTTGGCGAACTTGATGGACTTGGCGGAGGGCTCGAGGTCGGCGGGGGCGATCTTGAGGACGGCCAGGTCGGTGAAGGGGTCCTCGGCGACGAGCTTGGCGGGGACGCGGCGCTTGTCGGCGAGTGTGCAGAAGTAGGTGACGCCGTCCTCGGTGACGTGGGCGTTGGTCAGGACATACCCCTCGGTGGAGATGAGGGTGCCGCTGCCGGCGGAGCGGTGCTTGGATTCCTTGCCGCCGTAGTGGCTGACGGAGATGACGTTGATGTGGACGAGTGCGGGGAAGACGCTGTCGCGTGCGGCGGCGATCTGCTCGTGGATGTCGCGGGAGATCTCGCGGCCGTCCATGACGGCGGTCGCGGTATCCTGGGCCGCGTTGGAAGTCGCGGCGGTGGAGTCGGAGTCCTTGGCGCACCCGGGTGCGATCAGGAGGGCGGCAAGGGAACCAGCCGCCAGCAGCCGGGAGCGGCTCCGGCGGAAATACCCTCCCAGTTCATCGAGCATGAGTCAATCCTTTCGAGTCGGTCGGTATCGAGGGTTTGCGCACTTTTTACCCCCACGCGTTGAATCGGCTGCCGGGCGAGCGGGGGTGGTGTGGAAGGGGGTTTGGGCCGCTCCCATGCCGTTTCCAGACCGAACGCGGCCCTGGGCCGCGCCGGCGGCTGAGTGTAGACCACAATGGCTGGGCCGGTGCGCGGCCTGTACGGCGCGGGGGCAAATGATTGCAAATCCTGCCGGTGATCTGATACTCTGCATGGATGTTGAAAACAACCCGTCCGTCAGGTGTCGTTGGTGTGATCATCGGGCTGCTGCTTGGGGGTGCGGCGGTGGCGCAGCCGGTTCGGGCCGACAGCGTTGCCACCCCACCTTCCCCCCAGCATCCCCGCTCGTTCGCTCCTCCCGAGGAGCTGCTTACGACCGCCGAGCGGTCGGGGTTCACGGCGACGGCGCGGTACGACGATGTTGTGACGCTTGCCGATCGTCTTGCCGCGGCGTCCCCGCTTGTGCACAAGACGGAGCTTGGGAAGACGGTTCAGGGGCGGCCGATCCCGCTGCTGATTGTCGCGGACCCGCCCATCGAGACCAAGGCGGAGGCGGCGCGGAGCGGGAAGCTGGTTGTGCTGCTCTTCGCCAACATCCATGCGGGGGAGGTGGAGGGGAAGGAGGCCCTGATGATGCTCGTGCGCGAGATCGTCACGGCGGATCCGGAGGGGAGCGACGAGGAGAAGGCCGCGCGGGGGCTGCTCAAGGACCTGGTGCTCGCGGTGGTGCCGATCTACAACGCGGACGGGAATGAGAACGTGGGTCCTGCCGCGCAGAAGCGGCCGGGGCAGAACGGGCCGGACGGCGAGGTGGGGACGCGCGAGAACGCGGACGGGCTGGACCTGAACCGCGACTACGTGAAGCTGGAGGCGCCGGAGACGCGGGCGCTGGTGCACTTCATCGCGGAGTGGGACCCGGCGGCGGTGATCGACTGCCACACGACCAATGGGTCGCACCACCGGTATGCGCTGACGTACATGGGGCCGACGAACCCGGCGGGGAACGCGAAGATCGTGGAGTACGTGCGCGACGAGCTGCTGCCGGAGGTGGGGAAGCGGCTGGAAGCGAAGAGCGGGTACAAGACGTTCTTCTATGGGAACTTCGAGGGTGAACGCGGGGAGCGCGGAGAGGGGTCGCGGGAGTTTACGAAGTGGACGACGTACCCGGACCAGCCGCGGTATGGGACGCCGTACCTGGGGCTCCGGAACCGGCTGGGGATATTGTCGGAGGCGTACTCGTATGCGCCGTTCAAGGAGCGGGTGATAGCGACGCAGGGCTTCTGCCGCCTGTGCCTGGATTTTCTGGCGGAGAACAAGGACAAGGTGCGGCGGATGCTGCGCCAGGCGGACGAGGGGACGGTCGCGGCCGGACGCGAGCCGAAGGACGAATCCAAGGTGGTGCTGCGGAGCGAGGTGCGGGCGTTCGAGGAGAAGGTGACGGCGCTGGGGTTTGTTGAAGAGGAAAAAGACGGGCGGCGCGTGGCGACGGATCAGCCGAAGGACTACTCGCTTGATCTGGTCAACAACTTCGTGCCGACGCTCGAAGTGACGCGGCCGGTGGCGTACCTGTTCCCGAAGCGGCTGGCGAATGTGACCGAGAATCTCCAGCGGCACGGGATCCAGGTGGACGAGCTGCGCGAGGATATCGAGCTGGATGTCGAGGCGTACAGGATCGAGGCGGTGACGAAGGCGATGCGGACGTTCCAGAAGCACGACCTGATGGACGTGCGGGCCGCGGCGACAGCGAAGACGGTGAGCGTCCCGGCGGGGACGATGGTGGTACGGACGGCGCAGAAGCTGGGGACACTGGCGGCGTACCTGCTGGAGCCGCAGTCGGCGGACGGGCTGACGGCGTGGAACTTCTTCGATGAGTTCCTGAGCATCGACGCGGAGTTCCCGGTGTGGCGGCT
>JADMIO011575629.1_pt1 | contig 26176 bp, 20 predicted proteins | sample 8958161 | NCBI WGS metagenome assembly JADMIO01 (sample SAMN16585339, study PRJNA669376) | soil metagenome | isolation source: Crop rotation soil | place: USA: Cullars Rotation, Alabama | collected 2011 | reverse complement strand
GATCCCCACCGCCTCCCCCGCCGCCACCTCGAGGCTCACCCCGAGCAGCGCCTCCCGTCCCCCGAAGGATCGCCGCACCCCCCGCACCTCCAGCAGCGGCGCGGTCACTGAGAACCGCCAGGACGCCGAGCACGCCAAGATCCTGATCTTCCCGATCCCCAACCTGGCGACCTTGGCGACCTTGGCGTCTTGGCGGTTCGCCTCCTCCGGACGGCATCGGGTCCAGGCGAGGCCGTCACGGCATCACCAGGCGAGCGGCGAGGAGGGCCGCGGTCTCCGGGTGGGCGGGGGCGCCGAAGATCGCGGAGGTGGTGCCCTCCTCCACCACGCGGCCAGCGGCGAGGACCACCACGCGGTCGGCGAGGGCGGCGACGACGCCGAGGTCGTGGGTGATGAGGAGGATCGCGAGGCGCTCGTTCTTCCGCAGCGCGGCGAGGGAGGCGAGGACCTCGGCCTGCACGATCGCGTCGAGGGCGGAGGTGGGCTCGTCGGCGATCAGCACCGCGGGCCTGGCGGCGATCGCCATCGCCAGCATCGCGCGCTGGCGGAGGCCGCCCGAGAGCTGGTGCGGATACTCGCGCGCGCGCACGGAGGGCTCCGGCATCCCCGCCCGCGCCAGCGCCTCCTCGGCCGATCCCTCCGCGCCGTGCGTGCGCATCACCTCGCGGACCTGGCTCCCGATGGTGCGGAGGGGGTCGAGCGCGCTCCCCGTCTCCTGGAACGCGATCCCGATCCCACCGCCGCGGATCGCGCGGAGCCTCGACGGCGCTGCGTCGAGCACCGACTCCCCCCGGAAGCGGACCGCGCCCGTCACGGTGGAGCCCGGAGGGAGCAGCCGCAAGACAGCTTGCGCGAGGGTGCTCTTCCCCGCGCCGGACGCGCCGACCACGCACAGCACCTCGCCCGCCTCGACGCCGAGGGAGACCCCCTCGAGCGCGGGCCGCGGCGCGCCGGGGAGGCGCACCCCGAGGTCCTCGACGGAGAGGAGCACCGGGGGATCGAAGCGGGAGAAGGCCCCGCTGACAAGAGGGCGCGGGCGGGTCAGGATGCCCCACCCATGGAACTTCACGCGCTCTCCGCGGTCGAGCTCTCCACCAGGCTCGCGGCGGGAGAGATCTCCTCCGTCGAGGTGGTGCGCGCGCTGATCGATCGGGCGCGCGAGGTGGATCCGAAGGTCCGCGCCTTCGTCCATCGCTTCGACGCCGAGGCCCTGCGCCAGGCGGAGGAGGCCGACCTGGCGAGGAAGCGGGGCGACGCGCTCGGTCCGCTCCACGGCCTGCCGATGTCGGTGAAGGAGTCGATCGCCACCGCGGGCCTCCCGGTGACCCTCGGGGTGAAGCGAAGGCAGGGGACGGCGCAGGAGCGCGACGCGGTGATCGTGCGCGCGCTGAAGGAGGCCGGCGCGATCGTCCTCGGCAAGACCAACGTGCCGCAGTTCCTCCTCTTCCACGAGGCCGACAACCCGATCTGGGGGCGGACCGCGAACCCCTTCGACCTCGGGCGGGTGCCCGGCGGCTCGAGCGGAGGGGAGGCGGCGGCGCTGGCTGCGGGGCTGACGCCGCTCGGGATCGGGACGGACATCGGCGGCTCGATCCGCGTGCCCTGCGGGTTCGCGGGCGTCGCGGGGTTGAAGCCGACGGTGGATCGCTGGTCGAACCTGGACTCGTTCACCGCGCTGGTGGGGCAGGAGATCGTCCGCGGCCAGTGCGGCCCGATGGCGCGGACCAGCGGGGACGTGGCGCTCATGTGGCGCGCGATCGATCCCGCGCGGCTCGCGAGGCACGACCCCGCGGTGCCGCCGCTCCCCGCGGGCGATCCCCTCCTGGTGGACGTCTCGAAGCTCACCATCGGGTGGTACGACGAGGACGGCGTGCTGGCGCCCTCCGCGTCGGTGCGGCGCGCGGTGAAGACGGCGGTCGAGCTCCTCGAGAAGCGCGGCGCGAAGGTGGTGCCGTTCGCGCCGCCGCACGCGCAGGAGATCATCGACACCTACTTCGCGGGCCTCTCGAGCGACGGCGGCGTCACCCTCGACAGGCAGCTCGGCGACGATCCGCTCGTGCCTCAGCTCAAGCAGCTCCGGCAGATCGCGGGGCTCTCCGGGCCCGCGCGCGCGGCGGCGTCGGTGGTGATGGGGATGAAGGGCGAGGCCCGCGTGAAGCGGCTGCTCGACCTGGTGCACGAGAAGCCCGTCGCCGAGCTGTGGCGCATCGCCGCGCGGAGGAGCGAGCTCCGGCGGCGCGTGTTCGAGGCCTGGAACGCTGCGGGTGCCGACTGCGTGGTGTGCCCGGTGCACGCGACCCCCGCGCTGAGGCACGGCGACTCGGGGGACTTCACCCTCGCGGGCTCGTTCTCCATGCGCTACAACTTCCTGAACTTCCCCGCGGGCGTCGCGCCGGTGACCCGCGTGCTGGAGGAGGACGCGCGGCGCGGGAGCGCGTCGGACCGCCTCGAGAGGAAGGCCACGCTGGTCGACGAGGGGAGCGTGGGGTTGCCGCTCGGGGTGCAGGTGGTGGCGCGGCCCTACAGGGAAGACTTGGTGCTCGCGGCGATGATCGCGATCGAGGACGGCGCGCGCGAGCGGAAGGATTTTCCGAAAACTCCCGTCGACCCGCGCTGAGCCAGTTTGCTAAGGAGCGCGGCATGATGCGCTCGACCAACGTGCTCGTCACCGCGTCGCTCGCCGTCGCCCTCGCGTGCGCGAAGAAGGAGCCCCCGCCCCCCGCGCCGGCCCAGCCCGCGGCGCCGCCCCCGCCGCCAGAGGCCGTGGAGCAGAAGGCCGCGGACAAGCCCAAGGCCGACCTCACCCCGTGGGAGGGAGCGAGCGCGCTGGACGCGAAGTGCGCCTCCACCGAGGCGGAGGTCCTGCGGCTCCGGGAGCTGATCAAGGCCGCGAAGGATCGCACCCTCGAGAACGTGCTCGGCCCGTACAACGAGCTGGGCGCGGCGCTGGACCACGGCCTCGGGCTGATGGGCCTGATGAAGGAGGTGCACCCGGACGACCTGGCGCGGAAGTCCGCGGAGGCGTGCGAGCGAAAGCTCCAGCGGGTGGTCAACGACATCAACCTCGACCGGGGGATGTACGAGGCGCTCTCGGGCGTCCCCGTCGCCGGGCTCGACGGCGAGGCCAAGCGCTTCGTGGAGAAGCTCACCCGCGACTTCAAGCGCGCGGGCGTGGACAAGGACGAGCCGACCCGCAAGCGCCTCACCGAGCTCCACGATCTGATGGTGCAGGTGGGCCAGGACTTCAACAGCAACATCCGCAACGACCAGCGCTCGATCACCCTCGACTCCGCGGCGGAGCTGGACGGGCTGCCGCAGGACTTCATCGACAACCACAAGCCGGACGCCGCCGGGAAGGTGACGGTCACCACCAACTATCCCGACTACTTCCCTGTCGAGACCTACGCGAAGAACGAGGGGCTCCGGAAGCGGCTCACCATCGAGTTCCTGAACCGCGGCTACCCCAAGAACGAGGCGCTCCTCAAGCAGCTCCTCGAGCTCCGGTTCGAGTACGCGAAGCTCCTCGGCTACCCGACCTGGGCGGCGTACCAGGCCGAGGACAAGATGGTGAAGACCACCAAGTCGATCGAGAAGTTCATCGCGGAGGTGTCTTCGATCGCGCGGCCGCGGATGAAGAAGGACCTGACCGATCTGCTCGCGCGGAAGAAGAAGGACGACCCGAAGGCCACGGAGATCGCCAACTGGGACCGCTTCTACTACGTGGACAAGGTCCGCTCGGAGAAGTTCGGCGTCGACGCGCAGACCATCCGCCAGTACTTCGACTACCCGAAGGTCGAGGAGGGCATCCTCGCCCTCTACGGCGAGCTCTTCGGTCTCACCTTCGTCCGCGTGCCGGACGCGCCCGTGTGGCACCCCTCCGTGAAGGCGTTCGAGATGATGTCGGGGGCCGATCGGATCGGGCGCTTCTACCTCGACATGCACCCGCGCGAAGGCAAGTACGGGCACGCGGCGATGTTCAACATCAGCACCGGGCTCGCTGGCGGGCGCTTCCCGGAGGCCGCGCTGGTCTGCAACTTCGCGGACCCCGAGAAGGCGAACGGCGGCCCGGCGCTGATGGAGCACGGGGACGTGATCACCTTCTTCCACGAGTTCGGGCACCTCATCCACCAGCTCCTGGCGCGGGACTCGAAGTGGATCAACCAGAGCGGCATCAACGTCGAGTGGGACTTCGTCGAGGCCCCCTCGCAGCTCCTCGAGGAGTGGGCATGGGACCCGGTGGTCCTCGCGCGCTTCGCCAAGAAGGACGGGGAGCCGATCCCTGCGGAGCTGGTGGTGAAGATGAAGCGCGCCTCGGAGTTCGGGAAGGGCATCCACGTGATGCGCCAGGTGGCGTACACCGCGCTCTCCTACGAGCTCCACGCGAAGGACCCCAAGAAGGTCGACATCCTCCCGTTCATGAAGGAGGTGCAGAAGAAGTACAGCCCGTACCCGTACATCGAGGGGACGCACGAGTACGCGGGCTTCGGCCACCTCGAGGGCTACAGCTCGATGTACTACACGTACCAGTGGTCCCTGGTGCTGGCGAAGGACATCTTCACCCGCTTCGAGAAGGCGGGGCTGCTCGACAGGGCGACCTTCGCGGACTACCGGGCCAAGATCCTGGCGCCGGGAGGGATGCGGGACGCGGGGGATCTGGTGACGAGCTTCCTCGGGAGGCCGTGGAACTTGAAGGCTTACAAGACCTGGCTCGAGAAGGATTGAGCTCGGCCTCGTCCACGTGTCGGGCGGGGCTCGGGATCGCGCTGGTCTGGTCGCTCGCTGCTTGCGGTGGGCCGGGAGCGGGGCTGGATGCGGGGGACGCTGGGGGGACGGCGGACGCCGCGGCGGGGCAGGGCGCCTGGGCCCCCCTCGCGGCGATGCCCAGGGCCAGGCAGGAGACCGCGGTGGTGGCGTTCGGGGGTGAGGTCTGGGTGATCGGGGGCTTCGTCGGCGCGCGCGTGGTGCCCACCGTCGAGGCTTACGACCCTGCGCTCGATCGCTGGCGCGCTTGCCCCGACCTCCCCGTGGCGCTCCACCACGGGAACGCCGCCGTCGCGCTCGGGAAGATCCACGTCGCGGGCTACCTCACGGGGAGCGACTTCGCCGCGAGCGGGCGCGTGTTCGCGATCGGGCCGGGGGACACGGCCTGGACCGAGCGCGCGCGAATGCCCGCGGGGACGGAGCGCGGCGCGGCTGGAGCGGCGAGCGACGGCGAGCGCCTGTGGGTGGTCGGCGGCTTCCGCAGAGGCCGCGCGGTCGAGGACGTGTCCGAGTACGACGCCGCCATGGACCGGTGGGCTCCGCTCCCTCCGCTCCCCGTGGCGCGCGATCACCTGGTGGCGGCGCTCTCGGAGGGCACCCTCTACGCCGCGGGCGGGCGCGGAGGCACGATCGACAGCCATACCGGTCGCCTCGACGCCCTGCCGCTGGCGAACGCGGTGTGGGCTTCCCGCGCGGCGATGCCCACGTCGCGCGGTGGATCTTCGGGGGCGCTCCTCGGCGGGCGCTTCTACGTGATGGGCGGTGAGGGGAATGCTGCCGTCGCGAGCGGCGTCTTCGATCGCGTCGAGTCCTACGACCCGCGCTCCGACACCTGGGCCGTCCACGCGCCGATGCGGACGCCCCGCCATGGCACCGGCGCGGCCGCCGTGGGTGCCCGCATCTTCGTCCCCGGCGGCGCCGCCCGGCAGGGCTTCGGGGCGACCGATATCCACGAGGCCTTCACGCCGTAGTGCCCCAAGGTATGCCGCCCACGCAGCCCCCCTGTATCCTGGCCCCTCGGATTCGGGTGTGGTATCCCGGGCGCTGGAGCTTCTCTCAGGATGTCCAACGACCGGAGCAAAGGCCAGCCCGCAGACGACCGCACTCTCCTCGACCCCCTGAACGCCGACGAGCTGGAGGCGCTGAGGGAGGCTCGCGCGCGGCTCCAGGCCAATCAGGGTCCGAAGAGCTCCGCGGCGGTGATCAGCACGACGCCGAAGAAGACCGAGGACGACGGCGACGGCCCGACCAAGGCGATGATGCCGCTGCCGAGCTTCGGGAGCTCCGGCGTCACCCTCGACTCTCTGGGCCCGCCCTCGAGCCAGGCGCCCAAGCTGGTCGCGGACCCCAAGCCCCTCCCGCAAGGCGGCTTGCGCATCCCCGTGAACCCCGGCTCGGCGCAGGCCGCGTCGAGCGGAGGACCGGCGACGCCGTCGAGCATGCCCACGCAGAACCAGCCCGCGCCTCACGGGGGCCCCGGCGGTCCGCCGCAGGGCTTCGGCGAGAACACGCTGATGTGGATGACCCCCGCGAAGCTCCCGGAGCAGCAGGTCATCCCGGAGCGCGGCGCCGCTGCCGCAGGCGGGGCCACGCTCTCGCACATCGAGCAGCCCAAGAAGAAGACGGCGGTCCTGGTCGGCGCGATCATGTCCGCCGCGGTCCTCCTCCTCCTCGCGTACATCTTCGTGCCGAAGGGTGAGCCCTCCGTCGTGGAGCTGGTCACCAACCCGCCCAAGGCCGCCGTGCGCATCGACGGCAAGGCGACGCCGGTGACCACGCCGATGAAGGCCACCCTCGCGCCCGGCGAGCACGAGATCGAGGTGAGCCTCGCCGACCACGAGCCCCAGACCTTCAAGCTGGTGGTTCAGTCCGGCGCCAAGCCCTCGCGGCGCGACATCGACCTCAAGCCGATCTCGAAGCCCGGCTTCAAGACCGTCTCCATCGCGGTCCAGCCCGTCTCGGCGAACATCACCTGGAACGGCACCGTCAACGTCTCGAAGAAGTCGGCGATGATCGCGAACGTCGACCCGAAGGCCCCGAACAAGCTGGTCATCGAGGCGGGCGGCTACCAGAAGATCGAGCAGGACATTCCTCCCGGCTCGCTCAAGGAAAGCTACACCTTCGTGCTCCAGAAGGAGCCCGAGCAGAAGTAGCCGCTTCCGTGGAGACGGAGGAGGTGACGCTCGAGCTGCCAAAGGGCAAGCTCGTGCTCGATCAGGCCAGAGGGCTGTCCCAGCTCGTGCAAGAGAGCTTGCACAAGGGAGAAGCCGGTCCGTACTGGGCGTACCTGTGGCCGAGCGCGCGGGCGCTGGCGCCGCTGATCGGCGCGATCCCGGACCTCGAAGGCAGGCGGGTGATCGACCTCGGGTGCGGGATCGGCGCGCTGGGCCTCGCCGCGGCGTCGCGCGGAGCGAAGGCGGTGCTGGCCGACGTGAAGCCCGAAGCGCTCGAGCTCGCGGCGGAGAACGCCAGGAAGAACGGGCTCGAGGTGGAGACCCGCTGCTTCGACTGGACGGCGCCTCCCGAGGACCTCGGGACCTTCGAGGCCATCTTCGCCGCCGACGTCCTGTACGAGGACGGAATGCTCGGCGCCGTCCTGCGCTTCTCGAGGAGACATCTCGCTCAGGACGGGCTCGCCTGGATCGCGGATCCGATGCGCGTGATGCCTGCGGGCGTCGCGGGAGCGGCCCGCCTCCACGGGCTCGAGTCCTCGTCGGTGGTGTTGCGTGCAGGACAGGTGTTGACCGGCGGCGTGATGCTCCACGAGCTCCAGAAACGAAAGTCCCGCGCATGACGCCGCCGGACCGCACCGTCGGTCTCGTCCTCTCCGGGGGCGGCGCGCGCGGCGCGTACGAGGTCGGCGCGCTCCTCCACGTGGCGGACGAGCTCCCCCATCTGCTCGAGAGGGTCCGCGTCGTCAGCGGCACCAGCGTCGGCGCGGTGAACGGGACCTTCCTCGCGAGCCGCGGCCTCACCCCGGACGCCGTGCGCGACCTCGCCGCGATCTGGCGGAGCCTCGACATCGACCACGTCGTGGGCTTCAACCCGCGGCAGGCCTCGCAGTTCCTCACCACGGGCGGCCTGCGCCTGATCGGGCGCAAGATCCCCTCGCCCGCGCTGGGCCTCTTCTCCGTCGACGGCATGTCGAAGCTCGTCAGCGCTTCCGTGGACTGGAGGCGCCTGCGGCACAACGTGCGCTCCGGCAGGTTCGACGCGGTCTCCGTCGCGGCGACCGACATCGCGAGCGGCGACACCATCCTCTTCTGCGCGCACGAGCCCAGCGTCGTGCCGCGCTGGTCGGTGAGCGACCCCTCTCTCGTCCCGCGACACGTGGTGCTGCGCCCGCACCACGTCCTCGCCTCCGCGGCGATCCCGGTGCTCTTCCCCCCGGTGAGGGTGTCGAGCCGCTGGTACATGGACGGAGGCATCCGCTACAACACGCCGCTCAGCCCCGCGCTGAGCCTGGGCGCGGGCGCGCTCCTGATCGTCTCCGTGCGCGCGGCCCACGAGGTCAACGTCGAGGCGCCCCCCGGCGAGTTCCCGGGCATGGGGCAGGTGATCGGCAAGCTCCTCGACTCGATGTTCCTCGACCGCGTCGCGTGGGACCTCGATCGCCTCACGCGCATCAACGACATGATCTCCGCCCTCGAGACCTCGGCCCCGGAAGCCATCCCGAAGCTCCACGACGAGCTGGTGCGCCGCGGGCGCCGCCCCTACCGCTACATCCCCTTCGCCGACGTGCGCCCGAGCTACGACCTGGGCGCGCTCGCCGCCGAGCACCTGAAGCGCGCCGCCAAGGCCTCCCGCCTGAGCTTCGCCCGCTTCCTCAAGATGCTCTTCCTCGACGACGCAGGCACCACCGGCGACGCCGCGAGCTTCCTCCTCTTCGACGGCCACTACGCCGAGGAGCTGATGCGCGCCGGCAGGGAAGACGCCGCCGCCGCCCACGCGAGCCTCGCGGCGCTGTAGGCCAGCTACATGCTCCTTCGATAGCGGCCGCCGACCTCGAAGAGGGCGTGGGAGATCTGGCCGAGGCTCGCCTCGGAGACCGTGTCCATCAGGGCGCGGAAGATGTTGCCGCCGCCGACCGCGGTCTTCTTCAAGGCCTCAAGCGCGGCGGCGCACCCGGCGGAGTGGCGCGCCTGGAAGCCGCGGAGGTTCGCGATGCAGCGGTCCTTCTCCTCGGACGAGGCGCGGCGCAGCTCGACGGCGTCGGCCTCGGCCTCGTAGTTGGCGTGCGGGTTCGTGAAGGTGTTGACGCCGATGATCGGGAGCTTGCCGCTGTGCTTGAGCTGCTCGTAGAGGAGCGACTCCTCCTGGATGCGGCTCCGCTGGTACATCAGCTCCATCGCGCCGAGGACGCCGCCGCGCTCGGTGAGGCGGTCGAACTCCTCCAGCACCGCGGCCTCGACCAGGTCGGTGAGCTGCTCCGCGATGAAGCTCCCCTGGAGCGGGTTCTCGTTGCGCGAGAGCCCGAGCTCCTTGTCGATGATCAGCTGGATCGCGAGCGCGCGCCGCACCGAGGCGTCCGTCGGCGTGGTCAGCGCCTCGTCGAAGGCGTTGGTGTGCAGCGAGTTCGCGTTGTCCTGGAGCGCGATCAGGGCCTGGAGCGTGGTGCGGATGTCGTTGAAGTCGATCTCCATCGCGTGGAGCGACCGGCCGCTGGTCTGGATGTGATACTTGAGCTTCTGGCTCCGCTCGCTCGCGCCGAAGAGCCTGTCGAGCGCCACCGCCCAGACCCGCCGCGCGACGCGGCCGATCACCGTGTACTCGGGATCGAGGCCGTTGCTGAAGAAGAAGGAGAAGCTCGGCGCGAAGTCGTCCAGCTTCATCCCTCGCGAGAGGTAGTACTGGAGATAGGTGAAGCCGTTCGCGAGCGTGAAGGCGAGCTGGGTGATCGGGTTCGCGCCCGCCTCCGCGATGTGATAGCCGCTGATGCTCACCGAGTAGTAGTTCTTCACGCCCTCCTGGATGAAGTACTCCTGGATGTCGCCCATCATCTTGAGGGCGAACTCCGTCGAGAAGATGCAGGTGTTCTGGGCCTGGTCCTCCTTGAGGATGTCGGCCTGCACCGTGCCGCGCACCTGCGAGAGCGTCGCGGAGCGGATCTTCGCCAGCTCCGCCGCGGGCACCAGCGCCTCCACGTCCTCCCACCGCGCGGTCTCGGAGGCGATCTTCCCCGACGCGAGGAGGTGCCGCCGCGCCTGCTGGCGGATCGCGGTGTTCATGAAGAAGGCCAGGATGATCGGCGCCGGCCCGTTGATGGTCATCGACACCGAGGTCTTCGGCGAGACCAGGTCGAAGCCCGCGTAGAGCTTCTCCATGTCCTCGACGGTGGCGATCGAGACACCCGACTCGCCGATCTTCCCGTAGATGTCGGGCCGCTCCGCCGGGTCCTCGCCGTACAGGGTCACGCTGTCGAACGCCGTCGAGAGCCGCACCGCGGGCTGACCGCGCGAGAGCAGGTGGAAGCGCGCGTTGGTGCGCTCCGGCGGACCCTCGCCCGCGAACATGCGCGCCGGATCCTCTCCCGTGCGCTTGAGAGGGAAGGTCCCCGCCGTGTACGGGAACGCGCCCGGCACGTTCTCGAGCGCCGCCCAGCGCACCAGATCGCCCCAGTCCTCGTAGCGGGGCAGGGCGACCTTGGGGATCTGCGTCCCCGACAGCGAGGTGGTGGTCAGCGGCGCGCGGATCTCCTGCCCGCGCACGCGATAGACGAAGTCCTTCTCCGCGTAGGTCTTCTTCGCCGCGAGCACCCCGGAGAGCACGGCCTGCCCGCGCTCGCCCAGGGCCTCGAGCGCCTCGGCCTCGGTGTCGGGGAGGTTCAACACGCGCGCCGCGTAGGCTCGCCGCGCCTGCGCCGACCAGCCCTCCACCTCCGCGCGATAGGCCCTGCACGCGTCCGCCACCTCGGAGAGATAGCGCACGCGCTTCGGAGGGATCACGCCGGGCTTGCCTCCGCCGGTGAAGTCGGAGGCGCGCACCGAGGACTCGAACCCGGCGCCCTTCTCGTGGAGCCGCGCCACGATCCGCGCGTAGAGCCTCCACACCCCGGGGTCATTGAACTGCGAGGCGATGGTGCCGACGACCGGGAGCGACTCGTCGGTGATCCCGGGATCGAAGAGCTTCCTCGAGCGCCGCACCGTCTTCCGCACGTCGCGGAGCGCGTCCTCCGAGCCCCTGCGCTCGAACTTGTTGATCGCCACGAAGTCCGCGGCGTCGAGCATGTCGATCTTCTCGAGCTGCGTGGGCGCGCCGTACTCCGCGGTCATCACGTACAGCGACACGTCCGCCACGTCGGTGATGCCCGCGTCGCCCTGGCCGATGCCCGCCGTCTCCACCACCACCAGGTCGAAGCCCGCAGCGCGGCACACGCCGACCGCCTTCAGCACCGCCCCGGAGAGCTCCGAGCGGGCCCCGCGCGTGGCGAGGCTCCGCATGTACACCCGCGGCGAGGCGAGGCTGTTCATGCGGATGCGATCGCCGAGCAGCGCGCCCCCGGTCTTCCGCTTGGTGGGATCCACGGCGATCACCGCCACGGTCCTGTCCGGGAAGTCGACGAGGAACCGCCGGACGAGCTCGTCCGTGAGCGAAGACTTCCCCGCGCCGCCGGGGCCCGTCACGCCCAGCACCGGCGCCGGCGGCCGGAGGCGCGCGGCGCGCGGCAGCACCTCGTCCCGGAGCACGGCCGTCACCGCGGGCGGCGCGAGGTCCCCCAGCTCCGCCGCGGTGATGAGCTGCGCGACCGCCAGCGGCGACGCGGGCGAGAGCGAGGACGCGGAGACCGTGGAGCGCGCGAGCGTCGAGAAGTCGCAGGCCTCGAGGATCACCTCGATCATCCCCTCGAGCCCGAGGGTGCGCCCGTCCTCGGGGCTGAAGATGCGGTCGATGCCCACCGCGTGGAGCTGCTTGATCTCCCGGGGCACGATCACCCCTCCGCCGCCCCCGAAGAGCTTCACGTGCCCCGCGCCTTTGTTCCTCAGCAGCGCGTGCATGTACGTGAAGTACTCGACGTGACCGCCCTGGTAGCTCGAGACCGCGATGCCCTGCGCGTCCTCCTGGATGGCGGCGTCCACCACCTCCTCCGCGCCGCGGTCGTGGCCCAGGTGGATCACCTCCGCGCCCCCGGCCTGGAGGAGCCTCCGCATGATGTTGATGGCTGCATCGTGCCCGTCGAACAGCGAGGCCGCGGTGACCAGGCGTATCGGGTTCTTCGGCTGATACCTCGCCATGACGCTCCGAGAACTTAGCACGGCCGTTGACCTTCGAGGTGCGAGACGCGACACCCCAGAGGTGGCCGTGACAGAGGAAGAGCTCCCAGAGCCGCCGATCTCCCTGGTGGGGATCGTGCTCTCCCCGCGCTTCCAGATCCTGGCGGGCCCGCTCGCGTCGGGCTCGTGCGTCTTCGGCTTCCTCCTCTTCCAGCTCGCGGCGCTCGCGGGCGTGCCGCGGCCCGAGCTGATCGCGCTGCTCGGCCTGGGCTTCGGCGTCTCGATCGCCTCGATCGCGGTGGTGCTCGGCGTGGTGCTCCTGGTGGCGAAGCAGACCCCGCACCGCGGCTGGGCAGGCGCCTCGATCGCCCTCGGCGCGCTCGCCTTCGTCCTGGCGGGCCCGCTGTTCCTCCTGGTGGTCGCGGGCGCGGGAGGTCATCCGTGAGCGAGACCCTCGAGCGCGAGCTGCCGCAGAGGCTGATCATCGCCGGCGACCTGAACGGCCACGCCTCGGTGCTCGAGCGCATCCTGAAGGGCCTGGGCCTGATCGCGGAGAGCGGCGGCTGGAGCGGCGGCCGCGCGGTCTTCGTCCAGATCGGCGACCTGGTGAACCGCGGCCCGGGAAGCAAGCGCGCGATGGACCTGATGCTCCGCCTGGGCCCCGAGGCGCGCGCGGCGGGCGGCGACGCGATCTGGCTCCTCGGCAACCACGAGGTCCTCACCACCCTGCGCCACGAGGCCTACGTCACCCCCGACGAGTACCTCGAGTTCGCGACGCGGGCCGAGGCGCGATCCTTCCAGCGCGCGCGCTCCACCCGGCAGCACGAGATCCTGGTCGCCTCGCGCATGGAGGAGCGCGTCCCTCCGATCGGCGGGCGCATCCTCGCGTGGGAGGAGGAGAACGTGCCGGGACGCGACGCCTTCGCGAAGGCGATGGGGCCCGAGGGCCGCTACGGCAAGAAGATCCGCGCGCTCCCCACCGCGGTGCGGATGGGCCCGCTGGTCCTCGTCCACGGCGGCATCGACGAGCGCTGGGCCGCGCGCGGGCTCGAGGGCATCGCGGGCGCGGTGAAGAAGACCTGGGCGAGCCGCCCGAAGCGCTACCTCGACCTGGATCCGGGGAACGTCCTCCGCGACGCCGACGGTCCGCTGTGGCACCGGCGCTACTGCTTCGAGCGCGGCCGCCACGCGAAGCGCGAGCTCCACACCGCCCTCGGCGCGCTCGACGCCCAGCAGATGATCGTCGGCCACACCAGGACCGACGCGGTCTCGAACGTGGAGGGTGGGCGGCCGCTCGCGCTCCACGGCGACAAGCTGATCATGACCGACGTCGGCCTCGGGGACGCGGGCGAGCCCGGCTCGGTCCTGGTGATCAAGAAGGGGAAGATCGAGGCCTGGTCCCCGGGCGGCGCCAAGGCGCACGTCGCCGAGGTCGCGCGCGCGTGACGATGGTCCTCGGGCTCCTGATCCTCGCAGCCGCCACCGGCACCAGCACCAGCAGCGTCGAGCGCTTCCTCCCCTGCGCCGCGGGCCTCACCGTGGTCTACGCGACCGAGGGCGGCGGCCGCGTCACCGAGCGGGTGCGCGGACCGGGCGGCGAGCCCAACGGGTGCGTCGTCGAGAGGACCGTCGGGCGCGAGGGCGACACCAAGCCGCGCCCCTCCACGCCCTACCTGCGCGAGCACCTGCCGATGAAGATCAGCTACGCGGGCGAGCTCGACATGCCGCTCGCGTTCCGCCCTCCGCTCCTCCGCGGTCCCCTCGAGAAGGGGCGGCGCTGGCGCTTCAACACCACCCGCTACGAGATCGAGGCCTCGGGCCTGACGCAGGCGGTGAAGGCCGGCACCTTCGCGGACTGCGTGCGCATCCGCGAGACCAGCGAGGACGGGAGCTGGACCCTCACGCGCGTCTACGCGCCGAGCGTCGGGCTGATCCTCTCCGAGGGCTCGGGCGGGAGGCTCGAGGCGCTCTCGGTGAGCGGCAAACAAAAGCCCTGAAGATCCCGCACGATCGCCCACGGGTGGCGCGTACCGGGGCTTCGTGAGACCTTCCGTTCTCGGAGTCGCCATGGGCTTCCTCTCGCGCGAGCGCGGCGCCTCGGGCGCCCGGCACGCCATCCGCTGGCCCGACGGCGCAGCGCGGAGCCTCGCCGAGGTCCTGTTCGAAGCCCCCGACGGCGCGGTCATCACCATCGCCCCCGGCAGGTACAAGGAAGCCTTCGAGGTCACGCGCCCCGTCACCATCCGCGGCGCCGGAGACCTCACCCGCTTCATGGGGCGCGGCGCGGGCCCGATCATCCGCGTGGACTCGGAGAGCGCGGGCGAGGTGCGGCTCGAGTCCCTCGCCCTCGAGGAAGGCGAGGCGGAGGAGGGCGGGGCGCTCGCCATCTCCCGCGGCCACGTCAGGCTCCACAACATCCACATCCGCTTCTCCCGCGCGTCCGGGGGCGGAGGCGGCATCGGCATCGGCGGCGGCGACGTGTATGGCGAGCGCATCCGCATCCACCACGCGGAGGCCGGGCGCGGCGGCGCGGTGCGCGTGTTCGGGCGCGGTGTCCTCAGGCTCGCGGACGCGCAGATCAGCCACACCCAGGCCGGCGTCGGCGGGGCGCTGTGCGTGGAGGACGCCGCGCGCGTGGTCCTCGAGCGCGCGACGATCGCCCGCGCGGCGGCGACGGAGCCCACGGGCGGCCAGGCGATCTTCGTCAGCGGCTCGGAGATGGGGACGCCGGTCCTGTACCTCCACCGCGTGCGGTTGAAGGACGCGCCCTTCGGGGTGCCGGTCTACAACGACCCTTCGAAGGCGGGAGACATCCGCGTGCTCGGATGCGACATGCCGCGCCTGGTCCTCGGGGCTCCACGCCTCACGGACGACGGCGAGAACGTGTGGAGGTAGGTCGGCTCTAGGCCGCCGAGCGGCGGACCCTGCTGGTGCCGCGCGCCTTGGGGGTGCGGGTGGCGCGCTGGGCGGGCTCGGGGGGGAGGTTCCAGCTCTCGATCTTCTGCTCGGCGAGGGCGAGGCGGGTCGCGAAGCTCTTCGCGCGCTCCGTCGCGGTCTCGTCACCGAGGTTGTCGAGCTCCTGGATCTCCTCCATCCACTCGTCGAGGATCTCGCCGATGCGGGTACCACCGCGGCGTACATCCATCGAGGTTGCGGTCTGGGTGGCGCGTTCGACGCGCTGCGCGAGGCGATGTGCCCGCTGGCTGAGCGCGCGAAGCTCGCGTGAAGGAATGGTGTTGGTGGCCTTGCTCATCGTTGCGCCTCCCGAAGCTTTCAAACGTCCCTGATAGTCTTCCCAACCAGACACAGGCGTCTGTTGTTCCGATCCGATCGAGCGACAACCCGAACATCGGCAGCGAAGAGCAGATCTGAAGCGGATGCCCTCTAGAGGGGGGGCTCGGAATGGCGGATCTCGCTCTTCTTCTTGGCGACGTGCTTCTTCCCCAGCATCCCGAGGACGAGCTTGGTGATGTCCGGGGGCCCGAACGGCTTCTCGAGGAAGCCGTCGGCGCCGGACTCGAGGAAGGCGCGCTGGCCGGACTTGGTGCGAATGATCCCGGACATCGCGAGGATCGGCATGTCGCCGCGCGCGAACCGGATGCGCGCGATGAGGTCCACGCCGGACATGTCGGGGAGGAGCCCGTCCACGATGATCATCCGGAGCTCGTCCCGCATCTCCCGGAACGCGGTGTAGCCCGCGACGCCGGTGAGCTCGTGGCGCACGCCGAGCATCGCTCCCGCGAGGATGCGCTGGACCGCGCGACCGAGCTGGAGGTCGTCCTCGATCAGGAGAACGGTGTTCGGCAGGTCGATCTTGGCGCCCTCTTGCGGCATCACCACGCGGGTCGGAGCGGGCTCCACGCGCCGCGGCGGAGGTGTGTTCTCCTTCCTGAGGACGCCCGCGCCGCTCTCCTTCGCGATGCGCATCATGCGCTCGATGACGTCCTCCGGAGGCTCGGAGAACTGGACGCCGTAGCCGGCGCGGTGGTGCGGCGTGCCCGGCTGGACGACACGCGCGACGGTCGCCGCGAGGGTGAGGGGGTCCGCGCCGTTCCTGACCATGAACCGGAGCTCGACCCAGGTGCCGGGCGGGAGGACCGGTGAATCCACCGCGATGAACGCGCCCCCCTTCGAGATCTCGGTGAGCTTGACCAGCCCGAGGTCGTGGGACTCGAAGAGGAGCACCGCCGCGATCTGAAGCTCGGGGAGGCGTTTGTGTTGCCGGCGATCGCCGGACGCGGGCGCGTCGCTCATCTGTACGAACTTGTGATCGGAGCGGGGCCCTGGGGGTGAAGCGGGGGGCTTTCGCTGCCCCAAGGCGAAGCGCGGTTGACCCCGCACACACGTCTCGACTTCCGCGGGACGTTCGGGCTACGCGAGCACCCTATGCGCAGAATCCTCGCCGGCCTCGCCCTCGCGCTGTGGCCCACCGTCGCCCTCGCTCAGAACGTCATCGTCACCGAGGTCGAGTTCAACCCGACCAACACCCAGAACGGTGAGTGGATCGAGCTCCAGAACGTCGGCACCGCCTCGGTCTCCCTCGGCGGGTGGTCCCTCGTGGACTACGTGGCCTCCGAGCCGGGGCGCGAGGCGACCACGCGATGGCTCTTCCCCATGACCGCCTCGATCGCCGCGGGCCGCGTCATCGTCGTCGCCAAGCAGGCGGTGGGGACGGCCTTCCTCGAGGAGCACGGGCGCCGCCCGACCTGGGAGATGATCACCGGCGCCGCCGACGATCCCATGACGCCGAACCTCATGCCGATGGGCGGCACCGATCAGATCGCGCTCAGCAACGCGAACACCGGCGACGCGGTGGTCCTCCGCGACGGCGCCGGCGTGGTGGTCAGCGGCGTCGAGTGGGGCTCCGTCGACCGCACCTTCCCGGGCACGCCGCTCCCCGTCAGGAGCGACGACCTCATGCCCGGCAGGTCGCTCACGCGCATCGCGATGACCGGGAGCTCCTCGCGGGACTTCCAGGTGACGTCGACGCCGAACCCCTTCGTCGGCTTCGGGGCCGCCGCCGCGCCGAACATCACCAGCGCCACCGCGCGGCCGCCCCACGTCACCTTCAACGACACCTTCACCGTCACGGCCTCCGTCACCGACTCGGACGGCGTCCGCCTGGTCGAGGTGTACCTGGCCACCGCCACCGCCTCCGTCGGCGACGCCGCGACGCAGTACTCGGGCTTCGCCATGACCGCGACCCGCGCGAACGGCTACCGCTTCTCCGCGCCCGTCGAGAACCTCGGACCGGGCCTGGGCTTCGGTGAGCCCGCCAGCTTCCACGAGCGCTACGTGCGCTGGTTCATCTCCGCCAACGACACCATCACCTCCACCGCCACCGACCCGCCGAACGCCGACGAGGATCGCACCAACCGGGCGTACCGCCAGAAGAACGTGATGCCCCGGATGCCGGTGAGCATCGCGGACGTCCGCGCGCAGAACCCGAACGGCGTGGCCACCTGGCTCAACCACTCCGTCCGCGTGCGCGGCGTGATCGTGGTGGCCCCGTACACCTTCAGCCGCGACAGGGGCGACTTCATGATGACCGACGCCAGCGGCCGCGGCATCGCGATCTTCGATCCGAACGGCGACATCGATCGGCTGATGACCGGCGCGGTGGTCGAGGTGCTGGGCCAGGTCGGACAGTTCAACGGCCTCACGCAGATCCAGGGCCCGGGCCTCGAGGTGAAGGACGTGGGGATGATGCAGCAGGTCCCCCAGATGACCCTGACCATCGCGCAGGTGCTGGCGATGGCGGAGAGCCTCGAGTCCACCATCGTCGAGATCAAGGACGTGAGCTTCATGGAGGCGAACCGCACCATGTGGCCCGGGATGGGCACGGGCGGGAACGTGACCATCACCGACGGCACCGGGATGATGGACCTGCGCGTCTACAGCGGCACCGACCTCTTCAACACCGCCGCCCCGCGCTACGGCTTCGACGTGAAGGGCGTGATCGGCCAGTTCGACAGCTCGAGCCCGCACACCACGGGCTACCAGATCCAGCCCCGCGGGATGGCCGACATCGTGGCCAAGCCGATGCCTCCGCCCGTCGACTCCGGCCTCCCGCCGGGCGCCGACGCCGGCCCGCGCGCCGACGCCACCACGCGCACCGACAGCGGCATCACCGTCCGCACCGACGGCGGGAGCGGCGGCAGCGAGGAGCCCGCGGAGGACAGCGGCTGCAGCTGCAGCACGCAGCAGAGCGACCCCGCGAGCGGTCTGTTCGCGATCGCCTCGGTCCTCTTCCTCGCCCTCGCGATGCGGCGCCGCCGTTAGGACTTCCCCAGCAGCGAGAGGCAGGTCTGGTGTAGCTCCTCGGGCTCGAAGGGCTTGGGGAGGATCCGGTCCGCGGCGGTGCGGTCGCCGCGGAGCTCCTCTCCATCCTCGGTGTGGCCGGTGAGGAGCACGCGCCGCGTCCTGGGCTCCTTCGAGCGGACGAAGGCGAGGAGATCGAGCCCCGTCTCGCCCGTGCCGAGTGAGTAGTCCGACACCACCAGGTCGATCGACACCGCCGCCAGGAGCTCGAGCGCACGCGCCGCCGTCTCCGCGGTGAGCACCGTGCTCCGCAGCTTGGCCAGGGTTCGCTTGAGGGCGCGGAGCATGTCGGGGTCGTCGTCCACCACCAGGATCGTCTTCGAGACCAGGTTCGGGCGGCCGCTGGCGGTGCGCTCGGGGAGGAGCGACACGCGGGTCACCTCGGGCCCGCAGACCAGGCCCAGGATCTGCGCCACCAGCACCTTCGCCCGATCCAGGGTCGAGCTCTGCCGCGCCACCACCACCGGGAGGCCGCGCTCCTCCAGCGCCCGCCGGAGCTCGAGGCGATCGGCGAGCGGCAGGCTCTGGTGCAGCACCACGCAGTCGATGCCTCCGCGCGCCACCAGCGAGAGCGCCTCGTCCGCCGCGCGAACGACGGTCACTCCGAGCTGGCTGCCGCGCAGATCGTGGGCGAGGTCCACCACGCTCTCGACAGCGACCAGCAACACCTGACGAAAGCCTGCCCCCGGGCTCATCGAACCCTCGATGCTACACGGCCCCGCGCGCCCCCGCGACCTCGCGGGCCACCCGAGGACGGATTGTCCGGCACCGCTCGCTACTCTGGGCAACTCTCGATCGCACCGAGCGCCGCTTGTGTCATGCCGTACGCTTCGCCGGGGGCCTTGCCCCACACCAGCGCGTTGGTCTCGTTCTCCACCATCTGATCGAGCGCCACCTTGTATGCGCTCGGGAGCCACTTGCAGATCTTGAGGGGGTCCTTGGGCTCCGCGCCGAGCACGACCCCGAAGGTGTTGAGGTAGGCGACCAGGCCGTTGTTGTAGAAGCGCCCGTCGTTCTCGTAGTTGGTGATCTTGGTGCAGCTCTTCTCGTCCACGCCCTGCGCGCTGACGCGGCACTCGTAGTTGGTGCGCCAGCCGTTCGACGCGTCGTCGCCGCTGCTCGAGTTGCGCGCGGAGATGTCCGGGAGCCCGTCCGATCCCAGGACCGTGTGGTGCCTCGCCGACTCCTTCCCATACAGAAGAAGCCACGCGCGCGCGGGCTCGTGGTCGTAGAAGGAGGCGACGCGCAGCACCCACTCGAGGAAGCCGGGGAGCATCCAGGCCTGGTCGCTGAAGCACTTGCCGGTCGTCTTCGGGTCCGACTTGCCGCTGCCGAGGAGGAAGCAGGTGTGGCCGTCGAGCAGCGCGGTGCCCCGCATGAACTCGAAGTAGGAGAGGGCGACCTTCTCGTACCGCTTGGTCTTCGCGTCGCCCCCGATGCGGCCGAACTCGGCGGCGTTCATGATCTGCTCCAGGTACTGGTAGGTCATGCGCGCCGCGGAGAGCTCCTGCCACTCCCCGGGGGTCTTCGCCGGCGGGTCGAGGTACTTCACGATCGCGCTCGACCCGCCCTGGTCGAAGAAGTCCGTGAAGCGCCTGTCCGCGGTGAGCACGTACGCGAGCTTGTGGACCTTGTTGTAGCTGTAGTCGCCCGGGCAGCGGTCCACGCGGTGGTTCAGGCCCTCGCGCCAGGGCCCCTCGTAGCCCTCGCCGCCGCCGTAGCAGGGCGACATGCCCGCGAAGTTGTACTTCTCCTGCACCTCGGGGTCGGGGCGGAAGCTGACCGTCTCCGCCATGGTCATCGCCTCCCCGAGGGCGAAGTCGTGGACGAAGGCGGGGTCCGCGGTGCGCAGGAACTCCTCGAGCTCGGCGAGGCTCCAGTCCCAGTAGTTGCAGTCGCCGCCGGGGAAGTAGCCGCTCTCGAAGGCGTCGCAGTTGCCGTCCAGATAACAGGCCTGCCGGGGCATGTCGGGCCAGATCTGGGTGCCGGTGATCTTGAACTTCCTCAGGTACTCGACCGTCCGCGCGTGCATGGTGTCGACGTCCCTGTCGAACTTGGCGTGCGCGGAGCGGAGGGGCTTGGTGGGGAGGGGCGGGCGCACCCGGGTCGAGTTCAGGTACGCCATGGTCGGCACGCCGATCAGCGGGCGCGCGGCGTGGGCGTAGGCCTGGTTGCCCCTGTCGACGAGCGCCTCCGGGCCCTTCGGCGCGCCGAACGCCAGCACCGCGCGGGACCAGATCCCGCGCGCGCCGCCGACGAAGAGCTCCTCGCTCTGCCAGTCCACCTCGAGGGTCTTCGCCTTCGGGTCGTAGCGCAGCGCCTGCGGATCCCGCGGGCCCATGTACGCGATGGTGGCCAGGGCGAAGCCGCTCTTGCCCTCGACGGCGAGCAGCGGCGCGTCCGCGTAGGTGCCGATCTCCAGGTCCTTGCCGCCCTGCCTCACGCTGGAGACCACCAGCGGCCGATCGGGCGCGCGCTTGTCCTGCTGCACCGCCACCACTCCGCCGGCGGCGCCGAGCTGGTGCACCTTCTTGGCGGCGCGCGCCACGATCGCCGGCGCGTCGCCGACGTCGACGGGGATGCGCATCAGCACCCGCTCGCTCGCCTGGCGGTTGGTGGCCCCCGACGGCGCGTCGCTCTCGAGCTTGCCGTGATAGTAGGTGTGGTCCACCAGCACGCTCGCCGAGCCCGCGTAGAAGCTGAAGCGCACGGTGTAGCGGAAGATCGGGCCCTCACCGGCGATCGCGTAGGTCCCCTTCACCGCGAGCGTCGCCACGGTGGGGCCCTTCCTCTCGAGCTCGAAGCTCGCCACCTTGCCATGGATGGGGCTCGCCACCCGGCCTTGCCGCTCGACGAGCAGCCCCACCTCGGGCGCGCTCGGGACGTCGGAGAGCGTGGTCCAGCCCGCGCCGTTCTTGATCTCCACCTTCGAGAGGCCGTTGAACCAGTCGCGGCGGACGGTGAAGCGCGCGGCGCCGGTGTCCACCACCACCGCCTTGTCGGACTCCTGGACGCTGACCATCGGCGTGCGCGTGTCGTACGCGCCGGGGTCGTGGCGGAGCGCGAGGATCGAGCGCGCCTTGGGAGCGAGGTCCGCGAGGACGAAGAAGTACGCCCAGCGGATGGGCGCGTTGCAGTCTCCCGGAGGCGCGCCCCAGCGGGAGAGGACCTCTCCCTGCGTGGGGAGGCGCTTGCCGTCGCGGGTGGTGGCGTAGAAGCCGGTCAAGGAGCGGACGCCCGCGCCGCGCTCGAAGGCCATGGGGAAGCCGGCGACGGGCGGGCTCCGCTGAAAGCCGGTGTCCTCCTCGACGGCGACGGGCTGCGTGAAGGTCCCGTTCCAGCGCGGGCACGTGTCCGCGGGGACGGGCTTCGGCGCGACGCCGATCTTGAAGGTCTCCGCCGCGGGAGGATCCTTCGGCACCGAGGAGGCCTTCTCGGGCGCGGGCGCCTCCGCGGTGGCCGCCGACGACTGGGTGGCGGGCTTCGAGGCGCTGTTGTTGCTGTTGTTGGAGGCGCACGCCGCGAAGGCGAGGGTGGTGACCAGGTAGCGCTTCATGCGCCGGGCCCTCCCACCACGATCTCGGGGACGCGGATGGTCGGCTCGCCGTCCGCGATCGGGACATCCTGCCCGTCCTTCCCGCAGGTGCCGATGCCGAAGCCGAGGTCCGAGCCCACGCGATCGATCGCTTGCAAGACGTCTTGCGTGTTGCCGGTGAGGGTGGCGCCGCGGACCGGCTCCGCGAGCGCGCCGCCCCGGATGGCCCAGGCCTCCGCGACCTCGAACACGAAGTGGCCGGTCACGGTGTCGACCTCGCCGCCGCCCATGCGGGTGACGTAGAGGCCCGAGGGGGTGTCTCTCAGGATGGCGCCGGGGTCGTCGGTGCCGGGCGCGATGAGGGTGTTGGTCATCCGCACGATCGGGCGGCTCCGGAAGGACTCGCGGCGGCCTTTCCCCGTCGAGCGGGCGCCGGCGCGCATCGCGGTGCGCTCGTCGAGGAGGAAGCCCCGGAGGACGCCGCGGTCGATGAGGAGCGTGCGCTCTGCGGGGGCGCCCTCGTCGTCGATCGGGAAGCTCCCGTTTCGCCCGGTGAGGGTGGCGTCGTCCACGACGGTGATCTTGTCGCAGGCGATCTTCTCGCCCAGGCGATCGGCGAACACGCTCATCCCGTCCTGGATGATGTCGGCCTCGAGGGGGTGGCCGACCGCCTCGTGCACGAAGGTCCCGCCGGCCTCCGCGGCGAGGATCACCGGCATCACGCCCGCCGGGGCAGGGCGGGCGCGGAGCATGCGGACGGCGCGCTCCGCGGCCTGGCGCGCGGTCTTCTCCACCATCTCGGGGTCGAGGAGCTCGAAGCCTCCGGTGCCGCCGGCGGCCTCGAAGCTCGACTCCGCGAGGGTGCCGTCGCGCGCGATGGCCTCGACCAGCACCACCGCCCTGGCGATGCGCGCGCCGCGGCGCCTCCCGTCGCTCCCCGCCACGGAGATGTCGCGGACGCCGTCTCTCAGCAGGACGCGGACCTCCTTCACCTCGTGGCTCACCCCCCGCGCGACGCGGTCGGCGAGGAGGGCCAGGTCGATGCGCTCCTGGGGCGAGATGCTGCCGGGCTCCCGGGTGACCCGGGTCTCCTCCCAGGTCGGGCGGGAGGGCGCCGCGGGCTTGCCGAGGACGGCCGGGCCCAGCGCGGCGGCGGCGAGGTCCTCGGCGAGGGCGAGGGCGGCCTCCCCGCCGAGCGCGGTGGTGGTGGCCAGGCGCGTGTCGCCGGACTCGGTCAGCACCCGGAGGGCGAGGCCCCTGTCGACGCGGCGCGTGACGCTCTCGACGGCGCGGCCCTCGACCACCACCGCGGTCCGCGATGCGTCCTCCGCGAAGAGATCGGCATAGGCGCCACCCACCGCGAGCACTCGGGAAAGGGCATCGCCCGGATCGAATTCGAACAGCCGCATGAGCGAGGGAGTCTGTCACGACCCCGTAGGCCCCCCAAGGCCGCTTTCTTGACTAACAGCAGCCCTCACCTAGAATCGGACCCCACATGCGGGTGGCGATCTGCGTTTGCTTCGGCCTCTCCGCCTTCGCGTGTGCTTCAACCTCCCAGACCGAGCTGGAGATGTCCAAGCTCCGGCGCGACGTGCGGAAGCTCGAGACCGATCTCGAAGAGGCGCGCGCGCGCGTGGAGGCCCTCGAGGGCAAGGTCACGCTGCTCTCGCTGCGCCCGAAGGGGAGCGACTTCCCCGCGCCCGCGCCGATGGCGAAGGGCGAGGGCGGCCGCGAGGGGCTCCCGGCGCTGCCCGTGGTGCGCCTCGGCGGGAACGCGGCGAAGGGCGCTTCGCGGCAAGACGTGGAGGACGAGGGCGCCTTCGACGACGGCGGCGCGCCCATCCTCATCCAGGTCGGCCCCGAGGCCGAGGACGGACGCCTCCCCGTCGATCACGAGGTGCTGAGGAAGTCGGACCCGGTGCTGTCCGCGTCGAGGCCGCCCTCGAGCTCCGCCGAGCCCGCTCCGGCGCCCCCCGCGAAGAAGTCAAAGATCGACGCGGCGGCGATCGAGTACCAGGTCGCGCTCTCCACGCTCCGCGAGCAGAAGAACCCGTCGCGCGCGAGGGAGATGCTCGAGGGATTCAAGACCAAGTACCCGCAGCACGATCTCTCGGACAACGCCGCCTACTGGCTGGCGGAGTGCAGCTTCGCGGCTCGCGAATACGCGCGCGCGGCCGAGGAGTTTCAGCGGGTCATCGATGAGTTTCCGAGGTCGGACAAGGTCCCGGACGCCCTTCTCCGCATCGCCATGAGCTATCAGGCGATCGGCAGGACGGAAGAGGCGGGCGAGACCTTCCGGCGGATCACGAACGGCTATCCTCGGAGCGAGGCGGCTGCGGAGGCGCAGCGCGCGATCGCCGAGCTGGATAGCCGGGAGCCGAGGTAGCGAAGATGAACGAGAAGAGAACCTTCAAGCTGGTGTCGACCTTCTCGGCAGCGGCCCTCCTCACCCTCACCCTGGGGGCGCCCCGCGCGCACGCGCAGGAGGACGAGGGCCCTGCGGGCGGCGGCGAGGCGGCGGAGGCCCCGGAGGGCGACGCCGAGGCGCCCGCGGCCCCCGAGGGCAAGGCGCCGAAGCCTGCGCTCCCGCGGGTCGGCGGCGAGGCGACGGAGGGCGGCGCGCAGCCGCAGGTCTCCGAGATCCACTCGGTCAACCAGGGCGACACGCTGTGGGACCTGTGCAGCAAGTACCTGAACAGCCCGTGGTACTGGCCGAAGATCTGGAGCTACAACCCGCAGATCACCAACCCGCACTGGATCTATCCGGGCAACGAGCTCCGCTTCTACCCGAGCGACGAGAACCTCCCGACCAACGTCGAGGTCTCGGCGGCCATGACCGCGCCGCAGCAGGGTGAGGACCTCGACATCCCGGAGAGCCTCGACGTCGAGGATCTGGTGCGCTCGGTCGGCAACGTCACCGTCGGCATCGGGCAGCAGGACAGCGTGTACTCGGCGCACATGGGCTTCGTGACGCAGCAGGAGCACGCGGTCGCGGGGCAGATCCAGAGCTCGCAGGTCGAGTCGCAGCTCCTGATGGACTTCGATCGGGCCTACGTGAAGCTGAAGAGCGCCGCCAAGAAGGGCGAGAACTACGCGGTCTACCGGACCATGAAGCAGATCGAGCACCCGATCACCGGCGAGCCCTACGGCTACGCGGTCGAGATCATCGGCGGCGTCACGGTGATCGACACCAGCCCGCAGGTGGCGACGGTCGAGATCGCGCAGGCGTACCGCCCGATCGAGCGCGGCGACTTCGTGGGCCCGTGGCCGGAGAACGTGGGGACCCGCGTGCGCCCGGTGCCGAACGAGGTGGACGCGCAGGGCTACATCATCGAGACCGTCGAGACCGCGGTGTCCGAGATCGGCGAGTACCACATGGTGTTCATCGATCGGGGCCGCACCCACGGCGTGCAGATCGGGAACATGTTCACGGTCCTCTTGCGCGGCGACGGCTTCACGCAGGAGTCCTCCGGCCTCCCCAACGAGGAGGTCGCGCGCCTGATGGTCATCGACGTGGCGGACAAGACCAGCACGGCGATGGTCGTCCAGACCTCCCGCGAGGTCGCGGTGGGCGACAAGGTCGAGATGCGGAAGGCGCTCTAGGAGACTTGCTCCCAGCGAAGCGTGACAGAATGGCCGACTCTGGGCGCTTCGGTCGCCGGCAAGGGCCTGCAGTCGACAGGTGCTAGCCGACAGCAAGATCGGGCTGCGCCGGACCCCGCGATCCGAGACTGTCGACTGCGAGCTGTGAACTGTCGACGCGAGGCTGCGCCAGCGCGGAGTCCGGGCTGAGCTCGAGCGTTTGAGGCGCAGCCGCGCTAGGAGACTTGCTCCGATCTCTTCCGGAAATCATTCGTCTCCCGTGTTTGCTTGACCTCCCCGCGGCGGGGGCCGCGCCATGCAACGGTGCGCCTCGAAGCGGGTGACTCCGGCTGGCCTGCCGTCCTCTCCGAGCTCGCCGATCCGCCTTCCTCCGTCTCCGTCAGCGGAGCGTGGCCCCTCGAGGGCCCGGCGATCGCGATCGTGGGGGCGCGGCGCGCGTCCGAGGCGGGGCTCCGGTTCGCGCGCAGGCTCGCGCGCGGGCTGGCGGAGGAAGGGGTGATCGTGGTCAGCGGCGGCGCGCTCGGGGTGGACGCGGCGGCGCACGAGGGCGCGCTCGACGGGGGAGGGCGCACGCTGGTGGTGCTGCCGACGGGGCTCGACGCGCCGTATCCCGCGCGGAACCGGAAGCTGTTCGGGCGCGTGCTCGACGCGGGCGGGACGTGGCTCTCGGAGGAGGAGGGCGGCGGGCCCGTGGGGAAGGCGAGCTTCCTCCGGAGAAACCGCATCGTCGCGGCGCTGGCGGGCG
>JADMIO011053124.1_pt1 | contig 26177 bp, 18 predicted proteins | sample 8958161 | NCBI WGS metagenome assembly JADMIO01 (sample SAMN16585339, study PRJNA669376) | soil metagenome | isolation source: Crop rotation soil | place: USA: Cullars Rotation, Alabama | collected 2011 | reverse complement strand
GCGACAACTTGTCCACGTGGAATTCTAAGCTTAGGATCCCAATGTGCTGGAAAGACCATCGCGGCCACCGGCCGGCTGTCGTCGACCGACCCCAACCTGCAGAACATCCCGATCCGCACCGAGGAGGGTCGCCGCATCCGCGAGGGCTTCGTCGTCGGCAAGGGCTACGACTGCCTGATGACCGCCGACTACAGCCAGATCGAGATGCGGATCATGGCCCACCTGTCCGAGGACGCCGGGCTGATCGAGGCCTTCAGGTCCGGGCAGGACTTCCACTCGATCACCGCGTCCCGGGTCTTCCAGGTGCCGGCCGACGACGTGACGCCGGGTCAGCGGGCGAAGATCAAGGCGATGAACTACGGCCTGGCCTACGGGCTGTCGGCGTTCGGGCTGGGTGCCCAGCTGCGGATCGACCCGAGCGAGGCGCGCGGGCTGATGGACGAGTACTTCGAGACCTTCGGCGGCGTCCGCGACTACCTCGCCGGGGTCGTCGACGAGGCGCGGCGCACGGGCTTCACCGAGACCCTGTGGGGTCGACGGCGCTACCTGCCCGACCTCAGCAGCGACATCCGCCAGCGCCGCGAGATGGCCGAGCGGATGGCGCTCAACGCACCGATCCAGGGCTCGGCCGCCGACCTGATCAAGGTGGCGATGCTCCACGTCGACAGCGCGATCCGTGCCGCGGGTCTCGGATCCCGGATGTTGCTGCAGGTGCACGACGAGCTCGTGTTCGAGGTGGCGGAGGGGGAGCGCGACGCGCTCGAGGAGGTCGTCCGTCGCGAGATGGGTGCGGCCGCCGACCTCGCCGTCCCGCTCGACGTCTCCGTCGGCACGGGCCGGTCCTGGCACGACGCCGCCCACTGACGGCGTGCGCGGTGCGCCCTAGCCGGCCGGGAAGGGCTCGGCCACGCCCGTCACCGGCGCGTCCTTGCTGCGCTCGTGGGCGACCAGCAGAACCAGCACCAGCACGGCGTCGACCGTGATCACGACGGTCAGCAGGCCCGCGATGGAGTGCACCGTGAGCCCGAGCCCGATGATCGCGGCCAGGGCCAGCCAGGTGAGGTAGACGCTGCGCTGGCCACCGCGGGCGAGCAGGGCGTAGACCAGCATCATCAGGCAGGCCAAGAGGGTCCCGAGCACGGCGAAGATCCACAGCCGCGAGCGCACGTCGTCGTACTCCGACCCGCCGACGAAGATCAGCGCGAGCCCGGGCAGCACGGCCGTGGCCAGCGTCGCGCATGCGCCGAGGACGACGACGGCGCCCACCGCCAGCACGAACGTGCGCGGACTCTCGCCGGACGCCATCGAGGGGAAGGCCACCACCGAGACGAACTGCGGGAGGAAGAGCACGGCCTTGGCCAGGATCAGCCCCGCTGCGTAGAGGCCGGCGTCGTGGGAGTCGAGGGTGTGCCGGGCGACGATCAGGTCGACGTTGCTGACGGCGAAGAAGGCCAGCAGAGCCTGGGAGTTGTGGACCATCTCCATCACCAGCGACCGCAGGCCCTCGCGCTCGACGCCCGGGCGGAGGTGGCGGTGGCGGAGGGCGTGCAGCCCGACGGCGACCGGCACGACCATGGTGATCGCGACGGCGATGGCCCCCCAGCGAGGCTCGGGCCGCCACACCATCAGCCCGATACCCACGACCAGGCGCGGCGCGCCGATGAAGATCTGGACCGCCGAGAGGGCACCCCAGCGACGCTCACCCTGGAGGATGCCGCTCAGGCCGCCGACCACCGTGAGGGGGACGGCGGAGAGGCCGAGCATCGCCGCCATCAGCAGGTCGTCGAGCTGGAGGGTGACGTTGATCAGCGGCGTCAGCACCAGCAGGACGACGCCCAGGGCGATGGAGCTGACCAGGGTCAGCCGGACCAGGTGCGGCTCGACGTCATCGAGGTCGTGCTCGCCGGAGGAGAGACGCCGGGCCGCCGTGGCCTGCAGGCCGAGGGCGCCGACGTTGACGACGAGCAGGAGGTTCATCCAGGCGGCGAGCGCGCCGTAGTCCGTGGGCCCGAGGATGTGGGCCGAGGCGATCGTGAAGCCGTAGGTCGTGACGTTGAGGACCAGCATCGCGAGCGCGACGCCGCCGCCACCCTTGAGCTTCGCGGCAGCGTCGGACGACCCCGCTGCCGATGACATGGGCGGCAGCCTAGACCAGCGCTGACCGGCCGCCGGCGCCGGTCGAGAGGCACCGCACCCGCACCGTTCCACCGGTCAGTACGGGTCTTCTGCGAGGTCGTGGCCGAGCAGCCGGGCCGCTCTGCGCAGGCGCAGCCGGAGCAGCACCTTGACCACGAGATTGCGGGTCCACCACGGCACCTCGCGGAACGGACGGAGACGGTCGACATACGTCGGGCGACGCACCTCGAGCCGGGCCAGCGAGCCGGTCCGGCCGACGTACGCGAGGCGTCGTGAGAACGGCAGCGTGCGCAGCAACGCGGTCGTCACGCCCAGCGACGAGAAGGCGTCGTGCACGAGGACGACCCCGCCCTCCGGGACCCGGTCGGCCCACCGGAGGTCGTCGCGGACGGTCCAGTGGTCGTGCTTGCCGTCGACGTAGACCAGCCCGGCCTGGCCGCGGTACGACGTGCGGGCTGCGCGCGAGGTAGTGGGGAGGACCTCGACCCGGTCACGCACACCGGCGGTGGAGAGGTTCTCCTCGAGCCGGGCGCGGGTGTCCGGGCCGCCGTAGCGCCAGTCCGCGGGGAAGGGGTCGACCGCCACGAGGCGGCCGCCGTCCGGGAGCGCCGCGGCGAGGACCAGCGTCGAGCGGCCCTGATGGCTGCCGATCTCGACCACCGTGCTCCCGGGAGCCAGCGCGCGCACCGCGTCGAACAGCACGACCGCCTGCGCGCGCGTCAGCCATCCCTCGATCGGCTCCGCATGGGTCCACACGTCCGCGAAGGCCGAGCCGGGCTCGTCCACCGGCCCCTCCTTCGTCGTCGCTAGGCTGATCGGCGGCCAGGATAGGGGCGATCGGAGGACGGATGGCCCGCACGCGGGGGGTGCTGCTCGGCCTGTGGCCGCTGGCCCTGTCGCTGGTGCTGCTCGCCCCGCTCCGGCACCCGGGCCACCTGCTCGCGCGGGATCTCGTCTTCGTCCCGCACGAACCGCTCACCGATGCCGCCCTGGGGCTCGGCGGGAGCGCTCCCCGGGCCGTGCCGCTCGACACGGTGGTCGCCGTCCTCACGACCGTCGTCGACGGTGGTGTCCTCGGCCGGGTCCTGCTCGTGCTCACGCTGGCTCTGGCCGGCTGGGGCGTCCTGCGCCTCACGGCGACGCTGGGTACGACGGCCCGGCTGGCCGCCTCGGGCTTCGCGGTCTGGAACCCGTTCGTGGTCGAGCGGATGGCCCTCGGCCAGTGGGCCCTGGTCCTGGCCTACGCCGCGCTGCCGTGGGTCCTGCTCGCGTCCGCGACCCACCGGCGTACCGGCTCGCGACGGGCGTTCGCCGCGGCGGTGCTCTGGTCGGCACTCGCATCCCTGACCCCGACCGGCGGGCTGTTCGCCGTGGCCGGAGTCGTCGCCGGCGGCGCCACCGCACGTCTCCGCTCATGGTGGCTGGTCCTGGTCGTGGCGCTGCTCCAGCTGCCCTGGGTGGTGCCGTCCCTCGTCGGCGGAGCCGGGCGCACCTCCGACCCGGCGGGCGTCGCCGTGTTCGCCCCCGGCTCGGACTCGACCGGGCACCCGGCGCTGGCGCTGCTCGGGCTCGGCGGGATCTGGGACGGCCTGAGCGTGCCAGAGTCGCGCCACACGCCGTTGGCCCTGGTGGCCGTCGCCCTCGTCGCGGTCTCCGTCGTGGTCGGCGCACGCCGATGGTCGGCGGCCGCCCCGGACCTCTCCCTGCGCCTCGGGGTGCTCGGGGCCCTCGGTCTGCTGCTGGCGCTGGCCCTGACCACCGGACCCGGCCAGGACGTGCTCCGCCATGCCGTGACGTCGGTCCCGGGGGCGGGGTTGCTCCGCGACGGCCAGAAGCTCCTCGCGCCGTTCGTGCTGCTGGTCGCGTGCCTGTTCGGGGCCGCCGTCGACGTGGTCGCGCGGGCGTTGAGCCGGTTCGGCCCCGAGGTCGTGGTCTCGGTCGGCCTGCTGCTGGTGCTGGTCCCCGTCGCGCTCGTGCCCGACGGGGCCGGCGCGGTCTGGCGCACGGTGCAGCCGGTCCGGTTCCCGGCGGCGCTCGACCGGGCCGCGTCCGCCGTCGACGACGGACCTGCGGGTCGCGCCCTGGTGACCCTGCCCTGGCGCTCCTACCGGAACTTCGCCTGGGCCACGGGCTACCCGTCGTCCGACCCGCTGGTCCGGATGGTCGACCGGCCCGTCATCACCTCCGACGACCTGGCCGTCGGCGACCGCGTCGTCCGCGGCGAGAGCGCCACCGACGCCGAGGTCGGTGCCGCGCTCGAGCGCGGACGACCGGCCGAGGTGCTGCCGCGCCTCGGCGTGGGCTGGGTGGTGGTGTACGCCGACGACCCCGCCGCAGGCAAGGTCGACGTCACCGGCTTGCGCCGGGTCCTCGCGACCCCCGAGCTCAGCCTGTACGCCGTGCCGGCCGCGGAGGCGATGCCGTCGCCTGCGACCTGGCGTCGCGTGACGGTCGTCGGCGGCGACCTGGCGGCGCTCCTCGCGGTGCTCGGCGCCCTCGGGCTCGCGCTCACCGGGACGCGGTCGCGTGGCGGCGGTGACCCGGCGGCCCGGTGCTAGAGTCGCCTCACTCGTCCGAGAAGGAGCCCCAGATGTCGATCATCACCTCTGTGCTCGTGCCCGCGTTGGTGGGTGTGGTGCTGGCCGGTGGTGCGTCGTTCGGGCTGGTCTACTCGCAGACGAAGGCGCCGAGCACCAACCCCGCCAACGCGCCGATCCTGACCTACGGTCAGCCCGCGACCTGATCCGCGACGCGAGCGCGCAGCAGCGTCTCGACGTCCGCAGCGGCCCGATCCCAGTCGAACGACAACGCCCAGCCTCGGCAGGCCCGTGACAGCCGGCTGCGCAGCTCGTCGTCGGTGAGCAGGCAGGCCACCGCGTCCTCGAGCCCGGCCGGCGAGTCCACCAGTAGGCCGGTCTCACCGTCGCGAACCGACTCTGCGACGCCGCCGGCCGACCGGTAGGCGACGGTCGGGGTGCCTTGCAGGGCCGCCTCGACCACGGCCAGCCCCCACCCTTCGCGCACCGACGGCAGCAGCATCGCTGTCGACGAGGCCAGCAGCCGGTCGCGCTCGTCGGCATCGACCCTCCCGACCAGCTCGACCAGGTCGCCGGCACCTCTGGCGGCGACGTAGCGCCGCAGCTCCGGCTCCCACCACCCGGTCCCGACGACCACCAGCCGCAGACCGGGGTGGCTTGGCGCGAGCGCGACCACGACGTCGACGGCCTGCTCGATCCGTTTGTGGGGGACGAGCCGGCTCAACGTGCACACGGTCAGCGGCGAGCGGGCCACCGGCTGCACCGGTCGTCGTTCGGCGCCGTTCGGCACGACGTGCACGGCGGCGGCGCGGACGCCGAGCGCGACCAGGTCGTCGGCGGTGGCCTGCGAGACGGTGAGGAAAGGCAGGGCCCGGTAGGCGCGGATGGTGCTGCGCTCGATCAGCCAGCCGACGCGGCCACGCCAGCCGGGGTAGATCATCCGCCACTGCTCGCGGTGGAGGTGGTGGACGAGCGGGACCGTCCTCCGGCGTCGCAGGAGACCGAGCCCGAAGGGGATGCCGTTGACCACCTCGACGACCGCGTCGCTCCGCCGACCGCGGCCGAGGACCGCCCATGCCAGGCCGCGCGGGTAGACCGTGAGCCGGCGACCGCGCCGTTGGAAGCGCACGCCGCGGCGTACCTCGTCGCCGGCCGCACCGTCGTACGCCGCGCAGCGGATCGTCACGTCGTGCCCGCGGGCGGCGAGGCGTTCGGCGACGTGCTCGATGTACTCCTCGGAGCCGCCGCCATCGGGGTGCCCGGTGTCGCGCCACGAGAGGAACGCGATCCTCACGACGACCCCGTCGTCAGGTGGATGCCGGCCTCGCGGGCGATCTCGGTGCACAGCGGCATGTCGAGACCCGGCAGCTGCCGGACCGAGAGCCCGACCGCGGTCAACGCCGAGGTCGAGTCGTCGAGGCTCAGCAGCGCGGGTCGGCTGTTCTGGTCGCGGTCGAAGTAGACCGACGGGAGGTAGCCGACCTGTCCTCCCGGCGTGGCCACGAACTGGTAGAAGCCGATCCCGATCTGGTTGCGGATCCCGAGGCGGACGCTGCCGGTGGTGGGCAGGTCGAACCACGGGGTGCGGGCGTAGGCGCCGCCGTAGCGGGTCACGAAGCGCAGCTGCTGGCGGTGGTTGACCTCGAGGCTCACGCTCTGCGGGTCGGTCCCCGTGACCGTGAGCAGGGTCGCGCGGCCGGCGTGGAGACGCGTGCGGGTCGCGGTCAGCTCCAGGACCCGGTCGCGCTCCTGCACGGGGATCCACGGCTGGTACCGGTCACCGGTGTTGAGGTAGAGCGCCTCGCAGTTGCCGCGGATGGCGAGGTCGTCGGTGCCCCCGCCGGTGGGGAGCCCGTCGACCTGCGAGACCAGCCGTCCCTGCGCCGTGGGGCTGACGTCGTGCTGCCAGGTGAGGTAGCGCTCGAGGGAGTCGCCCCGGTGGGCGAACGCCTCCATGGTGGTGCCGATCGACATCTGGGCGACCAGGGAGAAGACGGCACCGACCGCGAGCACGGCCAGGACGGGGGGGCGCCACGCCCGGTGCCGGCGTACCAGACCGACCAGGAGAGCCGTGGTGATCGCACCTCCGAGGACCAGTGCGGGCACGAACTCGCTGGCGTAGCGGGCCGCGTAGTAGCCGTAGCCCATGACGCCGCCGGTGACGACGACCGAGACGAGGAGCGGCAGGCGGAGCAGCGCGAGTGCGCGTCGGGCCCTCGGTCGGGCGACCGCGACGAGCGAGACCAGGAACATCACCATCAGCAGCGGCATGAACGCCGTGACGCTGCCGGTCCGGTAGCTCTGGTCGACGAACGCGCCGCCGTACGCCGGAGCCGCGTGCGCGGGCAGGGTCACGAACGGGAAGTAGTCGACGAACCGGATGCCGTTCGGACGCAGGTAGGCCATGAACGACGTCGTGAAGAACTGAGGCCCGGTCAGCCCGCCGCCGTTGGCGGCCAGGGCCTCGCGACGGTGCTCGTTCAACGCGGTCCAGACCTGGTCCTGTAGGGGGAAGATGTAGACGGTCCCGAACTTGTACTCGTTGAGCGCGATCGACAGCACGAGCGGGACGGCGCCCGCGAGGAGCACCCGCCACCAGAGCGGCTCGACCCCGGCCCGACCGGGTCGGAACCGCCACCACAGACCCAGCGCGATGGCAGCCAGCGAGAGGGCCCAGCCCTCGGTCGCGCGCGAGCCGACGCTGAGCAGCGCGAACACGAACAGCCACCAGGTCGCGTGCCGGGTCGGCTCGGCGAGCAGCCGGACCAGCCAGTAGAGGCCGCCCATGACCGAGGCCACGGCCCAGACGTAGGCCTCGTGGTACACCCACGTCTGGCCGGCGTCGAAGGTGAGGAAGGTGCCGCCGGTCGCGGCGGCGAGGAAGAGCGCGACCACGGCGCCCGTGCCGGCGGTGACGTCCTCGAAGCCGCTCAGCCGGGGGAGGAGGAACCACACCAGCTTGGTCACCATCACCGCGAAGACCACCCACGCGAGCAGCATCGACAGCAACGTCAGCTTGCCGTCGTATTCGTGGGTGGTGAGCAGCACCGGCATCCGCAGGATGGCGGGCCACGGCGGGAAGTACATGAACGTCTTGCCGTCGTGGACGAACCCCTCGATCCCGAGGCTGTCGGTCGGGACGTCGAGGTGCCCGTCCAGGATGGCCCGCGCCTGCTGGTCGTAGAACGTCGAGAACAGGCCGCTCTGCAGGGTGGTCCGGGTCAGGCTCGCCCGGTAGTCGAAGAGCGTGAGCAGGTAGGCGAGTCCGCCGAGGAAGAGTCCTGCCGTCGTGGCGACGAGTCGGTTGCGCTCCGTGCCAGGTGCAGGGATCACATCACTTCCAGGCGATACAGGAACTGGTACCCGAACAGCCGGGGCCAGACCCGCGTCGCCACCCGGTCGGTGCGTGCGGCACCCGACGCGAGCCGCTCGCGCACCCGGGACCCGCCCGCGGCGAGCATGTCGAACGGCGTGCCGACGGTCGCGCGGTCGGTGATCCGCAGACCGCAGTTGCCGATCAGGGCCTCGATCGAGTCGCGGGTGAAGAAGCGCAGGTGGCCCCGGTCGAGCGGGCCGCGCTGGTCGTAGTCGAACTTGCCGAGCGCCGTCCGGCCGCGCGGGTACCAGTGCCCGAAGTTCGGCACCGACACCAGCACCTCGCCACCGGGGCGCAGGGCTCCGGCCAGGTCGCTCAGCAACGAGTGCGGCTCGACGACGTGCTCGAGGATGTCGCCCGCGACGACCACGTCGAACGCCCCGGCCAAGGCATGGGGGAGCGGCTCGTTCAGGTCGGCCTCGATGAACGCGTCGACGCGCTGCGCGACGCCGTCCAGCTTCTGCCGGTCGAGGCCGGTGACGTGGTGGCCGCGCTGCCGGGCGAGGTCGGCGAACCGGCCGTCGAAGCACCCGGCGTCCAGCACCCGCGCCGCGGGGCGCTCGCACAGCCAGCGCAGCAGCACGGCGTGCGAGCCGTACTCCTCCTTCAGCGCGTACGTGTCGGTCTCGGTCGAGGAGATCCCACCGCCGAAGCCGCGGGCGTTCGCCCAGTGCCGCACCACGTCGACCGACACGTCGCGGGCGTAGGACATGCCGTTGACGTAGCAGATCTCGTCGCCGTAGTACGTCGGGATCGGCACCTCGACGATCCGCTTCTCTGCCGCCAGGAGGCCCAGGATGATCTCGGTGTCGAAGTCGAAGCCGTCGGAGTACGCCGCCAGCGGGAGGTCGGTCAGCGCGTCGACCCGGTAGGCGCGGTAGCCGCTGTGCCACTCCGAGAGCTGAGCGCCGGTCAGCCTGTTCTGGAACGACGTGAGCACCCGGTTGCCGATGTACTTGTACGCCGGCATGCCGCCCGCGCGCGCCTGGCCCTTGACCATCATCCGCGACCCGAAGACCGCGTCCGCCGTGCCGGTCGCCAGCGGGGTGACGAGCCGCTCGATCTCCTCGGGCGCGTACTGGCCGTCCGCGTGCAGGAGGACCACGATGTCGAGGCCGTGCTCGATGGCCCAGCCGTAGCCGGCCTTCTGGTTGCCGCCGTAGCCGAGGTTGCGTTCGCGGCGGACGACGGTGATCGGCAGCGGCGACGACTCCTTGACCGCGAGCCCGACCTGGTAGGTGTCGTCGGTGCTGGCGTCGTCACACACCATCACGTGGTCGACGCTGGCGGCGAACGACTCGGGCAGCCGCGACAGCGTCGCGGCCAGGGTGCTGGCGGCGTTGTAGGCGACCACGAGCACCCCGACGCGCGGGGTGGCGGACACCGTGGGCGTCGGCGTCGTCCCCTGGTCGGTGGTCGGATCGGTCGGGTCGAGCACCCTGCGTCTCCCTCGCTCGAGTTGGCAGGAGTGTAGCCAGTGAGGGAGGTCGTCCCGACCCCTCCGGGTGCGTGGCATCATTCCGCCATGACCGACCTGCAGCTGGTCGATCTCGCTCGCCTGCGTAGCGACGTCGACGTGGCGGCCAAGGAGTACGCCCGCGCCGACCCCTTTCCCCACATCGTGATCGACGACGTGCTCCGCCCCGAGGCCTTCCGCGCGAGCGTGCGCGACTTCCCGGCCGTGGACGACGAGTTCTGGAAGGGCTACCTGCACGTCAACGAGACGAAGTACTGCAACGTCCAGCCCGACACCTGGGCCGACAGCCTGCGCGACGTGGCCCGCGAGCTCACCTCGCCCGCGTTCGTCGCCTACCTCGAGGAGCTGACCGGCATCGAGGGGCTGATCCCCGACTGGTCGATGGACGGTGGCGGCCTCCACCAGACGCTGCGCGGCGGCCATCTGAACATCCACGCGGACTTCACCACCCACCACGTCCACGAGAGCTGGGCACGCCGGGTCAACATCCTGCTGTACCTCAACGAGGAGTGGCACGACGACTGGGGCGGCAAGCTCGAGCTGTGGGACCAGGACATGCAGGCGTGCCGTGACCGGGTGACGCCGCAGGGCAACCGGATGCTGGTGTTCACCACGTCGTTCGACAGCTTCCACGGACACCCCGACGGGCTGACCTGCCCGCCGGGCGAGGCGCGACGCTCGATGGCGCTCTACTACTTCACCGAGGAGGAGGCGCCGGTCCGCCGGGCCACGAACTACCGCGCCCGCCCGGAGGAAGGCACGGGCCGCCGGGCCGCCATCGCCGTCGACCGCGTCCTGCTCGACGTCTACGACCGGTTCAAGCGCCGCCTGGGGATCACCGACGAGGCAGCACACCGCGTGCTGCACCGGCTCAACCGCCTGCGCGGGCGAGACCGGTGACCGAGACGTCGACCCGCCCCGTGCGCGGTCGACGGCCGACCCTCGCGCGGGCACGGCTCACCGAGAGCCGCGTCCTGCTCGCCGCCCTCGTCGCTGCGGCGGTCGTGCAGAGCGTGGTGGCGCTGCGCCTCGCCCGCACCAGCTGGTTCGGCGTGGACGCCCTGAACTACCTGACCACCCGCGGTCCGGTCCCGAGCGCGGACCAGGGCCTGTTCCGTCCCTACGGCGGCCACTGGCAGACCATCCCGCTGCTGGCCTACCGCGGGCTGTTCTCGGTCTTCGGCCTGCACTCGTACCTGCCGTACGTCGCCGTGGCGCTGGCGCTGCACCTCGCGATCGTGTTCGTGCTCTTCGCACTCCTGCGCAGCGTGGGCGCCCACGCCCGTACCGCGGCGTTCACCGCGGGGCTGGTGCTGTTCTACGGCGCGGGCGCCGAGGCCTTCATGTGGGACGCGCCGATGGTCCTGACCTCCGGCCTGCTGCTGGGGCTGGTCGCGGCTCTCGTTCTGGTCCGGTCGGGGTTCTCGCGGCGGAGCCTGCTGGTGGCCGGCGTCCTGCTGCTGGCGGCCGTGATGTGCTCCGGCACCGGCCTGGTCGCCGCCGTGACCGTCGGCTGCTTCGTGCTCTTCCGGGCCGGGCTGCGCGGCGCCCTCCTCGTCGGCGCGCCGGCCGTCCTGGCGTTCTCGGTGTGGTTCTTCACGATCGGGCGCGACGGACGCGTCCACCTCTCGGTGCGGACGGTCCCGGAGATCCCGGGGTTCGTGTGGAGCGGCCTGACCGGCTCCCTCGGCTCGGTGCTCGGTGTGCCGGCCACCGGCTGGATCCTGCTGCTCGTGCTCGTGGCCGTCGTCGCGCTCGCCGGCGTCCGGACGGTCGCGCTGCGTCAGCTCGCCGTGGCCGGGATCCTGGGCGCGGTCACCCAGCTGGTCCTGTCGTCGTTCGCCAGCCTCGTGATCGGCGACCAGGCGGCCCGCGTCGGACGGTACGAGTACCTCGTCCTGGTCCTCCTCGCGCCGGCGGTGGCGCTCGGCCTCGAGGCGACGGTCCGCGCTCTCCGCGCCCGAGCGTGGGGTTCGCTCGCCGTGCCCGTCGCGGCCGTCGTCGTCCTCGCCGTCGCGATCGGGCACGGCCTCACGATGGAGCACCGGCAGGCCGACTTCGGCGCCGCGAGCGCGCGCCTCTACAAGACCTGGGTGTACGGCGGGATCGCGGCCGCCGACGCCGGCGAGCGGCAGCTGGTCCAGGACGCCTCCACGGGGTTCAACGGCGGCCGCTTCGAGCTCTTCGCCCAGCCGGAGCTGCGTCGGGCGCTCCCGGCCCGACCCGCGGACCCGCAGGCACGCCTCGACACGGAGTCGGAGTACTTCGTCGAGGTCGGCGACACCGATCCCGGCCTGTTCACGCCCACCCGGATCACCCGTGTCGAGGGCCTGACCGGCCACCTCGGCACCCGACCTGGCTGCTTCTCGCTGAGCTCCGACGGCGCCGGCCAGCCCGTGATCGAGGTCGCGACCGGGGACGGTACCGAGATCGGCATCACCAGCGGGAGCACGCTGGTCGCGACGCAGGTCGTCCGCGACGGCGTCCCCTCCATCCCCCGCACGTGGGGCGTCGGGCCCGGGCCCGTCTACGTCGCCACCACGGCTCGCGACGCGACCCTGCGGATCGCGCTCAACGGCTCGGGCAGCTTCGCGATCTGCCACCGGTGACCTCGGGGGTCGGACCTCAGCGGGCGCCGGCGTCCTCGCGGTCGGCCCGGGTGCGCAGCTGGGCCACGGCCGGGCGGGCCCGGTCCCGCAGCCAGGTCGGCACCCCGGCGTCCATCCCGCGCCAGCCGGGCCGGCGGAGGAACGCGGTCACCGGGCGGTCGACCAGACGGTCGGCGGCGGCGCAGACCGCGACTGTCGCGAGCAGTCCGGCCGCGGTGGCGGCCTGCCAGCTCCAGCCGGTGGTGTGCCGGTGGACGAACATGAACACGGGGTAGTGCCAGATGTAGAGCGGCAGCGACGCCCGGCCGAGCAGCACGGCGGTCCGGTTGCCGACGACGGCGCTGACGAACGCCGAGCGGGCGCCGAGGGCCACGGCCACGAAGAACAGGGCGAGGTCCCACTCGAGCGCCGTGCCGCCCCAGTGCAGGTACGCCATGTCGTGGTCGCACCAGTACAGGAGTGGCACGACCGCCGCCAGGGAGAGCGCCGCGAGCCACGCCAGGACCCGGTCGGTGGCCTCGAGCCGCCGCAGCTGCGGGAGCGCCGCGGCCGCCAGCACACCGACCACGAACGGGTCGATCCGCACGGTCGTGCGCACGAGCACCTGGAAGATGAACTCAGTGTTCGCGGCGTGGAAGCGCCACCACAGCAGCACCAGGTAGAACGCGCCCAGGGCCCAGAGCAGGCCGACCGGGCGACGGCGGAGCAGGTAGAGGAAGCCGGCCATGATCACGAAGGCCTGCATGTCCACCGACAGGTACCAGAGGTGGCCGAAGTCCGGGCGTGAGGTGACCAGGTTGCCCTGGACGTACCAGTTCCAGGTGTAGGTGAGCACGTGCCCGACCGAGTCCGACGTGTCGGCGTGCCACGCCTTCGCCGAGCCGTCCAGCGCCGAGACCACGACGGCGACGAGCAGGAAGAGCCAGAGCGTCGGGCCGACCCGCACCACCCGGCGTACCAGCGCGGTGTCGGGCCGCATCCGGGTGAGCGGGCGACGCGACGTCAGCGCGGTGTACATCAGGAACCCGCCGGCGACCAGGAAGACGGTCACGCCACTGTTGCCGTTGCGGAAGAACGGCCGGACCCACGCACGGCTGTCGATCCAGCTGACCGGCCAGAGCTGCCACCCGTGCGAGAGGACCACCAGCACGATCGCGAATCCGCGGAGACCGTCGTACAGGTCGACGCGTCGCGACTCGGTCATGCGGGGGACTGTAGCCCGGCTCGGACCCGCTCCGACCCGCCCGGCGGAACGGTCGGCGCGTGAGGTTACCGGGCAGTCACCGGCTGCTAGGGTGCGCGTCACCTGGCGGAGCACGGAGGGAAGTTCATGCGCAGGCTGGTCGGACCCGTCGTGAGCTTGGTGGGCGCGTTCCTCGTCGCCATCGGTCTCTTCGCGCAGTTCTACATGGGCAAGGCGTTGCTGAAGACGCCGCTGAACGTCGACGAGATCATCCACGTCGACGGCACCGCCCAGGTGCCCAACGCCCAGGGCAAGATCGAGCAGACCCCGGTCCTCGCGTGGAGCGTCTACCACGTCGACACCTCGCTGTCGGACTCGAAGGTCGTCTCCTTCCAGAACTCCCAGTGCCTGGTCAAGGACATCGGCAACCCGACCGGGTGTGTCTCGTCCGACGACCCGCAGGACCGCCTGCTCTCGGCGACGACGGACAACTACGCCACCGACCGGCGTACGGCGGAGTCGGTCAACGACCCGAAGTACGTCCCGGCCGGGTCGGTCCCGCACTCCGGCGTCATCAACAAGTGGCCGTTCCTCGCGCAGAAGAAGACCTACACCTACTGGGACGACTCACTGCAGAAGGGTGTGCAGGCGACCTACGCCGGCACCGACAAGCTCGACGGGCACGAGGTGTACGTCTACGACGTGCAGGTCCCCAAGACCGAGATGGACGTCGCCGAGGGCGTCAAGGGCTACTACACCGACGACAAGCAGCTCTACGTCGACCAGCTCACCGGCTCGGTGGTCAACCAGGTCGAGCACCAGGTCCGGACCGACCTCGACGGCAACCCGGTCATCGACCTCCACATCCAGTTCACCGACGCCCAGGTGAAGAAGCTGATCGACGAGGCGAAGGACAACGGCAAGCAGCTCGACCTGATCCGCACGATCGTGCCGATCGTCGGCTACGTCGTCGGCATCCCGCTGTTCCTGATCGGGCTCTTCCTGACGACCCGCAGCCGCAGGAGCCGCACGACCACGGCCTGAGCCTCAGCGGTCGAGGTCGGCTGCGAACACCGCCGTTCCGGGCGTGATCCGGCCGCGGACCCGCGACCAGCCGCCCCAGACCCGGTCGTGGTCCGCCGGCCACTCGGGCTCGACCAGCGCCACGATCCGGAACCCGGTCGCCGCCAGCAGGCCCACCCAGTCGCCGAGGGTGCGGTGGTGCTCGACGTAGGCCACCAGGCCGGACTCGTCGTCCACCTCGACGTAGGGCGTGCGGTCCCAGTACGACGACGAGGCGGTCAGCCCGGCCTCGGAGGGGTCGTCGGGGAAGCTCCACCGCGTGGGGTGGGTGATCGAGAACGCGAACCGGCCCCCGGTTCGCAGCACCCGCGCCACCTCGGTGAGCGCGACGTCGAGGTCGGCGATGAACTGCATCGCGCCGAACGAGCAGAAGACCACGTCGAAGGCGGAATCGGCGAAGGGCAGGGCGGTCGCGGTGGCTCGCACGGACGGGACCGCGATGCCGGTCTCGTCGTCGATGCGGCGCGAGTGCTGGAGCTGGCGGGCCGAAAGGTCCAGGCCGTACGACGTACCGCCGTGGACCCGCACCCAGCGGGAGCACTGACCGGCCCCCGACCCGACCTCGAGGACGTCGCGACCCGAGACGTCACCCAGCACGCCGGCCTCGTCCTCGGTCAGACCCTCGGGACCCCAGACGAAGCCCGTGTCACCGAGGAAGCCCCCGTGGGTCGCCTGGTACTCGTCGGCGTAGCGGTCCCAGTCGGGGCCGTTGGCCCTGCGCGACTCCTCCTCGCTGACCGCGCGGCGCTCGACGCGGACGCGCTGCGGCAGGTGGTCCTCCACGCTGGCGACCCTACTGGCGAGGTCGGCACGGTGGTGAGGTCGGCACGGTGGTTGAGGTCGGCACGGTGGTGAGGTCGGCACGGTGGTTGAGGAAGGCGCCCCGCGGCGGCCCCCAACGGTGGTTGAGGAAGGCGCTCTGCGCCTGTCTCGAAACCCGTGTGCGAGCCTTCCGGGCATGGACCTGTCGTCGCTGACGCCCCTGGCCGGAGGCTGGTCGGGACAGACCTTCCTCGCCGAGGCCGGGGGAGAGCGGTCGGTGGTCCGGATCTACCCGCCCGGTCTCCGGGCCGACGACGCGGCCGAGGTCGACGCCGCGGTGCTGCGGCTGGTGCGCGGCCTCGTGCCGGTGCCCGACGTCCTCGAGGTACGCCGCGGGGTCGCCGGCACCGACCAGCCCGGGCTCCTCGTGACGTCGTTCCTGCCGGGGGAGCGGGCCGATCTGCTGCTGCCGGAGCTGGACGACACGGCTGCTGCGACGCTCGGCGACCGCATCGGCCACCTGCTCGCGGACCTGTCCGGGATGCCGACGCTCACCGCGGGTCCGTTCGTCGACACCGACCTCACGATCGGCGACTTCGGCGTGCCCGACGGCCTGCCGGGCTTCGTCGCCGACCACGCCGAGGCACTGGGATCGGAGATCACGGCCGGGCTGACGGAGGTCGCCGAGCGCGCCCAGGTGCTGCTCGACGGCGTCGGGCGCACCTGCCTGGTGCACTCCGACGTCAACCCGAAGAACCTGCTCGTCGACCCCGTCACGCTCACCCTCACCGGGCTGCTCGACTGGGAGTTCGCCCACTCCGGCCACCCGTTCACCGACCTGGGCAACGTGCTGCGTTTCGACCGCCGGCCGGCGTACGCCGACGCGGTACTCGCGGCCTGGTGCTCCCGCCGCGGCGGCGACCCCGCCGACGCCCTCGACCTTGCTCGCGCCGCGGACCTGTGGGCGCTGGTCGACCTCGCCTCCCGCACCGGGCAGAACCCGGTCGCCGACCGCGCCCACGAGCACCTCCGCGCCATCGCTGCCTCCGCCGACCTGCACGCGGTTCCGTCCGGTGGTTGAGGACGCGCCTCGCCCGGTGGTTGAGGAAGGCGCCTCGCCCGGTGGTTGAGGAAGGCGCCTCGCCCGGTGGTTGAGGACGCGCCTCGCCCGGTGGTTGAGGACGCGCCTCGCCCGGTGGTTGAGGAAGGCGCTCTGGCGCCTGTCTCGAAACCACCACCCGGACCAGCCACCAGAGCGGTGACGGAGCCACCGTCGGCCTCGCGGGAAGGGTGGCTGGCGCACCGGCCCTGGCGTCACGCGGGTCTCGAGCCGCGGGTCTCGAGACGCGGGTCTCGAGACGCGTCGCTCGTCCCTCGCAGGCTCGGGCGAGCCGAGCGCTCCGGTTCCTGAGGAGCCGAGGGACGAGGCGTCTCGAAGGGCGACCTCCCGCCTTGCACGGGGGCTTCGCAAGGCTCAGCCCCCGCGGCGTGAGTTGGACGCATCACACGGGCCCCGCGTAGACTCGCAAGGCGCTTGGAGTCTGCCGACGTCCCGGACGGAGCGGACACCGGCTCGCTATCTCAATCCTCCCGGTCGGCTCACGTCGATCAGGGAACCCCGACGGTAGTGACCAGGACCTCACGCGTGCCCGCCCACAACTCCATCCACCCAAGGAAATCACTTCCATATGACGAGCAGCACCTTCGCTTACGCCGACATCGACGCCCCCCAGGTGGCGGTCAACGACATCGGGTCCCAAGAGGACGTCCTCGCCGCGATCGACGGCACCATCAAGTACTTCAACGACGGTGACATCGTGGATGGCACCATCGTCAAGGTCGACCGGGACGAGGTCCTGCTCGACATCGGCTACAAGACCGAGGGCGTCATCCCCTCGCGCGAGCTGTCGATCAAGCACGACGTCGACCCCAACGAGGTCGTCACCGTCGGTGACAAGGTCGAGGCCCTGGTCCTCCAGAAGGAGGACAAGGAAGGCCGTCTGATCCTGTCCAAGAAGCGCGCCCAGTACGAGCGCGCCTGGGGCACCATCGAGCAGGTCAAGGAGGAGGACGGCGTCGTCGAGGGCACCGTCATCGAGGTCGTCAAGGGCGGCCTGATCCTCGACATCGGTCTGCGCGGCTTCCTGCCGGCGTCGCTGGTCGAGATGCGCCGCGTGCGCGACCTCCAGCCCTACGTCGGCCAGACGCTCGAGGCGAAGATCATCGAGCTCGACAAGAACCGCAACAACGTCGTGCTCTCGCGTCGTGCCTGGCTCGAGCAGACCCAGTCCGAGGTGCGCCACGGCTTCCTGACCCAGCTCCAGAAGGGTCAGATCCGCAAGGGCGTCGTGTCCTCGATCGTCAACTTCGGTGCGTTCGTCGACCTCGGCGGCGTCGACGGCCTGGTCCACGTCTCCGAGCTCTCCTGGAAGCACATCGACCACCCGAGCGAGGTCGTGGCCGTCGGTGACGAGGTCACCGTCGAGGTGCTCGACGTCGACATGGACCGCGAGCGGGTCTCGCTGTCGCTCAAGGCGACGCAGGAGGACCCCTGGCAGCACTTCGCCCGCACCCACCAGATCGGCCAGATCGTGCCGGGCAAGGTCACCAAGCTGGTGCCCTTCGGCTCGTTCGTCCGGGTCGAGGAGGGCATCGAGGGCCTGGTCCACATCTCCGAGCTGGCCGAGCGCCACGTGGAGATCCCGGAGCAGGTCGTCCAGGTCAACGACGACGTCATGGTCAAGATCATCGACATCGACCTCGAGCGTCGCCGCATCTCGCTGTCGCTGAAGCAGGCCAACGAGACCGCCACCGCCGCCGACGTCGAGGAGTTCGACCCGACGCTCTACGGCATGGCCGCGACGTACGACGACCAGGGCAACTACATCTACCCCGACGGCTTCGACCCGGAGACGGGCGAGTGGCTCGACGGCTACGACGAGCAGCGCAAGGCCTGGGAGGACCAGTACGCCCAGGCCCACGCCCGCTGGGAGGCGCACGTCAAGCAGCAGGAGGAGGCCAAGCAGGCCGAGGTCGAGGCCGGCGAGGCCACGTCCTACTCCTCCGACAGCGAGGCTCCGGCCGACGACGACTCCGGTTCCCTGGCGTCCGACGAGGCGCTGCAGGCTCTCCGCGAGAAGCTCACCGGCGGCGGCAGCTGACCCGCTGACGCATCGACGCCGAACGGCCCGTCCCTCCGGGGGCGGGCCGTTCGCCGTTCCGGGGCGTAAACGCGGATGCGGTCGGTCGCGGCGTCCAGGACCATGTCCCCGTGCTGCTGCAGACCTTCGACCCCGATCAGGCCGCCCTCGTGGCGAGCTGGGCGGTCGGAGACGAGGTGGTCCGCTCCTGGTGCGCGGTCGAGGGCGACAGCGTGCCGGCCGACATCGTCGCCGGGTGGTCGCAGGCCGACGACGTCGAGGCCTTCGTGTACGGCGATGCCGGGGACGCCCCGGTCGCCTACGGCGAGCTCTGGCTGGACGACGAGGAGGGTGAGGTGGAGCTCGCACGGCTCCTGGTCGCCCCGGAGCTGCGCGGGAAGGGCGTCGGCCGGGGCCTGGTCCGTGCCTTGGTCGGGCAGGCACGGCGGACCCACCCCGAGCTCCCGGTCCTGATCCTCCGGGTGCGTCCGGAGAACGAGCAGGGGATCCGGGCGTACGCCGCGGCCGGCTTCGTCGCCGTCCCTCCCGACGAGCAGGCCGCCTGGAACCAGGGCCAGCGGTTCACCTACCACTGGATGGTCCTGCCGGGCTGAGGACGACACGAGGGCCCGGACCTCACGGTCCGGGCCCTCGTGCTCCAGCTGACTCCTAGGGTGCTGCCGACCCGGCGACCACCAGCTCCGTCAACGAGGAGTAGGTGCAGCCGCCGAACCCGCCGTTCGGGCAGTTGCTCCCGAACGGTGCCGGGACCTGGTTGCCCTCGATCGTGGCTCGCACGTAGAGCACGTTGGCCTGTCCGGCGGTGGCCGGGACCGTGTTCAGGTGCCCCACGCTGCTGGCGTCGAACGTCGGGTGCGCCGCCGTCGTCCAGGTCGTGCCGTTCGGCGAGGTCTCGATCAGGAGGTCGCCGGTGGCCGAGCTGGTGCCGGTGCCACAGGTCTCGCTGGGGTCGACCTGGAAGTTGGCGACGTCCACCGGTTGCGGCAGCTTGACCACGATCGACTTCGCGTCGAACGTGCCCGTGGGTCCCGCAGCCGCGCCCGCGTCGGTGACCCAGCTCGTGCCCGAGCTCTGGTCGAACGCCTGGGCCGGCCCGCACCCGAACTGGGTGTAGTCCGTGCCTTCGGCCGACTGCACGCTGGCGCCACCGTCGAGGCTGGCCCAGTCGCGGGTGATCTGGAAGTCGACCGCGTCCGCCGGCGTGAAGTCCTGGATGCGGACCGCCTTGCCCGGGTGGGAGTCACTCAGGTACCCCGGAGAGCTCGCGGCCACCTTGGCGTAGGTGCCCGTGACCAGGCCGACGCCGGCGGGGAAGATGGCGTACTCCCCGTTGGAGTCGGTGACGGCGGTGTTCTGGTAGCCCTGCCCGGCCACCTGGACCAGCGCACCGGCCACCGGCTGGTGCGTGGTGGCGTCGGTCACCGTGCCTTGGATGATCCCGTCGTGGGGACGGCGCGCCGGGGGAGGCGTGTGGAAGTCGCTGACCGGCGTGGTGTCGTCGGAGTCGATCGACCCGGCGAAGAATCCCATGCCGCGGTGCGCGAACACCTTCCAGATGACCCGCTGGTGCGAGCCGCCGTACGCCGCCAGATCGGCCCGCAGGATGGCGTTGCGCATGTCGAGGAAGTCGGGGTCTTCGGCCGAGAACGTCATCGCGCGGGTGACCAGGTTGTCGGTGACCCGGTGACCGAGCTTGGTGCGCAGGTCCCAGAGGGTCTGGCCCCAGATCTCGCCGCTCCCGTGCACCTCGGGGCTGCCGATGATGGTCGGGAACTGCCCGTAGACGTAGCCGCCCTTGACCGACGGGTCGAAGCCCGACGTGCAGCCCTTGGACCTCGCGCCCACCGGGCAGTCGATGCCCATGGTGCGCCCCAGGTGCTGCCCGGCCGCGACGTACTTGCCCGAGAGCAGGGTGCCGGTCTTCTTGGTGTCCTTGTCGAAGCCCTTGGCCACCTGGTAGTCCATGGCGTACCAGTCGCTCCACGCCTCACCCATGGCTCCCGCCTGGATGCTGTTCAGCGTGGAGTTCCCGTTAGCGTCGATCACCAGGCGGTTGGACAGGCCGTGGGTGTACTCGTGCAGCTGCACGGTCGGGTCCAGCGAGCCGGTCGTCGGGACGAAGGGGTCCTGAGCGTCGGTCGCACCGGCGGCGTGGAACAGATACATCTGCATCGTCGGCGGGATGCCGTCCGGCGGGGTGCTCATGTTCGCGTTGTCGATGTGGTTGCCGTCGGGCATCCCGTGGTCGGTGTTCGCGCCGTCCAGCGCATTGAGCATGACCGGGTCGTGGCCCTTGGCCGAGAAGTTGCCGGCCCGCGGGGTGAACGAGATCGGCCGCTTGGCCAGGTAGTCGTGGAACTTGCTGTCGAGGTAGAACGAGTTGGTCGTGATCTCGTTCATGTTCCTGCGCCAGGAGTTGGGCACGTGCGGGTTCCACACGCAGACCCACTTCTTGCAGAACGAGGACGCGGCCGTGCCGAACCTCTTGAGCTTGAACTGAGCCCCGTGCTTGGTCCCGGGGACCGGGGTCTTCTCACCCGGGTTGATCCGGTTGTCGTCGTTCAGGTCCGCAAACGCGGTGACGGAGGTGCCCTTGAGGAACGTGGCCTTCTTCCTCAGCCAGCCGCGCTTGAAGAAGTTCACGACCCGCGCTTTACCGCCCTTGGCAGCGGCCCCGGGGAAGTTGTCGTAGACCTTCGCGTTACCGTTGGCGTCGTCGGTGTTCGCGTGCCGGTACAGCGTGGCTCCGGTCGCGGCGTCGATCACGTGCTGGTAGGCGCCCTTCGACGTCTGGACGTACGTCGACCAGCCCGACCGCAGGCCGGATCGGGTCACGAACCAGACGCGCTGCGAGTAGTCACCGTTGGACCACCGGGTGGCCGCCGTGGTGCCTCCCCGCGACGACGCCACCGACGCACGGGTCAGCGTGCCCCTGACGTCGTGGGCCGACGCGGTCCGCGCCGCCGTCGCCGTCACCTTGGTCACCGTGGGCGCGTGGGCGGCCAGCGAGGCGAGACGCGAGACTGGGCTCCCCTGGACGGCGAGGACCCGGCCGTCTCGAGTCACCCGGACGATGAGGCCGTTGCCGAAGACGGTGCGGCCGGCCGCACGTTGGGTCCAGGAGAGGTTGTGGACGCCGATCGAGTCGACGTAGTCCCGCCGGAAGTGCAGGGTGGCGAGGTCGCCCCGGTGCAGTCCGAGGGCCGAGAGGTGCGAGCGCACGTAGCGCAGGGCGACGGTCCGAGCTGGTGCCGAGGAGCGCCCGGTCAGGTAGCCGTTGAGCTTGCCGATGTCGCGCACCGTGCGGGTGAGCGGGTCCATGGAGACGACCGCCTGGGTGCCGAGGCTGCGGTAGTAGACCTGGTCGGCCTTGGTCCGTGAGCTGACCTGCTGACGCAGCGAGCGCGTCAGCGAGGAGCCCGACAGCTGGCGCGCGTCGTAGTAGCCGGCGCTGCGGCTACTGGAGCTGTCGGAGTGGGAGGAGATCCGGGTCGACGAGGCCGGACCGCCGGTGGCGGCCTGGCTCGGCAGGCCCAACAAGCTGACCGCGAGAACGGTGCTGCCGACTGCAGCGACCGTCAGCGTCTTGTTCCTGTTCGGATTCACGAGATGTTCCCTTCAGATGAAGCGCCGGAAAGAGGGACAGGCGACTACCCAACCACCCGGGGCCCGATTGCGGAACGACCTGAAGGAGGCCACCTGCGCCGGAGTCCAGGGAGGAAGGCGTCGGCCCGCGGCTGAGTATGCACGATGCATGAATGGTCCGCCAGGCCCGCTGCGTAGGGTGCGGGTCATGCACGTGGGACTCACCGGCGGCGTCGCGTCGGGCAAGAGCACGGTGTCGGCGATCCTCGTGGAGCTCGGTGCTCTCGTCGTCGACGCCGACGCGCTCGCGCGCGAGGTGGTCGCTCCCGGGACGCCGGGTCTCGAGGCGGTCGTGGCGGCGTTCGGACCCGAGGTGGTGGCCGCCGACGGGGCCCTCGACCGGGCCCGGCTCGGCGCGATCGTGTTCGCGGACCCCTCGGCACGTGCGGCGCTGGAGGCGATCATCCATCCCCTCGTCCGCGCCCGGGCGCACGCCATCGAGGAGGCTGCGCCCGCGGACGTCCTGGTCGTCCAGGACATCCCCTTGCTCGTGGAGACCGGGCAGGCCGACAGGTTCGACGCGGTCCTGGTGGTCGACGTCCCCGAGGAGCTCCAGGTCGAGCGTGCGGTGCGCGACCGCGGGTGGACGACCGAGGAGGCCCGGTCACGGGTCGCGGCGCAGGCCTCGCGGTCCGAGCGCCTGGCCGCGGCCACGCACGTGATCGACAACGCCGGGACGATCGAAGACCTCCGGCAGCGTGTGACGGAGGTCTTCGAGGAGCTGAGCGAGGAGGCTCGCTAGGACGAGGTCCCGGGGAGCCCCACAGCGGACGCCGCGACGAGCTCGCTGGCGGCGCGCCGACTCACGCAGCCAGATCGGGGTCGCCGAGGCGGCGCAGCTTCTGCAGCGCCTCGCGCTCCAGCTGGCGCACCCGCTCGGCGGAGATGCCGTGCCGGGCGCCGATGTCGGCCAGCTTGTGCTGGCGTCCGTCGAGCAGGCCGTAGCGCGCTCGGATGATGTCGGCGGCGCGGTCGTCGAGCTTGCCGACCAGTGCGTCGAGCCGCTCGCGGGACTCGACGTCGAGCACGGTGTCGTCCGGGCCGGGAGAGGTCTCCTGGGCCATCAGGTCGCCCAGCGAGGTGTCGCCGTCCTCGTCGACGGGGGTGTCGAGGCTGACGTGGTCGCGCCCCCAGGCGATCAGGTCCAGCACCCGGTCGAGGTCCATGCCGAGCTCGGTGGCGATCTCGGCCGGCTCGGGCTCGCGGCCGAGCTGGCGCTCGAGGGTACGGCGCGCCCCGCCGACCTGGTTGAGCTCCTCCACGACGTGCACGGGGAGGCGGACGACCCGGGCCTGCTGGGCGATGCCGCGGGTGATCGCCTGGCGAACCCACCACGTGGCGTAGGTGGAGAACTTGTAGCCCTTGGCGTAGTCGAACTTCTCCACGGCCCGGATCAGGCCGGTGTTGCCCTCCTGGATCAGGTCGAGCATCGGCATCTGGGCCCGCCCGTACTTGCGGGCGATGGAGACCACGAGCCGCAGGTTCGCGTTGATGAACTGGTCGACGGCCTTCTGGCCCTCCTCGGCGAGCCACTCGAGCTCGGCCTCGGTGGCGGTCATCGGAGCGCCGCCCTTCTTGCGTCCGACCCGGCCCTCGGCCAGCAGGTGCTCGGCGAACAGGCCCGCCTCGATGGTCTTGGAGAGCTCGACCTCGGTCGCTGCGTCCAGCAGGGGGGTGCGGGCGATCTCGTCGAGGTACAGCCCGACGCTGTCGCGGCCCTCGATCTCGCGGGACACGCTGATGGTTCGTGCTGCCATGACGCCCTCCTGTGCTGCCCGGGGCCCTACCGACGAGTAAGTACCCACACCGACTCCAACGCACCGGGGGGCGGGAGGATTCCCGCTCCGGGTCGTTCGGACCCTTCACCCGTCCAGACGAGCAACCGGGTGCCGGAGTTGCGTCCCGGAGGAACTCTCAGGGACTTCTCAGTGACCGAGGACGGTGGTCGGGACGGAGTCCGGGCCACCACCGAAGCGAACGCGGACGGAGCGTGCTCGCCCGGCGCACGACGCCGGAGTACGTCCGTTCGCTAGGCCCGCGGCTCGACGTCCGCCAGACCCATCCGGTCGAGTATCCAGGCCAGGGTGAAGGCCCGGTCGCGCCACGCGCGGTACCGCCCTGACACCCCGCCGTGGCCGGCCGACATCTCTGTCTTGAGCAGCACGTCCGGCCGCCCCCCGTCGTCCGGGGCGGTCGCCCGGAGCCGGGCGACCCACTTGGCGGGCTCGACGTAGAGCACGCGGGTGTCGTTGACCGACGTGGTCGCCAGGATCGGCGGGTAGTCCTGCGGTCCGACGTTCTCGTACGGCGCGTAGCCGGCCAGGTAGTCGTAGGTCTCGACGTCGCCCTCCGGGTTGCCCCACTCGTCGTACTCGGTGACCGTCAGCGGGAGGCTGGCGTCCAGCATCGAGGTCAGAGCGTCGACGAACGGCACCTCGGCGACGAGCCCGCCGAAGAGCTCGGCGTCCTCGTTGGCCGCGACCCCGATCAGGAGCCCACCGGCTGAGCCGCCCTCGCCGACGATGCGGTCGTGGGTGCTCCAGCCGGTCTTGACGAGGTGCCGCGCGCAGGTGGCGAAGTCGGAGAAGGTGTGGCGCTTGCGCAGGAGCTTGCCGTCGTCGTACCACCGCCGGCCCATCTCGCCGCCGCCGCGCACGTGCGCGATCGCGACCCCGGCTCCGCGGTCGAGCAGTGAGAGCCACGGCACCGAGAAGCCCGGGTCGATCGAGATCTCGTAGGCGCCGTAGCCGTAGAGGAGGAACGGGATCGGCTGGTCGCCGTCGAGGCCGCGGGCGTCGGCGCGGCAGACCAGCGAGATGGGCACCCGCTCGCCGTCCTCGGCCTCGGCCCACAGCCGGTGCTCCTCGTACGCCGCGGGGTCATGGCCGCGGACCGGCTGCTGCTTGCGCAGGGTGAGCTCGCGGCTGCGCACGTCGTAGTCGTAGACGGACGACGGCACCGTGAGCGAGGTGTAGGAGACCCGCACGATCGGCTGGTCGAACTGCGCGCCGCCCCCGCCGCCGACCGTGTAGACCTCCTGCGGGAACTCCACGAGGTAGTCGTCCTCCGGGCCGGCGTCGCCGAGCTCGACGATCCGGAGCTGGGTGAGGCCACCGCTGCGCTGGTGGACCACGAGGTGACCGGCGTACGCCGAGACGTCCTCGAGCCGGACCTGCTCGTCGTAGGGGATGAGCGGGGTCCAGCCCGACGGCGGGGTGGCCGCGATCGGGCAGGTGCCGATCTCGAAGTCGGCGCCGGTGTGGTTGTGCTGCACCAGGAACACGTCCTCGCCGGCGATGACCGCGTGCTCGAGGCCGTACTGCAGACCCTCCTCACGGGGGTGGAACACGGTCCACTCGGCGTCGGGGTCGTCGCAGTCCAGGTAGCGATTCTCCGAGGTGTTCTTGGACGCGGACGCGATCACGAGGAACCGCTGGGTACGGCTCCGCCCGACGCCGACCCAGAACCGGCCGTCGGTCTCGTGGAACACCAGCTCGTCGGGCTCGGTCGAGCCCAGCCGGTGGCGCCAGACCTTGTCGCGCCGCCACGAGTCGTCGACGGTGCAGTAGTAGAGGTCGCGACCGTCGGGGCTCCAGACACCTCCTCCGAGCACGTCCTCGATCCGGTCGGGCAGGAGCTCGCCGGTAGCCAGGTCCTTGACCTCGAGGACGTAGCGCTCGTTGCCGACGGTGTCGGTGGCGTAGGCGAGCAGGGTGCCGTCGGGGCTCACGGTCACGCCGCCGACGGAGTAGAACTCGTGGCCCTCGGCGAGCGCGTCATGGTCGAGCAGGACCTGCTCCCCGGGCAGGGCCGGGCGGTCGGGTCCGGCGTCCTCGTCCGGCTGTGGCGGCACCCAGTCGTCCTCGTCCTGGATCGGCGCCCGGCACGACGTGCCGTACTCGCGGCCCTCGAAGGAGCGGCCGTAGTACCACCACCCGCGGTTGCGGGCCGGCACCGAGAGGTCGGTCTCCTTGGTGCGCGCCTTGATCTCGCCGAAGATCGCGTCGCGCAGGTCGGCCAGGTGGTCGGTGCTCGCGGCCGTCCAGGCGTTCTCAGCCTCGAGGTACGCCGTGACCTCCGCCGTGTCCTTCGCGCGCAGCCAGTCGTACTCGTCGGTGCGGGTGCGACCGTGGTGCTCGGTGGTCACCGGTCGCCGGTCGGCGACCGGCGGGCGGTCGGGAGGCGTCGCTTCCGCGGCGGGGGTCGTC
>JADMIO011529848.1_pt1 | contig 26178 bp, 35 predicted proteins | sample 8958161 | NCBI WGS metagenome assembly JADMIO01 (sample SAMN16585339, study PRJNA669376) | soil metagenome | isolation source: Crop rotation soil | place: USA: Cullars Rotation, Alabama | collected 2011 | reverse complement strand
AAAGATAGCCTGTGCAGCCGGCATACCTGTTGTTGCCAGCATAGAAAAACTTGTACCGCCATTCGAAGAATATAATATTCCTTCATTGGTACCAATATAAATATTATTACCGTCGAAGAACACGCCAGCAACTGTTATACCTGCACCTGAGTTAGCTGCATTTCTTACCAGTGTAAAACTTGCTCCTGCATTATTTGAAATATAGATGGCACCATAATAACCTGCAATGATCCTGTTCGGATTATTGTAATCAGCTTTTACTGCATATACATCATCACCTGGGAAAGGATCGCCGGGAAGTAATGTCCATGTATTACCTCCATCCAAAGTACGAACAGCATAATTGATATTACCATCATTGGCGATGCAATAAGCAATACTGTTGTTGCTCGTGAATTCATAGGTCGAAATATTTCCCACCTGTAATTTGGTAAATGGAACCTGTGTATAGCTAACACCGAAATCTGTGCTATGAAAAAGCTGGCTCATATCGCATGCGATATAGAACTCATTGTCATTAGCAGGATTGATGGTAGGATAGAATAAACTTCCACCACCACCGGGTCCACGTGAATACCAGTTGGCAGGTTGTGCCTCTGTGATCAAAAATGAATTGATAAATACAATGCAAAGCAGTAATCTGCAGAAGTTGGTAAACTTTTTCATGGGATAGTCAGTTTGATTGAGGTATAGCATTTTATGTACAGCAATTTTTTTGCCGTACTGCCTATCATGCTCAAAAAAATCATGAAAAAAGTAGAAATACGGCTGTATTTATCGTATAACTGCTAATGACGCTCCCCATTCAGTAAAAAATTAATATATAAGGATGCTGTATATTTAGATGGATTTGACCATTTTACTTTCAATACATAATAACCATGACAGGGATCATACATTTTGAGACTTTCATCATCACCGGAATTCTGCTGAACCTCACACCAGGTAACGACACTATTTTTATTTTAAGCAGGAGTATGGCTGAAGGAAGAAAAGTAGGTATTGCTTCAGTGTTAGGCATTACCACCGGTTCACTCATTCATACCAGTATGGCTGCATTCGGACTGTCGTTGATCATTGCAAAATCTATCATCCTCTTCAACATTATCAGGTATGCAGGTGCTGCATACTTATTATATATAGGTTATAAAATGCTGAGGAGTAAAACGGTTTTAGGTGAAATAGATAGAACTACACATCGTTCTGTGAACTTATTGAAAGTTTACCGCGATGCCATCATCACCAATGTGCTTAACCCGAAAGTTGCATTGTTCTTTATTGCATTCCTTCCGCAGTTCATCGATCCGCAGGCAGGACATACCGTCTTATCATTTTTTATTCTTGGAATTACATTCACAACAACGGGTGCCGCCTGGTGTATGATACTGGCATATTTTGCAGCATGGATCGCAGCGAAACTGAAACAAAACAGGAAGTTCACGAACTATATCAATAAAACATGCGGATTGGTCCTGATCGGCCTCGGCATCAAAGTAGCAATAACCGGAAAGAAATAATACAGATGATCATCAGGATCGACGATAAACTTTCACTCGAGCCCATCGGCCAACATCATGCTCAGGCCATGTTTGAACTGGTTGACCGCGACAGGCAACACCTGCGTGAATGGTTACCATGGGTCGACAGCATGCAAACAATAGAACATTATCACAACCATATTACTTATTGTAAAAAAGCTGAAGAGCAACAAACTGATTTTGCTTACGTGATCATTTATGATGGAAAGATGGCGGGCAGGATCGGGATACATTATATCCATCATCACAACCGGATCGCATCGATCGGTTACTGGTTGGCAAGTGACCTGCAAGGCAAAGGAATAATATCAAGAGCATGCATCGCTATAGTTGATCATTGTTTCGACGTATTGGGCATGAACCGTATTGAGATCAAAGCAGCAACAGGTAATAAGAAAAGCCAGGCGATACCTGAACGATTGAAATTCGTTAAGGAAGGCATCATACGCCAGGGAGAATTTCTCAACGGTAAATTTGTAGACCTGTATCTATATTCCATTCTTCGGCAGGAATGGAAAAAAATATGAGACTACGATGACGCTTCCTGGTTATATTTATCGTCTAAAAGCCGGGATCAAACACTACATATTGGAAGCAAAACAGACCAGCAGTTTACTCAACAACCTCAGGGAAGCAAATCTGAAATACGGATTTGCACTTGATGCAGGGCAACTCGCCACACTTGAATGTGATCTCATTACAAGAAAAGTAACCAGCAATGCCCGTCTCAAAGAATGGCTGGGAGTTCCGGTTACCGGCGAACTTGATCTCGATACCTGGGTTAATCGTATCCTTCCCGATCAGCGTGAATATGTTCAGCAGAAATGGAATGAAGTCATCACACGGGAACCTTCAGGTAATTTCGATATGACCTACACACTCCAGGCCACTCCCATTCATAAAGAAAGGATCGTTCGTGTAAAAGGAAGGATCATCTTCAATGAAGAACACCTGCCTTCGCGGGTTACCGGTATCATGGAAGATGTGACCGAAGAATATGCAGCCCAGCATTTACTGGAAGAATCTGAAGAAAGGGCCAGGCTCGCCATCGCTGCAGGTAATTTCGGAACATTCGATCATAATATGCTTACCGGGGAAAATGTTCTTTCAGACAGGTTATATGAATTATTTGAAGTAGATAAAAAAGATTCAAATTCGAATACTATTGTTGCCAATGTACATCCCGATGACAGGCATCTCCGTGAAGAGGCCTGGGATAAAGCCATGGAAACAGGTATTCTTTGTTATGAAGTGAGGGTTATAAGAAAGAACCACGAGATCCGGTGGCTGCGTGCCGATGGAAAAGTATATGCAGATACTTCAGGCAAAAGATTAAAAATGGTTGGCGTGGTGCAAGATATAACCGATAAGAAACTGGCAGATCAGCAAAGAGAAGAATACATAGCACTCGTAAGCCATGAACTTCGCAATCCTTTAACATCGATCAACCTCAGCCTGGCATTGCTGAATGATTCTGTTACTGATCCTTTTGTATTGGAATTACTTGGAACGATCACACAACAACAGGAACGCATCCTGAAAATGACGGATGAATTATTGAACAGCTCCAGGATATCATTGGGTTTACTTGAACTCAAAGAAGATATCTTCAATTTAAAAGATAGCCTGAATAAAGCAGTTGATCTTTCAACCGGTCTCAAAATCAATAATCGTATCACGTTCACCGGTGATGCTGATATTAATATACTTGCCGACAGGTTCAGGATAGAACAGGTGATCACCAATCTTTTATCTAACGCTTCAAAATATTCACCTGCAGGAAGTGAGATATTGGTTCATGCCTATTCGCAGGATTCATTTGTGCATGTTGAAGTAACTGATAAAGGAATTGGTATTGATGAAGAAAAACTTTCACAGGTCTTTAAAAAATTCTCACGATTGCAGGATGAGAATAAAATAAAAGGATATGGTTTGGGACTATATATTTCAGACCAGATCATTCAAAAACATAAAGGAAGGATGTGGGTCATCAGCCAGAAAGGGAAAGGATCTACATTTGGTTTTTCATTGCCTTTATGAATTGATCAGTCAGGAGGGACAGCTTACTTATTAGCCCGGGACTTAAGTCCCGGGCTGTGGATGGAATTATTTTACACCCGGCACATCAATTTCATTGATCTGGTCCTTATAATCTGAAGGCAACAGTATATTCCTGAGCAGCCAATCCATTTTCATCAGCTTACTTATTAGCCCGGGACTTAGTTCAGGCTGTGGATGGAATTATTTTACTCCCGGCACATCAATTTCATTGATCTGGTCCTTATAATCTGAAGGCAACAGGATATTCCTGAGCAGCCAATCCATTTTCATCAGCTTGCTTACTTTATACACTGGCACGATCGGCGTAAGCAAAGAGAAATCGCTGAAATCGAGTAACTGCTTCACTCTTTCGGGAACTACCAGTTTCTGCCCTTCTATCAATACCTTGAATCGCATAGCACCTAAATGCTTTTTATACTGTTTAAAAAGATCAACAGTATAATCGCTTTTTTGAAGGTCTTCCATCAAATGAGAATCCCTTACAGGCAACCATTCAATATATGTTACAGGCAATTCCTTCAACCCCATTCTTGTTCCTACGCGATAAAAAACATCATACACTTCTTCCTTTTCTTCACTGGTTAATGTATGTTCAAGCAATTCGTATGAGGCAATGGAATAATGGATGAGCATGAACAACACATCACGGTAAGCCCAATCGGGGATCGAAAATCCGCGGTTCTTTTCAACAGTTCCATGTATCTGTCTTAAAACATCAATAGCAGCATGTGCCTCATCCATGGGTGAAAAAACGATCTTCCTGGCATAACTAACAGTGGAGAACAATCTTCCTAGTGGGTCGGCCGGCAATTTACCGGTGAAGTAGAGCCAGTCGACCGCTTTATTCAATGCAAACTCTGCAGAAGCGCCTGCAAAAATAAAAAGGACGGTATCGCTCTTGCCCCAGATCTTCCTGACAATAGATTTCTCTTCAACAAAATATTTCATAGGCCTGTACTTCGTACAAAGTTAAGTACTGTACTGTTTAAAAAATCTACAGTCAGTTTGAGTCCCGAAGCTTCGGGAGTCGAAGACTGCTCAGGTATAGGGAATGCAGGGTTCGACAGGGTCACCCTGACAAAGATCTTACTGCCACGACAAAAAAAACAAGCCTGCAATGCAGGCTTGTTTTGAAAAGTCAATATAAGATCATTGAGCTATTTCTGCAGTTTCTCTCTCCCTGTTCCAGGAATACCTGTTCTCTTCTTCTGCTTCAATATTAATATGAGCTTCCGCTATTTCTGTAAGTCGATGATCGGTATCTTCTTCTTCCATGAGTGTTTGGTCGAGGATATCGGCAATATCTCTCCTGTTCATGGTAATAGCAAACTGAACCAATCCTCCATAGCTGGCGATCTCATAGTGTTCCACTTTTTGCGCAGCCATGATCAATGCAGCATCTCTCGTCATAGATCCTTCTTCAGTTTCATCGATGATCGATTCGCATTCTTTGGTTATCCCTTCGATAGCCTCACATTTTTTTGCTTCAGCTTTTTGCCCCAGCATCGAAAAGACCTTCTCCAACCGCTTCACGTGTTTTTCTGTCTGGTGCCTGTGATCGTTGAATGCTTCTTTCAGTTCATCCGTTGTGGAGGCTTTTTCAAGTGCGGGCAATGATTTCAGGATCTTGCCTTCGGCATAATAGATATCCTTCAGCTGATCAAGAAAAAACTTTTCAAGCAGGCTTTCCTGTTCTTCAGTTTGTTCACCCTGCTTATCTTTTTTTTCTGCGGATTGGCTATTCTGCTGCCGGAACTGGCTTCCCTTCGCAGCCGAGCCGGTTTGATTGGCTGTTTTTTGTTTGCCGGCTGTAGCGGACTTATTTGTGCTTCGTTTCATGTCTGATAATTTTTGATGAGTTAATAAATTACTTTTCTCAAACTATCTTGATGACCTCCTGCTGTTTCCTGAATTCGAGCCGGAAGAATTGCCAGACCTTCCTGAAGATGAACCCGAACGATTGGAATTACCCGAACGGTTGTCGGTAAAACGCCCTTCTGAGTCACGGCGTTGGTTACCCGAATTTCCTCCCCTGGAAGATTGTCCACCACCAGTCATAGAACGACTTCCTGAAGAACCCCGACTACTGCGATCGTAAGAACCCCGGCCTGATCCGGAACTACCATAATTATCCTGTGAATCGCGGCCCCATCCCTGGCTTCCGCGTCCGCTATTTCCCTGTCCATAGTTGTTGCCGTAACCACCGGAGTTGCCGTACTGCTGATCTGAATCACGGCCCTGCCCCATACCGCCACGGCTGCTTCCATAGTTTCCACTGCTGCTACCGCTTCTTCCGCCATAACCACTTCTGCCACTCCTGCTCATATAACCACTATCATCCCTACCTCCCCATGAGTCTGAATTTCCTGAACCCCAGGATCCGCTATTGTTATTTGATGAACCACTGCGTCCGCCATAACGATCGTTGCGATCCTCATTGTAACCACCGCGTTCACCACGATTGTTATCATAATCTTCATCGTAGTCTTCACCCCCAAAACTGCCCATGCGGCCACCCATGCGATTGCCACTGCCATCATAGCGGTTATCATATTCATCATAATCACTTTGCATGCCACGGTATTGGCCTTCTGACCCACGTCCTGTATCCTGGTCGTCATCGTATTCATTGTCGAAACCCTCATCATTATCTTCCATATCATAATCGTTCTCGTATTCTGATCCGCCCCTGTTGCTGGACCTGGAAGAATAGTTGTCATTGTAAGATCGGTTCCCCTGTCGGGAACGGTTGTCATTGCTACGCATGTCGTTAAATTTTTATTAGTTAAAAAATCTGATTAGAACAGTAATACCGAAAATTTTATTCCAGAACAGGATAAAAGCATGCTGTATAACAGAAATATTATTCCTAAATAGAATGCGAATACAATTACCCACCTGAATGCATATGCGGGAATTACAAATAATTAAGTGCTTTTTTTGCATAAGAATTTCAAACGTGCGTTACCCATAATTCACCCAATATTTTTTACAAAATCAAAGCACTCCTAAATTTTGATGAGTATTCATTTCTACAAGCAAACGCTGATGCGCTGGTATAAAATTTGTTTAATAAAATTCCTGCACTTATCACCCGAGTATGAAACAGGAATCACCCCCACTACGGGCATTTATCAGGGATTATCATCTTGAAAAAGAAGAAGGGCTTATTTGTTTTACTGCCAGCATACATTTTCATGCTGAACATGCCTGGTTCAAGTTCGTGAGCCAGGTGAACGTGGTCACTATTACTTTTAAACACCTCGATGTGATCTACCTGCTCAATCCCGAGATAGATAAACTGAAGATAAAGACCATGTTCACCAACAACCATCGTTTTGTATATTCACGCACCAGGCAATTCATGATAGAAGGGCTTTCAAAAAAATACGGGCATTATACACTGGAGATCATTCCCATCAACAACAATTGCGGGGAACCCGTCATAGGTGAATTAAAAGCCAAAATGTATAATTGATTCATGGATCTGTCAGTTTTAATCAGAAAACGGCATTATTTTTTATCCCTGATAATAAAGCAAGATAAATATGCCATCTTCTGCGATCAGCACCTATCAATATGATAAAGCAAAGCAAATTTTGAGGGTAACATTTATTTCGGGCATGCAATACGATTATCTCCATGTACCCGAACATATTTATATGGCCATGAAAAAAACTTTGTCGAAAGGCAGTTTCCTGAACAGGTTCGTAAAAGGAATTTATCCTTTCAAAAAGATCAGCTGAATTATGGTGTAGGGTTTAGAGAGCAGTTTAATTTATAACATACGAAAATTAAATACGATGAACCAGTCTTTATCAATTGATGAATCCAACAGGCTGCAGGCAGAGTTGGACCAGCTAGATCAGATATTCATAGAAGTAGACGGACAATTTATCAAACCAAGCCAGTGCTACCATTTGGAAACAAACCCTCCGCATATCTTATATAACCTCAATTGTCCGGATATGCTGAAACAAAAACTGGAAATGATCTTATCAAGATTTACCGGCAGCAGTTAATTGATCTGCTTCGGATATCCACGCAAACGCAGGGCTTTTTGGGCACGGTACCAATATCTGTGAATACAATTCAGTGGACTGGCATTAAATTAGCGCCTTTATAATAAGAAGTTCATTCATGTACGTGTAAGTGATCAATTTCACTGGGAAAACATATTCCCATTGTAATAAATGCGAATGGCATGTTGCAAATACATAAATGAACATGCCCCTGTTCACACAGGGGTTTCTTATTTTTTAGAGCAATGAACAGAAGAACAAGGCTGTGAACCGAAGAACAAGGAACAAGGAATTCCGAATGTTGAAGTGAAAGACAAGATCCCGATCCTTGTTCTTTATTCCTTGTTCCTTGTTCGATATTTTATTATTCCTTCCCTACGAGCACCTGGTAGCTTATATGATCATGGCTGGGTTCAACCATCTCAAAACTCTGTTCAACATACCTGATATCGCCGGATAATATTTTTATCCATCGTGTTTTCCGCGTTTCCGTTTTACCATGAACAAGAACAAATGTTACGGAAACATTACCATCTCCTCCTTCGTTCCTGATGCGGGAAAATATTTTTATGCTATCCGTAAGACTGAAAGTATTTTCTTCACACCATGACCTCATCAATACGGGTTCAGGTGGGGCTTGTCGGATATTTTCAACCCCTGCAGTATTATCTTTTATCAATAGCCACCAAAAAGCTGCCACAACGATCATAAGGATACCAACCACCCATTCGGCATCCATCCTCCTGGTAAAGCGGAACAGTTTCCGTGTATATGTATATTTTTTTGCCGGCATGTTCAAAATAGTTCAGCCAGCGAATCATCGCTGGTTAGCTTCCGTTACCGACATCATGTAGTCCGGTCCGGATAAAACTTATGCACTCGACAGGTGATTCCAGGTAAAAGGTAAAATCTGATCTTGTTTCAGGCCATATTTTAACCCGCCATATAGGTCTTTTATATGTCGTTGTTGCGGAGTTGCAAAGGATAGATTTATCGGAATCCGAATGTAGCAATAATCTCCAATTATTCATAATCATCAGTAACATTAAAACGAAAAAAGCTACCCCCGGTAAACCCGGAAATAGCTCACGGCACGATAAAAAAATTGAACCTCCGCTTAGCGGTTAACCTGCATTATTGCGGCTTTGATTTGGTTGTTGTTTTATTACCTTTTGTTTTACTCTTATACTTGGCCATATCCGCTTTATTATTCTTCCATACATCCCTGCCCTTATACCAGACCTCGTATTTCGGAGTGCTTTCTTCGATCACGTATGCGGTTGGCAAGGTCATAGAACTTGCCCAACGTGCAGTAGGTTTATCATAATAGAAATACTCACCGTTGGCCTGGTTGAAATAGATGTTTTGTGAAGGATAATAATAATACATGATCCTTGTTGTATCGGTTTGTGCATGCACTTGTGTGCTTAATGCAATACAGAACATGCAACCCAGTAATATTCTTTTCAGCATAGAATGTTGTTTTAATTGTGAGAGTATAACCTGCTTTAGTTCAAACTATATGCCGCGGCATTGATTTAAGATGAATAAATCGGGTAAGAGATGACATAAAATTCAGGCATGATTTTTTAATTATAATCATAAACAGGTATTATGAAACAGACAGGAATATTATTAGTGTTATTATCTATGCTGATCGGTTTCACAGGCTGTGAAGCTATTGGAGCCATTTTCAAAACCGGCGTAGGCGTCGGCATTTTTATCGGCGTGATCATACTGGTTCTTCTCGGAATAATTTTTGGAAGATCAAAAAAATAGGTACTCGCTGTATTTGGTAATAAAAAAATTTATACCCAATACTTATTGGTAATTCTAAAAATACATCACATGAACAGGTTGAAACAACTAAGTACTACCATCCCAGGTTTATTGATCTCAGCATGGGTATGGGCACAGGACAAAAAAGTAGATGTAGATATTGACATCAACAAACAAAGCAATCATGAGTGGTATCAGCAGCCATGGGTTTGGGTCATCGGCGGAGCTATTTTTATATTGTTGTTGGTTGCATTGATGAGAAAAAGAGATTGACGCTTTATCGTATGGCTCATCTACGAGGGCAGCCTTAATTCATGATAGTTTCCATGAAAATAATTTGGGTACCTGTCGCTTACCAACCAGCTGCATGTTCTCATACTGTATGAATAATATATACCTTTAAATAAAAGCTCAACCAGTATGGCAACAGGTAAAAAAAAGGCTGGCACATACACGCAAAAAACATTACAAAAAACAGCAACAGGGATAAATGGTTTTGATGAAATAACATCGGGCGGGATACCCGACGGAAGAACAACTCTTGTTTGCGGTGAAGCAGGCTGCGGCAAAACTTTATTCTCACTTGAATTTATCGTCAGGGGTGCTATGCAGTTCAATGAGCCGGGAGTTTTTATTGCCTTTGAAGAAAAGGCAGATGAACTGGCCACCAATGTTGCCACGTTGGGATTTAATTTAAAAAAGCTCATTGCCCAAAACAAGATCAGGGTAGATCATATCCATATAGAAAGAAGCGAGATAGAAGAAACAGGTGAGTATGATCTCGATGGTTTGTTCATCAGGCTTGGTTATGCGATCGATTCCATCGGTGCTAAAAGAGTGGTACTCGATACGATCGAGAATCTTTTTGCAGGCCTGAACAATAAAGCCATTCTTCGTGCCGAACTACGCAGGTTATTCCAATGGTTAAAAGATAAAAAGGTAACCGCCATCGTTACCGGCGAAAAAGGCGCAGGTACACTGACCCGGGAAGGGCTTGAAGAATATGTTTCAGATTGCGTGATCCTGCTCGATAACCGGGTTGTGAACCAGATATCAACACGCAGGCTCCGCATCATCAAATATAGAGGCTCGCATCACGGGACCAACGAATACCCGTTCCTGATAGATGATGATGGCATTTCAGTATTGCCCGTTACTTCTTTAAAACTGGAAGCCCCTGTTTCTTCAGCAAGGATATCAAGCGGTATCCCCTCTTTGAATGACATGTTATCGGGTGGCGGATTTTTTAAAGGCAGCAGCATATTGTTCTCCGGCACTGCAGGAACCGGTAAAACAAGTATTGCCGCCAGCTTTGCTGATGAATGCTGCAAGCACAATCAACGCTGTTTATTTTTTGCGTTTGAAGAATCACCGCAGCAGATCATCCGAAACATGCGGTCTATAGGAATAGATATGGACAGGCATGTAAAGAAAGGATTGCTCAGGTTCCAGGCTTCACGGCCCACGATGTACGGCCTCGAAATGCACCTGGTGGTTATCCATAAACTGATCAAAGAATTTAAGCCAAAGCTGGTAGTTGTAGACCCAATCAGTAACCTTGTAACAGTTGGCACTCCTATAGATGTACAATCGATACTCACGAGGCTGATCGATTTCCTGCAAATGCAACAGATCACCGTGGTACTAACGGCCTTGAATATAAGTAAATCCGAGCTGCCTGACGAAGCTGTTTCTTCCCTGGTGGATTCATGGATCCAGTTACGGGATATTGAATCCAATGGAGAACGCAACCGGGGTTTATATATCCTGAAATCGAGGGGAATGAGGCATTCGAACCAGGTAAGGGAATTCATCATTGCTGATGAAGGGCTATACCTCGAAGATGTATACCTGGGCCCTGACGGCATTCTTACAGGATCTGCCAGGGAAACCAGTATGCTGCAGGAAGAAGCAGACAAAAAAATGACTGCCCGTAATCTTGAACGTAAGAATAAAGAAGTAGACAGGAAGACAAAAGAACTGGAAGCAAAGATCAGTATGCTCAGATCAGAATTTGAAGCAGTCAAAGAAGAGTTGACCAATAATTTTATTGAAGACGAACTTAAGAAAGAGATGATCGAAAAAGGAAGGCAAACCATGACACGCCATCGTGCAGGTATTCATAAAAGAAATACGGCCATTAACAGGAAAAGATAAAAACATCCCATGGAAAAAAAGAAGACCTGGGAACTCAGGTTATATGTAGCAGGCCAGACAGCCAAGTCAGCCACTGCACTAAAAAATCTTCGCAAATATTGCGAAACACATTTGAAAGGGCAGTACAGGATCGAAGTGATCGACCTGTTACTTCAGCCACAACTGGCAGAAGGAGACCAGATATTTGCCATCCCTACACTGGTAAGAAAAGTGCCTGAACCGATCAGGAAGATCATCGGCGATCTTTCCAATGAAGATAAGGTGTTGGTTGGCTTAAATATTGTACCGGTTAAATAAGCCGTGCCGGGTATAGCTATATGGAAAACAGCAATGAGATACCAGATCAATACGTCCTGAAACTATACATTACAGGAGCTTCCAGTAATTCTTTGCTGGCCATCAATAATATAAGATCTATCTGTGAAAAATACCTGAAGGGCAATTACTCACTGGAAGTTGTGGATATTTATCAACAACCGGCCATGGCCGGTAAAGAACAGATCATTGCATTGCCGACACTGGTAAAAACATCGCCCCCACCCTTAAAAAAACTTATTGGCAATATGTCCGATACCGGCAAAGTATTAAAAGGCCTACAGGTGGAGGAAAACAAAAAAGGTGAAATTCCCAATGAACAATGAAAGAAAATATGCCGACCTGGTTGAAGAGGTAGAATTGCTGAGATCGCAATTGACAGAAGCTGAAGATACCATTGATGCCATTCGCACAGGCGCTGTAGATGCCTTTATTGTAACAGGGAAAAACGGGCATGAACTATATACATTAAAAAGTTCCGACCTGATCTATCGCCTCTTCATTGAAAAAATGGCTGAAGGTGCTGTTACACTAAACAATGAGGGATACATACTTTACTGCAACAGCAGTTTTGCCTGCATGCTTGAATTGTCATTATCTGAAGTGCTGGGTTTTCATTTTAAAAAATTTTTCCCCCCAGTATACACTGAAGCTGTTGGCAACCTGCTGAAAAAAGCATGGCAAAAAGAATCCAGGGTTGAAATATCATTACCACGAAAAGATGGCAGTGAATTACCTGTTTTATTATCAGCGAATAAATTTAATATAGACGGAGATGAAATTCTTGGTGTCATCGCTACGGATCTTTCTGTTCAGAGGGAAACTCAAAAGCAAAAAACGCTCATGGAGCAGAAAGATGAATTTATCTCTATTGCAAGCCATGAATTGAAAACACCTGTTACCAGCATCAAGGGGTATGTACAATTATTGCATCATCATTTCATCGAAGAAGGGAATACACACGCTGCGGGCTTACTGCAAAAAGCAGATGTACAGGTAGATAAACTCACTATGCTGATCAATGACCTGCTCGATATCAAAAAAATGGAGAACGGGCAGTTGCAATACCAGGAAGATCTTTTTGAATTTGACATGCTGGCAGAGGAGATCATAGAACAAACTGCCAGGGTTGTTCCCATGCACGTTATCAGGTTCAGGCACGAAAAAACAGGTACTGTATTGGGAGACCGCAACAAGATCGGCCAGGTGATCATGAATTTTATAACCAATGCCGGGAAATATTCACCTGCCGGGACCGAGATATCGATCTGTACAAATAAGAAAGGGAACAATATTTGCCTTACTGTAACCGATGCCGGTATCGGGATACCAAAAGATAAGCAGGATAAAATATTCGAGCGTTTTTTCAGGGTGCAAAACAGTGACAGGGAGAACACCTATTCGGGGCTGGGACTTGGTTTATATATTTCTGCAGCGATCATCAAACATCACCATGGCAGGATCGGTGTTGAAAGCGAAGAAGGAAAAGGTTCGGCATTTTATTTTGAGATCCCACTTCACCAAAACATATGAAAACAACCATGAGCACAAAAAAAATATTTTTTTCAGATGATGATCCGGATATCCTCGACCTGGTAAAACAAATGCTGGAGACCGGCGGTTACCGGGTGGATGCCACTGCAGACGTACACAAGCTATTTAGTTATACAGACGATCTCCCCGACCTGATATTACTGGATATATGGATGGCCGGAAAAGATGGAAGGGATATTGCCGATATGATCAAACAGCATCATTTATTAAAAAATATTCCATTTGTATTTTTATCTGCGAACTCCTACATACAGGAGATCGCAGAAAAACATGGGGCCATTGGATTTATTTCGAAACCTTTCAGCATGAAAGAACTGCTGCATAAAATGGATCAATATACCAGCGCTACGGTTTACAGCTAATAAGATCAACTTCGATTTCAAACCGGAAACAATAACTACACGAGTGTTTATCTTCAGTAGTGAATACGTATGTAAATGATACAGTCATGAAAACGAATAGAAGAAAAAAATTCTGGAGGATCTGTTGGGTGGTTTTGATATGCATGTTGATCTTTCTTGCTTATGTACAGCTTTGGTACCATCCTCCCACAGTAAAAGGCCCGGTGATCATGGAGCGTGTCTTCAGTTATCATACTGCGCCGATCTGGGCAGCTAAATTCAGTCCGGATGGAAATTATATCATTAGTGGTAGCGTAGATGGCAAGGCTATCATGGCGGATACCAGAACAGGAAAGATCATCAGAACATTGGATCATCCCGAAGGCATTACTTATTTATGCTGGAGCCGGAATGGAGATATGATCATTACTTCGGGCTATGATAAAACTGTGAGAATATGGAATGCTATCAATGGTGAACAGCTAAAAGAATTAAAAGGACATACTACGGTTATCCGGTCACTCGATATAAGTCCCGATGGAAAACTCATCGCCAGTGGTGGAGAAGATGGCGTCATCAAAATATGGAATGTAGCCGATGGCAGTTGTGTTTTTACCATTCCCGCACATAAAAGAATTATCTGGGATATTAAATTCAGTGAGGATGGGCTCTCATTTGCCAGCGCCAGTTTTGATTATACCATTAAGATATGGAACAGGGCTGATGGCACATTGAAAAAAACACTCACACAACATACACAAACAGTAGTAGCATTAGCATATAGTCATGATGGAACCATGATGGCAAGCACCAGCGATGACAAGACCATTAAGATATGGTCAACAAAAGATTATTCCATCATAAAAGAATTTCATCAACCCGAACATCCGCAGGCAGCCAGTTTCAGTCCTGATGATAAATGGCTGATAGTTGGTGGCCGCGACAAACCACTGTTAGGCGAATTTCTTCAGAATATTTTCGGTGACTCTCATTATAATCCCGGAATATCCATGCGGTTGTGGAACCTGCAAACAGGAAAACTGGCACAAACATTCCGGGAACATTTCAATGATGTTACTGATGTGGAGTTCAGCCCGGATGGCAGGCATATCGTAAGTTCCGGCAATGATTGTATGGTTCGTCTTTGGAACTCAGCCAAGCTTTTCTGAGGATAAACCCGCCTGGCTAATATGCACTCAATTATGAGAAAGCTCTTCGTCAATGATGCTGTCGAAATTATTTTCGAGGTTGCTTACCCATACTGGCAGGCCAGGTGTAATAACCGTCCAGTGATCACCCGTTTTTTCCATGTTGAAAACAATACGGTTTGCACGATCATCAATAGTATCAACTGTAAACAATCCTTCGGCTTTGCCATTGGGTTTCCTGAAATTGAACTCACGCAGGCGGCCGTCTACTTTTATTAGTTTAGTGAATTGTATATTCCTCACAAATCCTGGTTGCATAAGGTAGCTTTTTGCAAATTTAACAACAATAAAAATGCCGATGAAAAATGAAAAAAAATATTAGAAAAAAATAACAAATAGACACTCAAAAACTGGCATCGTGTTAGTATGAGAATCATAAATGATATTTTATGGAAGAAGAAGTAAAATACTATGATGGTGAGCTCACGGGTGATATATCGGTCATTGAGAATATAAGTACAGGCCTTCGTGGCTTTTGTAAAGAATATATCCAGGAATATAATGACGACAGGTTCGATCCAATGGCCATCAGGGTACTATTGGGGAACGAGATCATCGTTACCGTTTATGCAGTGGATAAAATGCACCAGTATGGAGATGAAGTGGAAGGCGGTAAGATACCTGTTAAGAAATTTAAACTCGAATGTGTTCCACCACAGTCGCTGTTAAAATATTTCGATTCGTTGAACCTGACCGTTTCTACAGGCGAATACCCGATCGAGGATATGCGGGTGATCAATAAATAAGGTTGGAGTTTAGGGTTTAGGAACTTAGCTTAGACTAATTACATCGAGGTTTGCCGGTTGTCATAAGGCAAATCCGGGCAAATGTGGGAAAAAGCAGGAAAATCCAGGGAATTACAGGAAAAAACAGGAAAGTTTAGGAAAATCCGGGCAAATAAAGGAAAGTGTGGGAACCTACTCTTTTCAGCCGCCATACGTTTGTCCTGGAAACAACACAGCATGGAAGTATCGAAACAAAATTTAGTATGGAAACAAATCGACACACAAAAATGCGTGCTACAAAATTTGAAACAGGGACGGAACGGATCGGCTGTGTCAAAATAAAAAATGGAAAATGTGTCGACACGGATTTCAATTTTAAAATAAGACACAAAAAATAAAAAAATAAAAATGACACGTCCATCGACCAGCGGGAAATCATTAAATAAGAAGGTTTTTTGGAAATCTTTTGGAGATGAACGTTCAAGTTAATTACGTGTGTTTTGCATAACACTGGTGCCGGTTACTCCAGTTTCTTCAAAACCACCTGTCTTCTTTTTTCCCAGCTGGCTATAGGTTCCTGCTGAAAAAACTCCTTTCCTTTATCATCTGTCAGCCCAAGGCTACGGTTAAGTTTTTTGCTGATGTGCTGAACATTTTTAACAGCGACCTTACGATGTGAATTGTAAAAACCACGAAATTCTTTAATGGCCCGGTCGATGATCTTTAATTCTTTGCTGTATTCTTTCGCCCGGCGATACAATATCATCAACCTGTTATAAGCTTTCTGATCAAGTGGACTGGTTTTGAGCAGGCCGAGATAGTACGGGATACCATGCTCCTCTTTCGCTTCATTATCTTTTAATGGACCATCATCCGTCTTCGACGGCTTTTTGATATAAGCGACCTTGCTCATTTTATCCTGTTTACAGCATTATCCCGGATTCAGCCGGCTGTTTTGCATGTGAAAAAACATCCGTAAGGTGATGGCTCCTTGGAGAAGGATCATTTGCAGGAATGGAGTTCGGCTTTTTAATTCTTTTTATGATATAGAAAATCGCTAATACTGCTGCTACCGAAGTTGTTGCTATGATGATGGCTTTTTTCATAAGGTTTATTTTATTCTATACAATCGTTATGCCGGAGTTAGGTCATCTCAAAATCCGGAACGTCAATGATACCTCACAGTTTCTATGCTTTGCAATTCAGATATTTGGCAACGGCTATACGTTTTTCCTATCTTCCATCACTATATCCCAACGTCCTGAATCGTCCAGTGAATAATCAAGCCCATTGCTCATGGTATAAACGATCCTGCCCGTTCCTGCATGGATGTATTGGCTTTGTTCATATACCCTTATGCCATTGTTCTGCCGGGTAAGATAAACCACGAGCGCCTGCAAAGTAGGTTGTATATCATGCAGCCATTCTTCATCCTGTTCTTTTACAAATGCCTGGCTCATATATTAATTTGTCAGGTTATCGCCATCGGAAGGGAACAGGTCATCCCGAACGACCTTTGATTGATTCAATCCATTGGATTGTGAAGCCCTGTTCATCACCCTGTCGGTCATCTTATTTTTTATTGGCAAACCTTTTTTGATCGCTTTACCGGTTTGATCTGTTTTTACCGGCACCTGTTGTTTCTTATCTTTTTTCATATTACATAATTCTTTAGGTTAAATGCTGGATACCAGATACCGGATGCCAGATAGCTGGTGATTGTTTGTTGAACATTGAGCATTGATCATTTACTTGCCACCCACTACCAGCTGTTATACATTTCAATATTCAACATTCAATATTCAACGATCACTCTTTACCAACCGCCCTTAACCGGCTAGCCAGCATGACCAGAACAGCGTCCACATATTCCAACTGTATATCGATAAAATCCTTTTGGGTTGCCTGTATGATCCCGGCCTTTAGTATAACATGACGGTAGCTGATAGCAAAATAAGCATATAGAGGGTCGATATAATGCCCGGATAACGACGCAGCATAACCTGTAATACCTATCCCCCAGTCGCTCGAAAATCTATAACTTACCTGTACAGCCATGCGTCGTGCAATTTCCACAGATACAGAATTGGTAGCCGCCGCTTCTGCCATATCCACTTCCAGGTGTTTGTATTTCTGTTTGGCATTATAAGCTGTCAGGCCGCCTTCGAAGTATTCGCTGGCATTATCTCCGGAAGCCAGTGCAGCCTGTAATAAGCCAGCCGTAACACTTTCGGCAGCAGATATTGTATAACGATGCCTGTTCAGCAATATGGCAACTTCTGTAATAAGTTTTTTATTAAAGATCATATTTCATATGGGCTGGATACTGGATGCTGGATAATTGATAAATGAACATTGACTATTGTTTATAGGCTAGTCACTTGCTACTCACTACTTGCTACTCACTACTTGCTACTCACTACTCGCTATCTATTTCACCGCACTCACTCTCCAGATCACATTACTTGCATCATCTGTTACCAATAACGAACCATCTGCCAACACAGCAAGTCCAACCGGGCGACCATACACTTTATCTTCTTTCAGGTTGGCAATAAATCCGGTGAGAAAATCTTCAGGCTTACCGGCTTTACCATTATTGAACGGAACATATACTACTTTATATCCTGCAAGCACCGACCTGTTCCATGATCCATGTTGAGCAATAAATGCCCCACCCTGGTATTTTGCAGGGAAAGATCTTTTTGTATAAAATATTAAACCAAGCGAAGCAGTATGAGAACCCAGGTTCACGTCGGGAACAATTGCTTTTTTAACCAGCTCCGGTTTTTGCTCTTTTACCCGGTCATCAACATGTTGGCCATAATATGAATATGGCCATCCATAGAATCCGCCTGGCTTTACTCCTGTTAGATAATCCGGAACCAGGTCGTCACCGAGCTCATCGCGTTCATTAACGGCTGTCCATAATACCGAAGTTCCCGGCGCCCATCCCATACCAACAGGATTGCGTAAACCCGATGCATATACACGCATTCCTGAACCATCAGGATTCATCTCCAATATATTGGCACGAAGCAATTCTTTGTCTAAACCGTTTTCTCCAACATTGGAACTGGAACCTACTGCTATATATATTTTCGTATTATCGGCATTACTGATGAGGTTACGTGTCCAGTGACGGTTATCCTTAAAACTTTTTCCCGAGGGAAGATCAAGTAGTTTTTCTCCCTGTGCCGATATTTTCGTTTGTCCCACACTGAAAGGAAACCTCATGACAGCATCCGTATTACCAACATATAGCCAGTTACCGATGACCAGCAATCCAAATGGTTGGTTCAATCCATTTGCCTTTGTCAATAAAGTATCCTTTTCATCTGCTATCCCATCTTTATTGTTATCCTTCAATAGAATGACCAGGTCGGCACTGTGTGAGAGATCTTCTGCCCGGTTGGCACCGGTTACAATAGCACCTGCTTTTTGTGCCAGGGTAAAATTCGAATTACCTTCCGCAACCAGCAAATCGCCGTTCGGTAATACATACATATACCTGGGATTCTGAAAACCACTGGCATATTTATTTACCGTGAACCCTGCAGGCGCAACCGGCTTTTGTTCATCACCCCAACCGATCACTTTACTGAAATTCATGGAAGATTTTGTTGCATTGGGTGGCGGCAATGTATCCTTACGATCGTTTTGGCAGGCTGCGGGTAATGATGCAGCAACAAACAACAGGCAGAAAAATGTTTTTGAAGATATCATAACTGATGAATTATGGTGAGAGAACCTAAACAACAGTTATAAATCAATTATAATTCCAAAACGAACGAAAACCTGAAGCTATATGGGTGAAGGATACCAGATGCCCGGATAAATCTTAGATTTCAGATAATTCTACCTCATCTTATTAACGAGATGGCTTCATTTACAACATCAAATGCCCGTTTATACAGCTCGGGGTTACCTTTGTCAAGTTTACGCAGAATGGCCTTGCATTCATACAAATAAACCCTGGCGAAATCGCGATCATGTTGCACTATCTCTCTTGTATTATCGATAATATCTGCATACTTGATGGTTTGTGAATCGGCACTTGTTTTTTCAAGTCGCACCAGCTCTTTGTTCTTCCTGCTTCGCCTGTTGAGTTTCGGGTAATCTTTTTTTACATATACATCGGTGAGATCCACCACGAGCCGCAGCGTTCTTTCTACATCAGCTTTGCTCAAAACTGTAAAGAGAAAATATTCCAGTTCATCTTTTGTTACTTCTGTATCTTCCAGCACATCATGCAACAATGCGGCAGCAGACATACAAATATCTTTTGTGTACTTTCCGCAAATTTCCATGACACGTACCGGGTGTACTATATAACGCTCAGCTGTATATTTACGCACCTGCATTCCATGTGCCCTGTCTGCATAATCCCGTATTTGCCGAAGTATTTCCTGCATCATGTTGTGTGATGAAATATCCCTCTCAGTTCAGTTTCAATATTATTTTTAGCAATATCCTAACAATCTGGCATAAAAATGGAAAATTGATATGTTTTACAACAAATGCGAAAGCTTACAGAAAACGATATTTCGATAATAATATGGATACTCCTGGCAACAAATATGGGAGTAAATATATGGTGGCTGTTCCAGCCGGCCATTGACCAGCTCTCATTTATATCTCTTAATACAATGATCGCGTCGATGCTTACAGGTATGGCTGTGTATGTCATCGTTACCGGGAGAAACAAATTAATATGACCGAAAACAGGAAAAAAATCTCACGGATCAAAAAATTTATCGGCATACTCGGCCCCGGGTTAGTGACAGGTGCCAGCGATGATGATCCCTCAGGTATTGCAACATATTCGCAGGCAGGAGCACAGTTTGGTACAGCTACTTTGTGGACTGTCATCCTCACTTTTCCATTAATGGCAGCAGTTCAGGAAATGTGCGCACGAATTGGATTGGTAACGTCGAAAGGCCTTGCAGGAAATCTCAGGAACAATTATCCAAAGCCTGTATTATATGCGATGATCCTGTTCACCTTCCCCGCAGTAATATTGAATATTGCTGCAGATATTGCCGGTATGGGTGCAGTAGCCAAGCTGATCTTTCCATCTGTACCGGTTTATTTTTTTACAGTAGGCTTCACCGCTATATTGATGCTGCTGATCATATACCTTCCCTACCAGAAAATGGCGACCTTCCTCAAATACCTTTCATTGTTTTTGTTGTTATATATTATAGTTCCTTTTCTCAGTAAACAGGATTGGGGCAACATACTAAAAGATACGTTTATACCAAAGATCAGTTTTAATAAAAATTTTATACAGATCCTGGTTGCCATCCTTGGCACCACGATTTCGCCTTATCTTTTTTTCTGGCAGGCAACCATGGAGGCAGAGGATGTCAAAAAACAAAAACAACAACTGGTTGTGAATAAAAGCAGCATCCATAAAATGGTGCTCGATGTGGATATGGGAATGCTTTTCTCCAATATTGTGATGTTCTTTATTATTCTTACCGCAGGTACCGTGTTATATAAAGCAGGAATACATGAGATAACCAGCGTGGAACAGGCAGCCAAAGCACTGGAGCCGATAGCGGGTTCATTATCATACCTGCTTTTCGCTATTGGTGTGATCGGCACCGGGTTCCTTGCCATTCCTGTACTAAGCGGGTCGATCTCCTATATATTGTCTGAAACATTCCACTGGAATGGCAGCCTGGACAAAAAATACCACGAGGCCAAACCGTTTTACCTTGTCATTATTATTTCATTGCTGCTGGGACTTGCGATCAATTATAGTGGTATTGACCCTGTACAGGCATTGATCTATACTGCGATACTATATGGCATCAGCTCACCGGTGCTCATTGCTGTTATACTCCATATGGGTAATAACAAAAAGTTGATGGGTAAACACACGAATGGTACCTGGAGTAATTTTTTTGGGGTGCTGGCACTGTTGCTGATGGCTGCATCTGCCATACTGTTGTTATATTTCCAGTTCAGTGATTAGCTAGGCTGTCCGTAGGTTGAAACTACGAACAGCATTAAAGAGAGATTACAACATAACTTAAAAGAAGCACTTATGTCCTCGTCATTCTTAACTGCAGAATGGAGAAAATTAGCGATCGCCAACTATGTGGTTGACTCAAAAATTTTATTACCTTATTTACCTTATCAAACTGAATTCGATCTGCTGGATGGCAAATGTTATGTTAGCCTGGTAGGCTTTATGTTCCTTCATACAAAACTCAAAGGTATTGCCGTTCCTTTTCACCGGAATTTTGAAGAAGTGAACCTGCGGTTCTATGTAAGATATAATGACAATGGCACCTGGAAACACGGCGTGGTATTCATCAAAGAGATCGTGCCACTTCCTGCCCTGGCATTTGTAGCCAATACTTTCTATAAGGAAAATTATAAAACACTTCTCATGAAACATCATTGGGATATCAGTGCAACAAAAACACTGGTATCATATTCATGGAAGCATGCAGATAAATGGAATTTTTTTTCTGTAACGGCCGATCCAACACCCATCCCAATCAGGGCCGGCTCCTCAGAAGCATTTATTACCGAACAACATTGGGGTTATACTGCTATCGGTGAACAAGCAACCATGGAATATAAAGTAGAACACCCAACCTGGACAACCTACCCGGTTCATGAAACATATATTGATATTGCCTTTGATAAATTATATGGCCACCGGTTTGCTTTCCTGAATACTCAAAAACCCGCTTCAGTGATGCTGGCCGAAGGTTCACCCATCAGTGTCGGATGGAGGAGAAAAATCAGTCAATGAGATAATTTGGGAATGAGTTAATTTGATTTCACTCCCCTGGTTCGTGACAACAAGAACCCAGGCAAAGAGACTTAAGTACCGGGCTACCTGGCATTCTTCCTACATAGAGCCTTTCTTTGGTCCTGGCTTTTTAGATGTAGATTTCTTTCCGGCACTTTTCTTTGGAGCAGATTTTTTTGTACTGCTTTTTGTTGAGCTGGATTTCTTTGCGGCGCTTTTTTTCGAAGCTGATTTTTTAGGGACCTTTGCTCCTTCTTCCCTTGCTTCAGATAACCCGATTGCTATTGCCTGTTTTTTGCTGGTAACTTTTTTACCACTTCTCCCGCTTTTCAAAGTACCATGCTTTCTTTCATGCATTGCTTTCTCGACCTTATCCTGCGCCTTCTTTGAATATTTTGCCATAAAATGAATTTGAGTTAATAATAGTTAAATGTAGCTTAAAACCATACCTGATAAAAAAATAATTAGGGTAACTACCCAATCATCATGTATTCTATGCCGGTAGTTACCGTTGCAACAAAGGAGCCGTTCATGGCTCCTTTGCAAATCTTTTATCGGGCGGGGCTATTCTTCCTCATCTTCATCTTCTTCCTCAGTTTCTTCTTCACTTTCATCTTCTTCTCCTTCTTCATTCGCTGCCTGCATGTTGATATCATTCTCCGCGATCTCGGTCAGCTTTTCATCTGCTTCTTTTTCTTCTTCAAGGATACCGGCCAGGACAGCAGCAGCATCTTCCAATCCCATAGTCTTTGCCAGTGTTGCCAGTCCGCCATAGGTTGCAATTTCATAGTGTTCCACTTTCTGTGCAGCCATGATCAATCCCGCGTCACGGGTTGCTGTTCCAGCTTCCGTGTCTTCGATCAATCCTTCTGCTTCTTTGCCCAGCCCTTCCATGGCTTCACATTTTTTCGCCTGAGCTTTCAATCCAAGCATATCAAATACTTCTTCTACCCTCATCACATGCCCCTTGGTTACTTCCAGGTGATCGGTGAGTGCTTCTTTCAAAGAGCCGGCACCCGCCGCTTTGATCAGTTTTGGAATTGATTTCACCAAATGTTTCTCTGCCCAGTAGATGTCTTTCAATTCATCGTGGAATAATTTCATCAGCATCGGGTCTTGTTGGGAAGACTCAGCCTGTTGGCCTGTCTTAGCTGTGGTCTTTTTGTTGTTTGCAATATTTGTCATAATAATATTATTTAGTCAATCATTAATTCTACTATCATGCCAGAGCAAACTTGTTAACATGGGCTTTGAGGTACTTTGCGGGTCATCACCCATTATCATCGCATCATATTATCATTGTTCCAGTTATTAAAACCAAACTATGCAGGAAAAAACATGTTAATGCAAAACGGTATGAACTTTGAATATTCATCATTGGATCAAAATTCAACGTCTATGAAACAGCAATCATTTCAATTAAGATCATTTATAAAGGATTATAAACTGGAACGGGAAACAGATGTTGTATGCTTTATGGCAGATATCCATTTCACAGCAGCCAATACCGATCTCGATTTTATGGGTAAAGTATATATAGTTACACTTTCTTTTAATGGAAGAGATGTGGTTTACCTGATCAGCGCCGACCTGGAAAGATTACAGATCGATTCTATGTTCGCGAACAGTTATCTGTTCTCGTATTCACTCAACAAAAAATTTTCTATTGATGGGCATTCTGAAAGATACGGGGATTATCACCTCGTCATTGATCCCCAGTGCGACTGCGAAGCCCCCAATCCATCTGAATTTGGGCCGATCTCTTCGAACTAGTGCATAAGCAATATTGAATGTTGCATAAATAAATTCATTGTGGTATTTTGTCATTGATGAGTCAGTGTAGTTTTTTGGGACCAGAAATCTTCAACTTTTTTTCGCTGGTACATTTGCCATAGACCTGGATTCGAATTGAAAGGCCTGTACCGGTTTTTAAAACGTTGAAATGTACCGGTACAAAAAACCAGTTTTCAGAATTGGTACTTTTTCCAGAAAAATAATATTGGTACAGTAGGATTTTGAAGTGAAAGAAATCTGGGATTTGTATACCTGGTATCCTGCATCCAGCATCGCCGAAGGCTCACTTTCCTTTTCCTGACAGGATGATTTTGATTGTATAGAACATAATGGTAAAGTCAAGCGGAAGAGAAACGTTTTCTACATATAACAGGTCATAGGGCATGCGCTGGATCATTTCTTCTACAGAAGATGCATAACCAAATTTCACCATTCCCCAGCTGGTCAATCCAGGCTTTACTTTATAGAGGTATTTGAATTCAGGGTGTTGTAATACGAGTTGATCGATATAGAATTTTCTTTCGGGCCTTGGGCCAACAAGGCTCATTTCACCCTTGAGGATATTCCATAATTGCGGAAGTTCATCGAGCCTCCATTTGCGCATGGTCTTACCCCATTTGGTTATTCTTTCATCATGTTCGCTGCTCAGTTGCGGACCATTGGGTTCTGCATCAACGATCATCGACCTGAACTTATACATGATGAATGGCCTTCCTTTATAACCGATCCTTTCCTGCCTGAATATAAGCGGGCCTTTGGATGATATCTTCAGCCTGATCATGGTGAAGATGATCAATGGAGATAATAATATGACCGCCAGCGATGAAACGGTGATATCAAGTACACGTTTGATATTCTGCTGCCAGGATGGCAATAAACCTGAATGGATATCAATCAACGGAACACCCATTACATTATTGGTCTGTAAGGCGCCACTGATGATATCTACCGTATCCGGGGTTATCTTGATGTTTACTTCTTTGTCGCTTAGATTTTGCAGGATAGTAGTCAGCAATGCCCGTTCATTCTTTTCGACAGCAATGATCACTTCTTCGATATTCTCTTTCTGAATGATCTCTGTAAGATTATTAAAATCCCTGAATGTTTTGATAGTAGCAGGAACCTGGAAACCATTATTGCCATTGGTATTGAAAAAACCAACGATCCTGAACCCCGATTGTTCCCTGGTTTTAATGAATGCATCGTAGAACTGAGCTGCTTTTTTTCCTGAGCCTAGCAGCAGGGCATTGAAATAAACTTTTTTGGTGGCCAGTTGTTTCTTCGCAATACCAAGAACGATCATGCGGACAATCACGGTACAGATGAATACAGGCGCCAGCAGGCTGTAGAATTCCAGGTAATAATTCTGGTTATTGAATTGCCTGTTCTTGAGGATAAAAAAGAATAAGAGGAACAAACACCCGATGATACATATCAACAGCGTTTTAAAAAATTCAGATACCCTTGATTTTTGATAAACTGAATTATAAGTTCCGCTTAAAAAATGTAATGATACCCAGCCAACAGTGTACATAAGAAGTCCTATATAGAAACCCGGGGGGATACTAAAATGATAATGATAGATGGCTGTTCGCAGGTAGTAGAAGCAAAGCCACGTGAATACGCAAACAATAATGTCGGCTAAGATATGCCATCTGATATTTATCCTCGGTTGGTTCACTGGGTATACGGGGTATACAAACGTATACCGTTAAAGCTGTTTATGATTGATTTTATCCAATATCTGGTGAGCAACTTCCATCTTTCCAGCACAGTGGGATCCGAAGCTTGGAATTCACGTGACTTGAAGTCGCGGCCGCACTGACCCTATAGTGAGTCGTATTAATTTAAATCATACCAACATGGTCAAATAAAACGAAAGGCTCAGTCGAAAGACTGGGCCTTTCGT
>JADMIO011367161.1_pt1 | contig 26179 bp, 22 predicted proteins | sample 8958161 | NCBI WGS metagenome assembly JADMIO01 (sample SAMN16585339, study PRJNA669376) | soil metagenome | isolation source: Crop rotation soil | place: USA: Cullars Rotation, Alabama | collected 2011 | reverse complement strand
AGGAGGGAAGAGGGAAGAGGGAAGAGGGAAGAGGGAAGAGGGAAGAGGGAAGAGGGAAGAGGGAAGAGGGAAGAGGGAAGAGGGAAGAGGGAAGAGGGAAGAGGGAAGAGGGAAGAGGGAAGAGGGAAGGCGAGGGCGAGGAGGAGCGAGGGCGAGGCGAGGGCGAGGAGCGAGGGCGAGGAGCGAGGGCGAGGAGTTGAGGGTGAAGCGTTTTTTTTCGGCGAAGCGGAGAGGGAGGAGGGCGAGGAGCGAGGGCGAGGCGAGGGCGAGGAGCGGGGGCGAGGAGCGAGGGCGAGGAGCGAGGGCGAGGAGTTGAGGGTGAAGCTTTTTTTCGGTGAAGCGGAGAGGGAGGAGGCGAGGAGCGACGAAGAGGGCGAGGGCGAGGAGTGAGGTGAGGAGCGAAGGAAGAGAGGCGAGGAGCGAGGGCGAGGAGTTGAGGGCGAGGCTTTTTTCCGGCGAAGAGGGCGAGGGCGAAGCGAGGCCGAGGAAGAATCGACTGACGGCCGGCGGAAAGAAGTCGCTCGTTGGTCGAGTGAGTTGCGTGGATCCGGCCTCGGTCGGGGTGCTTGCTCGCTCTGCCCCGCACGCTTCCGCGTACGGAGCGCGCCGAGGGCCGAAGCGCACTGCTCGCGTTGACCGATCGCCGCGCGGCTGAGCGCTCGCGTGGCGCCTACGTGGGGCGAGAGCCCTCGTCACGCCCCGTGCGCGGGTCGCGCGCTGGGGCGAGAGCGAGCAGCACCCCGACCTTCGGCTCCTTCCCTTCCTTCTTTTTCCCCCCGAACGGGGCCCAGGAGAACACGACCATGTTGATCGCCTATCAAGTTGCACTCGAAGTGGTTCGCGAGCTGAGGCCGCTCGTCGAGCGGATCCGGAAGCACGATTCGACGTTGGCGAAGCAGCTCGTCAATGCGGCGAGCAGAACGGTGCAGAACATCGCCGAGGGCGAGCGGCACCGAGCGGGTAACAAGCGAGCGAAGTACGACATCGCGTTCGGCGAGGCGAACGAGGTGAAAGGCAGCCTCGATCTCGCGATCGCGTGGGGCTACATCGCCGACGATGCGGCGGCGCGCGCGAAGCTGATGCGGTTGCACGCGCTGTTGTGGGGGCTGACGCGTGGCAAAGGCGCACCGCGCTCGGCGTGAAGCAAGCCGAGCCCAGTGCCGCTCGCCCTCGGCGGTTCTGCACCGTGCTGCTCGCCGCATTGACGAGCTGCTTCGCTAACGTCGAATCGTGCTTCCGGATCCGCTCAACGAGCGGCCTCTCCTCTTCCCTCTTCCCTCTTCCCTCTTCCCTCTTCCCTCTTCCCTCTTCCCTCCTCCCTCTTCCCTCTTCCCTCTTCCCTCTTCCCTCTTCCCTTCCCTCTCCCTCTTGCCTCTTCCCTCTCCCCTCTCCCCTCTCCCTCTTCCCTGTGGTCTTCGCGTTGCGGTCGAGATCGACGGCGGCTTGACCCGAACCTCGGGTTGACGCCGAGCCCCCACGTGATCACTCCTCCTCGAGAGGAGCCGTTATAACGTTCGTTATAGCGTTTGTTATAACGGCGCCTCCGAAGGACATGAACCGGTGCGAGGGGTGGTGGCTTGGCGGCCTGGCGGCCTGGCGGCCGGACGGCGTGCTGACGGCGTGGGGCTGAGGCGACCCGCGAGCGTCTCGCAATCCACCTAGGGCTTCGAACGGGTGTAGCGACCGAAGAGGCCACGGACATCCGCGCACAGACTCTTCGAGGCTTCGTCGTAGGCGACGACCTGCACGCTGCCGGCTCCTCGCCTGGACGCGTCGTCGCCCTCGACCCCGAACCACAGCGAGATCTGGATCTTGTTCTCGACTCGATGCGCGACTGCGTTTTCGCCGTCTGTCGTGAAGCCCGTGAAGGTCCAGTCCTCACCGTCGACGATCACGTGCGCCTTCGGCCAGCCTGGGGAGAACGAGATCTCGAAGCGCTTCAGCTTCGCGAGGAGGGCCTTGGTCCGATCGCCGCAGGAGGGGAGTCGGCGATGGCCGTCTCGCATGACGGGGTAGGGAGCGCCGAGAACATCGAGCGAGTAGTCGCCGTGCGGCGCGGCACGCGTGTCTGCGTGCGCAGGGGTTGCGACGAGTACGAGGAGTAGGAGGAGGAGGAGCGGCCAGCAGCCGCACGGAGCGGCGCACCGGCTCGCAGGACTCGACCAACGCACGACTCGAGATTACAGGTTTGCTTGCGCGTTACGCAGAGCTTCTTCGATTGCGAACACCATGTTCTCGTTGGTGTCGACGAGATAGATCGTTTCGGGGTTCGGCCGGCGGTGGGCGCGGATCTCCTCGACGATGGCGCGTGCGGCCTCGTCGAACGGGACATCACCGAGGTCGGTGCCGATGCCGGGGATCGCGATGACCTTGAAGTTGTTGCGGTCGGCCGCGATGAGGGCGGCGCGCGCGGCGCGGCGGACGTTCTCGGCGCCGATCTTCATGCCCGGCTCTTCCATCGTCGGAACGTGGATGACGTTCTTTGCGGGGAGCTGGCCGGCGGTGGTGACGAGCGCGGCACCGACCGCGATCGGGGCGGCCTGCATGGCGGCTTGCTGGATGACGTCGCCACCTTGGCGGCGAAGGGAGCCGCCGATGCCGCCGCCCATGATGCCGAGCGAGTTGGCCGGGTTGACGATCGCGTCGACCGGCATCGTCCAGATTTCAGCTCGGGCTACGTGAACCTGCATTTAGGTCTGCTCGGTAGCACAGGAGGTCCGGGAAAATAAAGGGGCCGAAAACACGGAAGGGCTCCCTGGGGAGCCCTCGGTGCGTTCTCGATGCGTTCGTGCCTGAGAATCAGGCGCAGGCTTTTTCGAGCTCGGCCTCGACCTTGCCCTCGTCCCATTTCTTGGCGACGGCGAGCTCCTTGACGATCAGCTGCTTCGCGTTGTCGAGCATCTTGCGCTCGCCGAACGAGAGGACCTTCGAGGACTTGAGGCGGTAGAGATCGCGGTAGACCTCGGCGACGTCGAACAGGGAGCCGGTCTTGATCTTCTCCATGAAACCGCGATAGCGGCGGTTCCAGGTCTGCTTGTCGATGTGGACATCCTTTTCGCGCAGGATATCGAAGACCTCTTCGATCTCCGCGGAGGTGGCGACGGGACGGAGACCGACCTGATCCGCCTTCTCCTTCGGAACGAGGATCTGCATCCCCGTGGCGAGCACTTTCAGCACGTAGAAGGAGCACACCGTCGTGTTGATCTCCTTCTTTTCGATCCCGATGACCTCGGCTACACCGTGGGCGGGATAGACGGCTTTCTCGCCGATTCGGAAGTCGTTACTCATTCAAGTCTCCTAAGGTGTTCGTGGCCGAGTAGTTCGTTCGAGCTAGAGCAATGCCGATACCGAGTTCTCGCCACCGCTACGTTCAGACCAGAAAGCGTTTGGTTCTCTCTGGTTGATTCACAAAACTGAAGTTTTATTCATCCCGTCGTTTGCGCCAAGGTGTCACACCCTGTTTCGCGTGGAATTCGACCATGTAGGGATCGAACTTTGGGGACTTTCCCAACGGGGCCCGGAGGATATCAATGCCGACGAAGATCGCTAGCCCAAAGATCGGTACGGCTACTGGCATGGCCGGCGGGCTTCGGGATTTCAGGGACTTGAAAAGATGAAAACAGGTGGTGATCTGCGGGGTCTGATACCCTTTTGCGACCGGTGAGAGGCTCGATCGGCCAGATCCTGATCCATCAGGGCGTGATCGATGCCAGCGCCCTGTCGGACGCGCTCGCGCGGCAGAGTGGCCGCCATCCGGTCGCGAGCGAGCTGTACGCGCTGGGGTATGCGAGCGAGCGGCAGCTGTGCACGGCGCTCTCGGCCCAGACCGGGTGGCCCGCGATCGTGCTCGACGAATCGACGATCCGGCTCGAGGTGCTCGAGCACGTGTCGCTCGAGTGGGCCCGGATCTTCAACGCGATGCTGGTCTACGAGGACGCGACCACGATGATCGTGGCGGCCGCGCGACCGGAGGACGCGATCGTGCCGGCCCGCGAGCTCGGTGCCGGTCGCAACAAGAACGTCGAGCTGCGGATCGCCCTCGACGTCACGCTCGCGCGCACGATCCGCGTGGGCTTTCGCATGTGGAAGGACGGCGAGCGCTATCTGTTCGGTCCCGAGGCGGATCGCACCACGCCGACGCTCTCGATCGTGCATCCCGACGGCGGCGAGGACGAGCATCGCCGCGCGCAGCGCGCACTGGCCGAGGATGCGGCGCGCGCGATCGAGCGCCAGGAGGAGATGCCCGACGACGAGCACATCAGCTCGAACAGCCTGGCGTCGCTCACCGGCGACTGGGCGTCGACGACGATCACGACGACGCGCGATGGCGACGACGAGCCCGAGGAGGAGCGCACCGAGATCGTCGCCGCCGAGCTCGATCGCGGGCCGGATGCCGAGACGCTGAACGGCGGACCGCCGCAGGCACTCGTGATCGATCCCGATCCGCCGGGCCGCATCCAGATGGTCGCGGAGCTCGAGCGCCTCGGCTATCACTGCCAGGCCGCGGCGTCGGGGAGTCAGGCGATCGATCTGCTGAGCCAGATGGTGTTCGACATCGTGTTCGCCGACATCGCGACGCCCGAGTGCGACGGCCTTCGCATGTGTCGCGCGGTCAAGCGCAGCCGCCGGCTCGCGCGCACGCGCGTGGTGGTCACGACGGCGGTCGTCGATTCCGGCCAGATCCCCGAGGACCAGCTCCAGCGCGCCGGTGCCGACGGCTACATCGAGAAGCCGCTCGACGTCCGCCGGCTGCACCGCCTGCTGCGCGACCTGTCGACCGAGGAGCGCGCCGATCACGAGGGCCTGCTCGCCGATGCGCTCGGCCGCTATCACGTCGGCGATATCGAGGGCGCGATCGCGCGGCTGCGCGGTGCGCTGGTCGGCGATCCGGCGAGCCCGAAGCTGCACTTCATGCTCGCGAACATGCTGCAGCGGGCATCGCGCTATCCGGAAGCCGTCGACGAGTACGAGGCCGTCGTCGAGCTCCAGCCCGCGTACTTCCCGGCGCTGACGCGACTCGCCTACCTGTATTTTCGGCAGGGGCTGCACGCGCGCGCGGTCGAGACCTGGCGGCGCGCGCTGCCGGTCTGCGACGACCCCGCGCTCCGCCGCAACATCGAGCTATTCATGCGCAAGCTCGTGGCGGACATGTCGAAGAGTGACGCGCTGTAGCTTCGCGAGCGCGAGCGCGAGCGCGAGCGGGATCGCGAGCGCGAGCGCTAGGCGAGCATGCCGGGATTCATGATGCGATCGGGATCGAGCGCATCGCGGAAGGCCGCGAGATACGCGTCGAGCTTCGTCGCGCGCGCACCGAGCAGCCACGCGCCCGCGGCCTCGGCCGCGCGCTCGGCGACCGCGATGGCGTCGGGATCGGGTGCGCCGGCGCGCGTGATCGTGAAGAACATCACGGCGCCGTCGGCATCGAACCGCGAGATGTGTGCGCGCGCCTGCGTGCCCGCGGCGGTGCACTTGTCGACGACCGCGCGATAGACCGCGCGCAGCTTGCCGGGCGTTGCCATGACCTGCAGCGAGGGCACGGGGCCAGGCGTCGGCTCGCCGGCGTGCAGGCGACGCCACCACAGATCGGCGAGCTCGGATTCGCTCGTGCTGCCGCCCTCGGCGAGCACCGCGCTCGTGATCAGATCGCGATCGCACGCCGCGAGATCCGTCGGCCCGGCGGTGGCGGCGCAGAGCAGCGCGTGACCGGCCGGCAACACGAGATCATGGTCGTCGGCCCCGAAGTGCTGCGCCGCCTCGGCGGCATCGTAGATGCGAATGCCCGACGGTGCGGCTTCCTCGCGGAGCGCGAGATAGACCGCGGAGATCGCCGCGTCGATCGACGGCAGCGTGTACGCGGCGACCAGGCGCGCTTCCGGCTTCTGGTGGATGCGGAGCACGGCGGACGTGATGAAGCCGATCGTGCCTTCGCTGCCCATCAGGGCGCGCGCGAGATCGGGACCGGTGGCGCGGCGCGGCGCCACGCGCGTGTGAACGCTGCGGCCGTCGGCGAGCACGGCGGAGACGCCGACGACGGCGTCCTCGAAGAAGCCGTGCCGCGCGGACGATTTGCCGGGCGTGCGGACGGCGATGATGCCGCCGAGCGAGGACGTCAGGACGACCGGCGGGTAATCGCCGATCGAGAGGTTGCGCGGATTGAGGATGCGCTCGAGCTCGAGCCCGGTGATGCCGGCCTGCGCGTGCACGAGCAGCGAGGTCTCGTCGAGCTGGATCACCTGATCGAGACGGCGCGTCGCGATCAGCACGCGCGGACGCGGCGTCGGTTCGCGCGCGGAGATCTGCGGGCGACCCGCGGCACCGATCGCGTAGACGGCGGCCTTGTGCTCGCCGGATCGCCGGATCACCTCGGCGACCTCGGCGGCGGAGCCGGGTGCCACGCGCCACGACAGCTCGTCGACGCGCTCGACGTGCTCGGGCCCGACCGCATTGCGCAGCTCGTCGCCGAAGTTCCTCATCGCTGCCTCTTGAGGCCGAGCTTGCCGGGATTGAACACGCCGTCGGGATCGAGGCTCTTCTTGAGCGCCTCGAAGATCGCCATCGCCTCGCGGTGCTCGCCCACCATGTACGGGGCCTTGAGCAGCCCGACGCCGTGGTGATGGCTGATCGTGGCGCCGACGCGCGTCGCGGCCTCGAGGCCATCGCGCCAGATCGCGTCGTAGACCCGCTCCGACGACGCGGCATCCGGCGCCGTGCCGGCGAACGTGAAGTAGATGGAGCAGCCGTCGGCGTAGGCGTGGGAGAAGTGCGCCATCACGACGGCGTGGCGACCGATCGCCTCTCGCACCGAGTGATAGAGATCCATCAGGCGCTCCCAGCTCGCCGCGACCTCCATCGTGTCGACGAACGCGCCGTCGCGGAACATCGGCGACATCCGGTACGACACCGCGTAGCGGTGCTTGACCCACGCCCACCCCGGATCCTCGCCCTTGTCGCGACAGCCGGCGGTCTCGAGCTCGTGGAACGTCAGCGCGGCCTCGACATCCGTGCGGATGCGCGAGCCCTCGAGGCCGATCACCATGCGGCAGCCGCGCCGCGCGACGCGCTCGGCGACCGCACCGACAATCCGGTTGACGCTCTCGGCGCGCCCGAGCGCCGCGTGCATCACGTTCTGGCGCAGGCCCTTGCCGCGCGCGAGCGCCAGCAGACGATCGACGACGCCGTCCGATTTGGGTCGGCCGCCGGGCCAGCCGGGCAGGGCGCCGGTCTCGATCGGTGGGATCGGCGCGCGGACTTCGGTTGCCGCCGGCTCTTCGGCGTGTGAGCCGCCGAGCGAGTTCATCAGCGTGTCGAGCTCGTCGTAGAGCCGGATGACCGCGGGGCGCAGGCCCTTCTGCAGCACGCGACGGATCGCCTCGACGCCCGTCGCGACGTCATCGACCTCGAAGCCGCGGAACACGCGCTGCTGCGGGGCCGGCGAGACCCGCAGGCGCGCCGACGTGATGATGCCGAGCGTGCCCTCGCTGCCGACGATCAGCTGCGTCCAGTTGGGTCCGCGGAGCGCGCGGTTCGGGCCGTCGGTCTCGATCACCTCGCCACGGCCGGTGACGAACGTCAGGCCGGCGACGCGATCTTCGACCTTGCCGTACTTCGTCGACAGCTGGCCGGCGGCGCGCGTCGCGAGCCAGCCACCGACGGTGGAGCAGTAGATCGACGACGGAAAATGCCCGAACGTATAGCCGCGCCGCTCGAGCTCGCGTTCGAACCGCTCGCCGGACAGGCCGGCCTCGACGTCGCAGATCAGCTCGGGCGCGTGTACCGCGCGCAGCTGCTGCATCCGCTTGGTATCGATCGTGATGCCGCCGTGGATCGGGACGGCGCCGCCGCAGACGCCGCTGCCACCGCCGTACGGCACGATCGGCACTCCGATCTCGCGTGCGAGCTTCACGATCGCGACGATCTCGCGCACGTGCTCGGGCCACACGACCGCGTGCGGGCGGAACGGCGGCGTCTGCCCCTCGCGATACGCGAGCAGCATGCGCGGCCACATGTCGCGCGAGTACGTCACGAGATCGACCTCGCGCATCGACATCCGGCGCGGCCCGACGATCGCTTCGAGGTCGCGCTGCAGGCGGTCGACGTTCACGGCCGGCCGAGCTTACTCCGGTCGGCGCGTCGCGCACGTCGGCGCGCGGCGAGTCTTTGGCTTGGTGTAGGGTTCGCGCGTGACCGCTTCCTCCGTTCGCACCCTCACCGTCATCGGCGCCGGCACCATGGGGCATGGGATCGCACACGTCGCCGCGCTCGCCGGCATCGACGTGCGCCTGTTCGACGCGATCGCCGGCGCGGCGACGGCCGGCATCGCCAAGGTCAAGAAGAACCTCGACAAGGGCGTCGAGCTCGGGAAGGTCTCGCCCGCGGATCGCGACGCCGCGCTCGCGCGGCTCTCCGCCGCCGGCGATCTCGCGGCCGCGTGCACCGGCGCCGACTGCGTGATCGAGGCGGTCCCCGAGAAGCTCGAGCTCAAGCGCGAGATCTTCGCGGTCGCGGATCGCGCCACCCCGTCGCACGCGCTGCTCGCCACGAACACGTCCTCGCTCTCCGTCGCGAAGATCGCCGAGGGGGTCAAGGATCCGTCGCGCGTCGTCGGGATGCACTTCTTCAACCCGGTGCACGTCATGAAGCTGGTGGAGGTCGTGCAGCACGCCGGCTCGGCGCCGGCGCAGGTCGCGCTCGCCGTCGCGCTCGCCGAGCGGCTCGGCAAGACGCCGATCACGGTCGCCGACAGCCCGGGCTTCGCATCGTCGCGGCTCGGCATCGTGATCGGCCTCGAAGCCATGCGGATGGTGGAGCAGGGCGTGGCGTCGGCCGCCGACATCGATACCGCGATGAAGCTCGGCTACGGCCATCCGATGGGCCCGCTCGAGCTCACCGATCTGGTCGGTCTCGACGTGCGCCTCGGCATCGCCGAGTACCTCGCGACCACGATCGGCCCCGGCTTCGATCCGCCGAAGGTGCTGCGCGACAAGGTCGCGGCCGGCAAGCTCGGCAAGAAGTCCGGCGAGGGCTTCTACCGGTGGTCCGCCGACGGGAAACGCGTCGGCTGAGCACGCCGAGCCGCGGTGTTACTCTCTAGGGGGTGGATAGCGACCGCGATAACCACGTGCGCACGACCGGTACGCGGCTGGGGACGCCCTCACCGGTGCGGCAGACGCCGCCGACGACCCTCGCACTCACGGCGGGCCAGCGCGTCGATCAGTACGAGCTGATCCGCGAGCTCGGCAAAGGTGGGATGGGTGTCGTGTTCGCCGCGCGCGACGTCAAGCTCGGGCGTCGCGTCGCGATCAAGTTCCTCAAGGAGGTCGATCGCGAGGTCAAGGAGCGGTTCCTCGTCGAGGCGCGGGCGACCGCACAGTGCAATCACGAGAACATCGTGGTGATCCACCAGGTCGGGGAGTGGCAGTCCTACCCGTTCATGGTGCTCGAGTACCTCGAGGGCCTGACGCTGCGCGACCTCATCGGTCCGTTCAGGCACGGTACGCGGATGCCGCCGTCGCGCGTCATCGAGATCGCGTTGCAGATCGCGCGTGCGCTGGCACGTGCGCACGAGCGCGCCATCGTGCACCGCGATCTCAAGCCGGAGAACGTGTTCGTCACCGCTGCGGGGCCGATCAAGGTGCTCGACTTCGGCATCGCGAAGGCGCTCGGTGGCCGCGATCGTGCTGGCCTGGCCGGGGACTCCACGGAGCTCCTGGCGACACGCGCGGGCTCGATGGTCGGTACGCTGCCGTACATGTCGCCGGAGCAGATGCGCTCGGCGACGCAGCAACTCGATCACCGCGCGGACCTGTGGGCGCTCGGCATCATCATGTTCGAGATGCTGTCGGGCCGGCATCCGATCGATGCGGTCGATGCGACGACGCTGATCACGAACATCGTGCTCGACGATCCACTGATCTCGATCGGCGAGGTGGTGCCGGACGTGCAGGAGTCGCTGGTCCGGCTCGTCGACCAGCTGATCCGCAAGCGCCGCGAGGACCGGATCCAGAGCGCGACCGAATTGGTGCGCCGACTCGAGGAGCTGCTGCCCGGCCGCGGCGCGCGCCGGCTCGACGAGGGCGAGAGCCCGTTCGTCGGCCTCTCGGCATTTCAATTCGCGGACGCCGATCGGTTCTTCGGACGCGATCGCGATGTCGTCCGCATGGTCGCGCGCGTGCGCGAGTTGCCGCTGACCGGCGTGATCGGGCCGTCGGGTGTCGGCAAGTCATCGTTCGTGCGCGCGGGCGTCGCACCGGCGCTTCGCGCATCGGGCGAGATGTGGGAGATGATCTCGTTGCGCCCGGGCCGTCAGGCGATGGCGGCGCTCGCGAGCACCGTGCAGCGGGCGATGGTCGCGCCGTCCGATCGCGATGCCAGCGAGCACCAGTTCCTGACGGAGCGACTGCGCTCGGAGCCGGGCTACCTCGGCGCGTTGCTCCGCGAGCGCGCGCAGCAGATCCAGGGTCAGCTGGTGCTCTTCGTCGATCAATTCGAGGAGCTCTACACGCTCGTCGGCGATCCGGCGGAGCGGCGTGCGTTCACGGCCGCGCTCGCGGGCGTCGCCGACGATCCGGCGGCTCCGCTGCGCGTCGTGGTGTCGATCCGATCCGACTTCGTGGATCGCCTGGTCGAGGATCCGCGCTTCACCGAGGAGCTCGCGAAGGGGCTGACGTTCCTCGCGCCGCCGGATGCCGATGGCCTGCGCGAGGCGCTGGTGTCGCCGATCGAGATGGCGGGCCATCGCTTCGAGAGCGACGAGATGGTGTCGGAGATGCTCGGCGCGCTCGCGAACACCGTCGGCGCGCTGCCGCTGCTGCAATTCGCGGCGGCGAAGCTGTGGGACAAACGCGATCGCACGCGCAAGCTGATCACGCAGGACAGCTATCGCGCGATCGGCGGGATCAGCGGGGCGCTCGCCGCCCACGCCGACGACGTGGTCGGCAAGTTGCCGGCGCCGGCGCAGCTGCTCGCCGCACGCGTCTTCGAGCGGCTCGTCACCCCGGAACGCACGCGTGCCGTCGTCGATCAGTCCGACCTGCACGACCTCGCGAGCGATCGCGCGGAGGTCGATCGCGTGATCGAGCAGCTGGTCGCCGGGCGCCTGCTGGTGATCCAGAAGCGCGATGGCCAGGATGCGACGGTCGAGATCGTTCACGAATCGCTGATCGCGCGGTGGCCGAAGCTCCAGCGCTGGCTCGACGAGGGCCACGAGGACGGCGTGTTCGTCGCGCAGCTGGCCGCGGCGGCGAAGCAGTGGGACGCCAAGCACCGCCCTCCCGGCATGCTGTGGCGAGGCGACGCGATCGACGACGCGAAGCGGTGGTACGTCCAGCGCCCGCGCGCGCTCGGGAAGCGCGAGCAGGCATTTCTCGACGCGGGCTTCGCGCTCGCGGCGCGCGGCCGGCGCGCGAAGCGGTTCGGCGCGATCGGCGCGTTCGCAGCCATGGCGGCGATCGCGGCCGGCGTCAGCATCGCGTACGTTCGCGTTCGTGCCGCCGAGCAGCGCGCGCAGGACAACGCCGCCGAAGCGACGCGAGAAGCGACGCGCGCCAACGATGCGGCCAGCCGGGCCACCGCCGCGCTGCAGGAAAAGCTGCAAGCGGATGCCCGCCGGCTGAGCGCCGAGGGTGCGAAGGATCGCGCCGAGGATGACAAGAAGCGCGCCGAGGACGAGCGGAAGCGCGCGGAGGACGACGCTCGCCGTGCGGGCGGCCAGCTCGCGAAGAGTCGCGAGGAGCTGCTGGTCGCCAATGCCGGCCTCGAGCGCGCGCTCGAGGACGCGAAGAAGGCACGCGCGCTCGCGGAGAAGGCCTCGCGCGAGGCGACCGCCGCGACCGCCGATGCCAAGCAGCTCGCGGCGAAGCTCGCGGAACGCGTGCGTCAGCTCGAAGAAGAGAAGAAGAAGATGTCGACCAAGCTCAAGGAGTGAGCGTCACGGGCACTCCGAGTCGTTCGAGTCGACCTTGCCGTCGCAATCGTTGTCGACGCCGTCGTTGCAGGATCCCGGACCGATCAGCTCGCTGCCACGGCAGACCAGCGGCCGGGTCCGGATCAGCGTCATGATCTTGAAGCGCTCGAGGAGGAGGTCGACGCGTCCCGGCGTCGCCTGGATCCCGCGGATCGTCGGCATGCCGGGGCTGCGAATCTCGTCGGGCAACCGCAGCGGCGACCACTGCCGGCCGTCGTAGTGGAACGCGTCGAGCGCGCTCGCGGCGATCACGTCGTCGTTGGCGGTCGCGGCGATCACGCGCACCTGGCCGACCGACGCGACCTGCGTCAGCGACCACGTCGAGCCGTCCCAGTGCAACATGCCGCCGTCCTCGGCGGTCACGTGCACGTCGGTCGGTGACACGGCCGCGACCGCGAGCATGCGAGTCGGCGAGCTGATCGTCGTGTCCTCGGCCCACATCGTGCCGTTCCAGTGGAACAGCTTCGGGATCGCGCCATCGACGACGGCCCAGATGTCGTTCGCGCCGCTCCCCGACACCGACTGCACCGGTTGATTGACGGCCAGCGGGAACGCGGTCCAGTTGTCCTGCGCGTTGCGATGGAATGCCGATCCCACCGAGAACGCCCACACGTCGTTCCCGCTGCCGAAGATGTGCGAGATCGCGGTTCCGGTCACGACCTCGGGCGCGGCGAACGTGCCGGTGTAGTGGACGACGGTGCCATTCTCGACGCCGAACCACACGTCGTTCGCGCCGAACCCGAACACGGCCTTGCTCGGGCTCGCGAACGTGGTCTCGAGGTTCCACGCGAGACCGTCGAAGTGAAACACCTGGCGCGAGAGGTTCGTCATCCACACGTCGTTCGCGGCGTTGCTCCAGAACGCGAGGTTCGCGGGCGCGCTGAACGGATCGGCGCCGAGCGTCTTGAACTGACCGAACGTCTGGCCGCGATAGCGATAGGCGAGGCGGAGCGTCGAGACCGCCACGAGCTCCTGCGGGCCGAAGCTCAAGAACCCCGAGATCCCGGTCACGCCGCCGGGCAACGAGATGTTGCTCGAATTGGAAAACGCGACGCCGTCGAAGTGGCGCATCAAGCCATCGGCTCCGGCGACCCACGCGTCGTTCGGCGCCGACGACGCGATGTTGTTGTAGATCTCGCCGGCGCGAACGAACGTGGTCCAGCCGCCGTTGGGTGCGGCCGTGTTGCCGTCGAAGTGCGCGATCACGCCGGTGCCCGGATCGCCCGTCTGATGGCCGATCACCCAGACGTCGTCGGCGGCGTTCGCGTCGAGAAACTTCACGGCGGTCGCCGGCGGCGTCAGCGCCGTCCACGTCGTGCCGTTGTAGTGCTGCAGCGGTCCCTCGCTGGTCGCGACCCAGATGTCCGTGTCGCTCGTGCCGCGGATCGCGATCGGGGTGCCCGTCAATGCCGGCAAGGTCGACCAGCTCGCACCGTCGAAGTGCAGGATGCCGACATCGCTCGTCGCGATGTAGACCGCACCGGTGTTCGGATCGCTCCCGCCCGCTGCATCGGGTGCCCAGATGTCGACGTAGTCGCCCGCGGGGGCGCCCGTGACCACGGCCCACGCCCGGTTCTCGCCGTTGGCATCCTCGGTGTAGCGGATCACCGTCGACGTATGGCCGATCGCCCACACGTCGCGGCGCGAGATCGACCACACGCCGTTGAGCGTCTGCGTGACGCCGGTCGGGAACGGCACCCAGAACACGCCGTCGAAGTGCGCGGCCTTGCCATCCTCGCCGACCACCCACTGATCGTTGTGCGCGGTGCCGCTGACGGCGAGGCCGACGATGTCCGTCAGCGACTCGGCGTTCCAGCCGAACCGACTGCAGTTGATGATCGTGAACGCACACAGATCGTCGCAGCTCACCCCGCCGGCATCGAAGCCGATCGCGACGCAGGTCGAGGTGGTATCGCCGTCGCAGACCTCGGTGCCGTTGACCGCGCCATCGCCGCAGCGACCGCCCGTACAGCCCTTCGGCTCGAACGTGCAGTTCGCGGTGCACGCGAGCCCGGGCGCCTCGTAGTAGCCGAGCGTCACGCAATCGACGGGCACGCCTCGCTCTTCGTCGGTGCCGAAGTCGTCGCCATCGCACGACTCGAAGCCCTGCCGCTTGCCGTCGCCGCAGAACCACAGCTCGCATGCACCCTTCTCGCAGGTGCCGGGAAGCTCGTCGACCGAGCAGTCCTGGCCGTCGACGAGCCCCGCGCCCGTACACGCGGCGGTCTGCTCGGGGCGCAGGCAGCGGTTGTTCTCGTCGTCGCACTCGTAGCCGCGCGGGCAGATCGATCCGTCGCCGCACACCTTCGCGCTCGACTCCACGCAGCCGGCGAGCGCCATCGCGAGCACCAGGCCGCGCATCAGAAGCTACCTCCCCACGTCAGCGCACCGCCACCACCCGGAAGCGGCGTGATGCTCTCGGGATAGATCGTGCGGCCGCGGTTCAGGTACATCAGCACCGCGCCGGTCGCGACGCCGGCGGTGCCGACCACCAGGAAGCCGACGCCGAACCCGCTCTTGAGCTCGGCGCCGCGGCGAATGTCCTCGATGTTGTCGGGCACCGCCCCCGGTCCGCTCGACGGGCAGCGTCGCGTGCAGATCTCGTCGATCCGCAGGTTGTAGTTCTCCATCTGCGAGCTCGCGTTGAGCTGCAGCAGCGTACCCGCACCCACGAACGCCGCACCGGCGGCGAACGCGATCCACGGCACGTAGTTGGGAAAGCGATGCACGACGCGCGCATGCTTTCCGATCGGATCGAGCGTGATCGAGGCGCGCTCGGTCTTGCCGCCGAACACGACGAGCTCCACGGTGCGAGCCATCAGGCCCGGCTTCGTGCCGACGAGCTGGTGATTCCCGGTCGCCAGTCGCTGCGTCTGTTTGACCGGACACGTGCCGAGCGGCTTGCCGTCGAGCGTGAGCGCGACACCCTCCTGCTTGCACTCGATCTCGACGGTCCCGGTCTGGTTTGCGAGCAGCTTCTGGTACGAGAGCGCCTCCTGATAGACGGTCTCCTCCAGGGGAGCAGCGCCGTACTTGAGCGCCTTCTCGAGGTTCTCGGTCGCCTCGACGAGACGATCGAGCTGGATCAAGCACCGCACCATGTTGAAGCGGATCGCGGGGTGGTCCCACACGCCCACCGCCGCGGTGTATTTCGCGAGCGCGTCGACGTACTTCTTGTCGAGTAGCAGCACGTTGCCTTCATCGAGCAGCGTCTTCGCCTGGGTCTTCTGGTCGTCGGTCACCCCGACGGTCCACGGCTGCGGTGCCGTCGAGTCCGCGTGTGCGATCCCGACGCCCAAGGAAGCAATCAGCAAGAAACGAAGCATCGTTGGTCGCTCCTATGTCCCGTTGCCACCGACCACGAAATCATCACTGCCACCCGGTGAGGCCGACACCGACAGGGTCGCGGAGGCGGCGCCCGTGCTCGTCGGGGAGAACTCGATCTCGATCTCGCACGACATGTTTGGCGGAATGCCGGGCGCACACGTGTTGCTCGCGATCGCGAACTGCGAGCCGGCGAGCTGCGTCGTGATCGCGCCGGTCGCCGTCCCGCTCGCGTTGATCACGGTGTAGCTCTGGCGTGCGCTGGTCTGCCCGTTCACCGTCGGCGGAAACGTCGCGCTGCCGATCACGAGCAGCGAATACGCATCGGCTCGCAACGTCGCGCGCGCGGATTTCGCCGCCGCTCCGTCGGTGATCTCGAGTTGCGCCGTCTTCGCGCCGCGCGTCGCGGGCGTCGACCGGACCACGACATCGCAGGTCTCGTCCGGTGCGAGCGTCGTGCACGTGGTCGACTGGATCGTGAAATCGACCGCGGCCGCGCCGATCAGCGCGGGCGTCAACGTGCCGGTCTCCGCCGCCGTGGTGTTGCGCACCGTGATCGTCTCGGTGCCGCCCGTCGTCCCGAGCAGCATCGAACCGAACAGGCGCGTGAACGGGGTGATCGCGAGCGGCGACGTGGAGAGACCGACCACACCGGCGCGTGCGGTCTCGGCGCCGGCGATCACCACGAGATCGCCGCGGAACTCGCCGCCGTGCGGCGGCGCGAGCGCGACATCGATCGTACACGTGCCGTGCAACGGGATCGTTCCGGTGCAGGTGGTGCCGACGACGGAGAAGCCACCGGCGCCGCCGGCGATCGACGGCACGATCGTCGAGTCCGCGATCTCGTTGAACACGGTGAACGTGAACGGCGCGCCGCCGGCGCCGACCTCGACGTCGCCGAAATCGCGCGCACCGGGAGCGATCGCCAGATCGGCGGCGATCACGCCGCGGCCGGCCAGCGCCGCCGAGGCCATCCGCGATCCGGTGATCTCGAGGGTCGCCGCTCGCGCGTCGCGCGCCGTCGCCCGGAATTCGATGGTGACGCCGCACGTGGCGCCGGCCGGGAGCGACGCGGGGCAGCCCTGCGAGATGATCGTGAAGTCGCCGGCGGCTGCGCCCGCGATCGCGAAGTCTTCGAGCGTGACCTCGGTGTCGGTCGCGTTGCGGAGCGTGAACGAACCGATCTGGCCGCTGAGCGCCGCGACATCCGAATCACCGAGATCGAGCAGCGGCGGTGTCAGCTCGAGAGCGCCCGCGACCGGCGCGTCGGCGTCATCGCCGACCCCGGGAACCCGATCCCTTCCGCACGCGCTCGCGAGGACGAGCACGATGACCACGCCGCGACCCATCCTTCCCAGTATCGCACGGGCGACAGGTCAGGAGAGCGGCTTCGCGAGGCGGACGGGACGCGGCTTCTTGTCGGCCGGCTTCTTCGGCGGGTCGACGTCCGAATCCTTGTTCGACTGGTGCTCGGCTCCGAGCACTTGCGCGGCGAGCCGGCCGATCACCGGCGAGTCGCGCTCGATCTGCGCCACCATCAGGGCCGTGACCGGATCGACCGGGCGGTCGTTGATGCGAACTTCGAAGTGGAGGTGTGGGCCTGTGGTACGGCCGGTCGATCCGACCTGACCGATGCGCTGCCCGGCGGTGACCTGCGCGGAGAGCTTGGTCTCGATCTTTCGCAGGTGCGCGTAGCGGGTGACGAGGCCGTTACCGTGATCGACGAAGATCACGTTGCCGTACCCGCCTTTTTGGCCCGCGAAGATCACGGTGCCATCGCCGGAGACCATGACCGGCGTGCCGTGCTGGCCGCGGATGTCGGCGCCCGAGTGGAACTTGCGGCGCTTGTTGATCGGATCCTCGCGCCAGCCAAAGCCCGAGGTCGACGCGTTTGCGACCGGCTCGACGCGGAGCGCGGTGACATCGGGCGTGTCGAGCTTCGCGCCCTCGCGCAGCTTGTCGAGCGCGCCCGTGATGCGCGAACCGACGCTATCGAGCGTGGAGCGCAGGCCCTGCTCCCAGCGCGAGGCCGGCTCGACGACATCGCGCTCGAGGCCCGCCACCAGCTGGCCGGGGAGCTTCGAGAGATCGATGACAACCGGCTGGGCGGGCGTACCGTGGCCGGTCGACGACATCGTCGCGACGGCGACGGCCAGGAGCGGGGTCAGAGGTACGCGGGGCGCCATGAGAATTTTCGGGAGTTCAAAACTCGGCGACATGGTGCCCGAGCGTCAATGTAGGCAGGGCGCTTTTCTTGACATTGTGATCGCCTGCCAGGTAGCCGTTGCGCGCCGTTATCGGCACACTCCGCGCGCGTGAGGGCTCGCTGGTTCATCGTCGCACTCGCGCTGATCGCAGGAGTCGCGTTCTCGATCGCGGTGTGGGGTGGTCAGTGGTGGACGATCGCGCACTCCGAGGTTGGACCCTTCGGCGGGAAACACTGCTTCGACTTCGATCAGCAGTGCGAAGCGACGACGCTGCGATGGCTCGGCACCGACGAGCGGTGGATCCGGATCGGCATGGCCACGTGGGCCGCGGGGCTGATCACGACATTCATGCTCGTCGTGATGGCCGCGGCGGTCGCGGCGAAACGCATTCCGAAGCTCGTCGCGAAGACGGTCCTCGTCTCGATCGTGACCGGGCTCGTCGTCGGCATCTGGTTCGTCGTCGGCTTTCCGGGCGACCAGTATCCCGCCGCGGAGATCGATCGCGGCGTGTGGCTGTACTTCGGTGCGTCGCTGCTCGGCCTGACCGGCGCGATCCTCGTCCTACGTGCTCGGCGCTGAGGGCGCCATCATCATGCCCGCCGCGGCGCGCGCGGCATTGCTCGCGGCCTCGGCATCGTCGAGTGCGAGCGCCGTGCGCGCCATCGATCGCACCACGAAGAACGCGGCGACGGTGAGGATGATCGGCACCGCGAGCATCAGGCGCGCGAGCGTGGCGTGGCCTTCGAGCCCGAGCGGTTGTTGCAGGAACAACGACAGGTCGTACGCGCCGTGGAAGGCGACCGCGAGCAGGTAGCCGCCGAGCAGGCCCAGCCCGCGCTTATCGAAGCGCCGGCGCGCGGCCATCGCACCCATCATGCCGGTCCACATCGCGTGACCGGGCACCGACAGGACGGCACGCAGGATCCACATCGTCATCTGGTCCTCGAACGATCCCGCGACGAACATCAGGTACATGACGTTCTCGACCGCCGCGAATCCGAGGCCGGCGCGGGACGCGTAGACGATCCCGTCCATGCGCTCGTCGAACTCGGGTCGCCGCCACACGATCCAGTAGATGACGGCGATCTTGCAGGCCTCTTCGACGCCGGCCGCGACGATGAAGGACTTGAAGGTGGCACCCTGGTACGTCAGGTCAGGCGGATCGAGCGCCATGCCGAGCGTGCCCGACAGCCCGAGCTCGAGGAGGAGTGCGGGGATCACCGAGAGCATGCCGACGAAGGCACACATCCTGCGCAGGCTGGGCGGCTCCGGTCGCTTGCGATCGAGGCGATCGACCACCCACATCGCGACGATCGCCGGAATGGCGCCGGTCAGCGCCACCTGGATTCTCACCGCATCCACGGATTCACAGTATGCAATGGAAACACTTCACGTTGTCGTCGGAGGGCGGCTTGACACGCCGTGCCACCCGGCCGATCCTTCGAGCGTGGTGCCGCCGGAGCCCACCGCGGGCGCCCCCATGCGGGTCGGCCGGTACGAGGTGATCACTCATCTCGCGACCGGCGGTATGGCGCAGATTTACCTCGCGCGACAAACCGGTCTCGGTTCGTTCGAGCGGCACGTCGTACTGAAGACGATCCTTCGCGAGCGCGCGTCGGATCAGCGGTTCGTCATGATGTTCCTGGACGAGGCGAAGCTCGCCGCGACGCTCAATCATCAGAACGTCGCTCAGGTCTACGAGGTCGATCAGGCCGACGGCGCCTACTTCATGGCGATGGAGTACGTGCACGGCGAGAACGCGCGCGCGATCCTCGAGACCACGCTACGGCGCGGCTGGACGATCCCGCAGGAGCTCGCCGTCATGATCATCAGCGGTGCGGCGGCCGGCCTGCACCACGCGCACGAGCGGCGCGGCAAGCAGGGTCAGCCGCTCAACATCGTCCACCGCGATGTTTCGCCAGCCAACATCATGGTCGGCTACGACGGCAGCGTGAAGGTGCTCGACTTCGGCATCGCGAAGGCCGAGGAGCGCGCGACCAAGACGGTCGGCGGCACGATCAAAGGCAAGTACGGGTACATGTCGCCCGAGCAGTGCAAGGGCAAGCCGATCGATCGCCGCAGCGACATCTTCGCGCTCGGCATCTGCCTCTACGAGCTGACGACGCTGCGGCGCGCCTTCAAGGGCAACGACGACTTCGAGACCATGAAACGGATCGTGTCCGGCGACGTGATCCTGCCGTCGATCGCGGTGCCGGGTTATCCGCGCGAGCTCGAAGCGATCGTGCTCACCGCGATGGCGAGCGACCCGGCGGCGCGCTTCCAGAACGCGCAGGAGCTGATCGAAGCGCTCGATGCGTTCGCGGTGCGCGCGAAGCTGACCGGCTCGAACACGGCGATGGGTCGCTTCATGACCCAGCTGTTCGGCAGCAAGAAGGAGCCGTGGGTCGACGGCGCGCGCAGCGGCCCCACCGGCGAGAAGACCGAGATCACCGACGGCGACGCCGACGACAACGAGAAGACGACGGCCGTCGGCGAGCGACTCGACGTGCGGTCGAGCTCCAGGCCCACCGATCCGATCCCGAACGCCGAGGCCGACGCCGCCGCGTGGCAAGCCGCGGACGCGACGAGCAAGCAGCGCAAGACGGCGCGCGGTGCCGCGGGCAACAGCATGCGCATGGGCAGCAGCGGTCGCACGCCGCCGCCCGAGCCGGTGCAGCAGGACATCGCGATGCCCGCTCCGGAGCGGCTCGACGCGATCATGCCGACGCCGACATTTCAGGGCGCACCGCCGGCGGTTCGTCCGATCACGCCGGTCGGCCGACACGTGCTCGGCACCGACGAGATCAGCGAGGTCGGTGCGCAGCCGCTGGTCAGCGACGCGAAGCTCGGCTGGGAGACCGGCGTCAACAAGCTGCAGGGGAAGCCGCAGGGATCCGGAGCGCGGCTGCCGAGCAACGTCGCCGAGGAGAACTACAAGATCGATTCGGGCCACGGCTGGCTGATCGTCGCCCTCGTGATCTTGCTCGCCGTCGGCGGCGGCGTCGCCGCGATCATGTTGTGGGGGTGAGCGAGAGGGTCGAGTGTGAGGTGTTGGGTGGCGAGGAGTAGCGAGACCCTGCGAGCGAACCCCGACGATCGGGTTGAATCGGCTCCACAAGGTAAGACCGGCGTTTCACGCTTGGCGAGCACGACGCCCGGTGCAATGGTCCGCGCATGGCAACGACACTGGCGACCAACGGCGAGCGTCTCTCCTCGTACGATCCCTCCACCGGTCAGGTGATCGGCAGCGTGCCGATCCACACCGCCGCCGACGTCGATGCCGCCGTCGCGCGCGCACGTGTTGCCGCGCAGAGCTGGGCGTCGCGCTCGTTCGAGGCGCGCGCCGAAGAGCTGACCGCATTCCGCAAGGCGATCGCCGCGGCCGCCGACGAGCTCGCCGAGCTCCTCCATCGCGAGAACGGCAAGCCGATCCTCGAGGCGTACGTCGAGGTGATGATGGCGCTCGGCCACGTCAAGCACGCGACCGAGCGCGCCGAGGAGGCGATGTCGCCGCGCCGCGTGTCGGCCGGCATCCTCGCGAACTTCCGCGCGACCATCAGCTATCACCCGCTCGGCGTGATCGGCGTGATCGGCCCGTGGAACTATCCGTTGTTCACCCCGATGGGATCGATCGCGTACGCGCTCGCCGCCGGCAACGCCGTCGTGTTCAAGCCGTCGGAGCTGACGCCGCTCCTTGCCGTCAAGCTCGGCGAGATCGCCGCGAAGACGTTCGCGCTGCCGGATCTGCTGCAGGTCGTCACCGGCGCCGGCGCCACGGGCGCCGCGCTCGCGAAGGCGGCCGTCGACAAGATCGCGTTCACCGGTTCGGCGGCGACGGGCAAGCGCGTGATGATGGCGGCGTCGGAGCGCCTGACGCCGGTGCTGCTCGAGCTCGGCGGCAAGGATCCGATGATCGTCGCCGAGGATGCCGACGTCGAGAAGGCCGCGGAGGCCTGCGTCTACGGCGCGCTCACCAACGCCGGTCAGGCGTGCATCTCCGTCGAGCGCGTCTACGTCGCCGACGCGATCCACGACAAGTTCGTCGACAAGGTGGTCGAGAACGTGCGCGCGCTCAAGACGGGCGGCGACGACGGGCATCTCGGCGCGATGACGTCGCCGGCGCAGGTCGCGATCGTCAAGAACCACCTCGAGGACGCGATCGCGCGCGGCGCGAAGGTGCACACCGGCGGCCCCGACGCGATCAGCGGCAGCTACATCCAGCCGACCGTGCTGACCAACGTGACGCACCAGATGAAGGTGATGTCCGACGAGACGTTCGGTCCCGTGATCCCGATCCAGCGCGTCGCGTCCCTCGACGAAGCGGTCAAGCTCGCGAACGACACCACCTACGGCCTCGGCTCGACGGTGTTCGCCGGCAAGAGCGCGCGGTCGGTCGCGGAGCGCATCCGCGCCGGCATGACGTCCGTCAATTCGGTGATGGGCTTCGCCGGCATTCCGAGCCTGCCGTTCGGCGGCATCGGTGACTCCGGCTTCGGCCGCATCCACGGCGACGAGGGCATCCGCGAGTTCACGCGCGTGAAGTCGACCGCGGAGCAGATGATGTCGATCCCGATGAACATGATGACGTTCCGTCAGCCGAAGGACATGACGAAGCGGCTCAAGGGCATGATCAAGCAGCTGTATGGCGAGGGCGTCGTCGCGAAGGCGACCGACTTCATCCGCAAGCTGCGCAGCTAGGGCGAGTACTTCGCGAGCACGCCGTTGAACGCGGCGTCCGGCGAGCTCAGGTCCGCACCACCGAAGTTGACGGTGTTGTGGAACGACGCCGTCATGTAGACCGCGCCGGTGGAATCGACCGCGACGCCGAGGCCGCGATCGTCGGCCGCGCTGCCGAACGGCCGCGACCACACGTGCGCGCCGTTCGCTCCGACGTACTTCGCGACGAAGCCGTCGATGAAGCCGGCGTTGGCGAACGTGTCCCCACCGAAGGTCGCCGAGCCGTTGAACTCGCCCGTGAGCGCGATCGAATCGTCGCTACCGACGGCGATCGCGCGCGGGCGATCCTGACCCGCACCACCGTACGACTTCGTCCAGGTCGGGACGCCGGCCGACGAGATCCGCGCGACCGCGATATCGTTCGCGCCGAGCGAGGTCATCGTGTCGCCACCGGTCAGCGTGAACGTGCCGCCGAACTCGCACGCGACGATGATGTCGCCCGAGTCGAGGATGGCCGCGACGGGGAGGTCGCCGACGTCCATCGCGCCACCGCCCTGGATCGCCCACATCGGCGCGCCCTGCAGCGTCATGCGCGTGACGAACAGATCGCGCCCCGCGCCGGCATCGAGCGTCGTCGAGCCGACCGTCATCGTGCCGGTGAACGTCCCGATGATGACGACGGTGCCGAGCGTGTCGAAGAACGCGCCATTGCCGGTGTCGTCGCCCGTACCGCCGAGCGTGACGAGCGTCGCCACGCCGCCGGTATCGTTGATGCGGACGTAGAACGCGTCCTTGCCGCCGTTCGACGTGCGGGTCACGCCGCCGCCGAAATCGAGCGTGCCGGTAAAGTGACCGCCGACGCCGGTGTTGCCCGAGCCGTTGACCGACGAGTTGCGCGGGAACAGCTCGCCGGTGGTGTTCAGCGGGAGCTGCCAGACCAGCGTGCCGTCGGGCTGGTAGCGCGCGGCGTACCCGAGGAACGAGGTCGCGGCCGGGAGGTCGAGTCCGCCGGCGTTGGCGATGGTGCCGCCGGTGGTGCGATAGAGACCGGCGACCGCCGGGTTGCCGAACGGATCGACCGCGAGCCCCTGGTTGAACTCGTCGGCGGTCCCGCCGTGACGCCACGACGACTGGTGGACGCCGTCCTTGTTGAAGTGCGCGATCAGCACGTCTTGACCGCCGGCCGGCACGAGGATGCCGCCGCCGACGTCGAGCGCCCCGAACATGCTCGCGGACACGTACGGCTCGTCGTTCGCGATCGCCACCGTCGGAAACGACGTGAACATGTTCTGCTGCCACAGGAAGGTGCCGGGGGCGAGCACCGGTCCGTCCTGGGCGGCGTCGTCATCGACCGGCGCATCGCTGCCGGTGTTCGATTTGACGCTACCGCAGCCGATCAACACGACAACGAGGAGCGCCCGCATCCTCCTAGTCTACCGCGCGAGCCGTGCCCGGAGTTGACGAACGTAAACGTAGTACGTTGCCGCGATGCAACGTCTTGTCGTGATCCTGATCGCCTTCGCGTGTGGTGGTCGGGCGACGTGTCCTCCACCGGTCGCGGCACGGACGCCGATCGATCCGCCGGGCGTCGTCGAGAAGCCCGCGATCCAGAAACCGGCGATCGCACTCGACGATGCAGCGGTGATCGCGATGAGTCACGACTTCGCCGCCGCGTACGACGCGCGGGGAGCCGAGCTCAAGAGCAAGCTCGGCTCGGGATTCGTGTTGTTCGAGAACGGACGCACCTATCCGTCGTCGTGGCTGTTCGACCGCGTGCCCGGCCGGCGGCCGGCGCGCACCTGGCACCACGAGCGAGTGCAGCGCGGTGCCGGGATCATCGTGTTCGTCGCCGGTTCGGTCGAGGACTTCCCGGCGGTCGACACCAAGATCGCGCGCAAGGTCGAGGCGTGGAACACGCTGGTGTGGGCGCATGAAGACGGCGTGTGGAAGGTCGCCTACTGGCACCGTCAGCGCGGCGGCATGGATGCCGAGCGCGACATGTGGAACGAGGTGTTCGCCAACGAGGATGCGACGTTCAATCGCAAGCCAAACGGAACGCTGGTCGCGGCGATCAAGGGCCGCAAGGCCGGAACCGCGCTCGACGTCGCGATGGGGCAGGGCCGCAATGCCGTGTACATGGCAACGCAGGGCTGGAAGACGACCGGCATCGACATCTCCGACGAGGGCATGCGGGTCGCGAAGGCGCTCGCGGCACAGCAGAAGGTCGACATCACCGCGGTGATGGCCGACATCAAGACCTGGGACTACGGCAAGGAACGCTGGGATCTCGTCACGCTGATCTATGCCGGCTCCGATCACGACGTGATCGAGAAGATGAAGACGAGCCTCAAGCGCGGCGGCCTGTTCGTGATCGAGTTCTTCGGAAAGGAAGCCGATCAGGGTTCGGTGGCCAACACCGGAATCGGAGCATTCGCGCGCGGCGAGCTCGCGGCGCTGTTCCCCAACTACAAGATTCTTCGCGACGATGTTGTCGAAGACGTGCCCGATTGGGGCGGCACGAACCGCATCAAGGTCGCGCGGTTCGTCGCGCAGAAGCCCTGACGCGCGAGCTCAGCGACAGCTGGTCTCGGCGCTCGTGCACTTGAACCGCACGTGGATGTGATGCGCGTGGTTGCGGTAGTGGCGGACGATGCCGGCATTCGCCCCGCGCCCGTGCGGGTACTGGAAGATCCGGCCGAGCTTGGCCTCGCTGACGCCGTGATTCTTCGCGTAGCGGTAGATCACGCCCTGCACGTCGTAATCGAGGAAGATCGCCCACACGCCGCCGTCCTTGCTCGAGGTCGCGGTGAGCTTGCTGATTAGCGTCCACATCGTGGCCGAGTCGAGGTTCGCGTCGGTGCCGGGGAGGAACTCGTTCGGGTAGCCGGCCGGCTTGCGCTTGTAGAACAGGCCGAGATCGACATCGCGACCCGATTGGTGCGAGTGGTGATCGGTGACCCGACCACCGCCCTGCTGTGACAGGTCACCGACCGCGAGCACGTGGGCCTTCGGGTGGAGCTCGAGCGTCTCCTCGATCGCGCGCTTCGTGAATTCGACCGTGCTGCGCGTGCCCCACGCGCGATACGGGCGGCGGATGAACGCGCCGTCCCCGAGGTGGAGCTGGACGCCGTTCTTGAGGTAGCCGTTCCACGCCACGCCGAAGGACTGCGGCTTGCGGTCGAGCTCCCGATTCTTGCGGCGGCGGGCCTTGTCGCGGGCCTTGTCGAAGTCCTCGTCGGTCTTGTCGTCACGCACTGCGACATCGGGTTCGCGCTTGCTGTCTTCGCGTTTCTTCGCCTGTGGTTGCGGTTTGCGCGGGCGCGCATCTGCGATCGACGTGGCGACGAGGAGAGCGAGAACAACGGCGAACACGCGCATGGCAGACCCCCGGTGAATGACGACCAGCCGAAGCTGGGATACCCATCCTGGGGATCCGGTGGACACGGATCCAGTTTCTGCCGCTGCGCCTATATAGGTGGCGCTACGACTTGATGGTCTTGCAGCGCTCGCCGAGCAGCTTGCCGATCGGCTCGAGGTCTTCCTGCAACCGCTTTTGGAAGTCGCTGCGCTTGAGCGTGCGCCCGGCGAGCACCAGCTTGCGGAGGTCGCCGCAGGCGCGGTGCGCTGCGATCAGCGGGTCGAGCCCGCCGTTGTAGACCCGGCTCTCGGTGAGCGTGGCGTTGTTCGGGCGGCGGCGGATCTTCAGGTCGGCGACCAGCTCGTCGATGATCTTCGACTTCTGGGCGAGCTTCTGATCGCGGGACATCGTCCTGGAGTCGTAGACCTTCTTGAGCTGGCGGTAGGCATCGCCCATCCGCGCCGCGCGCGGGAGGTGCAGCGCCTGACCGAGCGTCCACGCGAGCTCTTCCTTGCTGCCCTTGCCGAAGTGCACCTGGACCCAGTGATCGGTGAGCACGTCGGCGATGTACGACGCGAAGCTCTCGTTGAAGAACGCTTTCCAGCACATTGGGATCCTAAGCTTAGAATTCCACGTGGACAAGTTGTCGCG
>JADMIO011606027.1_pt1 | contig 26183 bp, 26 predicted proteins | sample 8958161 | NCBI WGS metagenome assembly JADMIO01 (sample SAMN16585339, study PRJNA669376) | soil metagenome | isolation source: Crop rotation soil | place: USA: Cullars Rotation, Alabama | collected 2011 | reverse complement strand
ACAACTTGTCCACGTGGAATTCTAAGCTTAGGATCCCAATGTGCTGGAAAGCTGTGGCGGCCGCGCGTCATGCTGCGATATCGAATGAACGCTCCGGATGCAGGTCGATCTCGAGATGCGGGTTGGCGAGCAACGGAAGAAGATCGAGACCGAGCGATTCGCGAGCCTTTGCCGAGACGAGAAGTAGTTCTCGTTCCCGCTTTTCACCCTTTCTCACGGGTCCGACGACGAGACCGGCCTTGAGCAATCGCCGGATGATCTCGCGCGCCCGCGGCTTATCCAGGCCGCCCGGCACCGGGCCGCACTCCATCGCGATAATTGTCTTCTTCAGCAAACGATGCGGTGCCACGAAGAACATATATCCGGAGACGATCGGCGGCTCGTCGAGGGGGAACATCTCTTCTGAAGCGGCGGCTGCGCGCCACATGCAGAGGAAATCGCGGCATCCCTGCGGCTGATGAAGTGTCCCGTAGACCCCACAAAGACCGTCATTGCAAAGATGTTTGCACCGCGTACTCGCCGGCTTGCTCAATTCAGGCGTTTCGATACGCGGCTCAATGCAGCATGCGCCGCATTTCGTACAGTCCCGCTCCGGGATCTCATCCACAGTACACCTCCGTGCTGCGCGCACTAAAACCTGAACGTGGTCCGGAGTCAATGCTTACACGAGCGGCAGTTCACCCGTAAAGTCGGATTTGCCGATCTTGATACCGTTTTTCCGCAGGATCTCATATGCCGTCGTGGCGTGGAAGTAGAAATTGGGCATGAGGTACATCGTGACGTACTCGAACCCGGAGAGAGACTTGCCGTCCCAGTAGGGAAGCGACACGCGGACGTCTTCGGACTGCGCGAAATCGGATTCCTGAACGCTTCGGACGAGCGTGATCGTCTTTTGAATACGCTCCTTCAGCTCCTCAAATGTGGTCTCGGTGTCCTCGAATTTCGGAACCTCCTTGCCCGTCAATCGGTGAATTGAATTCTTCGCCTGGTCGGTCGCGATCTGCACCTGGCGTATCAGCGGGAACTGGTCGAAAATGATGCGGTCATGTAAAAGCGCGCTCTCGAAATCGAGTCGCGCTGTTTTGTGTTTGTCCGCATGCGCCTTTGCGATATCGAGAAGCCCTGAGAGCGCTTGCAGCGATCGAAGCATCGGCGGATACACGACGGAATAGAGAGAGGTTTTGGACATATGCTTTACTTAGTACACTGATAGTCGGCACAGTGTACCCCTCAATGCGGCGAGCATACTGTGGATTACTTGCCCGAGAAGTCCACCGCGATTTCGTTCAGTGAATCGCGCTGGTCGGCTTCTTGGCCCACCTTGCGACTGGTGGCGCCCGGGAAGCAGACCGATACGGTCGTCCCGTGCCCGACGGCGCTGCGGATCGTAATGCGGCCCTGATGCATCTTTATGAGCTCCGATACGATCGCGAGTCCGAGTCCCGAGCCGCCGGCTCCCTTGGTGCGCGACGGATCGGCGCGATAGAAGGGTTCGAAGATGCGGAAGAGATCTTTGCGCGCGATACCGATGCCGCTGTCTTGTACGATAAGCTCGATCTGATTGTTCGGGGCCGGCTCGATCGTAATGCGCACGTGTCCGCCGCGCGGCGTGTAGGTGATCGCATTTTTGAGCAGATTGCCGACGATCTGCGTGAGGGCCGTCGCGTTGCCCCATACCACGGCCTCCGGCGTTTTGCGCAGCGTGATCTGCAGCTCGTTGCGCTTTGCGAGCTGAGAGAACTTCTGCACCACATCAGTCGCCACGTGCGAGAGGTCCACCGCCGAGAATTCTATGCGCTCCGGCCGCACGAGCGCGGAGAGGGAAAGCAGGTTGTTGATGATCTCGGAAATGCGATCCAACTCTTCGATATTGCTCACGAGCGCATCGCGGAGCTCGGGATTCACGTTGTCGTCGAGCAGCGCCACTTCCGTATTGGTCTTGATGACGGAGAGCGGCGTGCGTACCTCATGGGCGATATTGCCTATGAATTGCTTTTGCGCCGCGAGCGCGTTGCGGGCAGGCGCGAGCGTCACGCGTGCGATGATGTAGCCGAAGAGAATCGTCGCCACGATGATCCCGACGATAAGTCCGAGCAGATTCAGCCACCGGATCGAGCCGGTCGTCGCGACGATCTCGGACGCGACCGTATCGAAATTCCTCGTCGTTATACCGTCGCCTATACCTCGAATTATGGCGTCGGAAATGTCGTGATAGAGGATGCTGTAGGCCGTGCCGATGAGCCCCAGGATCACGAGGCCGAAGGCGAGCTGCAATCCGATGACGTTGATCTCGGTGCGGAAGAAGGGATCGTATCGGTATTTATTCAGCCAGACGGTAGCCGATTCCGCGGACCGTTTCCAGAACGCTCTCGCCGCTTGCATCGAGCTTCCGTCGAAGGTTTTTGACATGGACGTCGACAACGTTGCTAAAACCGACATAGTTGAAATCCCATAGATGATTGAGTAAGTCCTCCCGATTTACGACCTGGTTCGGGTGGCGCATGAAGTATTCGAGGAGGCCGAATTCCTTCAAGGTGAGCGATATTTCTTTCCCGCTGCGTCGCACGCGGCGCTCGCTCGGATTGAGTTCGATATCGGCTACTTTGAGCGTTTCCGGGAGCTTTTCATTCGGTCGTCTCAGAAGTGCTCGAATTCTCGCGGTAAGTTCCGCGAAAGAAAACGGCTTGACGAGGTAATCGTCTGCGCCGCTCTGCAGCAGCTGCACTTTCGTATCCGTTTCATTGCGCGCAGTAAGTACGAGGATCGGTACCGTGATATTCATCTCGCGCATCTGCTTGCAGATCTCGTACCCGTCCAAAGACGGGAGCATAAGATCGAGTATGACGAGGTCGTAGTCGCTGCGGTGAAGAGAGATGCGAGTCAGCGCTTTTTTGCCGTCGGCTATATGGTCGACGGTGTAGCCCTCTAGCCCGAGACCGCGCGCGAGCGCCTGCGCGAGCTTCTGTTCATCTTCGACTAATAGTATTTTCATATGATTTCGTCTAGGTTATCTGCTAAACCTATACAGCAGGGTATACGGTGCAAGATGAAGATTTCATGATGCACGCAGTTGAGACGCCCGTAAAGGGCTGAAATTACGGCATAAAGCCTCGCTTCCGAAGCTTTACGGCAGCTTTTTAATGAATTCCGCGAAGCCGTCCTTGGTGTCTGGGTGCTTGAGGCCGAATTCGACCACTGTCTTCAGATAGTCGAGCTTGTTGCCGCAGTCATAGTAGGTGCCGTTTTGGATCTGAAGCGCGAGCAGTGTGTGTTTCTGCTCGAGCAATATATTGAGCGCGTCGACGTAGACGACCTCACCCGTTGCGCCGGATTCGGCATGCCTTCTCATCGTCTGCTCGATCGCATCGAAAATGATCGGCTCGTAGAGATAGCCGGAGACGAGCGCATAATCGGAATCGACGCCGCCGACACCGGGCTTTTCGACGACGTGTTCGATTTGCAGTACGCCGGGAGCCTTCTCGGTGCCCGTCGCGAAGCCGTATCGTTTGTAATCTTCCGGGCGGTTCGTACGGATACTCGAGAGTATCGCCGTGCCGCCGTATTTTTCATATGCGGAAATAAGCTGCTGCGAGCGGCTCGGAGTCGCATCGAAGAAATCGTCGCCCCAGAGCACGAGAAAGGGCTCGTTGCCGATGAAATCCTTCGCGTTCCATATAGGCGTCGCATTGCCGAGCGGGCCTTTTTGCCGCAGGTAGTGGAAATTGGCCAAACTCGCGATATCGCGGATTTGCTGCAGTTCGGACAGCTTGCCCGCATCCTCAAGCCGCTTCTCGAGCTCGAAAGAATTGTCGAAATGATCTTCGATGCTTCGCTTTTGGGCGCCGGTCACGATGAGTATGTCTTCGATACCCGCGGCGACGGCGTCTTCGACGACGTATTGAATGACGGGCTTATCGACGATGGGAAGCATCTCTTTGGGGGATGCCTTCGTCGCGGGAAGAAATCGCGTGCCGTACCCCGCGGCGGGGATTACCGCTTTTCTGATCTTCATGCGCAGCATTGTATCAGAGCCTATCCGCGACCGACACCGCGATAGGTGATGCCGGCGTCCTCGCATGCGGTTCTGCTCATCAGATTCTTCGGGTCGAGCACCACCGCGACGCCCGAGCGGGCAAAGACGCGAGGGTCCGCGCCGCGGAGCAGGGGGTGGTCGGCGGCCACGACCGCGGCATCGGATCCGGTGAGCGCTTTGCCGATCTGATCCCCGCGTACGACGGGATCGATCGTCCGTACACTCGCGCCTTTCTTGCGAAGCATGGAGATCAGTGCTGCCGTGCCCCCGTCGACGCCGTGCTCTCGTTCGCTATGGCCCACGATCGCGATACGTGCGCGCTTCAGCGGGATTTTATGAATCGAGAGCGCCTCGGAGAGCACGTCGATGAGGTAGCTCGGCGCGGCATGGAGCACGCGATGCGCCGCTTTGAGCAGGCGGTCTTCGAAATGCACGGTATCTCCCCGGCGTGATATGAAATATGAGCGCTCCCGCGGCGGCTCGAACGACGTCGCAAACATGTCGCGGCTGAAGACCGCTCGTGCGCCGCGCATCACTCGCGTGATATCGATGCCGGCCTTATCGAAGGCCATCCCGAGCTCTGTCATGAGCGCGGATCGTACGTCGTGCTCCGCGTGCGCCGCGAGCAGGCATGCTTCGGCTTCTTTGATCGTGAGGCCTGTGTAGAGCTCCGCATCCGTGATCCGCCGGTATAGATCCGCCGCGCGGCGCGCGGCGTGTGTGCTTGCCGCACCGACTACGCGGGGCTGTGCGCGAATATCGCCGTCATGCGTCGGTGCCGTGACATATGAAAGCTCGTGGGGCACCCCGGTCGCGCTGAGTGCGGGAAGAACATATGCCTCGGTACCGCCCGGATTGAACGGCGCTTCCACGATCACAAGGCATCCGGGCGAAAGCAGCGACGCCGCCAGCTCTACATACGAGGCGAGCGTCTTCGTATCGTCGCCGTGGAAAACAGGACGCGACAGTATGATCGTATCGCTCGGTCGCAGATCGGCTTTCGATGGGGCGACGCGCACCCCGCCGTACTCTTGCGCGCGCCTCACCGGATCGATGTCGTATCCGATAGCATGAACTCCGCTCATTGTGAGCGCATGCAAGAGCGAAAAACCGTACGGATCTAATCCGAGCACAATGGCGCTGCGTGCGGAGTGTCCCGGCGACGGATTGATGCGCTGTGCGGTCATATATGGGGGCCGGCGCCGGCCCGACAGCGTAGAGCGGGATGCGGCGCCGACTTATAGAAAGAGACGCGATGCGCGTCGTATCGTTACTGCGTATTAAAATGCGGCCGGAGCCGAGCCCCGCCGGGTCTTAGCGCGACGCAGAGGCGTCACAGCGCTCGCCGAAACGGGGCCGCTCCAAAGATCCGAACCGATTCCAAACGTAGCAGGTGCGACATGAGCCTTGGGTGAAAGCGGGAGCGCTATGTTGACGATACGTGCATTAATGTTACAATATAATCCGTTACATAAGGGGGTTTGCGACGTGATTCACACGCATCCGACCATAACATCCATCTTCCCGGGGCTCCGGCCTTCACACGAAGGCAGAGAGCCCACGGTCCATGAGATGCAGCTCGAGTGGCAGGCGAGAAAAATGGACCTTCTTCGTGCGGCGCGCTTCGGCGAGATGTTCTCGTATACGCACCGCGAAACGGAGCTCGATAGCGAGGGCAAGTATCGCTGCAGGCATCCGACGCGGCTCGGCAAGTACGGCTGCGCGGTGCTCGCGTGTCGGGAAGCGGTTGCGGCTGAAGACCGTTTCGTCATCACGACGGGCGGGAATTTCAAGCTGCGCTCGGGCAACGGAGAGCTCATCCAATACCATCCGGAGGAGCGGTGGAAGATGTGCTCGGAACCGCACGCCGTGCTCTCGGCGTTGGACTTGCCGTGGCGATGCCGGCGCGTGTATGGCCTCGCGCTGTACTCCGACAACATGCAGGAGGAGGACGTAAGCGGCATCTACTGCAACGTCCAGCACCCGTGCTCGGATTGCCGCGCATTCCTCTACGCGTACTTGGAAGAGGATTCGCCGATCCTTGTATCGCGACGTCGATTGCCGTGCGATCCGTGTCCGCCGCCGCCGATGAGGCAGCCGATCACCGAACACGTCGACGATCTCATCGTCGAACACTGGACGTTCGGCGAGATCGTCCGGCATCACGGAGGCATCCTCGGACGGCGTCATCTGTGAAAGATCCTTGCAGAGGCGGTCGCATAGCGACCGCCTCGACTTTTTTGTATTATGAATGAGATGGACGAGGCGCCGCGCCCGACGATCAAGGGCATTTTCGTCAAAAGTCATATACGCGCTCTTGAGCGCGAACAGGGTGCGGAGGGTCTGCGAGAGCTTGAGAAACGCTTCGGCAAATCGATCGCGTACGGCAACAGCGATGACGTTCCGATCGCCGACGAAGTGCAGATTCTCGAACACATCATCGACATCACGTCGCCGACGCTGCTCTCGCGCGAGGAACGCGAGCTTGAAGCCGGAAGACTGCACTTTCGAAATTTCGCGACGACGCCCCTCTGGGCGATCACCGAGCAGATATTCGGCACCAAGATCAAATTTCTTCTTATGCAGAGCTCGAAGATCGCGGGCTATGTATTTCAGGATGTGGAATTCACGTCCGAAGACCTCGGCGAAAACGCGGTACGCATCACGATGTTCAACAACGATTATCCCCTCGAGCACTTCAAAGGATTTTTCGAGCAGTGGCTTGTGAGCGCAGGCAAGCAGGGGAGGGTCGAAGCGGCCGCGCATACGCGCGGCCGCTTCGAGTACACGATTTCGTGGAGCGAATAGCCTATACCCAGAGCGCGAGAATGATTCCGAAAACAAGCGTCAGCACGAGCCAGTAGCCCGCGTTGATGATCCACAGCTTCCACGGCTTGCCGTCCCACAGCACCGTTCCTATCGTGACGGGAACGATAAATCCGACCCAATTCCAGAAGCCGGCGGCGATTCCGGCCGAGATTCCCGACGTGTCGGTATACGCGCTCGCAAATATAAGCTCGTGCGCGAGCACGAATGCCATGACAAGCGCCGCGAGGAATTGCACCGCGTACGCGGGACGCGCCTTTTTCTGCATTTCGGCCATTTTTTCCGGCGTCATCTCGCCCCAGCCCATAAGCTCCGACCACGGTTTTCCGAAAAGAGGACCGTACCAGAGGAAGCCGATAATCATGGAGACGACACCGCACGCGAGAACAGCCAAATAATTGACAGGCACCATATTTGATTGGCTAATACAATAATAATCACATCGTAGCACAGTAAACCGGCGTTTTTAGAGCAACTGCAACGCTCTCATGAATTTCTTCACGAACCCTACATGCGCCGCGGTGTTTGATGTACGGACGCGGCACACGCTGCGTCGATTATGGTCGGCGCGACAGTATGCCCTTAGCACCAATCCCGGCAGGTCTGGGATGTGTCCGCGTATTAGTAGTTAGACAAAACGACTATGTCTATCAGGAAAATTGTTTTGTTCTCTGCGCTCACGACACTCCTCGTAGCGGGAAGCGCCGCGGCACAGACGACAGGTAGCGTAAATGTTTCGACATCGAATCCCGCCTCTGTATCCGCCGGCAACGGCGTTCAGGTCGGTACCTTCACGCTTACGGGAGTCAACGGCGGTGCGACGGTTACGTCATTGCCGATTACCATTAACGGTACGAACGGAGGTTCGCTTTCGAATCTCACCGGCTGCCAGGTATATGATCCCTCCGGCAACTCTATTACGACCGGTTCCAACGTCGTAAATGCGCCCGTTTCGGGCGGCAACTCGTTCGTATTCAATTCGCCCTTCACCGTCTTCGGCACGAATTCCAGCGCGACCTTCGCAGTTCGCTGCAACGTTGCGTCGACGTCGCCGTCGGGGTCGACTTTCGGCCTCACGGTCGGATCTCCGATTCTGTCGAACGCTGCGGGAATGCTCGTGAATCTCGACACGGCACCGTCGGTCCCCGCCGGTTCACAGGATGTGACACTTGCGAACATCGCGCTCGGCTCGATGGTCAATAGCCACAACGTCGCATCGATACCGCTTACGATAACAGCGGGTACGGGCGCGTCGACTGCGAATCTAACCGATTGTAAGATTCGAAGCACGGCCAATTTGGACGGCGCCCTCTCGAATACGCTCACTCTCACGAGCGGTGCGCAGACGAGCTTTGCGCTCGCGGTACCGCAGCTCATCGTACCGGGCTCTCCGCAGATGCTCGCACTTACGTGCGATGTGCAGCCTGCGACTCCGGTCGGCAGCACGTACACGATCTCGATCAATCCGGCCAACGTCGGTGCGACCAACGCCTCGACGGGCGCGGCAGTAACCGCCTCAGGCGTCACCGGCTTCGGTCCGCAGGGCTTGCCGGGATCTACCTCCGGCACGGTTATCGTCTCGGCGGCCGGCTCCGGTAGCAACACCGGCGGCAGCACGGGCGGCGATAGCGGCACTCCGGGCGTTCCGAATACGGGCGCAGGCGGCACCGCAGCAGGAATCATCCTTCTGCTTGCAGCTGCAGGCCTCGCATTTGTGAGCGGCTCAGCCTACCTCCGCAAAGCGCACTAATATTGAGTCGCGCAACGCAAAAGAAACAGCCGGCACGCAGCCGGCTGTTTCTTTTTTATGCAGGCGTCGTCGCGCCATGATTACGCGAGCACCTCATCGAGCGCCGTCGTGAGATCGCGGATACCGATCGGCTTTGTGAGGTGCGTCGTGAATCCCGCGGACTCGGCTCGCTTCTTGTCCTCCGCGAGTCCGTAGCCCGTGAGCGCGATGATCGGCGCGGTAATTCCGCGATCGCGCAGTGCACGTACGAGGGCGTACCCGTCCATCTCCGGCATGCCCACGTCGAGCAGAAATGCGTCGACCGTATCGAGGCTGGGCACGCCGAGCGCATCGCGACCGGAATACACCGCCTGCGCATTCGAGCCCAATTTATTGAGGAGTCGCACGAGTGCGTCGGCGGCCGCCACGTTGTCATCTACGATGAGGATGCGCATCGCCTTGGCGGCGCCTTTCAGCGGGCCGTCCGTTTTTTCCGAGGGCGTGAGCTCTACGAGAGGAATTTTGATCGTAAACTCGGCCCCTTTTCCTCGTCCCTCGCTTCTGGCCGTCACCGATCCGCGGTGCAGTTCTACGATTCGACGCACGAGCAAAAGACCGAGGCCGAGGCCGGTGTTTGCGGCCCCTCTATTCGATCCCTGATAGTAGATGTCGAAGATATTGGGAAGATCGTATGCCTCGATGCCGGCACCGTTGTCGCGCACGCGGATGCATGCGTCGGTGCCGTCGCGCTCGAGTTCCACCCAGATGCTTCCGCCGGCAGGCGTGAATTTGACGGCGTTGCTGATCAGATTCGAGATCGCCTGCTCGAGCCGCGTCTCGTCCGCGATGATCGTGAGGGGATTGGAGGAGAACGTGAAGTGCAGTGTGATATCCGCGCTCCGCATAAGCGGATCGGCTGCCTTGAGCGCGCGCTCGGTGAGTCTGCGCAAATCGACGGGCTGCGTAGAGAGCGAAATGCGATCCTGCGTGAATCGTGTGACGTCGAGAAGGTCGTTCAGGAGGCGCGCCATGTGATTGAACTGATGTTCGATGATATCGATTTCCTCCCGGATCTCCGGCGTCAATTGACGCATCTGGATGAGCTCGAGCGCGCTTTTGATGGGGGCAAGCGGATTGCGCAGTTCGTGCGAGAGCGAGGCGAGGAAGACGTCCTTGGCCTCATCGCGCTTTTTGATCTCGTCGAAAAGACGCGCGTTATCGAAAATGACGCTGAGGTGGTAGCAAAATTCCTGGAAAAATTCGAGGTCGTTCTCGTCGTAGGTGCGGCCGGATTCGCAGTAGGCGAGCGTCATTGCGCCCATGCCGCGGCCGCCCGTTGAAATCGGCAAGGTCATCAGCGACTTAATGTTGAGCGACCGATACGTCTCGAGGTGTTCGGGGGAGGTGGACCAGCGTTTCAGATCGTCTTCCGACACGACCTTCACGAGGTACGGAGTCTGCATCTTGATTATCTGCATGATGCTGTCGGATCGCATCGTATCGCGAGGGTACGCCGCCACCATGTCGTTCATTTTTTTGAGAATGACGGGATCGCGATGAATCGACGTCACGCGCTCCAAATTGCCGCTCTCATCGAGGACGTCGATCGCGCACCAATCCGCGAGGCTCGGTACGGTGAGCTTGGCTTTCTCCGCGAGGCGCTGTTTGAAGTCAAGCTGCAAGGAGAGGATCTTGGCGGACTCGACCATGAAATTCAGTTTGTCTTCGCGGGATTTGCGCAGCGAAATGTCGCGAAACGATGAGACGACGTACGCGAGCTCGTTTTTCTCGTCGAGCACCCGATCGGCCGTCACGGAAAGCCATTTGTGAATCCCGTTGGGCTGTATAAGGCGGATCGTTTCTCTCGGGACCGATTCGCCGGCAAAGGCACGGTAGACGGGCAGAGCGGCATTCTGTACGCGTGTTTCCGCCATGTCGGTCAACACATGGAGGCTCTCGACGATAGGGGGTAGCGGCGTACCGGGTTCCATTTTGAGGCCGGTTATCTGCCGAGCCGCCTTATTGGCGTATAGCAGGCGCATGTCGCGTCCCCAGACGACGACACCTTCGTGAAGTGAGTCGAGCATCGAGACGGTCAGCGGATCCGAAAAAGGGCTCGAGTCATGCATTAAGAGGGTAGTGTACCCTGCCGATGTGAACGAATCATGAAGACGCCATTATATAGCGACATTTTACTCAGAAATCGTCAAATATGACCGCTGTGGAGAAGGACTGGCGGAGATCGCAAGAGGCCGCATACTGTGTGAGGACTTCATCAAGAAAGGTCGAATTTATCCGCCACTATCACTACTTTTGCATATGAAATGGATGCACATGATCGCGTTTATCCTCATGGCGATCGGCGCCCTCAACTGGGGTCTTGTCGGCATCGGGGGATTCATAAACATGGATCTGAACCTGGTCTACATGATTCTGGGATCATGGCCGATGCTTGAGTGGCTCGTGTACGTACTCGTAGGCCTTGCCGCGGTGTACGAGCTCGCGACTCACAAAGGCCGATGCCGAGAATGTTCGGCATCCGGGCAGACGATGTAATTTGCGCCCGCGGAACGCAAAACGGCTCCCTAGGGAGCCGTTTTGTCGTCGTGATCGTGCAAGCGCTTCATGGCGCGCTCGTGACGTTCCTTGTGTTTTTTCCGCCTGTCGACCTTCTCGGCACTATCGTCTTCTCGCTGTCGCGCATAGCGGCGATCCGTCTCCTCGTTCTTCCGCCGGATCTCTTCGTAGGCGTTCTCGGGCATACGCTTAGGCGCTCTTCGAGGGATCGTGAAAGACGGCCTCGATATTATTTCCGAAAGGATCGATGACGAACGCGGCGTAGTATCCGGGGGAGTAATCGCTGCGGTAGCCGGGTGCGCCGTTATCGCTTCCGCCGGCGGCAAGAGCCGCGCCATGAAATGCATCGACCGTCGCCGTGTCGGCGGCGTTGAAAGCCACATGCACGTTCTCCGAGGCTTCTTTCTGAGAAATCCAAAAGTCGGATTTGCCGGCGACGCCGAATCCGGCGACCGACCACTCGGGAAATTCACTCACGAGCGCATAGCCGAGCGGCGCGAGAGCGGCCGAATAAAACGTCTTCGCCTTATCGAAATCCTGTACGTATATACCGATGTGATCGAGCATGGCAAGTATCATTAGGAATAATGTCTATAAGCCGCGGTTCTCGTATTGTGTATCTATTTTGTGTCGCGGCGATGAAGTCGCTCGAAGACCCATGTCTTCAATCGCTCCCACGCGACGATGCGCCAGCCGATGAGCTCAAGGCCGACGAAAATAAGCCACGCCCCCGGTGTGAGCGGTGTGACGAGCGCGAGTATGCCCACGATGAGCAATAGTACGCCGGCGATGATACGGAGCAGCTTCACGCACGCAGTTTAGCATCCTCGCCCCGCGCTTCATGCGGGGTACATGCACGATTGGTAGGGTACGCGTATGTTTACGCGGCGATCACATCTGCCGGTTTCAGCGCTTGCAACGGCGCTCGCATCCGTAGTTCTCGCGGCGATTCCTGTCACATTTACGTTTGCGCAGTCCTATAGCCAGTACGGGATGTATGACGGCGGCTACAGCGGTATGAATAATTATGGCTACAGCGGCATGTACGCGACGCCGCAGTATGGCCAGGCGCAGCAGTACGGATATCCGTACGGAGGCACGTACGGACAATCGTATCGCCAGCCGCAGCGCATGCTCTATTGGTGCAACGGATACTATTCGTACTCTCCGTGCCCGGTGTACTACACGCCGCCCATGTATTCGATGTATAGCTATTCATATCCGTCGTATTCCTATTCCTACGGATATTCGTACAATTCGTACAATTACAACTACAATTACAGCTACGGAGACGACTGGTGGTGGTAGCGGCAGCGATATATCCGCTGAGGCAGCCCCGAAAGGGGCTTGTCTCATATGAACGAACGGGGATAGCGCATTGCGGACAACGGGACGCCTGTGGTATATAATTGCCCCGTCGAACAGACTATTAGAATAGACAATTATTTTTATGGTACGTAAAGCGAATCCCGCACTGCTGAAGCCGATGGAGCTCACGGCCGATCTTGAGGCGATTGTAGGGAAGGGTCCGATGCCGCGCTCACAGGTCGTGAAGAAGCTGTGGGAATACATCAAAAAGCACGACCTCCAGAATCCGAAGAACAAGCGCAACATCCTCGCGGATGACAAGCTTGAGACGATTTTCAAGAAGAAGGAAGTGACGATGTTCGAGATGACGAAACTCGTCTCTCCGCACATGAAGTAGACACGTGAAATCGCGTATAGAAACCGCCCCGTACGGGGCGGTTTTTATATCGGTCGTACGGACGGTATCCGCTTTGTTTAGAATCTCATCACGTAGAATCGCAGCGCTCCGAGCGAGGCAAGAATAAGCAGGGCGAAGGTAACGAGATCCACGTATGCGTTCCCGGTCTCGCCCGTATTGCCGACAGCTGCGGTAAGCGCTTCGCGGACGGTGCTTTCGCTCGTGGTTGCATGCGTCTCCGGCTCTACCCAGCCTGCCGTGTTCGGAATCTTGGGGAGCGCCGCACGCGCGCCCGCGCTGCTTTGCGGGACATCAAGCGCGGGGAGTGCCTCCAGTGTCGGTAGCTCGTAGGTATTTTTGGAATACGTAATCGTGCCGTTCTGCACGCTTTGCGATGCGATGTTGTCGCCTGAGAGCTCGCTTATGAGGCGGTATGATCCCGGCTGCGCGCTCGCAAACGAGATATCGTACGTGATCGTCACCTGTTCGCGGGGCGCCATGATGCCGATATCCCAGGGCTCATCGTGAATCACCGCGCCGCTTTCATCGAGGACGAGGTCGTGCAGTACGACGCCGTACGCCGGTGACGCGCTGTCGTTGCTCACGACCACGACTTCGGTGGCGGTCGGCGTCACGTCGTCGAGAGAGACGGTCGGGGTCGACCGCACGAGTGTGACCACTGCGGGCAGGGAAGCGGGCGATGATGATGCGGCTGGCGGGAGAGCGGAGAGAGACGGCACGGACGTCGCACCGCCGCCGCCGCCTCCGCCGCCTTGCACGATAGTGCGGACCGTCGTCGTATCTTCGTTGTCGGCAGGATTGTTATCGCTTTCGTGCAGAAGCGCCCGCGAGTGCGATGTGATAGCGTCCGTCGGCGCAAATTGCGTGACCTCGGCCACGTAGGTGATCTCCGCCCCTGCGCCGGGGGCAAGCGTCCCGAGATTCCACACAAGATCGCCGCCCTCTTCGCTATACGCGGCGGTCGCGCTCACAATGCGCAGGTGCGCCGCGTCCCACCGCTCGCGCAGAGTCGCATTCGTCGCCGGTGCGTCGCCGTTGTTGAGTACCGAGATCGTATAGGTGAGTTTGTCGGAGACGTTGATCATGCCCGGAGCGACGACGCGGTCGCCCACCCACAAATCGGGTTTTCCGAATGATATGTTTCCCGTAAAGTCTCCGAAAATATTGATGACCGCGAGAATCCAGTTGCGGCCGATGACCGTCTGGTTCGCGACATTGATCACATTGGCGCCCGCAAACGCATTGCCCGTCGACATGAGCGCGCTCGTCGAGGCATCAAGCATGTTCGCCCCGGTGAGTGCCCCGACGCTCGCCCGGTTCGAAATGTCCGCCGTGCTCGTGCCGCTTACGGTCGTTGCCGCCCCCGTCTGCTCGCTTTCACGCGCACCCTGAATCAGGATGCCCTCGGGCGTGCGAAGCCACGATACGCCGCTCGGTAGACCCTGCACCTCGCCCGTCCAGTCGCCGGAGAGGCGGATTAGCACGGAGAGTCCGCTGCCCGCAAGCAGGGCGTTGATCTGATTGAAAACGTTGGCCTGCGCATCGGCGGTGCCGCTTTTGAGCGTGGAGGTGCCCTGTGCGCCCGTCATCACCGTGTTATCTCCGGAATTTGCGCCCGCAGAGATATCGTTGCCGACCGTCGCGTCGTTTGCGAGGCCGATTGCGGATGCCCCGCCGTCCGGATTTGCAAGCGGAGTGAAAAAATCGAGAAGCGAAGGGAAGATGAGATCGCCGTGTATTCCGCGAAAGGCGTTGAGTGCGACGAGCAGATAATTCGAATTCGCGATCGTTACGTTGGCCAGATTCACGAGGTTTAATCCTGCGTACGCGTTGCCCGTCACGATCGCGCCGGTCGACGAGCTCGTCAGAAGATTTTCGCCGGCATTCGCGCTCACCACGATGTCATTGTCGATGTGGCCGTCCTGGAGCAGATTGAGCTGTACGCCGGTAGACTCCGAGCACGACACCTGCCCGCACAGCCCCAAGAAAAGCATCGGATTGCGAAAATCCACGGTGCCGGCTTCGTCCATAAAATTCTGAAAGAGAATGGCGCCTTGAGAGTTTAGAAAAGTCGTGTTGAGGATATTGAGTATGTTTGCGATCGCGATTGCATCGCCGGAAATGATGGCGGGCGTCGACGAGGCGATTTCAGGCAGGATGCGCTCTTCCGGAGTCGTCGAGCCGTTTTCGACCGCGATCTCATTGCTCTCGTCGGTTGTCGTAGCTGTACCCACCGGTGTGCCGCCGCCTCCCGTAGACGGAACCAGACCTGCGCCCGTCGAAGAGGCAATATCGTTGATCTCGTCGAGAATGCCGTTGATTGAAAATGCGGCGCCGCTTGAAGTCGCATTGATCGCGGTATCGTCGTGCGTCTCAGCGGTCGAACTGCCCGTCGAAGTGAGGTCGAGGGACGTCGTGGCCGCGGAGGAATGCTCGGTCGATGACTGCGATGATGTCGTCTCTTCGGACGATGACTCGCTCTGGGCGGGTGCGCCGCTGCCGGAAGACTGAGCGGGCGTTTCGTCCGTTTGCGATGTAGCTATGCTCGATGCGCTTTGCGCTTCATCCGTCGAAGATGCGGTGTCGGATGCTGCGGTATCCGCGCTATCTGGGGAGGATTCGCTCGCAGAGGTCGCAGGATCTTCGCTTACGGAGGAGGCCGCTCCGGATTCGCCGGAGGTGGCGGTTTCGTCGGGCGGGTTTTGGACCGTCTCTTCCGCCGGCGCGGAGTCCGTCGTAGCCTGCGGTAGCGTCTCCGGAGAAGACTCGCTCGATACCTCGGGCGCTGCCTCAGCCGGAGTATCGGCGGCAGGCGCGGCACTGTCCGCGGCGGCGGTCTCCGGGGGAGGCGCCGCTTCTTCTGCAAAGGCAAGCGCGACGGGGAAGCTCTGCAGCGTCACGACCGCGATCAAAAGCAGTGCGGCGATTGATCGTCGGAGTCCTCGTACCTGTATCTGAGACATAGGTGATTGGTGATAAGTAATGGCGCTCTGTTCTCGGATATGGCCTCCTCGAATGACGAGGCCATATTCGAAAACAGGCGTAAGCCTGTTTTCGAAGAAAGATCTAGTTGCGCACGATGCGCGTCATCGCACGTCCGACGACCGTGAGCATGTTTGTGCTCGAATTCGATGCGCCGCTCGTTACGTTGCCGCCGGCACCGCCGTCGCCGCCTGTTCCGCCGCTGCCCGCAGTGTTCGAGGTGGTCGAAGCGCCGCCTGAAGTCACTACGGATGCGCCGTCGCCGCCGGAGCGACCGCGTCCGCCGCGCGAGTAGTTGTCGCCCGACGCTGCGCCGACCGTCACGCCGTTGCCGACCGACGAGCTATTGGTATTCGCAAGCGTAATGTTGTGATCGCCGCCCGCATAGGTGCGCGTGTACGTCATGCTGAGGTTGTCATGTTCCTCCGCCTGCGATGCGCCCGACGAGGTGATGTCGAGAGACGTTGAGCTCGCGCTCGAGCTATTCGAGCTCGCGTTGCTTGCGTTGCTCGTATTGCTCGACGACGATGAGTTCGTGCTGCCGCTCTGGCTCGCCGTATTGGCCGTCGAGCTATTCGCCGCGTTCGATGCGGAGTTCGTGTTGCTGCTCGACTGATCGAAGCTCAGGGAGTCGTCATGATTTTCCGCCCATGAAGCGCCCTTTGAGGACGTGAGACTGAAGGTGACATCGGTCTCATCGCAGCCGCAGCCGTTATCGATGATCTCCGTGTCGGTATTGTTCACATCGTTGGTAATGTTGGCCGACGCCGTGGAATTGCCGCTCACGATCGTCCCGCCGTTGCCGCCCCATCCGCCGTCGCCGCCGCTGCCCGCGGTGTTGGATCCGCCGCCCGTTCCGCTCGTCGTGATCGCCCCGCCGTCGCCGCCGCTGCCGCCGCGTCCGCCGATCGAGGTGTTGCCGCCCGAGTCCGCTCCGACGGTCACCGTATTCGATACCGTCGACGTGTTGCTGTTCTGAACGGTGATGTTCGAATCCGCCATCGCCGGCAGAGCGATGAGCAATACGCTCGCCGCTGCGGCGAGAGGCGCAAACTTTTTACTGATTTTCATATGTCGTCTAAAAACTGATTAGTAATATCTGCTAATGCTTCGACCGTCGCACTGTAATCGGGCGCCTATGACGCCCACATGAATCATGAAAAAAACATCCCGATTTCATGCGGGATGTCGCTGCGACCTCGTATCGTCAGAAGCGCTCGCTGAGCACTGCTTCGATCTCTTTCAAACCTACCGGTTTCGTCAGATGAGCATCGCATCCTGCTTCGATCGCTTTGAGGCGGTCTGCTTCTTGTCCGTAGCCGGTGAGCGCGATGATGCATCCCGTGTAGCCTTTTTCACGCAGCCGCCGCGCCGCTTCGTATCCGTCGATATCGGGCAGGCCGATATCGAGCAGCACGCAATCCGGCGAGTGCGCGAGAGCGGAGACGACGCCTGAGACCCCGCCGAATGCGAGCAATGTTTTATGGCCGCGGAAGGAAAGAAGACGCCCGAGCGCTTCCGTGCCCGCCTGGTTGTCATCGACGATAAGAATGGTAAGGGGTCTGAGGGGGGATACGGTGCTCGCGACGGGAGCGGCGGCGGGCATCGCATGCGTCACAGGGAGATCGATATCAAAGGTGCTTCCGTGCCCGAGGCCGTCGCTTTTCGCTACGATCGCGCCGTCATGCATTTCGACGAGCTCTTTGGCAAGCGCTAATCCGATCCCGACCCCGGAGGTGCCGTATTTGGATTGCGAAATCTGCAGGAAGGGCTCGAAGATTCGATTGAGCATCTTCGGCTCGATACCCGTTCCGGAATCCGTCACGCTGATACGAACCCGCGAATCCTTCGTTCGGGCCGAAAGCGCGATGCGTCCGCCGGGTTCGGTATACTTCGCGGCATTATTGAGCACGTTTACGAGCACTTGCTCGATACGCACGGGATCCGCAAAGAGCGCGGGACTCTCCGGCGGAAGCGACAGATCGAGATCGTGGCCGTATTTTTCGATGAGCGGCCTCGCGCCGTCGATGGATCGCAGAATGATTTCGTTGAGCTGCACGAATTCTTTTTTTAACGTGAGCCTTTTTTCGGAAATTCTCGCGATATCGAGCAGGTCGTCGAGGAGGCGTCCCATCATATGAAGCCGCTGCTCGGCGCCCGCAATTAAGGTCGCCTCTTCACCTGTGCCGCGGCGCAATCGCAGAAGCTCCAACGTGCTCAGGACGGGTGCGAGCGGATTCCGCAGCTCGTGTGCAAGCGTGGCGAGGAAGTCGCTCTTTGCGGTGTCTTGTTCCCGGATCCTCGTGATCGCCGTTTCAAGCTGATGCACATGCTCGTTAAGCGCTCTCGTGACGAGTCGGCGATCCTCGATGACGGATGCGAGAATAAGGAATATCGTCGCGAATATCTCCAGCAAGAGCTGCGTTTGAAAGAGCCATTGCCCGAGCTGCAGACCGGTCGGCGGATGAAAGACGGCGCCGGAAATCGCGATAAGCGCAGCGAGGAAAAGAGCGAGTACGGTCGATCGCGGATGAAATCGCAGCGCGATCCAGAAAAAAGGAAAGAGCAGTATATAGACGAGCGGAATTCCCGCGACCATCCCGAATGATGTCCAGAAGAGCGCGTAGACGACCGTGCAGAGGAAGACGAGCGCGACTGTGTGCTCGATTACTCGCTCGCGCTTGAAGGTGAATTCCTGTGCGTAACTGATGATGAGCGGCGTCAGTATCAGCACGGACAAAACGCCGCCGGACCAGATGCTTCGCCATATGTCCGCGGCGTTTGCGGGAACGTCGCCGCCGATCGCACGCACGATAAGCGACAGCGTCGGCCCGATTGCGGTCACGGTGAGCGACACGAGCATGAGCTTCAACGTGTCGCTCAAGCGGGAAATGAGGGGCCGGAAATTAAATCGGTGGAAAAGGTAGGCGCCGACGAGCGCCTGCACCGTATTGCCGAGAGTCGAGGCGAGCACGACGACGGGCGTATACTCACGGCTTACATTGACGACGATTGCGGCGAGTGCGATCGCGCTCCACATGCGATAGCCGTAGAGGAATGTAAACGCGAGCGCGACGCCGGCGGCCGGCCAGATAAACGACGGCGCGGTCCCGATGTCTCGGTACAGGAAAAGGCCGAGCTGTGAGGTGAGGAGGTATGAGATGAAGGTCAGTGACCAGGCACCGAGCTCTCTGCGAGAGGGGAATAGGGATAGAGCCCTCACGTGAAAGGTATTCATAGCGCAACGCGAAGTCACTATAGCAGCGGTCTTCTATAGACTTCGCGGCCTATGCGTGTCGTAATAAGAGGCCGCGCAAGGCGCTATTGCGCGCTTGTCGTTGCAATATCGTTCTCTGCGGGCGCCAATGAATCGGATGATGTGGAGAGGGGTGTTTCAATCGTCGACGTGGCGCTTTGCGGCACCGAGGCTGCGCTCTGCAGGATCATGAATTCATACGTCCCGAGGGCACCTGCGATCGATCCGATGACGAGCGCTGCCAGTACCGAGACGATCGAATAGGTCCCGGTCTGCGCCGCAGGCATCTGTGGAGCTGGTGCCGCCGGTTTGACCTCCGCCGGAGTCGCCGTCTTTGACGCCGCCTTTGCCGCGGACTGAGGCGACCGCTCGAAGGAAAGCGCCACCGAATTAATGCGGTAGTACGAATCAGCGCTCGCGATAATAAATCCGAGATGGCTTTTGCACTTCTTGCAGCGCACTTCTACCTTATCGTCGGGACCGCTCAAGTTTTTGAATTGCAGCCTGCTCTCCGAGATCGGCCTTTTAAAAGACGGCCACCCTGTCTTAGAATCGAATTTATCGTCGGAGGAAAAAAGGGCGGTACCGCACGCCGCGCACGCATAGCTGCCGGGCTCGAAATGATCCCAATATTTGCCGAAATACGGCGGCTCGGTCACCTTGTGTCTCATGACGCTGACCTGTGCGGGAGACAATTTGTTTTTCACTTCGCCGTCGTGCATGAGCCGTAGTATACCGCTCGGCCTTGCATCATAAAACCGGGGGATACGTGAGCGATTCATCGACGACTGCGCGTGTTGCTCCCGGGCGGATGCCGGGTAAGGTGTATCGTGTGGTCGCGATATTTGATAAGCGAGAGGCAGAGACGACGCTCGATGCGCTCGAGCGGTATAGGACCTTACATCCCGAGTGTACGGGAGTCGCGCTCACGTATGCGGGTCGCCTGGATCCGATGGCCTCCGGTGCGCTCATCGTTCTTTCCGGTGAAGAATGCAAGCGGCGAGAGTCGTACACATCCCTCGATAAGGAATACGACTTCGACGTCCTTTTCGGAGTAGAGAGCGACACCGGCGACATCTTGGGCATTGCGCGGCAGGGCGCTGTCGCGGACGATGCGGATGCGCCGCGGCTGATCGCCGAGAGGATCTGCGGCGTGCATGAGTGGGAATACCCCGCTTTTTCTTCGAAAACGGTGGCGGGTAAACCGCTGTGGCGACACGCGCTCGAGGGGTCGATCAATGCCATCGAGATACCGAAGCGGCGCATGCGTATCGACTCCTGCGCGTACCTCTCCGATCGCGAATGCACCCGCGCTGAGCTTTTTGCCGATAGTACCTCGAGAATCGAGCCGCTCGGTGCGGGAGCATTTAACGACTTCCGCAAAGACGCCGTACTCGCGAGCTGGCGCTCCCTTACGAATGCGCGCTACCGCATCGCGTCGTATCGCGCGCGGGTGGGAAGCGGCACATATATACGCCGCCTTGCGCAGGAAATCGGCGCGCGAGCGGGTAGTTCCGCGCTTGCCTATCGCATCAGGCGTACGCGGTTTTTTGATCTGCCGCTCTAGCGCGCGCCGTCGCGCATTTACTGCACAGGCACCCCCGGGGCTTTATGTGCGCTTCGAAGTACTCGGTATCGTAGTCATACGTGAGTTCTTCGCCGGCGCGGATAGCTCGCTTGGCGAAAATATAAATGCGCCGATCTTTCAGTTCGACTTCGCAATTCGGCGCGCAGGAGTGATTTATGAATCGCGCCGTATTGGAGGGTATGTTGCCGTCGATCATGGTTGTCGAACTCGTCCAAAAGAAATATTTGCCGTCCTTTTCCTGTTCCTTTTCCGAAAGGGGACGGCCCGTGTATTCGATGATGCATGCGCCCCGCGGAATCGCCTCCTGTGCAAAGACGCCTCGGCCCGTCTTTGACCGCGCCACTTTCAGTTTGAATCCTTGCGGGGTGAAGCGCCGACGCATTCGTTTCATAGATTAATAGGGCAGTGTGCGCACGCTCGCGGCCACGGTCAAGAGCGCATCGGATAGCGACGTCGGATCATCCGCGTACACGGCGACGACTTTGCTCGCCGTCGCCGAGCTCGAAAGCGGCACGACATAGTACGGGCCCGTGTACGCGTGCGATGCATTCCCCGCCTGCGACGTCGTGTCGAGAAGGCGGATCACGAACCCCTCGTCGCCGAAACGAGTCGCGTAGGGTTCGATCGTCGAGGTATCGCCGCACGAGGTCCGCGCATCGCTCTCCCCCGCACAGAGCCCGCGCAGGGCTATCGACACCGAATCCGAAAGCGAAGCGCCCGGCTCGCCCTGGACCATCAGGACTCGTACGTGGATCGCGCCCGCATCACCGCGTATGAGTATCTCCTCGTCGCCGAGTTCGCGGGCTTCGTACGGCGGGGCGTACTCAAGCGAAAAATGGTGTACGGAATTGCGGTAGGTTTTATTCTCCGGCTGCGATCGTACGGTGAAGATTGCTGCGCCGATCGAAATCACGATCAGGACGCAAAGCGCCGTGAGGGATTTTCCGTACATGCCCCGCATAGATGCGGAATTGTATCATTCGCATGCGTAGCGATGCGATACAATATCCGCATGGTGAAGGCCCCGGCATACCGCAAGCTCATTGAGCAGCACCTCGGCACGCTCAAGGAGCTGCAATACGATTCCGGCCTGTTCGCAGCATCCAAAAAAGGTACGGGCGAGGGCTACGACAAGGCCTGGCTTCGCGACAACTTCTACGAATGTCTCGCGTTTGAAGTGATGGGGGATGATGAGACGGTGCTGAAAACGTACCGCGCGATTCTTGATATCTTCAAAAAGCATGAATACAAAATCGATCATGCGATCGCGCGCAAGCCCGCGCATACCCACGAATATATCCACCCGCGCTATCATCCCGAATCGTTCGACGAATTCTGGGAGGAGTGGGGCAACAAGCAGAACGACTCCATCGGCTGCATTCTCTTCAAGCTCGGCGAACTCGAATCGCGAGCCCGCGGATGCGTTGTGCACGACGAGCACGACGTGCGGATCGTGCAGAAGCTCGTGTGGTACCTCTCGACGCTCGAGTATTGGCACGATCCCGATTCGGGCATGTGGGAAGAGAATCAGGAGATACATGCCTCTTCCGTCGGCGCGTGCGTCGCGGGGCTGAAATCCGTACGGCGCATCCACGGGATCGACGTGCCGGAATCCCTCATCCGGAAAGGCGAGATGACGCTGCGTATCATGATGCCGCGGGAATCCGCGGGCAAATTCGTCGATCTCGCGCTTCTTTCGCTCATATGGCCGTACGACGTCCTGACGCACGACGAGCGCGCCAAAGTGCTCGAAAACATCGAATACCACCTGCTCGGCAAGCGCGGCATCATCCGATATAAGGGCGATCGGTATTTCAACGGCAATGTCGACGGGTGGTCGGAAGAGGCCGAATGGACATTCGGGCTCTCATGGCTCGCGATCATATATGCGCGCATCGGGAATCTGCAGAAAGCGAAGCGATTCATGGAGATCGCGCGCGATACCGTGACGAAAGACGGTCTTTTGCCGGAGCTCTACTATTCGAATTCGCCTCGATTCAACGAAAACACCCCGCTCGGCTGGTCGGAGAGTCTCTTCGTCGTCGCGCTCCACGATGTAAATGCGAAGCGGCGCTCGAGCGCTAGCGCCACCTGACAGTGGTGACCGCGCCGCGCGTATCTTCCTCAACCCCGTTGAAATACAGAAGCGGCGAGGCGATCGCGACATAGAGAATCTTTATGACGAGCCCGGTGAGCATGACGTCGACGATTCCCGCGGGCGCGACGACGCCCCAAAACGCGATCGAAAAGAAAATGGCGCTATCCACAATCTGCCCGAAGAGATTTGCCGTGTTGGCGCGCAGCCACAGCGGCATAAACTCTGCCCGCGCCTTCAGGTACACGTAGAGCGATACGTTGACGCTTTGGCTGCAGACGAAGGCCGCGAGACTCGCGATTGCGAGTCGTAGCGCAGGCGCGAGCGCAACGTGGAGCGCGTCGCTTAGAAGAGCGGTGCTCGCCGAGCCCTCGAGTGCGACGGCGAGCCGAGCGAGCACGGAAAAAAATACGATCGCCACGACTCCGATACCGATCGAGCGAAATCCTTCGCGTGCGCCGTATCGCTCTATCAGAAAATACGTCGCAAGAAATACGGACGCGTAGAAGATGTTGCCCGTATTCGTCATATGTCCGAAGAATTCGACGATTTTGCCTCCCGTAATAGCGATCAGGATAAGGAATATGACGATGACGCCGTGCAGGCGATCGCGATCGATCTTCCACGCCAGTATCACCAGAGCGAGACTGATCGCGCCCGTCATGAGGAGTATCACTTCATTCATACAAGCTTCGGTGCGCGCTACGCCAATACCGGCTGCGCCGAGAGGGCGTTGCCGAGCACGGATTCGAGATCCGCGACGGACACCGGCTTCACGAGGTGATGATCGAAGCCGGCTTCTTTGGAGCGCATGCGATCGGTCTCCTGGCCGTAGCCCGTCACCGCGACGATGGTCCCATCCCAGCCGTTTGCGCGAACGCGCCGCGCCACTTCATAGCCGTCGATTTCGGGCATGCCGATATCGAGGATGATGACGTCGGGCTGCTTGCGCTCGACGAAAAGAACAGCGTCTTTACCTGAAAACGCCGTCTCTACATCGTGTCCGCGGTGCGTAAGCAGCCGCTGCAAGGCGACGGCCGCCGGCTGGTTGTCGTCGACGACCAATATGCGGCGCGGCGCCTGGCGCCTGAGGGGTCGCGGTCGCGCCGAATCGATCGGAAGCGGAGATTGCCGCGGAATAGGCAAGGTGACGGTAAAGACGCTGCCTTTGCCGGGTCCCGCGCTCTTTGCTTCCACACGGCCGTCGTGCATCTCCGCGAGCCGTTTCGTGAGATACAGCCCGATCCCGAGGCCGCTGCTTGTGCTCGTCGAATCGTTGAGTTGTTTGAACGGCTCGAAGAGATGGGGAAGCATCGAATCCGCGATGCCGATGCCGTCGTCGGCAATCTCGATGCTGACCTCGTCTTCGTGTACGAGTGTCTTGAGCGAAATGTGCCCGCCGTGCGGCGTGTATTTGGCCGCGTTGTTGAGCAGATTGATCAGTATCTGCTTTATGCGCACCGGATCCGCATAGAGATGCACCGTATTTTCCGGCCGCGTGACGCTGAGCGTGTGACCGCGGCTCTCTATGTATTCAGCGGAACTCGCCACCGACAGATCGATGAGATCGCGCAACCGCACGTCCTGTTTCTGCAATTTGAATTTCTTCTGCGACAACCGAGCGGCGTCGAGCAGATCGTCCAAGAGCCGTCGGATCATAATCGCGTGCTCCTCGGCGCTCTCGATCGTCCGGAGCGCTTCAGCGCTCTGCGGCTCTATTTTGAGCAGTTCAAGAGAACTCACGATCGGTGCAAGGGGATTGCGAAGCTCGTGCGCGAGGATCGCGATGAACTCGTTCTTCGCCTTATCGGAGGCGGATGTCGATTCGTATGCGAGTTTGAGTTCCGCGTACGCGCGGCGGCGCTCTTCCACGACCGCGACGAATACGTAGAAGATCGCCGCGACGAGACCTATGTAGATTTCATCCGCGAGCAGCTGAGCCGCGAGGGTCGACGTGCTGCTCGGATGCGCGACGATCGATCCTGCGATGCCGACGACCGACGTGAGGAGAACCGCGAGCGTCAGCCAGCGCGGATGAAAACGCAGCGCAAACCATATGAGTACCGCCGGCAGAAAGAAGATTATCGCGATACCGACGACTTTAGGAAAATCGGTCCAAAACATGAACACATTGTTTGCCGTGAGCAAGAGGAAGGCGGCGGCGATTTCGACCGCGTGTGATCGGGATACCGCAAATTTCTTCAACGGATACCAGCTTGCAAGCGCGGGGGTCACCACGAGCACGCTGAACATCCCCGCCGACCACGCGCGACCGAAATTGGTCGCCGCGCTCACCGTGAGTGTTTCGAAGGTTGTCTGAGTGAGGGTCGCAATCGCAGGCTCTATCATCGTGAGCGTGAGCGCTCCGCCGACGAGAATCAGCACATCCCGAAGATATTCCATGGACCGGTTGAACTGTAGCCGCTCGAAAACATACAGCGCGACAACCGCTTGGGTTGCGTATGCAGCCGCAATGACCACGACGACGAACTGGTTGACCCCGGTCGGAGCAAGGTAGAGCGCGGTCGCGAAGAGTTGGCCGACAAAAATAGGAATCCACATGCGATACCCTCCGAAGAGCATGAGCGCGAATGCGAGGCCGACGGGCGGCCAGATAAGAGCAGGCGACGTGTGATGCGCAAAGTACACGTAGAGTGAAAAAATCGCGACCAAAAAGTACGCTACGAATGCGAGGGCGAGGGCTGCGATATTCTCGCGCGTGGGCGGCCCGAATGCCTTCAGGGCGGCGTCAGTCATACTGCAATGTATACTTGCGTATCGATAGACAACAAGCTCAAAAAAAGGTGTAATGCGAATATACGCCGCCCGTGCCAAGCCCCGTCCTACGCGTGAAGGCGGTAGTATCATCAAAAAATATGTACGTAAAAAATCTTGCGCGCGTCGGCTTCGTCACAGCTGCGATTTTATTGATACCGCTTTTCGGCACTCTATACGTCGAGGGATGGAACTGGTCGGCCGGCGATTTCATGCTGGCCGGAGTCGTGCTCTTCGGGACAGGTCTTGCGTTTGATTTGGCGCGAAGCGGTTCGGGCTCATTAACCTACAAAATCGCGGTCGCAGTCGCGCTCGGTGCCTCATTTCTACTTGCGTGGGGGAATGCCGCCGTCGGATTAATCGGCGACGATAATCCGGTCAACATGCTCTATGCGCTCATTATCGCGATCGGAATCATTGGCGCGATCCTCACCCGCTCGGAGGCGGCACAGATGTCGCGCATCCTCTTCACAATGGCGATTATGCAGATGCTCGTACCCGTCGTCGGATTGTGGCTCACGCCGGACAACTTCTCGCCGGGAGTGATCGGCGTATTTACACTCAGCACATTCTTTGCGGCACTCTTTGCCGCGTCG
>JADMIO010909306.1_pt1 | contig 26194 bp, 19 predicted proteins | sample 8958161 | NCBI WGS metagenome assembly JADMIO01 (sample SAMN16585339, study PRJNA669376) | soil metagenome | isolation source: Crop rotation soil | place: USA: Cullars Rotation, Alabama | collected 2011 | reverse complement strand
AGGTGAGCCAGTGTGATTACATTTGCGGCCTAACTGTGGCCAGTCCAGTTACGCTGGAGTCACTAGTATTTAGGTGACACTATAGAAGCGGCCGCGACAACTTGTCCACGTGGAATTCTAAGCTTAGGATCCCAATGTGCTGGAAAGAGATCACCGTACTCACGGGCGGCACCGAGATGGAATATTCCGGGCGCATCGCCTTTGGGGCCAGCGGCGCGCTGCGCAGCGCGCTCAATGACAATAGTGCCGTCAAGGTCCTGCACCTCCTCAGCAATGGCGGTAGCGTCTACTACGCGCGCCAGCTGCGGTATCTGGTCCATGACCGGGGCCTCATCACCGTCGTCGATGCGCATTGCCTGTCGGCCTGCGCGCTCGTGTTCCTGGGCGGGGTGGAGCGCTACATGACGCCGGGCGCCAAACTGGGCTTTCACCGCGAGACCGCAGAGGGCGCCAGCCAGGCCGAGATCGACATGGTGGAGGAGTCCGACGCTCAATTCATGCGGGCCATGGGTATCAGCGATGCATTCGTCGAGAAGGCGTTTTCCACCCCCAGCAGCGATATCTGGGTCCCCAGCGTGGAGGAGCTGAAGAATGCCCATGTCATCAACAATGTCACGACCCGGTTTGCCACGCCGGAGGATGTGAAGCTGCCGGCCAATCTGGCGGAGCAGATACTGGGCGCCAATCCGTTCAAGATCTTGCAGACCGACGATCCCGGCCGGTTCAAGACGATTGCCGATGCGATGCGGGCGGCGATCGTGAAATCTCCGGCAATCGCCGACGTAACGCCGCTGCCCAGTCGCGAGGCGGCGCCGCTGCTGTGGAGCTATTGGACGCTGGCCGACGAAGCGCTGGCCCTGGATTTCGCCCGCAGGTTCCACCGTTATTTGGTGAAGGTCTATGCGAGCAATCCGGAGGAGTGTTACCTGCTCTTCTATTCCGGCCGCACGCCGCCGAATTTCGTGCCGAGCCAGGTGCTGAGCGGCAAGGATTTTGCCGATTTTGCCGATCTCGAAGCCCGGCTGATCGCCGACGGCGCAACGCGCAAGACAGCGCCGCCTGCCGAGAGCGAAATCAGCGAATCGCGCGACGCCATGTGGCGCATCTTCCAGGAGCGTTATCCCAATCTGGTGTCGACCCTGAACAACATCGATTCGGTGGATATCGACCACGGCAAGGCTTGCGCGGCGCTCACTGGCCTGCTGGATGCGGTGCTGTCCTTGCCGGACCGGCAGAGCGGCCCGCTGTTGCGCTACGTCTATCGGCCGAGCTCGTGACCCGGCGGGTCAGTTCTCATCCTCGCCGATCAGCCGATCGATGGCGCGCCTATCCGCCTTGGTCGGCCGCGGTCCCCCGCTCACCTCATCATGCATCTTGCGCGAATAAGGCGGTGGCGGCGCAAGATCTTCGTAGAGCAGTCTTGCCGTAGCAGGCGGACCGCGGCGGATGCCCAGCGCCAGCACTTTGACCGTGCGGATATGCGGGCCTAGCGGAAAGGTCAGAACGTCGCCGGGCTTCACTGCATAGTGGGCCTTGAAGATCGCCGCGCCGGCAATGCGCACCTTGCCGGCGGCGGCAAGGCCGGCTGCCATGCTGCGTGTGCGGCAGAAACGGGCATGCCAGAGCCATTTGTCCAGGCGCAGCTCGCCTTCGCTCACAGCGGAATTCCTCTTATCGCCGGAATTTGAGATCACCCAGGGCAGCAAAGGGCGAATCGCCGGCGGGCTGCGCCGGCTGCTTGCCCCGCCGGCGGCCCTTTACCCGGCGCTGTTTCTTCTTTTGCGGCGCGTGGAAGCGCAGTTCGCCAGCTTCCTCGACTGAGCGGAAGCCGAGGGAAGCGATCACGGCGGGCAAAGCCGCCATGTCGCATTGCACGGTCTGGCGCAGCGCCTCGACCGGCAGGAACGGACCCTGATCGCTCAAGCGGTGGGCGAGATCGGACAAACGTTCCAGCGCATCGGCGCGCACGGCAAGGGAGCCTGCGAGGCGATAACCCACGGCGTGATAAAACTCGCCCGGCAAGGCGGGATCACGCATCAGGCTCGCCGGCCGGCGCGGCGGCAGTGGTGCTGGCGCCCGGCCCGCCTTGATGCACCAGAGCAATGCTGCGAGACCGGCGGATGAGGCGAGAGCCGGGAACCACGCCGTTTCACGCCCCAGCCGCACGCCCAGGCGCCGCAGGGTCTTGAGATCGGCCAACGGAAGCTGGGCCGCCAGTTCGCGGCGCGGCAGCAGGCCGAGACCCTCGATCAGCTGGAACAGCACGCCGCGGGTGGCGCCCGTCACGCTGGCATCGGCTGCGGCTTCCGTCAGCGGCTTGAGGCGCCGGGCGATATGGCGCTCGAGCCAGAGCGCAAGGCGCCGGCGCAGCCGCTCGCGCTCGGCCCCTTCCAGCAGATCGCTCGGCAGGGGATCGACGCGGGGCGCGGTCACGCTTTCACCCGCAATCACGCGGGCGACCGGCGCGCCTTCCCAACTCAACACCCCGGCAGCCGAGAGCGCAAAGGCCTCGTCGCCGGCGGATTCAAGCCGCACCAGCCGGGCAGGAATTTCGCGGGTCAGCGCCCGGCGTGCGGCGGTCAGCAGCGGGCGCTGGTCTTCCACCCCGCCGGAGCCGTCCGGGATGAAGCGGAATCCGGCAAGCTGGCCGACCGGCTGGCCCTCGACGATCACCTCGCCAGCGCGGGTGACCGCACCCTCCAGCATGCCGCCATCCTTCATGCGGCGCAGCAGATGCGCCTGGCGGCGGTCGACGAAGCGCTGGGTCAATGAGCGATGCAGCGCATCGGAGAGCTTGTCCTCCACCGCGCGCGTGCGCTCCTGCCAATGGGCGGAATCGCCAAGCCAGCCGGCGCGGTGCGAGATATAGGTCCAGGTGCGGATATGGGCGATGCGGCCCATCAGGGTATCGATATCGCCCTCGGCATTGTCGAGCCGCGTGACGTGGCCTGCGACCCAGTCGGTCGGCAGTTTCGCCGCGTCCGATGTCAGATGGCGGAAGATCTGGCCGAGCAGCCGGGCATGGGTATCGCTCATGACCTTGCGGAAATCGGGAATCTGGCAGACCTCCCAGAGCAGGCGCACGGTGGCGGGCCCGCCGACCCGGCGGCGAATCTCCTCGTCGCCGGAAAGCGCCGCCAGGGCCTGCTGGTCCTCCGCCTCCCGCGCGCGGATCAGGGCGCGGTCCGGCGAACGTTCATCGAGACTGCGGCGCAGCGAGTCGATCGAATGAAAATCCAGATCGCTGTTGCGCCAGCGCAAGGCCGGTACCGCATCGAAGCGGTGATTTTCGATGGCATCCACAATCTCCGGCGCCAGCGGACCGATCTCCGCGGTGGTGCCGAAACTGCCATCGCTCATATGCCGGCCGGCACGCCCGGCGATCTGGGCCAGTTCGGCCGCACTCAGCTGCCGCGGGGCGCGGCCATCGAATTTGCTCAAGCCCGCAAAGGCGACATGGCCCAGATCCATGTTCAGCCCCATGCCGATGGCGTCCGTCGCTACCAGGTAATCGACCTCGCCGGACTGATACATGTCGACCTGGGCGTTGCGGGTGCGGGGGCTCAGCGCCCCCATCACCACCGCACAGCCACCGCGCTGGCGGCGCATGGTTTCTGCGATGCGGTAAACCTCGGCGGCGGAGAAGCCGACCACGGCGCTGCGCGGCGGCAGACGGGTGGGTTTGCGCGGCCCGTTGTAATGCAGGGTGGAAAACCGCGGCCGGCTAATGAGCTCGAGGCCGGGAATAAGGCGCCGCAGCAGCGGCCGCATGGTATCGGCACCCAGCAGCATGGTTTCGTCCATGCCGCGGGCATTCAGAATGCGGTCGGTGAAGATATGGCCGCGCTCGGGATCGGCGGCCATCTGGACCTCGTCGATGGCGAGGAACCCGACGGGCCGGTCCAGCGGCATGGATTCGACGGTGCAGACGAAATAGCTGGCCCCGCCGGGGATGATCTTTTCCTCGCCGGTGACGAGCGCCACGGCCCGGTCACCCCTGAGGCGCCGGATCCGGTCGTAATTCTCGCGGGCCAGCAGGCGGAGCGGAAAGCCGATCATACCGCTGGCATGGCCCAGCATCCGTTCGACGGCGAGATAGGTCTTGCCCGTATTGGTTGGGCCGAGCACGGCCGTCAGCCGGGGGCCGGAAGCGGCGATCATCAGCCTAAGATCGTCGAGCGGTTTCAGGTTTGCAATGGGGGTTTGCAAGGTATCGGCCACGAATCGGCGGATTGCCTGCGGAGCTCTTGATGTCCCCCACTTGATGCCTCACCCATATCCCCCTATATGCGGCGAGGTTTTCGGGCAGAAGCCCGCATGGACGTGGTTTCGAGGGATGCGGCAATGAACAAGATGGCGGAGGAAAAACACGGGTTTCAGGCCGAGGTCGGGCGGTTGCTCGATATCGTGGCCCACTCGCTCTACAGCGACCGGGCGGTCTTCCTGCGGGAGCTCATTTCCAACGCGTCGGATGCCTGCGACCGCCTGCGCTATCAGGCGCTGACCCATCCCGAGCTCGCAGCCGACGATCCGCAATACCGCGTCACCATCGAACCCGATTCCACCGCCCGGACCATCACCATCGCCGATAACGGCATCGGCATGAACCGCGAAGACCTGATCGCCAATCTGGGCACCATCGCGCGATCGGGCACCGCCGCCTTCCTGAAACAGGCGACCGGCGATGCCGCCAAGGACCTCTCCCTGATCGGCCAGTTCGGCGTCGGCTTCTACGCTGCCTTCATGGTGGCCGAGCGTATCGAAGTCTTCAGCCGGCGCGCCGGTGAAGCCGAGGGCTGGCGCTGGGCCTCCGAAGGCACGGGCGATTTCTCCGTGGCGCCGGCCGAGGATGTTTCGCGGGGAACGCGCATCGTGCTGCATCTGCGCGCCGATGCCGACGAGTTCCTCGACAAGGACCGGCTCAAGACCATCGTCGCCCGCTATTCCGATCATATCGCGCTGCCCATCCTGCTGAAGCAGCCCGGCCACAAGGACGAGAAGCTGAACGAGGCGGCGGCTTTGTGGATGAAGCCGAAGAGCGAAATCACCGAGCAGCAATATGGCGAGTTCTATCGCTTCGTCAGCCATGCCTTCGACAAGCCGCGGCTGACCATCCACTGGCGCGCCGAGGGCAAGATCGACTACACCGCCCTGCTCTTCGTGCCCGGCGCCCGGCCGCTGGACCTGTTCCATCCCGAGCGCAAGCATCGCCTGAAGCTCTATGTCCGGCGCGTCTTCATCACCGATGACTGCGCCGACATCCTGCCGGGATACTTGCGCTTCCTGCAGGGCGTGGTTGATTCCGAAGACCTGCCGCTGAACATCAGCCGCGAAATGCTGCAGCACAATCCGCTGCTGGCAAAGATTCGTGCCGCGCTGGTCAAGCGCAGCCTGAGCGAACTCACCAAGCTCGCCGAGAAAGAGCCCGAGAGCTACGCCGATTTCTGGCGGGATTTCGGCGCCGTGCTGAAGGAAGGCCTGTATGAGGACAGCGAGCAGCGCGAGACTTTGTTAAAGCTGACGCGCTTCCGTTCAACCTCCGGCGACAAGCTGGTGAGCCTTGCCGACTATGTGGGCCGGATGAAACCGGGACAGGATGCGATCTATTACATCAGCGCCGAAAGCGTGGAGGCGGCGGCCAAGAGTCCGCAGATCGAGGGCTTCGCCGCGCGCGGCATCGAGGTGCTGCTGCTGGCCGATCCGGTGGATGAATTCTGGATACCGGCCGTCGGCGCCTATGAATCGAAAGCGCTGAAATCGGTGACCCGGGGCGGCAGCGATCTCGACAAGATTCCGCTCTCCGAGGACAAGCAGAAGGAAGCCGCGACCGGGGGCGCCAATACCGACGCGCTGGTCGCCCTGCTGAAACTGACCCTGGGCGAGGCGGTTAAGGATGTGCGCGCTTCCTCGCGGCTCGATACCAGCGCGGTCTGCCTGGTGGCCGATGAAGGCGATGTGGATATCCATCTCGAACGGCTGTTGAAGCAGCATGGCCAGATGGACAAGACGGTGAAGCGGGTCCTGGAGATCAACCCACGACACCCGCTGATCGGCGGCCTCGTAAAACGCCTCTCCGCCAAGGGCAATGGCGAGGATGTGGCCGAGGCGGCCTGGCTGCTGCTCGACCAGGCGCGTATCGTGCAGGGCGAGCCGGTCAGCGATGTCGGCGCCTTTGCCCGCCGCCTCGATGCGACGTTGCTGAAGGCAATTTGCTAGCCTAATCGGCGCGGTATCCGCTCCGTCCAGCTGCGCGAGAAGATCCGCCGCTCGCCCTCGAAGGCCTCGAGATCGGCCTCGACGATGAAATCCTGTTCGGTGCAGGCAATGGCGCAATGGGTGCGGATGCGGGTATCCCAGCCGGAATCGTGGCTGTGGCGGATATCGTGATCGGCCTCGGCCCGCGCCGCCGCCGCGTTCTTCGGATCGGCGTCGTAATGCAGCATTTTATGGAAGTCGGTGGTGACGCCGATCTCCTTGATGCGCGAGCGGCCATCGTCGCGCAGCACCTCGATATGCTGGCGCCCGCTTTCCACGTCATGGCTGATGCGCCGGTAGACCTTGCCAGCGCGCATCACGCTGCGCTTCGTTGGCGGCGATTTTTCCGGCGGGCCGAACTTGACCTTCGCATCCTCGGCCCGCTGCCGGCGCACCGGCAGCAGCAGCGAGGATGACCCGGCATGGATCGTCAGACTTGCGGCCTTCGGCGCCGGCCAGACGATCGGCCAATAGGCGGTCGAGAGCGCCAGTCGGATTTGATGGCCCGCGGCGAAGCGGTGGCCGGCATCGTTGAGCTGGAGCCGGACCTTGTAGCGTTGGCCCGGCACCAGCGGCTTGGGATCGGCATGGCCATCGCGATGGGTGAGGTTCAGAACGCCATAGGTGACGCGGGTCACCTGGCCATCGGGCGCGACATCGTTCAACCGTGCGATGATCTGGGCGACCGGCTGGTCGGATTCCAGTTCGAGCTCGACAACAGGTGCGCCGAGGAATTCCAGCGGTTCCGCCAGCGGCGCGCCATCGAATACCAAAGAGAAGGCATCGTCGCCGCGCTGGTCGGTGGGCAGTTCCGGCCCGAGTCCGCCAAGGCCATAGGGACACCATTCACCGCCGGCCATGCCCGTGGTCTGGGGCGAGCAGAGGGGTAGCGCCGCCGGTTTGCCCGCGGCGTCAGCGAGCCCTTCCTTGTTCAGATGATAGCGGCGGCTTTCGGCCTTGGCTGGCGGCCATGCGGCCTCGGCGACCCAGCGCCCGGGCCTGACATCGTAATGGCTCGCCGGCGGCACCGAATCCTGCACATAAGCGCGCAGCATCGGCTCGGCCATGATCCCCGTCTGGCTGCCCTTCAGCCAGTGATCCCACCAGCGCAGCGTCTCGGTGAGAAAACCGATGGCCGGGCCCGGCACGCCATTATGGGGATATTTATGTCCCCAGGGACCCACGAGGCCCAGCTTCGGCGCCTTCAGGTCGCGCAACAGGCGAAACACCGTGTTGGTGTAGCCATCGGCCCAGCCGCCCACGGCAAAGACGGCGCAGGTGATGGCGCCGATATCCTCGCCCACCGAACCATGCCGCCAAAACGCATCGCGAGTCTGGTGGCGCAGCCAGCTGGCATAGACCGGGGTCATTGCCTCCAGCCGCTCCAGCCACATCTTGCGCCAACGGTCACCGACGATGAGCGGGTCGGGCGCCCGGCCCATGATCGAGAAATAGCTGGAACCCCATTCTAGGTTCCCGGTCATGTGAATGCCGCCCATGTAATGCATGTCATCGGCATAGCGATCGTCGGTGGAGCAGAGCGTGACGATTGCCTTCAGCGCCGGCGGCCGGCGCGCGGCCACCTGGAGCGAATTGAAGCCGCCCCAGGAGATGCCGAACATTCCCACTTTGCCGCTGCACCAGGGTTGGGCTGCGAGCCAGGCGATGGCCTCGACCGCGTCGTCCTGCTCCTGCTTCAGGTATTCATCGAGGATCACGCCTTCGGAATCGCCGGTGCCGCGGATATCGAGTCGGATGCAGGCATAGCCATGGGCCGCCAGCCAGGGATGGGTCTGATCATCGCCGTCGCGGGTGCCGTCGCGCCGGCGATAGGGGATGTATTCCAGGAGTGCCGGCACCGGATTCTTCTCGGCGTCTTCCGGGATCCAGGCGCGGGCCGCGAGCTTCACCCCGTCGGACATCGGGATCCATAAAGTTTCGAGATGGCGGACTTTGTTCATGCGGCTGCCTTGAGGATTGAGAGAAGTGAGGTTTCGTCCAGCGGCACCGGATTGGTGGCGGCGCAGCCGTCAATTGCGGCAAGCCTGGCGATTGCCGGGAAATCGCCGGGGCCGAGATTGAGTCCCGTCAGCGAATGCGGAATGCCAATCTGACGGCGCAGCTCGAGAATCCAGCCCTGGACAGAATCAAAGGGATCGCCACTCAGCTTCAGCGCCGCCGCAATTGCAGCCAGCTGCGGCTCGATCGCCGGACGATTGAAGGCGAGCACATAGGGCATCACCACCGCATTGGTCATGCCGTGATGGCGCTCATGCAGCGCCCCGATGGCGTGGCTCAGCGCATGCATGGCGCCGAGCCCCTTGCAAAAGGATGTCGCGCCCATGATCGCCGCCGTCATCATGCCGGCGCGCGCCACGATATTCGCCGGCTCGGCAACGGCCGTCGGCAAATACCGGGCAACAAGTGCGATGCCATCGAGCGCGATCGCATCGGCCATGGGGTTGAAGGCCGGTACGCAGAGCGCCTCGAGATTGTGGCTCAAGGCATCCATGCCGGTCGCCGCGGTCAGGCGCGCCGGCAGGCTGATGGTCAATTCCGGATCGGCGATCACCACCTTGGGCAGCATGCCCGGATGGACGATGGCCTTCTTCGCCGGCGTGGGATCGGTGATCATGGAGGCGGTCTCGACCTCCGCCCCGGTGCCCGCAGTTGTGGGAATGGCGATGACCGGATAACAGCCGGGTTCGCTGCTCGCCGCCTCATGGTCGGGCCAGGCGAAGCGCCAGAGCGAACCACCGCAGCCGGCGAGCACGGCGATTGCCTTGCCGCAATCGAGCCCGCTGCCGCCGCCGAGCGCAATCACGCCATCGCAACCGGCCTTGTGGAAGACCGCAGCACCGGCGGCGACATCCTCGCCGGTGGGGTTTTCGCCGACGTCGCCATGGAGCACCGGTACGATGCCCGGCGCCGTCGCTGCCTGCATGACCCGCGCGGCAATGGGCGTTGCCGCCAAACCGCGATCGGTGACAACCAGCGGGCGTGCAATGCCAAGACGCCGGCAGACCTCGGCGAGTTCGGCAAGGCGTCCGGCGCCGAAGCGGATCTGGGTTGGAAAAATCCAGTCGCCCGCCCGATTGACGCCTGATTGTTGCAACCGCTGATCGATGGCGCGCCTCCGTTTTCTGGCCGGCAGTCAGCGGCGATCATGGCCGAGCGGCGTTGACAGTTCAAACCCCCGCTTGTTCAATTGACTCAATTGCTCAATTCGATCGCTGTCCTGCGCTCCACCCGCCGACATTCCGCTCTCAGTGACGCGATGCAGCCCATCGCGATGGTGCCGTGAAGACAGAGCCCATCATCGACGATGTCTCCGCCAAGGTTCGCTCGATCGAGCTGGCCTGGATTCCCATGAAGGATGGCAGGCGCCTGGCCGCGCGGCTGTGGTTGCCGATCGACGCGGAGAAGGTGCAGGTCCCGGCGATCCTAGAATACATCCCCTATCGCCGGCGCGATGGAACCCGCATGCGCGATGAGGAGACCCATCCCTGGATCGCAGCCCAGGGCTATGCCTGCGCGCGGGTCGATATCACCGGCACCGGCGATTCCGAGGGGCTGATCTTCGACGAATATCTGAAACGCGAGCAGGATGACGCGCTGGAGATCATCGCCTGGCTGGCGGCCCAGCCTTGGTGCAGCGGTTCGGTCGGGATGATCGGCATCTCCTGGGGCGGCTTCAACGGGCTGCAGGTGGCTGCCCGCCGCCCGCCAGCACTGAAAGCCGTCATCTCGCTCTCCTCCACCGTCGACCGCTATGCCGATGACGCCCATTTCATGGGCGGCTGCATCATCGCCGACAACATGGATTGGGGCGGCGCCTTCTTCGCCTATGCCGGTCTGCCGCCCGATCCGGCCATGGTGGGCAAGGACTGGCGCAAAATGTGGCTTGAGCGATTGGAAATCCTCAAGCCCTTCCCCGCGCTCTGGCTCGATCACCAGCACCGCGACGATTTCTGGCGCCATGGCTCGGTCTGCGAGGATTACGCCGCCATCCAATGCCCGGTGCTTTCGGTCAGCGGCTGGGCCGATGGCTATACCGCCGCGGTTTTCGATCTGGTCGAAAACCTGAAAGTGCCCTGCAAGGGCCTGGTGGGGCCGTGGGGCCATCTCTATCCCCATCGCGGCGTGCCGGACCCGGCCATCGGCTTCCTGCAGGAATGCGTGCGCTGGTGGGATCGCTGGCTGAAGGGCAGAGAGACCGGGGTGGAGAACGATCCGGCGATCCGGCTCTGGCTCCAGGAAAGCGTGCCGCCGAACGGCCATTATGATTATCGCCCGGGACGGTGGGTCGGCATCGACAAATGGCGGTCCACCAACACCGAGACGAAGCGCCTGGCGCTGAATGCGAACGGGCTGTCGGCAAAGGCCGAAGCCACCAAACCTCTGATCCTCTCCTCGCCCCAGACGACCGGTGTGGCCGGCGGGGAATGGTGCGCCTATGGGCTGGGCAAAGTGGCCCCGGAAATGCCGCTGGACCAGCGCATCGACGATGCGGGCTCGCTCATCTTCGATTCCGAACCGCTGACGGAGCCCCTCACCATCATCGGCGAGCCCGTCGTCACGCTGAGCTTCGCTTCCGACAAGCCCGTGGCCCTTGTCGTGGCGCGGCTCAGCACGATTGGCGCCGATGGTGCGGCAACCCGCGTCAGCTATGGCGTACTGAACCTGACCCATCGCGACAGCCACGCCAATCCCACCGCGCTTGAGCCAGGCAAGACGTACCGCGTCGAGGTGCCGATGACCGAAGCAGGCCATGTCTTTGCCGCCGGCGAGCGGCTGCGGGTTTCGCTCTCGACCAGCTACTGGCCGATGGTCTGGCCCTCGCCCGAGCCAGTGACGCTGACGGTCTTTGCCGGCGAAAGCGCGATCGCGCTGCCCAGCATGCCGGCCAAAGGCATGGGTCCGGTCGCCGAGTTTGGTCCGGTGCGCAAGGCGACGCCGTTGAAGCTCACCATCTTTTCGCCCGATCTCGAACAACGGCAGATGATCTATGACGCCGGTCTCGACAAGACCATCATGCGTAACACCCGCCATGACGGCAGCATGCGCATCGACGACATCGGCACGGTGCGCGATTACGGCAAGGTCAAGGAATTCAGCATCGCCCATAACGATCCGCTGACCGCCGAGACCATTGTTTCCGTCTTCGCGCAGTACGATCGCGATGCCGGCGGGAACCAAGAGCCTTGGCATGCGAGATTGGAGACGCGCATCCGCATGCGCGCCGACAAGACGCATTTCATCTTCCACTCGCATGTCGACGCCTTTGCCGATGGCGAGCGGTTCTTCACCCGCAGCTTCGAACACCACGTAAAGCGGGATCTGGTGTAGCCGCCGGCTTCGCCGGCAGAGGGGGGTTCCATGGCGAAGCAGGCGGCGGCGCGGTTGCGCAAGGTGCGGGAGATCGAAAACGTCTTCATTCCGCTGAAGGATGGGACGAAGCTCGCCGCACGCATCTGGCTGCCGGAGGATGCGGAAAAGAACCCTGTGCCGGCGATCCTGGAATACCTGCCCTATCGCAAGCGTGATGGCACGGCCCCGCGCGATGCGCTGACCCATCCCTACTTTGCCGCGCACGGCTATGCCGGGGTGCGGGTCGATATCCGCGGCACGGGCGAATCCGATGGCGTGCTGATGGATGAGTATCTGAAGCTCGAACAGGACGATTGCCTGGAGGTGCTGGCCTGGATCGCCAGGCAGCCCTGGTGCACCGGCAAATGCGGAATGATCGGGATTTCCTGGGGCGGCTTCAACGGGTTGCAGGTCGCCGCCCGCCGGCCGCCATCGCTGAAGGCGGTGATCTCGCTCTGCTCCACCGACGACCGCTATGCCGACGACGTGCATTACATGGGCGGAGCGCTGCTCGTCGACAATTTCTCCTGGGCGTCGATGATGTTCTCGCTGCAGACCTATCCGCCGGATCCCCTGCTGGTGCGAGAGCGCTGGCGCAAGATGTGGCTGGAGCGGCTGGAGAAGCTGCCGCTGCTGATCGACAACTGGCTGAAGCACCAGCGCCGCGATGCCTATTGGAAGCATGGCTCGGTCTGCGAGAACTATGCCGACATCACCGCCGCGGTCTATGCCGTGGGCGGCTGGGCCGATGGTTATTCCAATGCCGTGCCGCGGCTGCTGGCCGGGCTCACCTGTCCGAAGAAGGGGCTGATCGGCCCCTGGGCCCATCGCTATCCGCATTTTGCCGATCCCGGCCCGCGCATCGGGTTCCTGACCGAATGCCTGCGCTGGTGGGATCAGTGGCTGAAGGGCAGCAACACCGGGATCATGGATGAGCCCGCCTATCGGGTGTGGATGCAGGATTGGACGCCGCCGCAAAGCGGCTATGCCGAACGGCCGGGACGCTGGGTTGCCGAGCCGTCATGGCCAAGCCCGAGCGTAAACCCGAAGCATCTGGCGTTGAATGAAGGCCGGCTGGCGGACAGAGCCGAATCCGGCGCGACGCTCACCGTGCCCAATCATCTGGCGGTCGGGCTTCTCGCCGGCCATTGGTGTCCCTACGGGATTGCCCCCGACCAGCCCTCGGACCAGAGCAGCGAGGATGGGCAATCGCTCGTCTTTGATAGCGAGCCCCTGGCGGACACGGTCGAGATCCTGGGCGCGCCCGTCGTGGAACTGGAGGTCAGCGCCGACCGTCCGCAGGCGCAGCTCTGCGTGCGTCTCAACGACGTGGCGCCGGACGGTTCATCGCTGCGCGTCACCTATGGCATGCTGAACCTGACCCATCATGCCAGCCATGAGAGGCCGCAGGCGCTGAAGCCCGGCCGGCGCTACCGCATCCGCATCCAGATGAACGACATCGCCCAGACTTTTCCCAAGGGCCATCGTATCCGGCTGGCGATCTCGGCTTCGTATTGGCCCATCGCCTGGCCTTCGCCCGCAGCGGCAAGCGTGAGCTTTGCCGCGGGCGACGGCCGGCTGGAACTGCCGGTGCGCCCCGCGCGCAGGGATGATGCGAAATTGCCGGCCTTTGCGCGGGCGGAAACGCCCAGGCCGCTGGCGCGGACCGCGCATCGCCCGGGCTGGCTGAAGGAGTGGCTCGACCACGATCTGGTGAGCGGGACCCACGTCTTTACAACCGAAGAGGATGAAGGCGTGGTCACCATCGACCATATCGACATGACCGAAGAGCATCACAAGGTCGAACGCTTCACCATCCGCGAGGGCGATCCGCTATCGGCCACCGCCGAGATCAGCCATTCCCACAGCTTCGCCCGGGGCGGCTGGAAGACGCGGATGGACACCTGGACAAAGATGACCTGCTCGGCAACCGGGTTCATCCTCGACGGCCGGCTGGATGCCTATGAGGGGGAAAAACGCGTTTTATCCCGCAATTGGCACGTCCATCGCGCCCGAGACTTCGTTTGACCGGACCTTGTTTGACAGGACCTTGTTTGAGTCCCCCGCTTGGGCGCAAGATTAACGGGATTGGTGATGGACAAAACGAGGTCAACGAACCCCGCAAGGGAAACCAAAAACAGGGAGGAAGACATGTCTGTTGGGAAGCTTAGCCGCCGCGACGTTCTGAAGAGCGCCGCGGGCGTTGCGACGATCACGGCACTGGGCCTGAAGCCCCATATGGTTCTGGCCGCCGATGAGGGCGTGCTGAAGGCCCGCATGGTCGAGGACATCCAGATCCTCGATCCCGGCTACATGATCGGCGGCGCGGAGACGACGATCCTCTATGCCTGCATGCCGCGCCTGGCGGTGCCGGTGCTGGGCAGCGACGGCACCTGGGGCTGGAAGCCCTCGGACTATGTCGAAAGCATCTCCATGGCCGATGACGGCGTCCACATTCCCTTCAAACTCAAGCAGGGCTTCATGTGGAGCAACAATCTGGGCGAACTGACCACGGATGACGTGAAGTACTCCTTCGAGCGCATGCTGAAATCGGACTGGAGCGCGCGCTGGCCCACCCTCGACCATGTCGATGTGACGGACAAATACAGCGGCACCATCGTGCTGAAGAAGCCGTTCGCCGGTACCTTCCTGATGGGAGCGGCTTCCGAATCCGGCTCCATCGTGCCGAAGGCAGCGGTGGAGAAGCTGAAGGACCAGAAGTTCACCACCGAACTGCCGGCCCAGTGCGGCCCCTACACAATGGCCTCCTGGACGCCGAAGCAGAAAGTCGTGCTGAAGGCCAATCCCGACTGGAAGGGCACCAAGCCCGACTTCGCCGAGATCCATCTGATCGATATCGAAGACACGAAGGCGGCCGAGCTTGCCTTCGAGGCGAAGGAAGTTGCGGTCGCTCACATCTCGCTGGAGACGGCGGGGCGCTATAAGAAGGCAGCACCGGCCAACAGCAAGCTGATCGAGCTGCCAGGCCCGCTCTACACCTGGCTGGGCATGAACACCTACAATCCGAAGCTGAAGGATATCCGGGTGCGCAAGGCCATCCAGCGCGCGGTGGATGTGAATTCGGTCATCGCCGGCGCCTATGCCGGTGCTGCACCTCTCTCCCATGGCGTGATCCCGATCGGCATCACCGGCCACCGCGACAAGTCGGGTTTCTCCTATAACCCCGACGAAGCCAAGGCGCTGTTGAAGGATGCCGGCGTCTCCGGCCTGCAGCTCGAGATCGTCGCACTGACCGGCGAGCCTGAGCAGGTTGCGGCGGCCCAGGTGATCCAGTCCAACCTCGCCGATGTCGGCATCGAGGCCAAGGTGAAGCCGACGGATTCCGGCCCGTACTGGAATCTCGGCCTCGAATCCAAGGGCGATGCCTGGAAGACGCTGGAGCTCTACATCATGCGCTTCCGCTGCTCGCCCGATCCGGCGGATGCAATCCAGTGGTTCAAGAAGGACCAGGTCGGCGTGTGGAACTGGGAGCGCTGGAGCGATCCGGAATTCGAGGATCTGTGGAACAAGGGCCTCGCCGAACTGGATCCGGTCAAGCGCAACGCCATCTATGTCCGCATGCAGGACATCATGGAGAACACCGGCGCCTATGTGTGGATCACCTTCGATCCGTGGGACTTCGCTTCGGTGGACTCGCTGAATCCGTCCTTCGATTCCGGCGGCGAATACCGGGTCGAGCTGTTCAAGAAGGCCTGAGGCAATCGCTCGCGAGCCGTCGATCCGGCCGCATCATGCGGCCGGATTGGCGGCGCCCCCGGCATGATCCCGGCGCAACCGGTCGGATCCAGTTGAGATGCTGATCTACGCCCTGCAGCGGATCGGGCTGGCGCTGCTCATCTGCCTGACCTCCATGTGCCTGCTGTTCGCGGCATTGCACGTGATCCCGGGCGATCCGGCGACGATCATGCTGGGCTCTCGCGCCACGCCGGAGATGCGCGAGCGCCTGCAGCATGAATTGGGTCTTGATCAGCCGGTGCCGGTCCAGCTTGCCCGGTTCCTGGGGCGCGTCGCCCAGGGCGATCTCGGCACCGATATGTGGACCCAGCGCGGCGTCACCACCATCGTGCTGGAGAACCTGCCCTATACGCTGGTGCTGATCGGCGCAGCACTCGGCTGGTCCGCCCTGGTGGGGATTCCGCTCGGCTGCTATTCCGCCATCCGACGAAATAGCTGGATCGATCGGCTGACAGGCGTGCTGGCCGTGGGCACGATCTCCATGCCCTCCTTCGTCGTGGCGATCTATGCCCTGCTGCTGTTCGCGGTGGAACTCAACTGGTTTCCCGTCATCGGCGCGGGCGATTCCGGCGACCTCGGCGACCAGATCTGGCATCTGGTGCTGCCCAGCTTCGCCGTCGGCCTCGGCTGGGTTGGCTATCTGGCGCGTATCGTGCGCGCTTCCATGCTCGAGGTGATGGGCGAGCACCATATCCGCACGGCGCGCGCCTTCGGCCTGCCGGAACCCAAGATCGTGCTGCACTACGCCTTGCGGATCGCGATCCTGCCGACTGTCACCTTGCTGGCGCTGGCCATCGGCGGGCTTCTCTCCAGCGCGGTCTTCGCCGAGAGCATCTTTGCCCGGCCGGGTATCGGCAAGCTGATCGTCGATGCGGCCAATTTCCGGAATTTTCCCGTGGTCCAGGGGGCGGTCCTGACGACGGTGGCGCTGTTCGCGCTTGCCATGCCCATCGCCGATCTGCTCGTCGCCTGGCTCGATCCCCGTGTCCGTTCTACCTTCTGACGCGACGGCCGTGGTGGCGGAGATCCCGGCAGGGCCGGGTTTCCTTCGCATGCTGGGCCGGCGCCTGCGCTCCGATCCGCTCGGCCTGCTGGGTCTGGTGCTGGTCCTGCTGGTCCTGTTTTGCGCCGTCTTCGGCCCATGGATCGCGCCCTACAGCCCCTTCAAGCTGCAGGTGCTCGACCGCTTCCAGCGGCCCTCATGGACGCATCTCTTTGGCACCGACAATCTGGGCCGCGACGTCTTCAGCCGCGTGCTGGTCGGCAGCCGCATCGCGCTGAGCGTGGGCGGCGGTTCGATTGCAATCGCCCTTTCCATCGGCTTCGTGCTGGGGCTGGTCGCGGGCTATGGGCCGCGTTGGCTCGACAATGCGTTGCTGCTGCTGTTCGATTCCGTCTATTCCTTTCCCACCATCATGCTGGGTCTGACGGTGATGACCCTGCTCAATCCCAGCGTCGGCACGCTGGTGCTGGTCATCGTGGTCATCCAGACGCCCGCCTATTCGCGGCTGATCCGCACCGCCACGCTCTCGATCAAGACCTCCGAATACATCCTGGCCATCCGCTCGCTGGGGGCCTCGCCGGCGCGCGTCCTGCTAGTGCATATCCTGCCCAATGTCATCGGGCCGCTGTTCATCATCGCCAGCATGGATATCCCCTCGGTCATCGCACTGGAATCGGGCCTGGCCTATCTCGGCATGGGCATTCCCCCACCGGCACCGAGCTGGGGGCGCATCCTGCAGGAGGGTTTCGACAGCATCCGCGACGCGCCCTGGATCGTCATTGCCGGGGGCATTCCGCTGATCCTCACCACGCTCGGCTTCACCTTCCTGGGCGAGGCATTGCGCGACTGGCTGGATCCGCGCCTGCGCCGGGTGATTTAGCCCCCATTTCTTACAGGGATCACGATGGCGCCGAGACGAATTTGGCAGAAGGCTAGGAAGGCGGCGAAGCGCGATGGGATTCCATCGGGCGAGCCGGCTGACGCAGCATGCTGGCAAATTCGCCCGGCCCTTCGGGTTGGGTTGCGCGGGTCGCCCGCTTCGTCGGCAAGCCTCGCCGATGGGCCACCATCGCCTTCGGCTTGCCTTCTGGCGGATCGCCGCCGCGCAACCACCAACGCCATGGCGATCCCTGTGAGAAACGGGGGCTAACCATGGCGCTGCCCGCCGAAGCGCAAAGTCCCCAGGGCCCGGTCCTGCAGGTGCGCGACCTTTCCATCGGCTTTCGCACGCCGCGCGGGCCGGTCAACGCGCTGCGCCATGTCGATCTCGACGTGCCGCGCGGCAGCGTCGTGGGCGTGGTGGGCGAAAGCGGCTCCGGCAAATCCACCCTGGCGCTCGCGATCATGGGGCTGATGGCCGGCAATGCCGAGATCGTCGGCGGCAGCATCCTGTTTTCTGGCATCGATCTTCGGACCCTGTCGCCCGCGGGCCTGCGCGAATTGCGCGGCCGGCGGATGACCATGGTTTTCCAGGACCCGATGACCTCGCTCAACCCCGTGCGCGCCATCGGCCGCCAGATGATCGATATCCAATATCGCGACCGGGATCTCTCGCTGGCGGAAAAGCGCCGGCGCAGTGCGGAGCTGCTGCGCCGCGTCGGCCTGCCCGATCCCGAAAAACAGCTCGATCGTTATTGCCACCAGTTTTCCGGCGGCATGCGCCAGCGCATCGCCATTGCCATGAGCCTGCTGGAAGAACCCGAACTGCTGATCGCCGACGAGCCGACCACGGCCCTCGACGTGACCCTGGAGGCGCAGGTCATCCAGCTGCTGCGTGATCTGCGCCAGGAATTCAACACCTCGATCCTGTTCATCTCCCACAATCTCGGCATCGTCGCCGAGCTGTGCGATTTCATCGTCGTGCTCTATGCCGGCGAGGTGGTCGAAAGCGGACCGGTGAGCGAGATCTTCCATCGGCCGGGCCATCCCTATACCCAGGCGCTGCTTGCCTGCGATCCGGCGCGCCTCGATCTGGTTCACCGCGAGCTGCCGACGATTGCAGGCGATGTGCCGAACCTGATGAATATCCCGGCGGGCTGTGTCTTCACCCCGCGCTGCCCCAAGGCCTTTGGCCCCTGCGCCGGCCAAACGCCTCCGGATATCGCGCTGTCGCCGGAGCATCGGGCGCGCTGTCATCTTCTGACCGGCAGGCACCATGGCTGAGGCAATGGCTGAGAGGGGCGCCATCGCCACGCCTGCCGTGCCGCTGGCCGGCGGGCCCTTGCTGGAGGTGGAGAACTTGCGCGTGCGCTACCCCATGATGGGTGCGGTCCGCGCCGCCGTCACCCGCCAGCGCAGCCGCTTCCTCGACGCCGTGCTTGACGTCTCGTTCACATTGAAGGCCGGCACGACGCTCGCCCTGGTCGGCGAAAGCGGTTCGGGCAAGAGTTCGCTCGGCCGCGCCATCATCGGCCTGGTACCCGTTCATTCGGGCCATGTGCGTTTCATGGGGCAGGAGCCGCTGAAGGGGGGCGCCAGGCGCGATTACCGCCGCGACGTTTCGATGATGTTCCAGGATCCGGTCTCGAGCTTGAGCCCCCGGCGCAGCGTGCAGTCGCTGATCACCGAGCCCTTCATCGTCCATGGCTTGTCCCAGCGCGATCTCGAAGCGGAGGCAAAACGCCTGCTGGCCCTTGTCGGCTTGCCCGGGGATTTTGCCAGCCGCTATCCCCATCAGCTGTCGGGTGGCCAGGCCCGGCGGGTCGGCGTGGCGCGTGCGGTGGCCCTGCTGCCCAAGCTGATCATCGCCGACGAGCCCACGGCCGGGCTGGATGTTTCGGTGCAGGGCGAGATCCTGAATCTGCTGACGCGCCTGCAGCGCGAGCTCGGCCTCAGTTACCTGATCATCACCCATAATCTCGCCGTGGTCCGCCATGTCAGCGACGAGACCGCGATCATGTATATGGGCCGCTTCGTCGAACAGGGGCCGACAGCGGAGATCTTCGCCCGCGCCGCCCATCCCTATACTGTCGGACTCCTGGCCGCCCAGCCGAAGCCCGATCCCGACAGGCGTCGCGACCATGTGGCGCTGATGGGTGAGGTGCCGAGCCTGGCGCGCCGGCCGAGCGGCTGCGAATTCCATCCGCGCTGTACGCGCGCCCAGGACATCTGCCGGCGCCAGGTGCCGCCGGATTTCAGCCTGACGGCACGGCACATCCATCGCTGCTATTTTCCGGTGACGGCGGACTAAAAGACACGCCTTTCCGTCGGGCCTCAAGGTGAGCCTGTCTAACCATGAGGTGCGGCCTTGTCCTTCGACAAGCTCAGGACAAGGCTTTGGAGATTGGGGGCTAGGGCTTTTCCATGCGGAAGGAGGCGGCGCCGCGAATTTCGCCATAACCGCCTTCCTGCACCAGCACGGCGCAGGCATCGTACTCGTCGGATTCCGGCGTCAGGTTCAGGGCGATCTGCTCCGCCTGGCCGGTCCACTCGCCGATCTTCCGCCACTCGCGAACGATGTTGTATTCTGTCAGCGTCGATCCGGAATTTTCACCGCGCTCGACAGGGGTCTTGTGGGCGCGGTCGAACAGCGCCAGCCACACCGTGGCCGGCTTGCCGGCCGTCCCCGCCGGGATTTGGACCCGATAGGCGCCGGAATTGTCGCGCACCACGCTCAGCTTCAGCTTCGAACGGTTGGCGTCCATCTCGATGGCATGGCTGACGGCATTCTCGTCGGAACCCACGGCGTCATGGGTGCCGCCGATCACCATCTGGGGCGTGTAGACCATGTTGAGGCCGAGCGCGTGGCCATAGCTGTACTGGCGCTCGGTGGCAATGTTGGAGGCGAAGGGATCCTTCCAGCCGATGTAATCCCAGTAATTCACATGGAAGGCGAGCGGAAGAATGTCGTGGCGATCCGCCAGCCGGCCGAGAAGCGAATCCGCCGGTGGGCAGGAGCTGCAGCCCTGGGAAGTGAAGAGCTCGACCACGACGGGCATGTCATCCACCGTTGCCGGAACCGGCTGGTCCGCCCGCGCCGCAACGACGACGAAGATCATCGTCGCCGCAAGGGCCAGCATCGGTCCAATCCTGTCGAACGGCATTCTCATGGCCTACAAGTAGCGCAGCAGGCCGATCCGGCCGAATCACGATCCAGTGAGGAAAATCCGCAAGAATACGGCGTCCACAGGGGCTTTCTCACATCATTCCGCATACCAAATCGTAAACTTTCAGCCCTGCCGCTCACGCCGCCCCATCTCACGCCGCTTCTGCCCGAAGCCGGCGCAGCACATAGGGCAGGATCCCGCCATGACGGAAGTATTCCACCTCGTCCAGGGTGTCGATGCGGCAGGTGGCGTTGAAGGTTTCGCTGCGGCCATCGGCCCGCCTGAGGGTGACGCTGACATCCATGCCCGGCGTGATACCCCCGGCAAAGCCGCCGATCGAGAATATCTCCTCGCCGGTCAGTGCCAGGCTCTTGCGCGTCATTCCGTCCTTGAACTGCAGCGGCAGCACGCCCATGCCGATCAAATTGGAGCGGTGGATGCGCTCGAAGCTTTCCGCCACGGCCGCGCGGATGCCCAGAAGCTTCGGCCCCTTGGCCGCCCAATCGCGCGATGAGCCGGCGCCATATTCCTTGCCGGCGACGATGACCAGCGGCACGCCCTGGGCCTGATAGCGCATGGCGGCGTCATAGATCGACATGACAGCGCCATCGGGCAGATGGCGGGTGATGCCGCCTTCCGTGCCGGGCACCATCTCGTTGCGCAGCCGGATATTGGCGAAGGTGCCGCGCATCATCACCTCGTGGTTGCCGCGCCGGGCGCCGTAGGAGTTGAAATCCTCATACGCGACGCCATGGGCGGTGAGGTATTGCCCGGCCGGCCCATCCTTCTTGATCGAGCCCGCCGGCGAGATGTGGTCGGTGGTGATGCTGTCGCCCAGCATGGCCAGCATGCGCGCATCCCTGATTTCCGTGAGCGCGGCCGGGGTGGCCGGCATGCCGGTGAAATAGGGCGGGTTCTGCACATAGGTGGAAGCCGCGTCCCATTTATAGGTGAGGCCCGCGGCACCCCCGATCTTCTTCCAGTGACGATCGCCGGTGAACACATCGGCATAGCGCGCCCGGAAGCTGGAGGGTTTGACGAAGCGCTGCACCGTCTGGGCGATCTCGCGGTTGCTGGGCCAGAGTTCGGCGAGGAAAACCGGCTTGCCCTTCTTGTCGGTGCCGATCGGATCTTTCAGCAGATCGACCTTCATCGAACCGGCCAGCGCATAGGCCAGCACCAGCATGGGGGAAGCGAGGTAGTTCGCGCGGGTCAGCGGATTGACCCGGCCCTCGAAATTGCGGTTGCCCGACAGGACCGAGCAGACGGTGAGATCACTCTTGGTGATGGCGGCGCTGATGGCATCGGGCAGCGGCCCGGAATTGCCGATGCAGGTGGTGCAGCCATAGCCGACAAGATTGAAGCCCAGCTTGTCGAGATAGGCCTGCAGGCCCGCCTTTTTCAGATAATCCGTCACCACCTGCGATCCCGGTGCCAGCGAGGTCTTGACCCAGGGCTTCACCTTGAGGCCGCGCTTGACGGCGTTGCGTGCGATCAATCCGGCGCCCAGCATGACATTCGGGTTCGAGGTGTTGGTGCAACTGGTAATGGCTGCGATCACCACATCGCCATCGCCAAGATCGTAGTTCGCGCCTGCGACCGGCTGGCGGGGTGCTGCTTCCGGCCGGCTGAAGGCCTCGCCCAGCGCTTTGCGGAAGGCGCTTGCCGCAGTGGACAACGGCACGCGGTCCTGCGGGCGCTTGGGCCCGGCAAGGCTCGATTCCACCGTGCCGATATCGAGGCTGATCGTATCGGTGAAAACCGGATCGGGCGTACGCGCGCTGCGCCACATCCCTTGCGCCTTGGCATAGGCCTCTACCAGTGCTGCGCGCTGCGGGCTGCGGCCCGTTGCCTTCAGATAGCGGATCGTCTCGGCATCGATGGGAAAGAAGCCGCAAGTTGCGCCATATTCCGGCGCCATGTTGGCGATTGTGGCGCGGTCGGCCAAAGCCAGGTCTTCCAGGCCGGGCCCGTAGAATTCGACGAACTTCCCAACCACGCCTTTCTTGCGCAGCATCTGGGTGACCGTCAGCACCAGATCGGTGGCGGTCGCCCCTTCCTTCAGCTTGCCGGTCAGCTTGAAGCCGACGACCTCGGGAATCAGCATGGAGATGGGCTGGCCCAGCATGGCGGCCTCGGCCTCGATGCCGCCAACGCCCCAGCCCAGCACGGCAAGCCCGTTCACCATGGTGGTGTGGCTGTCGGTGCCCACGAGCGTGTCGGGATAGGCGATGGTCGCGCCGTCATCCTTGGCCGTCCACACCACCTGGGCCAGGTATTCCAGATTGACCTGGTGGCAGATGCCGGTGCCCGGCGGCACGACGCGGAAATTGGCGAAGCCCTTCTGCCCCCAGCGCAGGAAAGCGTAACGCTCGCCGTTGCGCTCGTACTCCCGGGCGACGTTTTCGGCGAAGGATCCGCGATTGCCGAAACTGTCGACCATCACCGAATGATCGATGACGAGATCGACGGCGGAGAGCGGGTTGATCTTGCGCGGGTCCTCGCCCATGGCCTGCATGGCATCGCGCATGGCGGCAAGATCGACCACGGCGGGCACGCCGGTAAAGTCCTGCATCAGCACCCGCGCCGGGCGATAGGCGATCTCGCGATCGGATCGCTTGGTCTTCAGCCAGGCGGCAATCGCCTTGATATCCGCCGGACGGACTGACCGGCCGTCCTCGTTGCGCAGCAGGTTTTCCAGCAGGATCTTCAGCGAGAAGGGCAGCCGCGACAAATCGCCCAACCCGTTCTTCTCGGCAGCCTTCAGGCTGAAATAATCGAAACGGCGGTTGCCGACCTTGAGCGTGCGGCGCGTCTTCAGGCTGTCCACGGCGGCGGTCACGGGGAAAACTCCAATGCTGAAAAGGGTGGCGGAAAATGCGAGCAGTTCGGGGAAATTTGATGATAGCACTTGGGCTTGAGCGCGCTTGGCAAAAATCACAATTTCGCCATTTTCCCGGCGCATTGCCGCCACGCGGAATCGACACCGTCACGCCCAGGACAAGTGACCCTGTCCATAACGAGGCTCTCCGGCCGCTCGAACCTGCAAACCCCGAAGGCCGGGGAATAAGGGCAGCACACCGCGACCCCCCAGCGGCTGTTCTTATCGACCTCGCGCGCCGCGTCCCGCTCTTCATCCCGGCGGGGCGCGGCGCAACGTTTTTGGGCCTTGCTTGGCGGCCACCCGCATCCGGGCTAGCTTCGCGGCCATGACGGGATCGGGGGAACCAACCGCAGCACAAGGTCTCAAGGGCGAAGGCCTCGAGGGCCAGGGCTTCGAAGGCCGCGCAATTTCCTGCCGGCGCGGCGAGCGGCTGGTCTTCGAGCGGCTGGAGTTCTCGCTGGCGCCGGGCGGACTCCTGCTGCTGCGCGGACCCAATGGCAGCGGCAAATCCAGCCTGCTGCGGCTGATGGCAGGGTTGCTGAAGCCGGCCGAAGGCGAGCTTTGGCGCGACGGCACGCCGATTGCCCGCGATCCCGACCATCACCGCCGGCGCCTGGCTTTCCTCGGCCATCTCGACGCACTGAAGCCAGCGCTGAGCGCGGCCGAAAATCTCGCCTTCTGGTGCGGCACGGCTTGCGTGGAGGGGGCACTGGCAGCATTGAATATCGCGCCACTGGCAAAGAGGCCGGCGCGTCTGCTCTCCCAAGGCCAGCGCCGGCGCCTGGCGCTGGCGCGCGTACTGGCCAGCCGCGCATCGCTCTGGCTGCTGGATGAGCCGACCAACGCACTCGATGACGAAGCCGTGACGCTCTTCGCCCGGCTTCTGGCGAGCCATCGCGCGGCGGGCGGCATGGCGGTGATCGCGCTTCATGGCGGCAGCGATCTGCCGGATGCCGCCACGCTGGATCTCGCGAGCTACACGGCATGATCGGCGTGAATTTCCTCAGCCTGCTGCGCCGCGACTTGGTGCTGACCATGCGCCAGGGGAGCGACGCGCTGATCACGCTCGCCTTCTATCTGCTGGCGGTGACGATCTTTCCCTTCGGCGTCGGGCCGGATCCCGATCTACTGGCGCGGATTGCTGCCGGCCTGCTGTGGACCATGGCGTTGTTCGCGGCCTTGATCTCCCTCGACCGGCTGTTTCAGCAGGAGCAGGAGGATGGCGGGCTGGAGCAGCTGGCCCTGGCGCCGCTGGCTCTCGAATGGACGTTCCTTGCCAAGGCGCTGGCCCATTGGCTTGCCACCGGCCTGCCGCTTCTCGTCATCGCGCCATTCCTTGCCTTCCTGCTGCGCCTGCCGCCGGCGGGCATCGGCGTGCTGGTCGTGGCACTGGCGCTGGGCGGGCCAGCCTTGACCCTGATGGGCGCGGTGGGTGCGGCACTGACCCTGGGCGCAAGGCGGGGGGCCGTGCTGTTGCCGCTGCTGGTGCTGCCCCTCTATGTGCCGATCCTCATCTTCGGCGTCGGCGCAGTGGATGCCGCATCCAACGGCCTGCCGGCGAGCCCGCATCTGCTGCTGCTTGGCGCATATCTTCTGATCGCCGTTCCGCTGGCACCCTGGGCGGGCGCGGCCGCTTTGCGCATCGCGGTGGAATAGGCAGCGGGAGTGAAGCGGGAGGTTCGGCTGGACCGGCCCTAGCGGGCCATCCTATTCTTCCTACACATTTCCGCCGCCCCTCGGAGACGATCCATGCGTCAGTTCCGCTTCCTCGTCCTCGCATCGGCTGCCCTGCTGGCGGGCTGCGCCTCTCCCGACCGCGAAGCGCAGAACACGGCCATCCAGGCCGATGTGAACCAGACGTTCGGCGGCGATGTCGGCGCCTTGATCTATCACGGCTATGAGGCTGCGCGCGAAGGCGAGGCGGCGGACAAGGCGCGTGCCGAGCTTGCTGGCCAACCCAGCTATCTCGCCGTCGACAGCGCGCTGAGCGACCAGGCGATGACCATGGGCGACGAGGCGGCCGAGCATCGCCGCCAGGCAGAAGCAGCCCTGAACCGCATCCTCGATCCCCTGCGTGATCGCATCGCCAAGCTGGAGGCCAACCAGCAGGCCTCCGTGCCCGAGGTGACCACCGTGCTGCATTTCGCCCCGGGCAGTGCGGCACTGCCGGCGAGCGAAACCGCCAAGCTGCAGGCGGTGGCGCATTATCTGGCGCGCCACCCCCATGCCAGCGTGACCATCACCGGCTGGTCCGATGCCATCGGCAATGCCAAGGCCAATCGCGAATTGTCCCGGGCGCGGGCCAACGCCGTCTACGACGCGCTGAACGCTCGTGGCCTGCCGCTGGACACCCAAATCGCCGTCATCGGCGCGGGTGCTGCCGGCACCGAGGGCGGCGATCCCATCGGCCGGCGGGTAAAGATCGAGGTCCGGCCGCTGGGCTGATCCTGCGTTTCAGAGGAAGGCGGTCTCATGCCTGAGAAAAAGATCACCGGCGGCTGCGCCTGCAAGCAGGTGCGCTACGAGATCACCGCCGATCCTGTCTTCATGCTGAATTGCCACTGCCGCGATTGCCAGCAGGCCACGGGCTCGGCCTTCGCCCCGGTGGTCGTGGTGCCGCGCAGTGCCGTGCACATGACCGGCGCGCTCAAATACTTCAAGGTCGTGGGCGAAAGCGGCAAATATGTCGAGCGCGGCTTCTGCCCCCATTGCGGCAGCCGGGTTGCCGGCAATCTCGAGCGTTTTCCCGATGTCATCGGCATCCTCGCCGGCAGCCTGGACGATCCCTCGCTGCACAAGCCGGTGATGGATATCTACACCGCCAGCTTTCCAGCACAGTGGGATCCGAAGCTTGGAATTCACGTGACTTGAAGTCGCGGC